>Ga0207996_1000200_pt1 | contig 55450 bp, 46 predicted proteins | sample AntAceMetag02UKG_FD_184773 | JGI IMG/M metagenome (GOLD analysis project Ga0207996, IMG submission 184773) | Saline lake microbial communities from Ace Lake, Antarctica - Antarctic Ace Lake Metagenome 02UKG (SPAdes) (version 2) | ecosystem: Environmental > Aquatic > Non-marine Saline and...
GTGGATAAGTTGAACAACAGACCAAGAAAATGTCTTAACTTCAAAACGCCCTATGAAGCGTTTGAAAGCTTAACAGGCGTTAATGTCCAAAAAATAATGGGCTATGCACTTATCACTTGAATTCAGGATTGATGATTTCTTGACTTCCTGTGCAAACGATATAGATTGGTCGCTTTTCCAGCACACATACGGAAAAGACGATCCTTTAAGGAGTAAGCATCTTAAAGAAAATATCAAAATTTTTCTGGATACCATCAGGCCAGTGAAACAAAACGACTCACAACTACTCCCTGCCCTCTGCCTGCTGCTGGCCACGTTTCTCTGGGCAAGTTCTTTTATTGCCCTAAAACTTGCCTTTGTTGATTACCATCCCATGGTGGTCATTGCAGGTCGAATGGTGGTTGCATCCCTGGCCTTTTTCCTTCTCTTGCCACGTTTTCGCCATATTCGCATTCGCCATCAGGATTTCAAACTGATGGGAATCATGGCACTCTGTGAACCCTGTTTATACTTTATTTTCGAAGCCCTTGCCCTGAAAAACACATCCGCCTCACAGGCTTCTATGATTACAACCATGCTGCCCTTGCTGGTTGCAGTCGCATCGGGGATTTTCCTTGCCGAAAAATTCTCTCGCCAGAACATAATAGGCTTGGGACTGGCCATGGCTGGCGCTCTCGCTTTGAGCATCGGGGGAGATATCAGTGAACAGGCCCCGGCCCCGCTGCTTGGTAACTTCTATGAATTCCTGGCTATGGTCTGTGCCACGGCTTACACCATAGCCATTAAAAAATTAACCAGTCGCTACTCCCCACTCTTTCTTACAGCGGTACAGGCTTGGGTGGGGGCTCTCTTTTTCCTTCCCATGCTGCTCCTGCCGCAAATTCAAGTACCAGAGAGTTTCCTTCTGGTACCAACAGTGGCCATCCTCTACCTGGGACTTGCTGTCACCATCGTCGCTTACGGCTCATACAACTATGCTCTCTCAGCCATGGATGCTGGAAAGGCCTCCATGTACATAAACCTTATCCCCCTTTTCACCATGCTGCTTGGCTGGTTTTTCTTCAAAGAGTCCTTCAACCTCTTCCAATACTGTGCAGGTTTTGTTATATTTTTCGGAGTGGCCTTGAGTCAGGGATTCTGGTTGAAACGCTAACACAAACGAAACGGTGGACATGAAATGGACAAGTCAACTCGCATAGAGATAGAAAAATGCTTTCTTGATGTATCCCGTGCTGCTGCCAGAAAGAAGCTCTACGCCATGCGTGCGGAACAGGAGGGCAACATTCAGCTGGCAAGACTTTTTCGTGCCATTGCGGTTTCGGAAGAGGCTCAGGCCACTCGCCTTTTGCTCCAGTTACGTGGCCAGACCGGAAACAGCCTCCAAAACTGTAAAAATGCATTCGAGCAAGAGATCCCCGCCCTCAAGGATCAATACGAACATGCCATGGACATAGCTGCAGCAACAGGAGAACGGGCTATGCAGTCCGCTTTTTCACAATCAGCAAAAGTACAGCGTGTTCACCTGAGCCTCAGCAAGAAACTGGAGAGCAACCCCGCAAGCAAAACAGCTTATCACGTCTGCTCATTCTGCGGATTTATCATGGAAAGCCATGCACCAGACAATTGTCCTATCTGCACCGCCCCCGCCAGCCGTTTCAAAAAAGTGTAAAGACTACTCCTTGACCTTCCCATCGAGCACCAGCGCCAACGCTTCTGGTGTATTCACCGGCATTTTACAGGTAAAACCTTCACACACATAGGCCGTTGCCCGACCATCAATTTTCTGAACCGTACGGATAAAAGGAAGCCGCTCTTCCAAAAACTGCTGATTTTTTCCACCACCTGCAAGCAACAGGACAGTATTGGGCAGATATCTGGAATGCACCTCACGGAGAAGCTCTCTGGTATCAGCATCCTCAATGGCACCGGTAATAACGATCTGCCTGGACTTAGCCGTCTGAAAGTCCAAAGCACTGAGCATCAAGGGCATGGCAGGCGAATATGTCGACAGGGTTTCCCCGAAGGATTCAATGCTTTTTGTGGCAAGAGCCGTCCATCGTTTATCTCCAGTTAGGCCTGTAAGGCGCAGCAGATTCATGGCGGCCACGGAATTTCCCGATGGCTCAGCTCCATCATAGGCTGCCTTCATCCTAGTTAGCAATTGGGCCGACCGGGGAGTATCATAGAAGCCACCTGTTTCATCACTGAACTGCTCTATCATTGTTTCAGTGAGTTCTATTGCCGACTGTAAACGTGACGGATCATGGCTTGCCGCGTACAAATCCAATAGGCCCTGGACCAGGAAACTGTAATCATCGAGTCCTGCTGCATAACGCGCCTCACCATCCCGCCAGCGTCGTACAAGTTTTCCATTCACCAGGAGTGTATTGAGAAGAAAATCCGTGGCCCGGTTTGCGGCGCGCAGGTAGCTTTTTTCATCCAGAACCATGGCGGCCCGTGAAAAAGCTGAGATCATCAAACCATTCCAAGCCGTAATTATTTTGTCATCAAGGTGTGGCACTGTACGGGTTTGACGGCGGCTCAATAATTTGCCCCTACCATCCCTAAGAAGCTCCTCAGCCTCATGCTCACTCAGTTTTACTCTTCTGGCTACTTCTGAAAGATCCTTGTCCCGGTAGAGGATATTGCGCCCGGTAAACTCTTTTTGGGGATCATGCAGGGCGTTTCCATCTTTTTCCACTCCATAGTATGCCTTGAAAAGAAGTGCCTGTTTTTCCTCCAATAGCTCATCGATCTCCTCCTCCGTCCACAAATAGAATGCGCCTTCACTGTGCTCCAGGGGATTATAGGGATTCACTGAATCGGCATCCTCTGCTGAATAAAAACCACCCTCACCATCCTGCATTTCCCTGAGCACATAATCAAGAATCTGAACGACTGTTTCTCTATATGCTCTGTCACCAGTGAGCTGATATGCAGACAGATACGTGAATACCAGTTGACTCTGGTCGTACAGCATCTTCTCAAAATGAGGCACCCGCCATCTCGTATCAACTGAATAGCGATGAAAGCCACCGCCAACCTGATCGTACATGCCACCCGCTACCATTTGATCCAATGTATACAGTGCCATATCACGGGCAGCCTTCTTACCCGTCAACTTGTAGTAGCGAAGAAGAAAATCCATCACAACCGGACGCGGGAATTTAGGTGCCTGGCCAAAACCGCCATATTTCGATTCATAGCTCTCTTTCAACTGAGAAAAGCCCCTATCCAGCCACCCCCTGTCAATGGACCTCCCATCATCCGGGTTCTCCTTTCGTATATGAGTTGTTACCTGTTCAGCTGAAAGGCTTAGACTCACCCTATCGGTTAACCACGCTGTCTTAATGGCCTGCAAAATATCAATAAACCCCGGCCTGCCGTAACCTGCACTGGGCGGGAAATAGGTTCCCGCATAAAATGGTTTAGTATCCGGAAAGAGAAAAAGCGACATGGGCCAGCCACCACTACCAGTCATGGCCTGCGTTGCAGCCATATAGATCTGATCAATATCTGGACGCTCTTCACGATCCACCTTTATGGACACAAAATATTTATTTAAAAAATCTGCTATCTCCTGATCCTCAAAGGATTCATGGGCCATAACATGACACCAGTGACAAGTGGAATAACCGATGGAGAGGAAAATTGGTTTATCCTCAGCCACCGCCCTGGCAAAAGCTTCATCACCCCACGGATACCAGTCAACCGGATTATAGGCATGCTGTAGCAGATATGGGCTCTTTTCATGGATTAGATGATTCGCCTGTTTCGAAAGAGAAACATTATATTTTTCGTTATCATTTTTCATAAAATCGTCCTGTTCCTGTTCTTGCCCTGAAACATACCCGGTGAGCGCAAGAAAGATGGTTATAGAGAATAGAGCTCCTATTTTCACATAAGATATATTTTTCATAACAAATAAGATAGATACAAATGCCAACAAATCAATATAAATTATCATTACCACATCAACCAGGAGTCAATTCATCTAATTATAGGTGTATTTACCTAATTAAAAATTAGGTATTTCCATCAATTGTTCTTTTGGGAAAAAATGATATATTTATAAGAAGAATGATACTTAATGACATTCCTAGACAGAGGGTAGACGTAAGTCAGAACTTTCTATCAAGAAAAAAAACAAATTTATCGGACACATACAACCAAATGGATTGGCTATGGAACAACGAAAATATTTCCGAGCAAAATTAAATAATGCAGAAGTACATATCTCTGATCGGGCAGGATTCTGCATGGCTACCCTTAAGGATTGTTCACGATTCGGAGTTTGTATCACTGATATTCCAAGGAAAATACACACAAAAGATGGTTATTTTCTTGCTATCATTTCAAGTGGCTCCATGAATTTCAAATTAAAGATCAAAGAATGCTGGAGAACAAAAGATGGTCTCTCAACGGAAATCGGTGGAGCCATAGAAGATGCTCACTGGAACTGGACAGAGATGGTGATGACACAGGAGCCGAAAAACGGTGATGTGTGGGCAAGCGCAAGCCAATAAACGGCTACAGAATATTTGAAGGTTTAATCTTCAAGCACAACAGCTACCACCCGCAATAGTAATTTTGATTTCATTTCTCCAGCAGACTCTCAACCTCTTCTGCAGCGCACAATTTCAACCAGATTTTATTACTTCGTGGAAACTCTCTTTTACATACTGTCTTCAATAACTTCCTGACCTTATTCATTTCAAGCACACACTCTTTCCTGACAAAACCACGTTCGAGTACTCGACAGCAAGAACCACGCCGTATAACATATACTGATCTGTCTTTTTTATAGGGTTGCAGCAACAGTCCCTCTCCATCTTTCAATTTGGAAAGACGGGCTACTATTTCCTGAACAATCCGACCCTTATCTATCTGCATACTCACGTTCCCGGTAAACTATTCACACCACACAAAAGCCAAACAACGTCTGTCTTTTTCCACTTTTTTCATTTTGGATACGGAAAAATTTTGTTTCCACGGACCAATGCGATACAATAACCTTATAAACACGTTACACTGTCACGAGTATTCGCCATTAGAGGATTTTATGCAGCAGGGAAAACACCAAAAACAGATCGATCCGATGCTTTCCTTTCACCTGATGAAATTTGCATTTCAGGATTTCCAAAAAAGTGCCTGCAATCTGACCCACCAGGAATATACCCTGGCTTATCAGCATGCCAACGAGGAGATGCTTCTCCATCAGGTAATTCTCACCTCCGATGATGCCTGCTGTGTAGTCATACTCGAAACAACTCTTCGGCAGACATTACTTGGAGTTATAGCTGAATATCCCGATGATGCAGCCTTTTACGCCACCCTTGAAGAAAACAATATGAGTGTGGAAGAGTACAGCATTGCCCTGCACAATGATCTCCGCGTAGAGACCATACTCTCAAGAGTAGCATCCACGGTGCAATCCGTGACACCATCCGAAATCCGCCAATACTTCAACAGAAACACAACTGAATTCGATCGCCCGGAACAACGCAGTGTGAACCATATCCAGATTCGATTTAACCCCTCTTCAGCTTCGGATATTGATTCTGCCTATAAAAAAGTTACCACTATCTACCAGCAAGTAACCAGAGACCCGGAAACATTCCAGAAGGTCGCACGTCTCTTTTCAGACTGCAAAACTGAAAACAATGACGGAAACCTGGGGCAACTTGCAGTCGGCGAACTTTGTCCTGAGCTTGACAAGGTACTCTTCTCCCTCCAGGCTGGAGCAATAAGTCCTATCATAAAGAATTCATACGGATTTAACATCATACAATGCAACAAAATTTATCCTCCCAAAAAGCTAAGCCTCAAGGAAGCCTCTCCAGCGATACTTCCAATTTTGTTTAAAAAAAAACAATTAGAGGCCTGCCGTATATGGTTGCAAAAGCTTATACAACCATGTCAGGAAAGTAAATCTTGACCAGTAAAGAAGCCCAGGCTCCTCCCATTCTCATTCCCAAGCTCCTGTTTCAAACGGAAACACTCAGCGACAAAGACAACGGCTCTTTCCAAACAATGGAACTGGTACGTAAAGATCAGCCCCTTGCTGAACTCTTTCCCTCGTCGGGTACCCCACCCAAAAATCCTACAGAACTGGTTCCCGGTAAACACACCCTGCTCTCCGATGACAAACGATCCCTTCTGGCTGGAACAGATGGCTACCCTCTGCTTGCAAAGAAGACCACCAAGGGAATCGATCTTCTTATGATCACAATACTTCCCCTTCTGTCCATTGCTGAGAATAAGATGTCTGCGACCATCTGCCTCTATCCGCCCGTCAAGAATTGCCCCGAACTCAGCAGGGAGTCTCTCCTAGATATCCTTTCATCTCATGGAGTTAGTTTTGGTATCTCCCCTGAGCACCTGAATAAACTCCTTACCCATTGCAAAGAAAAGCAGTCTCTGGTCAAGGATGAAATTATTGCCAGAGGCCTTCTTCCCCTGAACGGGAAAGATAGCTTTCTCCGCTTTGAAATTGAAGTGGGGCCTCTTCCTGGCACAATTATGGGAAACGGAAAAATTGATTTCCGAGACCGGAAGATGTTCGTAGGAGTTGCTAAAGGACAGATCATTGCAACCCAGGTTCCTCCTACCGATGGGACTCCCGGCTTTACAGTGCTAGGCGATGAAGTTCCTCAAATCCCCGGAAAAAGTCTACCGCTTACAGTTTCCGATGGCGCTGAATTTGATGAAGAAAGCGGCATTATTCGTGCTGTTCACAGTGGTATCCTCTCACTCGTTAACGAGAACTCCATCAAAGTTTGCGCAAAACAAGTTATCCCTGGAAACATTGATTACAGCACCGGCAATATAGAATCTCAGGATGCAGTGGAAATAAATGGGACCATTCTTCCCGGATTCAAGGTAAAAACCCACGGAGACCTGTTGCTTGGCGGCAATGCTCGCTCTGCTAAAATCAAGTGTAAAGGCAATCTGGTCGTAAAGGGAGGCATCCTTGGCAAAAAATGTAAAGTAAAAGTATCGGGAGATGCGGATTTTGGTTTTATGGAAAAGGGACAGCTACGGGTAAAAGGGCGGGTAATTATCCGCAAACAGGCTTATTATGCCAAAATCATGGCCGATGGGGAAATACACTGTACAGATAGTAGTCAAATTATGGCTGGTTTCCTGATGAGTGCTTCAAGCCTTAATCTGGGAAATGTTGGTTCTGCAAACTCTCCCCCTTCGTTGCTTGCAGCCGGTATTGCCCCGGGACGTTATCTGCGCTACCTGAAAATGCGTTCCAATCTCAGGGAGATCGAACAGGAACGTCTCACTTTCCTGCAGCGTTACGGTTTGAAACAAAAAGTCAAACAACGAGAGTTACTGAAAAAAGCCATCGACGTCCTGTATCATGACATGACAAAGTTGAATCTTATTCCCGGAGTGGATGCCAATTCTACGGACAACGGTGCAGAATACCTGCGAACGATTACAATCACGGTGCAGGGAACAATATACAGCGGAACAGAGCTACAGATTGGCAACGCCACAACAACCACAAAATATGACCTCACAAGTGTTCGCTTTGCACTGGACACCCAGAGTAGCACATTTATCGAAACAAACCTATAAGAGCACATTATGTTTATTAAACTCTGGATGAAGCAGGACGTTATCACCATAGACCCGGACACGCCACTTGGTGAAGCTGCTGAACTTATAGCGCAACACAGTTTTCGCCATCTCCCCGTGGTCAAAGACGGGAAACTTGTCGGAATAATTACCCAAAAGGACATCAGCCAGGCCCTGCCTTCCACCATTGACTCTTCTTTCAGTCCCGAAAATATTACCATTGCCAACCAGGCAAAAGTCTCATCATTTATGGCAAGCAGCCCTATCACTGCAGCTCCCATGGATCCACTGGAAAACGTTGCTCTTCTGATGCACAAATTCAAGATTGGTGCTGTTCCAGTGGTGGAAGAAAGTCGGCTCGTTGGAATAATAACCGAGACTGATATTTTTAAGGCCTTTACGGAAATTTCAGGTGTTGGGGAAACCGGTGCGCGTATTGAATTACAGATAAAAAATAATGGTTCTGCCATTTATAAAATCATCGATATCTGCAGACAATCCGATATGGAGCTTAACGCTATCAGTGTCTATAAACATTTCAGCCATGAACACCAGCTTCTTACGATTCGGGTAAGCGGAGAAGAAATGGACCAGCTGATAGACGCACTGTGGGACTCAGGAGCTAAAATAAATCAGATCCTGTCAGACGACAACACAGAAAAAGTAGAACAGGACTAGCTTAACTGCCTAGCTACTGCTGCTCACGCTTGATTTGAGAATTTTTAGAGATAAAGGCTTGATCAACACCTGACACTCACAGTCTATATACGTAATAGATCCTGAATTTAAGATGATACCAATGGCAATATTAGCCAAATGAAATGAAATGAAATGAAATGAAAGGGAATATTGCCCAGTATTATAAGAAAGGTAACTTTAAAATTTCAACTGGTCAGCCCCCCAGAAAAGATCCAATTCTTCCAACTTGTAACGGGTAGGAATGCCAGTTTCTACGTTCCAATCACTCTGGCGGTAATATTCGTCCAGGGCAGTGTAGGGAACTTCAGTTTGGCCATTGGTAGAAAGTTTAGATCTTCGATGTGGTGGCAATATCAAACCGACAACTTCACGAAACAAAAGTACCCACACAGATATAGCGAGGAACCAATTATTACGTGTGTCACACCATACAATTTAAGTTGTAAAGCTAATTTATGATCCTAAATAACTGATGTTAAAAAAGTGCTACTCGCAGGAAGTAAGAGTGCGGTTTTTTTATCGGTGCGGACGCTGAGGTCTGTAATAAGGGCCGCCGTAACGCAGTGGAGGACCATAAAAAACTGGACCAGGAGGGGGATTATACCATAGTGGAAATGGTGTGTAGAACCTTACGCTAACGGGGGGGATGTGAATTCCTACCCTTGGAGGCGGTCCAGGAGGAGGCATGTAGCACCCAACAAGATACGTACCTGCAAAAACAACAATCAGTATTCTGAATAGTATAGTCTTCTTATTCATGTCTTAAAAAGTAATACCTCCTCACCTGAATGGCAAGTTTCATATTAATGTTCAACTTACGCTGCCATAAGTAAACAGAAATCTCTACTTTAATAATGCTGCTTTCTGTAGTGAAAATAGAGATATTATGAGGCAATGTTACTCTGGGCGCGAAACACTCTGGCTAACCTTCTCCCTGAATATACGTAATAAAAAAAGGGTGAGCGAAACTCAACTATCTGAAATGCCAAAATTTAAGAGCAACAGTAGCAAGATAAGTATTAAGGATTCTATGAAACTGTAGACCTTATCACTGGCCATTAATAGCAGAGGATGGAGATAGAAAAAGGCAGAATCAAATGAATGATCCTGCCCTTAGGAGAAGCAAGCTTTTCAGGAGTGAATTACTTTTTCTTTTTACGAAGTCTGGAACCGACGAGAGCAACTAACCCTGTGCCAAAGAGGAGCACTGTTGCTGGTTCTGGGACTGGGTCACCTGTGGTTCTAACTAGTAAACTAGCCCACATTTGGTGACTAAAATCGTTTTCTTGATAGCTGTTGCTATCGATAATGTCGGTGCCTGCGTTGTATAGGAAATGGCCTGCAACAGGGTTACCGTCCATATCGACAGAACCTACGCTTCCAGAGTATGTATGTCCTGCCCAGCCAATCTCAGTGTGAGATCCGTAATAAAATCTTGCAAGTAAATAAGTGTTCCAGGTTACATCATTACCATCATTAACTCCCTAGAAAAGGTCACTCCTGCTGGAAGAATCTGGGCGTACGTCTCTGTAAAATCGGTTAGAAAATTAAATGCTGCAGTGGCTGTACTAATGCGCCATCCGTCGTCTACATCCTTTATATTGCCAGAATAATATGAATCTAATAACGCTGATGTCTGTGCTAATGTCGCATATTCGTAACCATAATACTGCTGACCTCCCTGCAAAAGAGTACTCTCCACCTGATCACGCGAGAGACCATCAGTCGCATCAAACTCCAGCCATTCCAGATTTTCGATTCCTGCGGCCGTTGTAAGTATAGTTGCCTGTGATGTAGAAGCCATCACAATAAAAAATATACCCGCAAGTAATTTTACCCAAAGTCTTTTTTTCATTCCTTCCCCTCCCTATTTTAGAGTTCAACAAATAAAAAAAGCCGAGTCACCTTATCAATTAGGTAACTCGGCTATCTCTAAAGACCCGTAGCTTTCCGTCCCTGCTTTTCAACAGGTTTGGCATTTTCTATTAATGAATACTACTGCCTTAACATGTGGGAAGCGTTCTCGCATCGGTATAAATACCTATTCTTCACATTTTTTATGGCGAATACGCGCGATAAAACAACTTATTACGAGGACAAATGTTGAAGCACCACTTAGTTGCACAAGAGTTGTTCAAATTCCTTATTATCAGTTAGTTAGGGAAATAGTAGTACGAACTCCTGATGAATTACATGAGGGACAGCGTTACAACTGACGATGACATGAATGATTCTGATAAGGAATCAAAGGCAAGCTTAATAATAAAGGAGATACAGAATGTTAAGATGCTTCCTGATTCTTCTCGAAACCGAAATTATATGAGGTTCCATCAACTAAAAAATCAAGGTATTAGGTGAATAAGCAATCTTTATTTGGAAAAGTGTCGAATCAAATGCAAACAACTATTGCTTCAATTGCTGGCGACTCCCGGAAACACCTCCCTGAAGCTGCTTTTGCAGAGCATGCTTTAAACGGTAACGATTCCAATAGATAACTGGTGTTTTACTCACCTTTTGTTTTCCTGCCATCACTGCCTCGGGAAAGAAAAGAAGATCAAGAAGGTGGTGGGTAATGGCACTCTGTCCAAGAAAATGAGTACAGCCTGCGCAGTAACTGATAATTGGATTGGTCCCTGCTTCTGCCACCCGTTTCCGGGTCCATTTTTTTGCGAAATCGGGTCGTACAAATCCTGCCGAGCCCCCTTCACCACAACAAAAAGTACGCTCCTGTTTATGCTTCATTTCTCGAATTGTAATCCCCTGCCGTTGCAAAAGATCTCTAGCGCTTCGCTGCACATCTGGGACAAACCGTATTCCACATGGGTCGTGAACTGTTACCTCAGCCCGTATTTCATCGCCCATATCCGGTACCTGCAACAACTCTTCATAGACCGTCTGCACCTCAATGCCGGTACCGTACTCCTTAAAAATACGATGGCAGTTCGGACAATTCACAAGAACCTTTGTAACTGAATGCTCACGCAATATAGAGCAAAGCTCAGTGAACATTTTTTCAAAATGAGCGGTGTCCCCAAGATCATGAGAAGGTTTAGTACAGCAGTCCAGCACTATTCCAATATCAGGAATTGTCTTCTGCAAAAGCTCAAACAAAGTACTAAGCGTCCTGGGACGACTGCCGGGAAAGGCACAGCCGGGGAACAGCACCGTATGGCAATTCTCAGGAAAATGATACCAGGATAGCAGAGAGGAACTGCCTCGCCTCTCATAGGCACGGATGGTTTTATGCTGTTTGAGCCCGCCATCACCCTCCACTGCTAATTGCCGACGCATGGCGAGAAACATCGCAGAGGGATCAAGCTTTTTAGGGCATACACCATGGCACAGGCCACAGAGGCTACACTCAAAAGAAAACTGCCTGTTACCAATCTCTTCCCTGCTCTCCAGCCATTTCTCAGCCAGCTTTTGCGGTGATCCATACTCCTGCAGAAAAGCACATTCTTCTACACAGATTCCACAATTCACACAATCCCCGGCAATTCGTTCTATGGGATTTACAGGAAGGTCTAATTTTTCCATCACCTAAAAAGGACTGACTACTTTAGCTGCAGTCACCGTGGTATTCATAATATCATACATATTGGTGATGCTGCCCACCTTACGATCCTCTTCCAGCTTAAAAAACTCAAGACAGGTTCCACAGATCCAGATAATAACACCTTGTTCCTCCAGTGTCTGCAGGGCTTCAAGTGCCTTGCCATCACGTGTGGCGAGCTTAACCCCTCCATTATAGAGAAGGATATGAGAGGGTAGAGGGGATATTTCAGTAATGGTTGTCACATAGGTCTGTAGCAATGCCCACCCCAATTCCGAAGATCCACGTCCCATGGAATCGGAAGAAATAACATACACCAGCCCCGTGCTACCTGGTAGGTCGCAGGAATAATCAGCTTCGTGAAAATGCTCTTTAGAGCCACTGCCATCATCCGTTATTAAAGTTATAAGGAAATTACCATCACTCCTCTCCTCAAAACGTACTTCACACCCCTGACTTCTGCCAAAGCGAAGAACATTCTCCCGAGATGCCTCGTTATCAACAAGAACACTAAAGACTCCTTCAGGAAGTTTTTCCAAATGACTCTTTGTTCGCAATACCGGTTCCGGACAATTCAGCCCTGTACAATCCAATATTTCCATAATAGTCCCTACTTCCCCTTGAAAATTTATAACTAGGAGCTTATATCAAAAAAAAACTGCCTCCATCCCGACCAGGATAAAGGCAGCTATACGTCTTACTTGCTAAAGACAAAAAAATTTAGTGAGCGGGAACCTCTTCCCCCTCAACAGCCTTTTCTTCCGCTACAGCTTCCGCAGGAGCCTCTTCAGCAACTGGAACTTCTTCTACAACAACAACGATCTCTTCAATAACCTGATCACTCAACTGATACTGAAGGTCTTCAATAGTCTGAAATTTCACGGCAAGTTCTTTCTCAAGAGCAACCCGGGTCTCTTCAAGAATCTCAAGAGAATTATTCTGAGCAGCTATTCTGGAAAGAAGGACATTCATATTTAATTTAGTACGACCAAGCTCCTCTCCACTGGCAACAAGAATTTTTGTACGCTCCTCCAGTGCTTTTCCAAGGGAAAGGATACGGGCGCCATATCTTTCCACTTCAGCTGAAAGGGCCTGGTTGTTGATGCTGTACTCATCCACACTGTTGGCTAGGGTAGATTTTAGCTGTTCAAGTCCGGCAGTGGTAACTTCTGCTGCAGCAAGAGCAGCACTTTTCTGCTCAATTGTGGCACTTGCGGCAACAACTGCCTGCTCAAGAACACCCACCTCAGCAGTACGTTTATCCAACTGAGCCTGCATAACCTCAAGTGCCTGAGATCCGCCATCGGATTCCGCAAGTTCTTTTTTTAGACCTGCAATCTCTACCTTCTGACTATCCACACTTCCCTTCAAGGTAGCAGCATTGGCAAGAAGTTTCTGATTTTGAGTGGTGAGTGCTTCAACCTCTGCCAATGCCTTTTCTGTAGCAGCACTGATATCACTTGCGGCAGCCTCGTCTCGAGCAGGTACAACCGCAGGTACAACAGCAGAGCCCTGAGCCCTCATGGTGGTAAGCTGTCTCTCGAGATTTGTGGCTTTTTTATCCTTAACCGAACCCCAGATTGTTCCCAGCAGACAAAGAACTACCAGAGCAATGATAATTTGATTTTTACTCATGACCAACCTCACAAAAAATATATTTATAAAAAGCCTTCGATAACACTAAATCAATCAAGTAGATTCTTAACCTACAGAAGATATGAGTAAGTGTCAATATCAATATATGCCACAAACTTACCCTTTACAAGTACAGTTTTAAAATTACAAAGAAGACTTCTAATCCTCTGGAAGTACTCTAACAGCACCCTTATCGGCCGAAGCTGCAAACATTGCATATGCCTTAAGTGCCTGCGACACATGGCGGTCACGACCAACGGGAGAAAAGGCATTTTTTCCCTTCTTCAGCTCTTCTGTTCTTCGCCGGGAAAGCTCTTCATCCGGAACAAGAACATTGATTTTTCGCTCTGGAATATTAATCTCAACCGTATCGTCATCCTGAACAAGAGCTATGGCACCACCACCCGCAGCTTCGGGAGAGACATGACCAATGGAAAGCCCCGAAGTACCCCCTGAAAAACGGCCATCGGTGATAAGAGCACATTCTTTTCCAAGATGGACGGATTTCAGATAGGAGGTGGGATACAACATTTCCTGCATACCCGGACCGCCCTTAGGGCCTTCGTAACGGATAATCACAACGTCCCCCGCCTTGACAGTACCATCTAGAATGGCATCACATGCGTCCTCCTGAGAAGAATAGACTCTTGCCGTTCCCTGAAAATGAAAGATGGACGGATCAACACCGGCTGTTTTTACTATACAGCCATCGAGTGCAATATTGCCATACAGCACCGCCAGTCCGCCATCCTTACTATAGGCGTGTTCCACGTCACGAATGCAGCCTTCAGCCCTATCAAGATCGGCACTCTCATACATGTTCTGCTGGGAGCCCATAACAAGATTGCGTCCGCTTTGTGCTGGAGCGCTGAGATACAACTTACGGGCTTCCTCACCACAGCTCTCCCTCGCCACATCCCAACTTTCCAGAATACTCTTGAGCGTTTCCCCCTCAACACGACTGACACTGCTGTCAATCATGCCGGCACGATCAAGTTCTGCAAGAATGGCCATGATACCTCCGGCCCGGTTCACATCTTCCATATGAAAATGTGAAGAAGGTGCCACCTTGCAGAGGTTTGGTATTTTACGGGACAGCTCATCGATATCTGCCATACTGAAATCAACCTCAGCCTCGTTGGCGATGGCCAGAAGATGCAACACCGTATTCGTTGAGCCTCCCATGGCAATATCAAGTGTCATGGAATTTAAAAAGGCGGCACGAGTTGCAATATTGCGTGGCAGCACTGAAGCATCGTCCTTCTTATACCAAGCATCGGTCATCTCAACGATGCGCTCGGCGGCCCGCTCAAAAAGATTCATTCTATTTGCATGGGTAGCCACGATGGTACCGTTGCCAGGCAGAGCCATCCCCAGAGCTTCATTCAATGAGTTCATGGAGTTTGCAGTGAACATCCCGGAACACGAACCACAGGTGGGACAGGCACACCGTTCAACCACATCAACCTCGGCATCACTCACCTCACGGTCTGCGCCCATCACCATGGCATCCACCAGATCATAGCGTTTCTCACCATCAACTCCGGCCTCCATCGGACCACCAGAAACGAAAATGGTTGGGATATTGAGACGCATGGCTGCCATCAACATACCGGGTGTAATTTTATCGCAATTAGAAATACAGATCATGGCATCAACAGTGTGGGCATTGCACATATATTCTACACTGTCTGCTATCAGTTCTCTTGATGGCAGCGAGTACAACATCCCGGCATGGCCCATGGCAATACCGTCATCGATGGCAATGGTATTAAACTCTGCAGCAAAACATCCGAGCTCCGCAATTCGTTTCTTCAAGCGCTGACCAATTTCATGCAGATGCACATGCCCCGGCACAAACTGAGTAAATGAGTTGACTATGGCAATAATAGGTTTACCAAACTGTTCCTCTGTTACCCCATTGGCACGCCAGAGGCTACGGGCTCCAGCCATTTTTCGTCCTTGGGTCGTTGTATTACTGCGTAATGGTATTGTCATGAGATTTACCTTATCTTTCTTTAATAAATAAAAAAATTTGAATTTCTTGTCTCTTTCATGACAATATACTATGAAATTAGCAGGTGTGTAAAAAAAATTTGGGAGGGGATAAATGAAACAAACAGAAATAGATTACTGGATCACATCAATGCTTGAAGCCTACGATAATGTTTCCGATTTAAACATTACCGTCGGGAAAACGCTACAGGTTGAATCTGCAGGTGTTCTCATGCCAGTGGCCGTCGCCCCGCCAATCCAGAGACTGACACCCTTCCAAACCGAAGTCTTTGCCCTGAATCTCATTGGCAACAACAAACGCCTTCTGAGAGATCTTGTGGAAAATGGTTCCTGTGATCTCTCCTATACTCTGGGTGACAAAATTCGTTTCAGGGTTAATATCTTTACCCAGAAAGGCTACTTCAGCACCGTTCTCCGAAAATTGGAAACTACTATCCCCACGATTAAAGGGATGAATTTCCCCAAAGCCTTCAACAAAATGGCTGGAGAGATGAACGGCTTAGTCCTTTTCACCGGAGCCACCGGTAGTGGTAAAACCACATCGCTGGCATCACTTCTCCATAAAATAAATATGGACAGATCGGCTCATATTGTGACCCTGGAAGACCCCATCGAGTATGTCCATCCCCACGGCAAGGCAACCTTTAATCAGCGTGAACTTGGCAATGATTTCAGCACATTCCCCTCGGGAATGCGGGCTGCACTTCGTCAAGCCCCGAAGGTTATTCTGGTTGGTGAGATGCGGGATCGGGAAACCCTGGAGATTGGTCTCACTGCTGCAGAGACCGGGCATCTTGTCCTGTCCACCCTCCATACCATCGACGCAGGTCAAACCGTCAACCGTATCCTTGGTATGTTTGAACAGGAAGAACAACCGCAAATCAGGAATCGCCTCGCAGATACCATCCGCTGGGTTGTTGGCCAGCGCCTTCTCCCAAAGGTAGGAGGCGGACGAATAGCTGCCATGGAAGTCCTCTGTACCAGTTTGCGTGTAAAGGATTTGATTTTAAACGGCGAGGACGAAGAAAAAACCTTTTATAAAGTTATTCAACAGGGATCAGCCATCGATATGCGTACCTTTGACCAGCATATCCTTGAACTCTACGAATCTGAATTAATCACTGAAAAAACTGCCATGCGCTACTGCTCACACAAAAATGAAATCTCCCGCGGATTGGACACCATCAAAGCATCACGTGGTGAAGCCACATCATCACTCTCCGGACTGGCCATGGAAGAAGAAGAGGAACAAACTCGCTGGTAAAGAGGATCGCAATGAACACAATATGCCCAAACTGCAATAAAAGTCTAACGCTCAGTGCTAAAATAAAAAAAGGGATTGCCCAACTCGGTCCAGGCCGGCTGCTGCGTCTTCCATGCCCTCAATGCGGTGAACCAATAGTGCTTGATGCCAATAATCTTGTCGCGAAAAGTAAGCAATCACAAGCTCAGGCAGAAGAAGCAGTCAAGCCACCTTCTCCTCCTGACATCAGCTGGCTCAAAGAGGGTACATTTGAAAAGGAAGAGGTTGTTGAAGACATTCCCCAGACCTTAATCCTTATTCAACCTGGCCCCGAGAGAGACAAGGTAACGGAGGCCGTGGAGTCCATTGGCTACCAGGCAAGCTTTGCCGAGTCCGATGAAGAGGCCATGGAGAAGATGCGGTTTGTAAACTATGCCAGCGTTATTTTGCATACGGACTTCAGGGATGGCGGATTGAAAGCATCCCCCTTTCACCAGTTTATGTGCGACATGTCCATGTTAAAACGCCGGTTTATTTTTTATATTCTTATAGGGGAAGAATTTTCCACCCTCTATGACCTGGAAGCCCTCTCTTATTCGGCAAACCTTGTGGTGAACACACAGGAAATCCCTGAGCTCCTGACTGTCCTCCGCAAGGCTATCCCGCGCTATGAAGAGCTCTTTGGCTCACTCATGGCAGAATTAAATACTTATGTCAGCTAAAGCGGGCTCTGCCCGCAACCCAGGTTTTGAGACTGAAGGTACAGAAAGGCTTAAGGCCGTGTGCAATGCTGCCTTTCTTTCAGCCTGCAATCCTTCAGCCTATGCACCTTGTCGTAATAACGAAAGAAATTAAAGATTATTCCGAAGTCTACGCTTATCTCGTGTTTTTTTTACAGAAGTCAGGAATAAGGCCTAAAACCGGCAAAACGACTGTTTGTTTTGAGATCCTTCAAAGAAAATGATATAATATTTTTATAACCGCTGAATTGATCTTCTTTAATTCTTGCACTTTGCAGCCAACCCAACAGGAGACCTCATGCTCACAGCCGCTGACATTATGACTAAAGATATTATTTCTGTTCGCCCGGAAACTCCAGTTGCCGAACTCGCAAAACTTCTCACTACACACAATATCAGTGGCGTCCCAGTACTTGAGAATGACAATGTTATTGCCGTGGTCACCGAAAGCGACCTCATCGATCAGTCAAAAAAACTCCATATTCCCACTGTTGTTACTATCCTTGACTCCGTTTTCTATCTGGAAAACCCAGATAAGATGGAAGCCGAGATGAAAAAGATCGCTGCAACCAGAGTTACTGAAATCTGCAGCGGCACACCAAAAACCATATCTCCCGACACCCGTCTTGATGAAATAGCAACCATCATGGCTGAGGACAACGTTCACACCCTCCCTGTTCTGGATGACGGGAAACTCGTCGGTATCATAGGAAAGAAAGATATTATCAAGACCCTTATCAGCTAAAAACGGTTCAGGGACACGTCAGCTTCAACGATATTGCGGTGCATCTAACTCCGCATGCCTTCGTCCATAAAGCTGTTATCATTTTTTTTCAACCCTTCCCAAGAAGTTCTTGTCTTTCCATTTTTCTTTTGCTATAAAGTAATGTTTTATTGAGCAGGATGGTTGCAGTTTCAAACTGCGACCTTTCTTTTTTTAGAGTCGATGACAGGCATCGGCACACCATAACCTTAACACCTGGTCGTAATATTAGACCGCAAGAAGAGTAGAAACCATGACAGAGGAACTTAACCAAACAACTCAGGACAACGACGAAGAGATGAGTTTTGCAGAACTCTTCGAAATGGAAGAAAACAACACAGTGGTTAACGTCGGCGACGTTGCCATCGGTACCATCATTGGTACTGTGGACGATTACGTCCTTGTAGATGTCGGAGACAAGGCAGAGAGCTATATTGCTAAATCCGAATTTCAACTTGATCAAGGCATTGAATTTAATGTTGGCGACACATTTGAAGTTTTTGTAGAACGCCGCAAAGACGAAGGCGGTCTCCTGCTGTCACGGGAAAAAGCCATAGCTATCAAAGTATGGGAAGATATTGCAAAAATCCAGGAAGAAGACGGTACCATTGAAGGAAAAGTTGAGAATCGCGTTAAGGGCGGCATGTCCGTTAATATCGGTGTTCCCGCTTTCCTGCCCTATTCTCAGATAGATCTTCGACCTGTTAAAGATCTCGATGCCCTTATCGGCGAAAGTTTTGATTTCAAAATTCTCAAATTCAACCGCAAACGCAACAACGTGGTTATTTCCCGTCGTGCAATCCTCGAAGAGGCCCGCGCCAAGCTTCGTGAAACGATGCGCTCAATCCTTGAAGAGGGACAGATCATCAAGGGAGCAATCACTAATATTACCGATTACGGTCTCTTTATCGACATGGGCGGTATGGACGGCCTCTGTCATATCACCGATCTTTCCTGGGGACGTGTTTCCCACCCTGCCAAACTGTATAAAGTTGGCCAGGAACTGGAAGTCAAGGTTCTCAAATATGATAAAGACCACGACAGAGTATCACTTGGTGTAAAACAGCTTAAAGCTGATCCATGGGCAACCGTTGCAGAGCGCTTCCCCGTTGGCGAAAAAACCCTTGGAACAGTTGTCTCTATCACCGATTACGGTGTCTTTGTAGAACTTGAAGAAGGCGTTGAAGGCCTGATTCATGTTTCAGAGATGACATGGTCCAAGAAACCACGCCACCCATCCAAAATGGTTGCCGTCGGTGACGAACTTGAGATCATGGTTCTCAACATTGAGCCCGAGACCAAACGTATATCTCTTGGCATGAAACAACTTCTTCCCAATCCTTGGGATATGGTTACTGACAGCTATCCTGTTGGATCTGTTATTGAAGGAAAAGTCAAAAATATCACCGATTTTGGTATATTTATTGGAATCGAAGAAGGCATTGACGGACTCATCCATGTATCCGACCTTTCCTGGACCGAGCGTATCAAGCATCCATCTGAAAAATACGCCAAGGGCGAGACCATCCAGGCAGTTGTTCTGAAGATCGACAAAGAGCACGAACGCTTCTCACTGGGTATCAAACAACTTGAGCCGGATCCTTGGCAGGCTGCCTATAACAATTACCCTTCAGGAACCATTATTGAAGGAGCTATCACCAACGTCACTGATTTTGGTGTATTTGTTCAGCTTGAAGAAGGTATCGAAGGACTTGTTCACGTCTCTGAGATTTCCAAGGACAAAGTCAAGACCCCAGTTGGAATGTACGAAGTGGGTGACACTCTGAAGGCCATTGTTATCAATGTGTCTGCCAAAGACAGAAAAATCGGTCTTTCCATCAAGACTCTTGAAGAAGATGGAGAAGAAGGTGCCGCTGAGAACTACGCCAAGAAGAAAGAAGAGGCAGCAGCTGCTGCTCCTTCAACCTTCGGCGACCTGCTCAAGGCCGCTGCCAGTGATGGTAGCGCCGAGGATACTTCCGAAGAGAAGTAATCCAAAACTCAGTTATGCAGGCCCAACAGGTTGTTTTACCGGAAGGAAATTCTTTCCGGTAAAACAACTTTTTTTATTCTTTTCCGCTTTTACAGATAACCAAGTCATAATCATGCTAAAAAAAGAACTTGTCAATGAAGTAAGCAACGAGCTATCACTCCATAAAAACGATGTCACTACAGCACTCGATATTATGCTGAATACCATGGAAAGTGCCCTGAAAGAAGATCGTCGCATAGAACTTAGAGGATTTGGCAGCTTTGCCGTGAGAAAACGTAAAGCTCGTAGCACCAAAAATCCTAAAACCGGAACAATCATGAATATTCCGGAACGCAAAACCATTCATTTCACCATGAGCAAATCTTTAAAAGAAGCGCTTATTAAAGGCTAGAATGGACAGAACGTCCGTTCATTTTTTTTGACTGAAGGTAGAGAAAGGCTGATGGTTAAAGAAAAGGCGTCACATCTCCTTTGCCTTCCCTGAGAACCACCGGAAAATCCCCCGTAAGGTCAACAAGAGAAGAAGGATCTGAAAAGACATCACCACCATCAATAATCAGGTCCACCAGTTTCCCATAGAGGCAGTCGATATCATATGGACTGGAGGCAATGACCTCATCCTCATCACCGGGGAGCGAAGTATTGATAATTGGGTTGCCCAGAGTTTCAAGAAGCATCTGACAGATTGGATTTTCCGGTACCCTGATACCAACGGTTTTCTGCTTTGTGCCCATGGCTTTTGGAACCAGTTTTGTTCCGGGCAGAACAAATGTATAGGGGCCCGGAAGATTTCGCTTCAGAAGTCGATAGGCAGTATTTGAAACATGGGCGTAGTTGCTTATATGTTTGAGATCTGAGCACATAAAGGAGAAGGGTTTGCCTTTCGGTCTGTGCTTGATCTGCTCAATCCTTTTAACAGCCTTCTGAGAGGAGAAATCACAGCCGATTCCATAACCGGTATCGGTGGGATAGCAGATAACAGCTCCACGCTTCAGACGATCGACAACCTGTTGTATCAATCTCTGTTGGGGATTCTGTGGGTTTATTGCAAGTAGCATTCTATTTATTCTCCTTTATCTTAGGCTAACTCAGCCCTAGTAGAGCATAATAGAGCACATATGGTGCCGGAAGGCAAAACCTAAAGCGGGTTCTGCCCCGCAACTCTGGTTTTGAGGCTTAAGGCACAGAAAGGCTGAAGGTTGCGTGTAATATTGTTTTTCCTTCAATCGGAAATCCTTCCGCCTATGCACCTTGTTGTAATAACGAAAGAGATTAAATATCATTGTTGTGGTTTTCACACCCCTCACGGAGTACTGAACCCAGGAGCAGAAGTTCAGGAATAAGGTACAAATACAATTTTGATCTTTTCCGGTTCAATGATAAAATAGCCGTACTGCACTCTCTGCTTCACAAACTGTATCGGACGAAACAGAATAGAATTCAATGTGTTCTTCTGTCTCTTCCTGTTTTCCATCTGAATTCTGACCTAGGAGCTCTTCATGTTATCTGATACTATTGAAACTGCACTCACCTTTGATGACCTGCTTCTCTGTCCTCAAGCATCACAGGTTCTTCCCAACGAAGTATCCCTTGCCACCAGGCTCACTCAGTCCATCAACCTGAACGCCCCACTGGTCAGTGCTGCCATGGACTCGGTCACCGAACACCGTACCGCCATAGCCATGGCCCGTGAAGGTGGTCTGGGCATTATCCATAAAAACATGTCCATTGACGAGCAGGCCAAGGAAGTTGAACGGGTCAAAAAATCGGAATCCGGAATGATAGTTGATCCGATCACCGTAAAGGAAACCCATTCCGTCGGTGAAGTGGAAAAAATCATGGCCAAATACAAAATTTCAGGCCTGCCCGTTTTACGAGACGGAAAGCTTGTTGGAATTGTCACCAATCGTGACCTGCGCTTTGTCTCCGACGAAGACCTACGGGTAGGCGACGTAATGACTTCCAAAAATCTGGTTACCGCTGAAGTTGGTATTGATCTTGAGCATTCCAAAGCCCTCCTCCATGAACATCGCATTGAGAAACTCCTCATTGTTGACGATAACGGCAACCTCAGCGGCCTGATCACTATAAAAGATCTTGAAAAAATCAAGAAATATCCATACGCTGCCAAAGATGACATGGGCCGGCTTCTTGTTGGAGCGGCACTCGGAGTAGGAATCGACATCGAGGCACATGCTCAGAGACTGATTGATGCTGGTGTAGACATAGTGGTTGTTGATTCGGCACACGGTCATTCCCAGGGCGTGTTAAAGGCCGTGGCACAAATTCGGGGATCCTTCCCCAACCTGCAGATCATTGCTGGAAACGTGGCCACGGGGGAAGGAACTGAAGCATTGATAAAAGCCGGCGCAAACTGTGTAAAGGTAGGCGTTGGCCCCGGTTCCATCTGCACCACCCGTATTGTAGCTGGTGTTGGTGTTCCCCAAATGACAGCCATTCAGAAGGCCGTTGCCGCAGCTGCTAAATATGATATCCCCATAATTTCCGATGGCGGCATCAAACATTCCGGAGAACTTGCCAAGGCTATTGGTGCAGGAGCTCATGCCATCATGATAGGTTCCCTCTTTGCCGGGACCGACGAGACCCCCGGTGAAACATTCCTCTATCAGGGACGAACCTATAAGGGATATCGTGGTATGGGCTCACTCGGTGCCATGCGTAAAGGATCGTCGGACCGCTATTTTCAATCCGAAATATCTAGCCAGTCCAAACTTGTCCCCGAGGGCATTGAGGGCAAAGTTCCCTATCGTGGACCGCTTTCTGATGTTATTTACCAGCTCCTTGGCGGATTGCGATCCGGTATGGGCTATGTGGGCGCCGCAACCATTGAAGAATTACGGGAAAAAGCAAAGTTTGTTAAAATTTCCGCTTCCGGTCTGCGTGAATCCCATGTCCACGATGTCATTATTACAAAAGAAGCTCCTAACTACAGAACCGCATAGGGACACCACAGCACTATGAATATACATGACGAGAAGATCCTGATCCTTGATTTTGGCTCCCAGACCACCCAGCTCATTGCCAGACGTATTCGTGAGCAGAAGGTCTATTGTGAGATCCATCCGTTCTCCACTTCACTTGAAACCATCAAGTCAATGAAGCCCACGGGGATTATCCTATCCGGAGGTCCTCGTTCAGTCTATGACGACGACGCCCCCCACTCAGACCCGGCAATTTTTGATCTTGGGCTGCCGATCCTTGGTATCTGCTACGGTGCTCAGCTCATGATGCAACAGCTCGGCGGTAAGGTGGAACAAGCTGATAAACGGGAATTTGGCAAGGCCAACCTCACCGTCCAGTTCACCGAAGGACTTTTTGCAGGACTTGAAACTGGAGTTCCCCAGCATCAGGTATGGATGAGCCATGGTGACCGTATCGAAGTGGTTCCCGATGGCTTTGAGACCACTGCGGTAAGTGACCACTCTCCCTATGCAGCCCTCAGACATACCTCTAAACCCTTTGTCGCTGTCCAATTTCACCCCGAAGTTGTGCATACCCTTATCGGCACCGATGTTCTGCGAAACTTTATCTTTGGCCTATGCAACTGTAGCCCCAACTGGACCATGGCTTCCTTTATTGAATCCACGGTGAAGGGTATTCAGGAAAAAGTTGGCACTAACAAGGTTATCTGCGCCCTCTCGGGTGGCGTTGACTCTTCAGTCACAGCCGCCCTTGTCCATAAAGCCATTGGCGACCAACTCACCTGTATCTATGTAGATAACGGCCTTATGCGCATTGGAGAAAGCGAATCCATACTGCGTTTTTTCCGCGAAAAAAGCCATCTCAAAGTTATTGCAGTGGACGCCGTTGACTTCTTTCTCGGTGAACTTGACAATGTTCTTGATCCTGAGATTAAACGTAAACGAATCGGCCTTGGTTTTATAAAAATATTTGAAGAAGAGGCTGCAAAACTTGGTGAAGTAAACTTTCTTGCCCAAGGTACCCTGTATCCCGACGTTATCGAGTCTGTTTCATTTATGGGTGAGGCGCCCATAAAATCTCACCACAATGTTGGTGGCTTACCTGAAATCATGAAACTTGATCTTATCGAGCCACTTCGCGAACTCTTTAAAGATGAGGTCCGGGAACTTGGCCTTGAACTCGGACTTCCCGAAGAAGCCATTTACCGCCAACCATTCCCTGGCCCTGGTCTTGGAATCAGGATAATGGGTGAAGTAACCAAGGAACGATTAGGTATTGTTCGTCAGGCCGATGTCATAGTACTGGAAGAGATGAAAAAGAGTGGCTGGTATCGTAAGGTATGGCAATCCTTTGCCGTTCTCCTTCCCATTCAGACCGTTGGAGTCATGGGGGATGGCCGTACCTATGAAAATGTTATTGCCCTGCGCTCCGTTGATTCCAGGGATGCAATGACCGCCGACTGGTCAAAAATCCCCTATGATATTTTAGGGATCATTTCAACCCGTATCATCAATGAAGTACGCGGTGTCAATCGTGTTGTTTTTGATATCTCCTCCAAGCCTCCTTCCACCATTGAGTGGGAATAGGACTAGCTATTCGGTATTGGGTTTTCGATTTTCGGTCAAAACTAACTACACTTCAGTGTAAGAGGTCTGTGTGTAATGCATTCAAACACCCTCTATATTGCCTCCCTTGAACCCGAGGCAGGAAAACTCGTTGTTACCATGGGTATTATGGAGTTTCTCAGCCGTTCCGTGGGAAATGTCGCGTTTTTCCGCCCGGTTATTGACACCGATAAAGAGCTTGACCCCGACATAGACCTCATTCGTGGCCGTTACTGCCCCAATATGAGCTATGAAGAGAGCTACGGTTTTGAGGCCTCGGAAGTAAAAACATTTGTGGCTGAGGGAAGAATCAAATTTTTTCTCGAAGAACTTATCAACAAACTCAGTCATCTCAAGGAGCAGTATGACTTTGTCCTCTGCCAAGGGCTGAATGCCACATCCTTCCTCTCCGCCTTTGATCTTGATATCAATATGGAGATAGCCAAAAATCTCGGATGTCCCTTTATCGGCGTTATCAACGGCATGAACCAGACCGCACGCGATATTGCCAAAGAAATACAAATCACCGAAGCAGCCATTGCCGAATCGGGGTGCACCCACTTTGCGACCTTTGTCAATCGTATGGCTGAAGATACACTTGGAGTACTCGAGGTGGAACTCGATGATCCCGATGAGGCATCGGGAGCTCCGGTCTTCCTTCTGCCAGAGAATGAAGAACTGGACAAACCATCACTAGCAGATATATGTAAAACACTGGGGTGCACAAACACACTCGATCACAGTGACGGTATGGATCGTATCGTCAAGCAGTTCAAAATTGCCGCCATGACCATGGAGCACTTTCTCACCCATGTTGAAGACGGTGACCTGATCATTGTGCCGGGCGATCGTGATGATATCATCCTGGCTTCAATCTCCACCCTTTTTTCCGCAAACTATCCTAATGTTGCCGGTATTCTTCTTTCCGGTGGATTTCATCCCGGAGCAAATACCATGCGCCTGATCACAGGCCGCGAGAGGACCATTCCTCTGCTCAGTGTTGATACCGATACTTACACCACCACCAGGAATGTTGCTGCTGTACCTGCCCTCATAAACCCCGGTGATGATCGTAAAATTGCCCTTGCGCTTGGCCTCTTCGAAAAGCATGTTGACAGTGCGCGACTGCGAAAAATGGCGGAACTCAGCACCACCCCGGAGACCGTCACCCCTGTCATGTTTGAATATGGTCTCTTTGAACGGGCACGCTCTGCCAAAAAGCATATCGTCCTTCCGGAAGCCAGTGATGAACGGATTCTACGGGCAACAGAAATTTTACTCAGGCGTAATGTCGTGGATATTACCCTGCTCGGTAATCCTGAAGAAATCCTCGCCCATGCAGCATCACTTGGACTCGATATCAACGGAGCCACCCTTATTGACCCGTCAACGTCTGAGCTGACCGAAGAGTTTGTCCAGAGCTTCTACGAGTTACGTAAGCACAAAAACATGACTCCAGATGGTGCCCGTGATGCAATGAGTAATCTCTCCTACTTTGGAACGATGATGGTCTATAAAGGAATGGCAGATGGGATGGTTTCTGGAGCCATACATACCACAGCTGACACCATTCGTCCTGCCCTGCAAATTATTAAAACCATGCCCGGAATATCCGTTGTTTCCTCAGTGTTTCTTATGTGTCTTGACACCAGAGTACTCGTCTATGGAGACTGTGCCGTAAATCCCGATCCCAATGCTGCCCAGCTTGCAGAAATTGGAATATCCTCGGCGGATACTGCCGCGACCTTTGGTATTGAACCACGGGTTGCCATGCTCTCCTATTCAACGGGTGCATCCGGAAAAGGAGCCGATGTTGAAAAAGTTCGGGACGCCACAAAAATCGCCAGAGAAAAAAGGCCGGATCTTCTTATCGAGGGCCCCATCCAGTACGATGCCGCCATTGATCTTGCGGTGGCCAGGACCAAAATGCCGGACAGTCAGGTTGCAGGACGTGCTACGGTGTTCATATTCCCTGACCTGAATACCGGCAACAACACCTATAAAGCAGTACAGCGATCATCAGGTGCAGTAGCAATCGGCCCTGTTTTGCAGGGCTTAAAAAAACCGGTCAATGATCTCAGTCGCGGCTGTCTTGTAGCGGACATCATTAACACAGTAGCCATTACTGCAATTCAGGCACAATTTTTCCAGAGCTGATTTTTTCCAACCCTGTCCTCTTCTTTCATCAGGAAACTATCATGGCAATAATCAAATGGAGAGAATCCTACTCTGTTGGAGTTCAAAAATTTGATGATCAACACAAGATGCTTATTGAACTGCTCAATGATGTATTTATTATCGTACGAGAGAAGCAAAGTGGCGTTAATCTTACCACCGGTATAGATGGCCTTATTAGATACACCCAGGAACATTTCAGGGATGAAGGAGAGGCTATGGCCTCAATCAATTATCCTAAGCTAAATGAGCATAAGGCAATACACGGAAACCTGCTGTACGAAGTCACTACATATAAGAAACGAATAGACAACAATGATGAAAAAGTCGTACAAGAATTTTATCTTTTTTTAAGGGACTGGCTCCTCATACATATACTTGAAGAGGATATGAAATATAAGCTCTTCCTTACAACAAATCCCAAAACTATTTCTGAAAATTAATTCTAACGCTTTCCCTCCTTCTTTTTATCCTGAAGCCGTAGAAATTCCTCCATCCTCCACAAACAAAAAGAACTCCTATTCATAGCCACATTAGGCATAAGCTGCTTACTTTAATAATTATTCCCTTTACATTTCGATATTCCAGCCCATACACTGTTATGAACATATGGCCAACAAGTGCCACTTATTTTTTTTCAGGCATCATACGTTGTTACAATTCAATACCTATCGGGAGAGAATACATGTCAGTGACTATGCCGTTTCCTAAAAAATCACAACAAATCCTCACAGCATTTCTCATCTTTTGCATGGCAACGCTTACCCTGGGAATAGTGAGTGAGGCAGCAACCATAGCAAAAGTCGATTCTTATTCCGAACATGCTGTCGCAGGTCCAACGGCTGTTGACAAGAAAGCCGTGGATACAATTATCCAGAAGATCCAGCAAAACAGTACACCGACCACAACACATAGCAAGAATGTGGAAAACAGCGGCAGTGATTTTACCGTTACCCTTATTCTTTTTTGTCTGGTTGTTATGGTAATAGCAATTGGATTATTCGGTTTTTTCTCTCGAACGAAGGGAAAACTACGAGTTTTGATTGGAAGTAAAATCATAGGAAGTTTCTCCGTCCTTATCTTCTTAATGACAGGTCTTGGGGTGTATGCCATCCTTTCCTTTAATACCATTGGAAAACATATTGAAAAAATGGATGAGGAAATCATCCCGGTGCTCAACGCTATTGCAAAAATCGAGACGCATCAACTGGAGCAGGCAATTGCCCTTGAAAGAGTCTTCCGCTACGGCGATAAAAACGGTGAACATGCCAGAAAGCAATTTGAGAAAGAAATTAAGATTTTTGTAGAATTCTCCCATGAAGTTGACAAGGAAATAGAAGAAACCATTAAACTCCTTGATGAAATCCCTGCAATCAACGCTGAGGACGCAAAGGAAATGATGCAGACTATAAATGCTCTTGTAAAAATCCAGGGCAACCATAATAATTTTAATGCCCTTGGAGAAGCCATTATTGAGCTCCTGCATCTGGAAAAAATTCACCAGGCAAATCTCCTGGAAGATTACACTGAAAAAGCAGAAGATCAGCTGGACCATGAAATAGTTGCACTCTTGAACTACATGCAGCAACGTATTGAAGCAGTGGCATTTGAAACTAAATCCCTTGAGAAACGTGCAATCACAATACAGTTTATCTGTGTCGGCCTGGCAGTTTTAATTGGTTTTGGCATGGCAACACTCCTTACCTTAAAAATTATTGCTCCACTAAAAAAAGGGGTTTCATTTGCCGAAACAATTGCGGCAGGCGATCTGACAGGCCAGCTCGAAGTCCATCAACAGGACGAAATCGGAGTCCTCAGCGATGCCCTGAACAACATGAGTGTCAATCTGCGTAAAATTTTTCAGGATGTTTCCTCCGGTGTTAATACCCTGTCTGCCTCATCATCGGAACTGTCAGCTGTATCCAATCAGATGTCTGCCAATGCCGAGCAGACCACAGGAAAAGCAACTACCGTTGCAGCAGCTGCCGAAGAAATGAGCGTCAATATGGACTCTGTTGCTGCAGCATCTGAAGAGACATCCACCAATGTAAACATGGTGGCATCGGCTGCTGAAGAGATGTCCGCAACAATTTCTGAGATTGTCAATACAACTGAAAAGGCAAGTTCGGTCTCTAAACAGGCTGCCTCACAGGCGAAACAAGCTTCAAGCCAGATAAACGATCTTGGAAATGCGGCACAGGAAATTGGAAAAGTAACTGAAACAATCACAGAGATCTCAGCGCAGACCAATCTCCTTGCATTGAACGCCACCATTGAAGCAGCCCGCGCAGGGGAAGCCGGTAAAGGTTTTGCAGTCGTTGCCAACGAAATAAAAGATCTGGCCAAACAGACCTCGGATGCCACCTTTGAGATCAAAGAGAAGATATCCAGGATTCAGGGTGTCTCCAGAGAATCCGTTACCCAAATCAAACAAATATCAGATATTATTAATGATATGGAAAGTATGGTAGGTACCATTGCCGAAACCGTTGGAGAGCAGTCAAATGCCACCCAGGAAATTGCCGAAAATGTCTCACAGGCTTCTCAGGGAATTCAGGAGGTCAATGAAAATGTTGCTCAGGTTTCTGCTGTTACCGGAGAAGTTGCAGCTGATATAGCAGAAGTTGGTGAAGCTGCCCGTGAGATGAATAGCAGCAGTACTTCAGTTAACACCCATGCAAACGACCTGAACAATTTATCTCAGAAGTTAACGGATATAGTAAAGCAGTTCAGGATCTGATATCCTCTCAATGTTCTTTCTTCAGTAAACAAAAAAACCTCCCTGTTATCAAATTCGATAACAGGGAGGTTTTGAATTCAGGGCAACACCCTTATTCGTTTCTCTTTATTTTGAAGCTGTAACTTTTGCTGGAGCCTTGTTTACATATTTAAAGAACACTGGAAAAGCAACAAAGAAGGCTACACAGATCAGATACTCAATACCTTTGATATGTGTGTAATAGTCCACCAGAGTATGCAGAGGTTTTACCATCCCGATTGCGACCATATATTGTCCGGCGAGTTCACTTACGGACCAACCAACCGATGAAAGTGCGCTGAAAAGGGCTGCTCCAACCCAAAGACACATGATTGAGCCAGCTGCTAAAAGTATTCTTGATCCTGTTTTTGATGTATTCTGTTTCATAGCGGTATCCTTATATGTATTTTTGATTTTTTTTATTTTACAATTTTATCAGCCAATAACTGCGGTCAAGTACCCTTTAACAACATCCATAGGTCCCATGCTCATCATTGCACTCGCGAGACAGGCAAATCCCCAGATTCCAACGAGGGCAGCCATGGTCATTCCTGCGCCGAGTGCAAATGTAGAAGTTTCGTATCCAGCTTCAATGTGATTGTTAGTCGTGGTTTGTGTGTTTGTAGTCATGGTGTCCTCCGTATTGGATTGATTTACCTTGTTTTTCAGTTTCTATGCCTCTTACATAGCAGTATGCGTGCCAGTTTTCGCATTCACACCTTAAGACAATCCCCAAAGACGATATTGCCTTGATATCATTATATATTATCACAACAATATTCTAAATCATCATTGCTACACTTCTGTCTCCCTAGAATGCACCTACCCGCAGAACTGTAGTTATGAGGTGAAAATGTGTTGTTTTGCTACAACAGATATGTTGCAGACTTTACGGATAGGTGTTGCAATGGCTGCAAGAATAGGAGAATCTGAGAATTACTACAGGGGTGACTCAAAAACAGGATCTAACGGGGAGGTTAAAAAAAAGTATCGTGCTCGCAATTCAAGCTTATTGGAATTTACCTTTTCTCCATACTCAGTGTATTCTTCACCATCAATAAGAGAAAATTTCAGACGGAATTCCCAATTGGTGAAGCCGGTATAGACAGCCTCCGGTGTGATGGAATAGCTCTGATCTTCAAGATTAACAAGGACGGTAATACCAGGACTAAAGTAGAGGAGATCAAATGGCTCCTTCTGACTAAATTTTGTATAGAGATAATGGCGTCCGGGCTGTGGCTGACCATAACCTTTCAGGCTCATTTCCCTTGCCCTGTCCAGTAAAGAAGATCCCAGTTGAGGATCCTCGGAGAAACCGGCATCTGCCAGATGATAAAACCGCGTCATCTCATCCTCACTGTAGCCACCACCATTATAATAATATTCAACAATGGAGGTGATATCGTTTTCAGAGAGATAACGAATTCCGAGCAGGCTGGTAAAAGCTGCGTTTTCTTCAATTGAAGAGGAGTTATCTTCTTCAAGGACAACTTTCTGCAGCGAGGGGATATATGCAGCTTCACCGTGGATTTCAAAGTGTGGAGCAAGATTGGTGGAAAAATCCACACCGATACGATCGGAGCGGCTGTCGCCAGTCAAAAACATTAGATCTATATCCGTATCCATATACAAGAGATACAACTTCGCTACCAGATTGACATTATCAGCTTCGCCGAAATCCTCATTGATATCATCCCATACCGGTAACACTGCCACGGTAAGGGCTGCAGTCTGCAAAGTCCCCTGCCAGCTTTTAATAAAATCACTTTCCAGCGTCACATAGCCTTCCAAAGCATCTTCTGGATTATTTGGATCTTTGCGACGATTAACAAAACCCACTGGATTCCAAGCATATCCCTTTCCCCATTTGTATGATTTTTTTCCAAGTGAAAAGGTGGCTGAAGGGGTGGGTTGTAGAGAGACATAGGCGGAATTAATAAGGGTCAGATCACTCCAGCCGATGGTATCCTGTTGAGCTGCAGCTTTGAGCTGAACGTTGACACTGCTGATACCGTACTCATAGCTGCCATCGAGCTGAATACTTCCATAGAAAAGATCCATGGTGGACATATCGGGATCTGCAAGGTTCAGGTTGGTAAAAACAGAATCCTGATTTATATCCATATGTTCCCCTCTCAGTTCGATATATCCCCCTACTGTATAGGGTTTTTTCTCGATTTCATCCATATCGAAGGAGAATTCATCCCCTCCATATACAAAAGAAGGAAACACCGCTGTACTCACCAGAAACAGGGAAGTACAGAGAGCCGCTTGCGAACTTCTACAAAAGAGATTTCTTTTACTTTCGTAACTCATTAATCCGGGACATATAATTCAAAGTGAAAACTTCATCAGCAAAATCTTTCTTTTCCACCTTGGCAAAGAGCATCACTGAACGGTATCCCTTGTGCAAAGGACTGTCGGTCTCGAGCACGGAAGGTCGAACCATACCATCACCAAAATCCTTTATCTTTGAGTAGTGCAAAGTTTTAATAAGCATCCCACTCACTGCATAGCATTCAATGGTTAGAGGGAGCAGTGACTCTTTGTCAACTGTCATTTTCAAGTGATCATAGGCAACGGATGGAGACGTTGCCTTCAGATCAAGTAGATATGTCTTTTCCTGCTCGCTGATACCTGTCGCATCGTACTCAAAACCGTAATCGAGACGCAGGATATCAGAGTTGTTGAAGATTCCACCGATTACCGACTGGAGACTGGTGATGCGCAGAGGCTTGCCAACATTGGGAATATAGAGCCACATGTTATCCCCAAGGCGCAGGGTAGCTCTGCCCTCTTCACTCGCTGGTGAGATAAAAAGAGCCACCATTTTATCCTGTCCGGTTTTCACGGTGTAGAGGACAAATTCCTTTTTCTTCCCATCGGGCTCAATATTAATTAGTTTCCGATACATCTCATAGGACTGAGGCTGCATATTAGCATCCACCTGACGGAGGATCTCATTGCCATCGAGTGCAAACGCTGTCCCTGTGAACAAAAATACTACCAAAACCGAACATGTTATTTTTCGCATGATACTATGCATTATTGTTTTATCCTTTTGTTAGTGAACTACACATGACGCAGAGCTGTTATCGGATCCATTCTTGCCGCTTTCCAGGCAGGCTGTAGACTGGCAAGCACAGAAATACCAATAACAATAACCGACACAGTAATCACTTCGGTGGCTCCAATTGTGGGTGACAGAAGCAGACCTTTTTGACGCCCGAAGTTAAAACTGATCTGGGAAATATTCATGGCATAAATGGACACCAGACTGATAACAACACCGATAAGAGTCCCGAGCAGGCCCAGTAAAAAACCCTCCACTATAAAGAGGGATAGAATTTTATTAGGGCCTGTACCAATGGCTGCGATAGTTCCAATTTCATTGATACGTTCATATACTGCCATAATCATCACATTCATAATGCTCACCAGTACGATGGCCACCAGCATAACCTTGATAAACAGAGTCATAAGATCAATCATCCGGGCAATATTAAAAAATGGTGAGAGTTTCTCCCAGGTATGGACATCAAAGACAGGTTGGTCCATCTTGTTTTTCATTGATCCAAGTGTGCCCTTCAGGCTCGCAAAAACTGTGTCCAGAGACTGAATAGTTTTGAGACGAATGGCAATCTCACTGACCTCTTTATCTTCCATACGCAGGAGGCTTCTGGCATCCTCAATATGAATAACACCATCACGCCCTCCAGGCCCCGAGATACCTTCAAGGATCCCTCGAACCACAAAAGGCTGACCATTCACTGAGCCATCTTTATTGGTGGCCACCAGTACAATGGAATCGCCAATTTTGACTTTCATTCCCTTGGCAATCAGTTCGGGAACCAGGATTTCACCCCTGCCGACTAGTCCCTCTTTCTTGCCGTCGATGATCCGCTTGGCAAGCATGGGAACCGTCTGCAGTTCCTGCTCAGGGTTGACGGCGTTAAGACGGATATTAGTGGTTTCCGTGTAATTACTGAACATGGCACCCAGCTTGATGCGCATGGAGTATGCCTCGACATTCTCATTCTGGTCCAGAGCCTCTTTGACCTTTTTCATCTGCTTGCCATTCATATTTCTATCGAGTGGCAGGCTGTCAATGGAAGCCATATATCCCTTTTTATGCACCTGCAGATGCCCAAGCATGGAATCTGTGATCTGCCCGATCATCATACTTTTAAAAGAACCGGCGATGGAAACAAAGAGAAGAACCGCCACCACCCCAAGCGTGATAAGAGTGGAGGTAAGGAGAGTGCGTCGCATATACCGCCTGAGATTGCGCAGAGCGAGTTTAAATATATTAAACATGAGTTCCTCCTTCGCCTTCCTGCATCAGCTTTCCATCTTCAAGGGTAAATATCGTCTCCGCATTCCCTACAACTTTTGGATCATGGGTGGAAAAAATAAAACTCGTCCCGAATTCGTCACGCATTTTTTTCATAAGTTCAATCACATGATTGGCAGTGGTTCGATCAAGATTGGCCGTTGGCTCATCGGCCAGTACAAGACTGGCATTGGTCACAAGGGCCCTGGCAACGGCGACGCGCTGTTTCTGACCACCGGAAATCTGGCTGGGATATTTATGGGCCTGATCTGTCATACCGACAGCTTCCAGAAGTTCCATTACTCGCTCTGTTCGCTTCTTCTTTGGCCAATTCAAAACCATCAGCAGTGGATACTCAACGTTTTCAAAGACAGTCAGTACCGGGATCAGGTTGAAATCCTGAAAAACAAACCCGATATGCTCTCCTCTAAAACGTGCCGCCTGTTTACGATTAAGGCTGCTTATATCTTGTCCAACCACAGACAGACTACCTTTGCTTGGAGGATCGAGACAACCGATCATATTCAACAGAGTGGACTTACCACTGCCCGAGGGCCCGACAAAAGAGACAAAAGATGCTGGTTCGATAGTGAAACTCACCCCCTGTATTGCATGCACAGCAATGTCTCCTGTCATATAGGTCTTTTCCAGTTGTTTTGCTACAACCACTGACATGGTATCTCCTTTTGTTTTGTAGAATAATTACAAAAACATCTTGTAGGTTCATTTAATGAAGTTACTACATTGTGCTATGAATAATTATTAGAGTCAAGAAAAAGCGCTTTCTCTTATCGTTCACTAATTTCCAGAAGCATGCCCTGAATAATTGCCCCAATCAAGATATACACGGAGAGTACAACCGTAAACATTAATCCGAAATAATCCACCATCATTGGAAGCAGTGGAATTTTAATGGTTCTCGATGCAAAAAAGACCACAATCAAAGCATCTCGCATCCCATGACTTCGTAAATCATCAATAAGAGGGTACCAGGCATACATGGGTCCGTGGCTGATAACCCCGGCAATCAATGCCCATAACCAGCCCTTAATACCACTTTCCCTGCCAAGATGTTTTGTTATTTTTTTAGGTTTCAGGAAGAAATTCAGGAGGCTTGTAAAAAAAATAACAAAGGCAAAAATAGGTAAGATTTTGCGGAGAACAGACCCGCTTTTCCACATCGCAAGTTGCGCGGACTGAGCATCCACAAAAAACATTAGCCCATACAAAACAACAACGAAAAGCAGGAGGTATTGGCCACGAAAGGCAAAGGCTTTCTTCTCTTTTTTCACGACAACACCTGCATGGTTAAGGTCGTCAGCACTGCGATCAGCATGGTAAAAACAAAAGACAGGATATTGCGATAGAGGGTAAACCTCCCTCCAAACACGGCGACCTCTGCCGGCAATTGTGTAAAGCCCAGGGTCACCCAGGAGAGGAGAAAAGCGGTCACAGCATAGAGCGAAATTCCCTGATCAAGCAGTTCTCCACCAATCAAATAACTGACAATCGGATTTCCTGCAGCTGCCGCACCACTCATGGTGCCAATTAAAGTATCGAGAAAAGGATTGCCTTGAAACAATGAGGCAAGCATCTGCGGCGTTACCAGAACCTGGAACAGGCCAACCAGCCCGATAACTCCAAGTAATAGCGGAGCCATTGCCAGAAATGAGAGACTGCTTTTTTGCAAAACCTTAGAAAAGGCCGGCTGCGGTGGTGATTGTTTTTTTTGTTTTTTGTCCATAATCTTGTTTATCATTTTTATTGATAGAGCATATAGCGAGACGAGCTACACTCCAAAGAGACACAGGGGAAATACAGCGCGTCCACACCTAGTATTTCCAACATATACACACAATCTAAGTAAATAAGTCCCATTGTCAATATTTTTCTTGATTGAGACTGAACCGCAGAGATCCTGGTAATCAGAGTTTTGAATACTGGCTTGCTGAAGTTACGGAAATTTTGACTTTCGGCTTTTGCTTCTATAGAATTGAAAGAACCTTAATATTTTTCAGAACACCTTACTGCAGTTTGCCAAACTGCCACGGAGAAACCCAAACCAGACAAAAAGGAATTCCGATGACCTCCAAAAAAAGTATTACCTTCATACTCTTCTCAGTTTTTCTCATGTTAGCCTCAGGATGCGCCACCACAACCAAAAGGAACGCCATAACAAGGAGCGAGGCATTCCCCCATATGTATGCTGAACAGCCCGGTTCCGTTGTGGTTCTTCCGCCTGTGAATACAAGTACACTCCCGGAAGCAAGTGACTATTATTTGGCCACAATCGCAGAGCCCCTGACCGCTACAGGATATACCGTCCTCCCTGCTGCAACAGTAAGGAATATCATGGAACAAGAAAAACTTTCTGATACTGAATCACTGTATTCACTTCCCCAGGAGACCCTGGCAAAATATTTTAATGCAGATGCAGTTCTCTATGCTCGTCTCAAGCAGTGGGACGTGACCCGAACCTCTCTTCTCTACAGACTCATTATTTCAATTGAAACCGAACTTGTCTCTACAAAAACATCAGAGCAATTATGGCGCTACAACACGTCCATAAACATTGATCTCAACACCGTTAAATCAACGGGAGGCTCCGTGCTGTCACTGCTCGAAGGAGCGAAGGAGGAAGACGTTGATAAAGCTACAGCAGAGGCCATCGCTTATGCTCTCAAATTAAACACAAAATTAGTCAGAGATCTTCCCTTCGGACCTGAGCATGAAAGCTATTTGCAGGATCAAAACACAGAACTAATTGGAACTATCCCTGAAAAAAGTATTTTGAAACAATCCACTCAAACAAAGTAAGTATTTCTGAAACTATTCAGCAGTGCGGTGTTATACTAAGGAACGGGAGATAAATAATTTGAACATTGTTTCAGTCAGCACATGATTCGTAGCTCCCCCCGGAAGTGGGGCTTTAGCCCCGCCCAAAAGTGTAATCGGCGGGACTGAAGTCCCACTTCCAAGAGCTTACTGGGTAGTTACGACGTATCTCTATATTAAAAATTTCGGGTTTCAGATTTATTCAGGCACTGGTATTTAAAATGGGTAATTCAGCCGGAAAGACTTTTTGCAGCAGAGTTGCACCGGGGGCACCAGCACCAGTTACAAAACTAAGAGAAAGCAGAGGAGCCGAACTGATGTTATTTTTCAGTTCCTCACCAAAAGTGGACACAAAATCAGCCTTTTCCTGAGAATCCAGATAAAAGGCAATCCTGACTGTATCCACAGTCTGAACACACCTGACCCGTATATTCCCAAGCCCTTCCACGGCAAGATGTAGGGTACAGGAACGCTCCCCCTCACTGTCCTTCTCTCCATTCTGACTCCCGGCCTCCTGATCAACCATCAGATAGCCCTTTTCGAGGAAAGAAAAAAGAAGGGGAAAAAGAAGACCATTTTCCTGCTGAAGACTTGCCTGCACAAATTGATGACTCTCCAGAGTGGCCAAAAGACGATTGGCAGTTGAACTGATTTCTTCCTGTCCTTGGAAAATTCTGGCTATCTCTGCCAGTACTGATTTAAGCTGGGCTGCAGCATCCTGCCCCCTTCCTCCTGCCACCAATGCCTCTGAACGAAGTCCTAGCTGTTCCAGATTATTTTTGAGAAGCGCACCGGCACCGGGTTCTTGAAGTTGAGCCGGCTGCAGACTCTGCATATTGTGTAATAGTTGCTGCTGCGTTGGTTGCAACAGGTCAAGGCCTGTAAACAACGGTAATTGCAAGGCTCTGACCAATGCTGGCAACGATTGTGTTTGGGTGCTCAAGAGAGGGGCTTGCGTTTTATCCGGCACGCCCCTTTCAGTGAGGGGTACAAAACTTGGTGTTGGCTGCAATGACTGCAACTGCAGCACTTTACTTTCTCCCGGCTCTGCAGCAATAGCGCCCTGGAGCTGAAATGATTCACCGCCAATCCGAACCAGGGTTCTGTTTTCTCCCTGATGCTGAAGAACAGTCGCTTTGACAGTATAATTTCCCTGACGAATCAACTGCTCGACAGCTCCAGTATCCATCTTTTGCGGAATGGACGATGATAGCGGTGAAGCACTCTCAGCTACCGTGGCAGTAGTCGTCGAAGAAGCGCCCGGTTTAGAGAAGAAACTGTTTTGAAGGCTTTGCAGAAGAGGTTTCACGTTGATAACATCTCCTGCCAGGGCAAGAGCCTGTCTCACCTGTACGGGAAGGCCAGAATCAACTTTCTGCAGTTTCAGGACTGGCTTGGTACTCAAGACCTGAAATTGCAGCTGTTCCCCTTTGGCAAGAGGAAGACTGGATTGTACTTCAAATCGCAGGCCTGCTGATTCAAGTGTAAACATATTCTGCCCACGGCTTTCCACCACCGTAGCAGATGCCATCCTGCCAGCCGCCAGCTGCGGAACAGCAACCGGCCCCCTCTCTCCCTGTGGAACGGAACTCGCCCGAGGCCCGTACAGAACTCCAATTTGAGGTGTTTTAGTAATCATGGCTTCTTCTGCTTTATAAAATATTCACACACTATTTTTCGCAAAAACCTTGCCCTGCACGGTGGATTATGGAATAAGAACTTAAACTCGTAACCATTCAGCAGTAGCCCAACTACGTCCATTTTGACTTTCTTACATAGCAATAGTATGCTTCGAATGTCCAGGTAAGCGAAGACTCCGAATGGACGAATTTGGAGCACGGAGTCTGCGCTTACCTGCTAAACAGTTACAGTACAGTATTTATACCAACTAACAAATATTGGCTGAATAGTTACTTAAACTCTTATCAAATTTACAGGAAACTTCAGCAAAATACCATGACATTAAAAACTGGAATATACGTCGATGCCGAAAACATCAGACTCTGCGGTGGATATGGGATGCGCTACGACGTGCTGGTGGATCTTGCCAATCGGGGTGGTTCCAATATGCTCCGCGCCAATTGCTACCTTGCCGAAAACGGTGAACGTACCAAGGAAGACCGCGATTATCGCCTGAAGCTGTACCGTTATCATAACATTCTGCGCCAGTGTGGATTTAAAGTTATAAAAAAATTCGTCAAACACTTTGTTGACGATGAGGGTATCCTCACAACCAAAGCCAACGCGGATATGGATCTTGCCATCGACGCCCTGCTCCAGGCAAGAAACCTCGATAAAATTATCCTGCTCACCGGCGATGGTGACTTTATTCGTCTGGTTCAGGCCCTGCAGAACATGGGCTGTAGGGTGGAAGTAATCGCCTTTAATAATGTGAGTGGCGAACTCAAGGAAGAAGCCGACAGTTTCCTCTCGGGTTTTCTTATCCCCGGACTTCTGCCAATTCAAAACGATGGTCCCGGATGGCATCGCGGCTTTCCGATAAACTATAACAGTGAGCGTGGTTTTGGTTTTATGCGCTACTACTCGATGCAGGCAAACGGGCTCCATGCGGAAAGTGTTTTTTTCCATTGCTCCAAATCCAGCGTCAGCTCCGACAGCATGTTCCTGGACTCCGACAATATCTTTGAATTCAAAATAGCAGCAAACCCCGAGAACAAGAATAAGACTGAAGCCATGGACATTCACTCCATTGACGAAATCCAACCGTGAAAATCTCCGCCTTCAGTGACACCCATATGCTCCACCAGCGCGCGGAAATTCCGGATGCCGACATTCTTATCTTTGCTGGAGATATGTCCGTATGCAGAACTCTGGAGGATGTGGCGGGATTCAATGATTTCCTCAAAGCCCTGCCACACAAATACAAAGTAGTGATTGGCGGTAACCATGACCATCTCCTGGCATCCTCACCAGATATTAGTCGTAAATTACTTCAGGATGTGACCTATCTTCAGGACGAAAGTATCATTATTGAAGGAATCAAGATCCACGGTTCACCTTGGCAGCCAATCTTTAACACCAATGCCTGCGATGCCTTTGCTCTGCCCCGTGGCCGTGCAATACGTAAGAAATGGGATCTGATACCACTAGACACGGATATCCTTATCACCCACACACCACCTGCCGGGATTATGGATGAGGATGGCGGCGTCAGCCACGGCTGTTCCGACCTTCTTAATGTTGTACAGCGCATTGCCCCCACGTTCCATATTTTTGGCCATATCCATAATCATAACGGGATGCAGCGCATTGGCTGCACCACCTTTATTAATTGTAACGTAAAAGATAAGAATAACAGGGTCCGCCCCGCTCTTACATTTGATTATCCTTCCTGATAGAGATATAGTAGGGGAAACAGGTGGATAAACTGAAGCCTCTCCTTTTACCCTTTAGCCTTAGCCCTTCAGTATTCAGCCTCTCCCCTTAACCTCCCCTCCCCAATCAGGAGTCACACAATGACCGAACAACAGCAGGTTCTCGTAGGCGGCAATAAAACAGGCGAGCATATCCTTCTTAATCCTGCCATGGCCAATCGCCATGGCCTGATCACCGGAGCAACCGGTACAGGTAAAACCGTCACCCTGCAGCTGCTCGCCGAATCCTTTTCCAGACTCGGTGTTCCTGTTTTCTCAGCCGATGTCAAAGGCGATCTTTCAGGTATTGCCAATCCCGGAAAAGCACACCCAAAAGTCAGCGAACGTCTGGAACACATGGGCGTTACCGATCATCCTTTTGAGGGTTGCCCGACCCTGTTCTGGGATATTGAAGGAAAAACTGGGCATCCGGTACGCACAACAATTTCTGAGATGGGCCCTGTTCTTCTCTCCAATATTCTTGAACTCAATGACACCCAGAGCGGCATTCTCCAAGTTGCTTTTTCCGTTGCCGATGATCAGGGACTACTTCTTCTGGATCTCAAGGACCTGGCATCCATGCTCAACTGGATTACCGAAAATCGCAAAGAACTGGCCAAAGAATATGGCAATATTGCATCCCAGAGTGTTTCCGCCATTCGACGTAAGCTTCTGGTACTCAAGGAATCCGGCGGTGAAGTCTTTTTTGGCCAACCAGCCCTGAACATTGAGGACCTGATGCATGCTGATTTCTCAGGCCGTGGAGTGATCAGCCTCCTTGATGCTTCATCGCTCTACTCCAATCCTCGAATCTACACAACCTTCCTGCTGTGGCTACTCTCTGAGCTAATGGAAGAGTTGCCCGAACGTGGTGATGCCCCTCTCCCCAGGCTGGTCTTCTTCTTTGATGAAGCACACCTTTTATTTAACAATTCCCCAAAAGCTTTAATTGATAGAATTACTCAGGTTGTACGGTTGATACGTTCCAAGGGTGTGGGCATTTTCTTTGTCAGCCAATATCCAAATGATATTCCGGATGAGGTATTGGGACAGCTGGGCTGTCGTATTCAACATGGACTGCGAGCCTTCACCCCAAAAGATCAAAAGGCTGTGAGGGTCGCTGCCCAGACCTTTCGCCAGAATCCCGAAATTGATACCGAGCAGACCATCACCGAGCTTGGAGTTGGTGAAGCACTGGTCTCCACTCTGGATCCCAAGGGGCGACCCACAATGGTAGACTGGTGTCTGATGGCACCACCTCATTCCCAAATCGGCCCCATCACCGCTGAAGAAAAACAGGGCATTATTGGGCGATCCCCGATTAAGGATCGTTACGATACCACAGTTGATCGGGAATCAGCGTATGAATTGCTCATAGCAAGAGAAGAAGAACTGCAGAAGAAACGTCAGGAAGCAGCAGCTGAGCTTGAAGAAGAAAAAGCCGCGGCCATGGAAGAAAAGCAGAAAAGTAAAGGCTCTGGCAGGCAACGCCAATCTGTTCTAGAAAGCACACTTAAATCCATTGGCCGGAGTTTTGGCTCGCAGATAGGACGTTCCCTGGTTCGGGGAATTCTTGGATCGCTTATTGGCAAACGGCGCTGAAAAAATTAAATTTGATAGCATTGTAAAAAGGTCAAAGTAGACAAGTCTCAATTTTGTGCGCTAGACACTTGCCCAATCATGATTTTTGTGGTAGTGATATTTGTTATTACTTTACTCGGCTTTATATGAAAAAATGGAGTGGTAGTTCTTGTCTCTCGCTTATCTATTCTCTACAAGGTTATCGCTATGAGTCTCTCCAATGCTGTTTTCATTCATTCGAAAAGGTGCTCTCTTCTGCTGCTTTTCGGTTTGATGGCATGGATGTCTGTTGGCCTCGGATGTGACCAATCTCCAGATGTAAAAAAAGTCTCCTTTGAGAGAAGTGAGAGGATTCAGGTCCAGCCAACCCCCACAAAAAGAGAAGAATCCCTGAAGATTGCTGTTGCTGCAATGATTTCCCCCAAGGAGACTTTTATTTTTTATAAAGAAATTCTGACCTATCTCTCTCAAGAACTATCAATCCCCATACAGCTTGTCCAACGCGAAACCTATGAAGAGGTAAACAATCTGCTCAGAGACAATGAGCTGGATGCTGCCTTTGTCTGCACTGGTTCCTATATTCAGGGACATGAGGATTTTGGTATGGAATTGCTTGTTGCCCCGGTAGCATACGGCAAGCCAATTTATTACTCCTATATCATCGTGCCCAAAGATAGTCCAGCACAGACCTTAAGCGATTTGCGCCACAAGACATTCGCCTTTACCGATCCCATGTCAAATACAGGGAAACTCTCTCCAACATATATGCTTGCCAAGATGGGGGAAGACGAAAAACTTTTCTTCTCTAGCTCCATCTTTACCTACAGCCACGATAAATCCATTGAAGCTGTGGCCAAAAAACTGGTGAATGGAGCAGCCGTTGACAGTCTTATCTGGGATTATCTTGACCGCACTAATCCTCACTATACATCCAAAACCAAAGTTATTTCAAAATCAGCCCCTTACGGCATTCCACCAGTTGTAGTTCCCAGAGAACTAGACATGCAGCTGAAAGAAGAACTACGCTCCATTTTTCTTCACATGCATGAGGATGCCAGGGGGAAAAAAATTCTCGATGAAATTATGATTGACCGCTTTGTGGAGGTGTCAGACGATATTTATGATAACGTAAGGATCATGGAGAAACTGATACAGGATGGAAAATAAATATCCGAAGGCAAATATCTTCAAAGACCTTCCCCTGGGTTGGAAATTTTCTATTATGGTCAGTGGCATTGTTCTCATAATGGGAGTTATAACCATATTTTTTGTTGGATCCAGGATGAGTAACGCCCTCCATGCTGCACATGAGAACAGGGGAAGGACAATCATACGTAACCTGGCGGCAAATAGCGTCGATCTCATCCTCACGGAAAACAGGCTCAAGCTTCACCAACTGCTTTTAGATATAAAAGCTACTGAGAACAGTATAGAATACCTCTTTGTCTTGGATTCAAATAACAATATATTTTCTCACACCTTTGGTGAGATAGGGTTCCCTAAGGTATTACTTAATATAAATCCCATCACTGACGGAAGTCAATGCTCTGACATTCAATTGCAATTTGTTGACAGGAAAGTGGGAATCCTTGACCTTGCTGTTTCTGTAATGGAGGGGGATGCAGGAGAGGTCCATCTCGGACTTTCACAAGCATCTATTCAGCAAAAAGTACAAAATCTCAGAATGGAGTTGGCTGGCATCACCAGTTTCGTCTGTTTACTGGCAATTTTTTCCGCATTCTTTTTTTCCAGAATAATCAATAAGCCACTGCAGTCTCTGGCCATTGCTTCCGATAAATTTGGCCAGGGGAAACTCAGTTATAATCCCCCCATAACCAGTCATGATGAAATTGGTCGATTGACAGCCACCTTCAACCAGATGGTTATAAACATTGAAAAAGCCAAGGCAGAGCAAAAAGAGGCAGAAGAAGACAGGCTACGACTCTCTGCTGCCATTGACCAGGCATCAGAAACCGTAGTTATTACTGACGTAGAGGGGAATATTCAGTATATCAATCCCGCTTTTGTGAACCTTACCGGCTATAGTCGTGAGGAAGCCATTGGCCAGAATCCACGTATCCTCAAGAGCGACACCCAGGATAAGGCCTTTTATGAAAAGATGTGGCAGACGATTCTTCAGGGGGAAATATGGAGTGACCTAATGGTCAACAAGAAAAAAGATGGCTCCTTGTTTTCAGAAGAGGTCACCATTTCTCCTATTAAGAATAATTACGGTCAGATTACGAATTTTGTGGCTGTGAAACGTGATGTCAGCAAGGAGGTATCACTTGAAAAGCAGTTACGCCAGGCCATGAAGATGGAAGCGGTCGGCACTTTGACCGGTGGTATTGCCCATGACTTCAATAATATTCTAACAGCCATACTTGGATATACTGAGATAGCAAAGTTGCAGCTGCCTGCCGATGATAAAATCCGGAAAGATCTTGATCAGGTTCTTATTGCCAGCAAAAGAGCCACTGATCTTGTGAAACAGCTTCTGACCTTCAGTCGTCAGGGAGAAGAAGATTTTCATATTATCAAACTCCAGCCCATCATAAAAGAGGTCCTCAAACTATTACGTGCATCCCTGCCGTCAACCATTCAGCTCAAAGAAAACATTGTGAAGGAGACCCGTCCGGTATTGGCCGACCCAACCCAGATACACCAGGTGTTGATGAATCTCTGCACCAACGCCAAGCATTCTATCGGTGCAGAAATAGGGACCTTGATTGTGTCATTATCTGAAGTACAAGTCACAGACTCCAGTTGCATTGTTGATTGCCCACAAATAGCCTATGCCAATTACCTCGACCTTGCAATCAGCGATACCGGCTGCGGCATGGATGAATTGACTCGATCAAAGATCTTTGATCCGTTTTTTACAACCAAAGAAAAGGGGAAAGGAACAGGGCTTGGGCTGGCTGTGGTTCATGGAATTGTCAAACAGCACAAAGGGGAGATAACTGTTAGCAGCAGGCCTGGTCAGGGAACTACCTTTCATATCTATTTACCGGTGAGTAAAGAAAAAGAGGATAGTGAGAATGTCCTTATTCAAGAAATACCACATGGAAGTGAACGTATTATGCTTGTTGATGATGAAGCAATGATTGTTCAGGTGATACAGCGTATGTTGAAGGATCTTGGATATGTGGTAACCATTTTTACCAGCAGCACTGAAGCCTTGAAGGCGTATACAAAAACTCCCGACAATTTTGATCTGCTCATCACCGATATGACCATGCCGGAAATGACAGGTACAGTCCTGGCCGGTAAGTTACTTGCTCTCCGACCGGACCTGCCTGTGATCCTGTGCACAGGATATAATGAGACAATTGATGCAGAAAAAGCCACATCATTTGGTATTAATGAATTTATCATGAAACCGGTTGAAAACCATACGTTGGCAAAGGTAATCAGGCAGGCGCTCAAGCCCTCATGATAAGCGAGTATAAAAAATGAAAATAACTCGCAAAGAGTTTCTTGCCCAGAGAGACATGAACTACCACAACTACAATTCATCACGTTAAACCACAGGGCCAAATCCCGGCTGCAAGAAGTATTGGCCAGAGGATTAACGCTCCCCTCCCAGACAGTCACAACTGCCGATATCATTTTTTTAAAGAGAAAATGCCTTTGGCGTAAACAGCATTAACAAAAAGCTGGTAAGAATAAGTTATTTTCCTATGTGATACATTTTTTCATTTACATGCACGAGTTCCGTTGTTAACATATACACATTGGAAGGATCTTTTCAACCCACTCAACCGTTAGAAAAAAACAATGCTATCTCACTGGAAAAAGGCCAATCTTTTCGTCAAATTCGGAGTTATCCTGGCTGCATTAATTCTCACATCCTGTGCCATCCTCTTTAGCACTGCCTCTACCACAAAAAAGATGGAACACAATTATGTTACTCTCCTGGATCACGATGTTGCTATTACCATGCATGCTGACAAAATCGATATCCTGACACTTCAGTGCCGACGTTCTGAGAAGGACTTTTATCTCAGAAAGGATAAGAAATATATCAAACGTGTCCAGGATACTATCATCCTGTTAAAAAACGAGGCGCAACAGGTTGTCGATATGAGTGGCCGGGAGAGCGAAATGGGGACACTTGGCTCATTGATTATGCAGAATATCGATATCTATCAAGACAAATTCCTGGCTGTCGCTCAGGCCTGGGAGACCACTGGTCTTGATCACAAATCAGGCCTCCAGGGCGAATTTCGCACCAGCGCTCGTGACTTGGCAGAAGATCTCAAAGAACACCAGATGTCTGATCTCAACATGGCCTTTCTTCAGATGCGCAGATACGAAAAAGACTTCCATCGGGTCAGGAGCGCAAAATATAAAAAGAAGTGGCTGGCTGCCATAAAAACTTTCAACGATCTCATTATTACCCGAAGATTAGATCCTGAGGTGAAAGAGATTTTAACCCGTGAAATCAGCAAGTACCAGAAAGATACTCACTCTTTTATACAGTTCGACACATCCGAGGGATATGAAAGCATCCGTAACACAGCTAAAAACATGGAGAACTCGCTCTATTCCGTATACGTCCATAAAGCCGAAACCATGCTTCTCAATATTCGTAAACACGAGAAGGATTACCTCCTTCGTCGTGATCCAAAGTATGTCGACAAGACGCTGGAAGCCATTGAAAATCTGCGTAAGGGTTTTGATAATGACAAGGTGGCAAAGAAGCACCTACAGTCCATCAGTGTGCCGCTTGATGCGTACAAAAATTCTTTCCTGAGCCTGGTCGATAACGACAAGGTAATCAAAACCCTGAACGCTGAGATGCGAAAAGCTGTACATGAGATAGAACCTCAAGTGGAACAGATCACCGTCCTGGCCGAAAAGAGCAGGAAGACAAAACAGACAGCCACCACAATGGCTGCTGATCGCTCCATTTTTGTTACCATCGTCGTTTCTTCTACTATTCTCCTGGTCTTGGCAATCGTGGTCTTTGTTGTAGTCCGGAGTATTGTCCTCTCCATTCGGGAGGGCGTCCAACTTGCTGAAAAAATAGCGGATGGTGATCTAACCTATACCCTGAAGAGTAAGAGCCAGGACGAGATAGGTTTCCTAATTGATTCATTAAACCAAATGAGTGAAAAACTTCGAACCATGTTTAAGGATATTTCTTCCGGTGTGCAAACACTGTCATCAGCCTCAACTGAGCTTTCAGCAATTTCCAACCAGATGTCTTCTAATTCTGAACAGACAAGTGGTAAAGCAAATGCTGTTGCAGCCGCCGCTGAAGAGATGAGTGTGAATATGGATTCTGTTGCTGCCGCCTCTGAAGAAACCTCGGTCAATGTCAATATGGTTGCGGCTGCGGCTGAAGAGATGAGTACCACCATCACTGAAATTTCAACAAACACTGAAAAGACCCAATCTATTACTGAAAGAGCCGTTACCCAGTCCCAAAACGCATCTACTCAGATTAATGAGCTCGGTACTGCCGCCCAGGAGATAGGAAAAGTAACGGAAACAATAACGGAGATTTCAGAACAGACCAATCTTCTCGCACTTAATGCAACAATAGAAGCTGCACGGGCAGGAGAAGCCGGGAAAGGCTTTGCTGTAGTCGCTAACGAGATTAAAGATCTTGCCAAACAGACATCAGAAGCCACTTCTGAAATTAAAGATAAGATTTCTAAAATTCAGGATGCAACCAGAACATCTGTAACAGAAATCACCCAGATTACAGGAATCATTGGTGAAGTCAATGAAATGGTATCTACCGTTTCAGTAACTGTTGAAGAACAGGCCAATGCCACACAGGAAATAGCGGATAATATCGCCCAGGCATCTCAGGGTATTCAGGAGGTCAATGAGAATGTTGCCCAGGCATCATCTGCAACTGGAGAGGTCGCAGCAGATATTGCTGAAGTCGGACAAGCTTCCAGTGAAATCAACAGCAGCAGTACACAGGTGAATGTGAGTGCTGATGAGCTGAGTGAACTGGCTGAAAAATTAACTGGCATCGTGAATCAGTTCAAGGTGTAACCCAAGTTCGGTAACTTAAATACCCAACTCGCGTAATGCTTCTTTTTATACTGAAAAAGAAGCGTTACGTTGAGGACGGGAATATTCCATCCTGTGGATGTTAAATAGAGATACACACTAAACAGAACAAAAGTAATCGCAAGGGGCCTTTTAATGGGTGGTCCCCTGATATGAATTACTGCTAGCGAGGGAAGAAGAAAAAACTGCGGCCATGGAAGCAAAGTAGAAAAGTAAGGGCTCTGGCAAGCAACGATAATCTGTTCTGGAAAGCACACTAAAATCCATTGGCCGGAGTTTTAGCTCCAAGATAGGACGTTCCCTGGTTCGGGAAATTCTTGGATCGCTTATTGGTAAACGGCGCTGAAAAAAATAAGTTTTCCTGGATTCAAGTGATAAGTGCATTTCTTTCATAGAATATTTACCTTGGGACACCCTAAAAAACTACGAAAAAATGGTAGTTTCAAGGCAGTAACAAACATTAGAAGTCCCGAAACTTCTGCAACAGAACAGATCGGTCGTCCCAGGATACTATTACTTCGCAGGAATTATTTTGGAGAGGTACTCTCCAACAAGAACCCCAAAATCAGAAGGTAAGCTCTGATCACTTGAGCCACCACTGTAGGACGCTGCCCATGCACTATTTGATGTGGAAAGCAGTTTATGATGCAGAATCTCCTTACTGCCTGCATCTCGTACTGTCAGCATCACATTCATAAAGGAACTCCCCACAAAAACTCCGCCCCACATACGAGCAGAACTGCTGGTGATCCGCATATCAATAATTTCCAGATCAACTACGGCGGTTTTTCCTGAAAACGTTTTGGCCCCGTCATCTGTTACATTTTTATAGCTTTTTTTGGATTTCAGTTGATTCACCATCTGCTCTTCACAATCACTGGCTGCTTTTGGATAATCAGTCTGGACCTGAGCACTACTCTCAAATTTACCTATAACGATATTATCATACTTTGCTGCCAGGGGCGCTCCTGCCACCATTTCTTCCACGGAGGCCAGTTCCAGTTTTTCAACTCCAGATTCAGTTGTTGCAACACTATCCGGTCCGGCATCCTTGGCACTTCCCTGACTGGACTGCTCACCGACACAGGCACACACAAGGGGTAAAACAAAAACGAGGGACAATATGCGAAGAACAGACTTTCTCACAGAATTCATGTAAATATCCTAAAGTATTAAAGGCACTAACAAATATACGACAGATCTCGTGCAACATGGTATAGCAAATTCCTCAGGCTTTGTGAATGACTTTCAGCATGACAGCAGCATCTTTCTCATTGCAGAGCTTCATAAAAACCGATATTACTGTCATCCTGATAAAATACTAACTTTCACCATGCTACTGAACGGCACAATATTTATCCGGAATCGGGGGACACGATCCCAATTCAAAAGACAAAGACGAATTGGATCATGTCCCCAGTTTCCTACCAGGGTATTCGTTATGCAATTCCGACTCAAACTCAATTTCGGTTAATAGTTACCTTTCACCTTTCATTCTCCCATGAGACAACCACAACCACTTCCCTGCCCCGGCTGTAACGGCACAGGTCAAATGACCTGGTTTGGAGGCGTCAGCAGGTTCCAATTCTCCTATACGGACTGCCCTGAATGCAATGGTGTTGGCTTTCTAGAGCAACCTTCCGACGACAGCCTGCGACCACAGGATATTACAGAAAAGACCACACTTTCAACCGAGCAGGCCGATCTATTCCTTCAGAAATTAGCAGAGATCCTGTCCCAGGCCATGCTGCACGGGGAAAAAGTTCAGCTCAGAGGTTTTGGCAGTTTTTCCCGTTCCTCTTCAGTCAATACAGGCACTAAAGAAATTCGTTTTTCCTCCGCAAAACGACTCCGGCATGAGCTGAATAATGACTAATTTCCATTTTTGGGAATTCTTCTTGATTTTATTCATATCGGACCATATACTTTCCTAGAACTATTCACTAGGAGAACCCACTATGTGGCATATCAGTGTTGAAGAAGAGAATTGTACCGGTTGCAACGAATGTGTCGAAGGATGCCCTGGAGAAGTGTATGAATTAATTAAAAATAAGGCCACCGTCGTAAATAGTGAAGAATGCCACGGATGTTTCACCTGTGTGGAACTCTGTGATGAAGATGCCATCACAGTTGAAGAAAGCTAGATTTCACACATTCCAGCCCCTGTTCTTGCCAAAACACCACATTGTGTTAGCTTTGGCATAGGTCGTCTTTTTCTTTAAAACATTATTGCCACCGGAGAGCTGTACCCATGAAGTACTCTTTTTTACTCTCATTTGCTCTAGGAGCAGGCTGGTTACTCTCCCCGGAGGCTCTGGTTATAGCAGGAAACAGTGCCGGCAAACTGGGATGGCTGACATTTCCGGCACTGGCTGTTGCGGCTCTTCTCTTCGGCCTTTCCGGTAATCTTCTTAACCAGTCGCAGCTGTCGGCAAAGGACGGTAACGAGTATCTTCTTCTCCAGAATACGACAGGGACAATCCCGGCCATTGCCCTAACTCTTGCTTCCTGCATTCCTTTAGTAATTCTCGCTGCAACTGCTCTGCTTGTCACCTCCGGATATACATTCAACGAAGTTTTTCTCTACTGGTTCCCCAACTTCGGATTTTCCTTCCTCCTCCTGACCCTGCTTACTCTTCTCCAGTTTTTTTCCGAAAAAATTATATTCCGGGCCCAAATTTTCTTTATTACTCTTGCAGCAGGAGGCCTGCTTTTTCTGGCCCTATTTGGAATAGCAGGAGTGGATAAACCTGTTACCGAGGTTTTGCGCCAACCCGGCAGTTTTTCTTCTGCCTCATCAGCCATTTTGCTCCTTCTTTTTGCAGGTACCACCTTAAGCGGGACCACAAAGCGCCCATTCCTGATGCCCATTACCGGTTTTGTGATTTTCTCCCTCTGGATTTTTGTATCTCTCAGCTATGTGACCCCGGAACGCCTCGCCTCTTCCACAATCCCCTATATGACAGCAGCACGTAAGGTCATGGGAGAACCAGGCCGCCAGATAATGGGGATAATTGTCATCAGTGGAACATGCGCATCCATCACCGGTCTGATGCTGCTCTGCAGACGTATGCTTTCTAATATTGTAATAACAAAAAATGGGGCAGGCCTTCTGTCTGTCAAAAAACAACGTTGGCTGTTTCCGCCGCTGGTTGCCATTGTCACTGGTCTTCTAATGGCCAGAGGACTTGCGGGAGATGAATTGCTTGAAGTACTCCTGCGCGGCGCACTTATTCTCTGGCTTATGCACCACACTCTGCTCTGTCTCTCTGCTCTTCTCATGATAAGAAAGAATAGTCAGAGTATGCCCCTGGCCGGTGCCATCAGCACAGCAATCCTTATAGCCGCCCTCTTCACCCTTCTTCTCAACAATCCGCATAGAAATGAGATGCTACTCTTTATCCTTTCCATGCTTGGAATCGGTGGTCTGCTTGCGACCATCTGGTTCCTTATAAAGCAAAAACCAGTCACACAAACCACAACCTAACAAACGGAGATAAACCTATGAAAAAACTCATCCTCTTACTCTCACTCCTTCTACTCTGTGGCGGGCTACCGGCTGTGGCCGGAGATGTTCCACTTATGAGCAAAGACGAGCTTAAAGCCCAACTCAACTCCGAGGCCCTGGTAATACTTGACGTTCGTTCCGGAAGAGACTGGAGCTCCAGCGAATTCAAAATCAAAGGAGCAATTCGAACCCCGGGAAGTGAAATTGCCGAGTGGTCGAAGAACTACACGAAAGATCAAGCCCTTGTTCTGTACTGCGCCTGACCTAATGAAGCAACAAGTGCCGGTCTGGCACGACAGTTAATGGCCGAAGGATACACCAATGTCTCTGCGCTGAAAGGTGGTTGGAGAGAGTGGTTTAGAGCAAAATACCCTGTGGAAGAAAAATAACATGACCCAGCTACTGGCGGCAGATATAGGCGGTACCAAAAGTGACCTGGCCATCTTTGATCTTTCACTGACCCCGGCCACTCCACCTCTTTACCGCCAGCGTTACGAAAATGGCAATTTTCACGACTTTGATGCAATCCTCACCGATTTTCTCGGTACTACGGATTCACCGACACCGGTCTATGGCTGTTTTGGAGTCGCTGCCGTTATCCATAGCGGAAAGGCGCAGCTAACCAACCGAGAGTGGCTGCTCAACGAAAAAAAGTTGCAAAACAGCTTTGGGTTTACCAAGGTCACCCTTATTAATGATCTCAGCGCTGTCTGTAGTGGGCTTCCTTTTCTTGCAGAAACAGAACTCCTCCAGATTCAAGGGGGACAGGCTGCAAAACAAGGTATTCAGGCGGTGATTGCCCCCGGAACCGGTCTTGGAGAAGGGTTCCTTATTCACAGTGATGTCTGTTTTGTCCCCCAGGGATCCGAAGGAGGACACTGTGATTTTGCACCCCTGAACATGGAACAATCCGAACTTCTCAGGTTTCTGCAAAAAAGACATGGCTCTGTCAGCTATGAACTCCTCTGCTCAGGTATTGGAATTCCCAATATCTTTGATTTTCTGGCGAGCACAGACATTGCCAGAGACCCGAAACGGTTCCAACGAATCGCCGAGGCACAGGACAGAACTCCTTTTATTTCAGAGGGAGCATTTGCTGCTTCCCCCTGTCCGCTCTGTGCAAAAACGTTTTCTCTTTTTCTGGAAATCCTCGGTGCAGAGGCGGGAAACCTGGCTCTAAAAACTCTTTGCACTGGAGGCATGTTTATAGGTGGGGGAATTCTACCACGCATTGCAGAGCATATTTCTTTTGACTCATTCCTTGAGGCCTTCACAAGAAAAGAGAAGATGACATCCCTTATGGAAGCCATCCCCATTCATCTTATTTTGAAAAAAGATGCCGCCCTGCTCGGAGCTGCCAGTTACGGCTTTCAGCTGTTCATCAAGTAACAATGAACTCATAGATATTTTTTTCAGAGCAGCCCATTAACACAACGTACCACAGTACTATAACATTACGGACCCCTATCAAGATCTTTTCCCAACTCGACAAGTAAGGGGATAAAATTTCAGCCTGATTTCTTTCAAAAGGCATGCTTTCTCTGTCACGTTTTCTGTAGCGGTTTCAAATTCCGCTTCAATTCACTAATCCATTGGTCATAGGGTTGATTCGTATTATTTTTTGCATCAATCTCAATTTTTTTTGCTATTTCAGTTGCCTGATCCAGGCCGAGATTCTCCAGAGTTCCCTTTATTTTATGAGCCATTCGTGCAAGTTCTGGTTTATTTCCGTCCAGACAGGCTTGATCAAGTCGATCAAGCCCTTCTAGAATACTGCTAAGCGAGGTTGTGATCAGAGTAGTTATTTGATCAGAACTAAAAGAATATCTATCCGATAAATGCTTTTTTATCTGAGAAAGTGAGACTTCTTCCGCAACAGCTTCTTCCTGCTTAGGAACTATGATTGCTTGCTTGTCATACACCTCATATTCAATATGTTCCGTTGCTCGCAGCAGGGCCTGATGCATATCCTTTCCTCTTATGGGCTTTCCAAGGTGGTCATCCATTCCAGCTTTGAGATATTTTTTTATGTCTGATTGAAAAACATTCGCAGTTAAGGCAATGATTGGCGTATGAGTGCCGCGTAATTTCATATGAAGCTTTTTAAGCAATGCATTTTCATATTGCTTTATGGGAGGGACTGTTTTTTGTTCACACCCACGGATGAGCATGGTGGCCACTACTCCATCCATTTTAGGCATTTGAATATCCATAAAAACACAATCAAAATGCTGCATGGACAGTAATCTCAATGCCTGTATACCATTGGTCGCAGTTTTTACCCGATGCCCACCATTGCCAAGAAACATCTCAGCCACCTCGCGATTTACATCGTTATCGTCAACCACAAGAATATCGAACGGAGGAATGTTCACTTCCGCGAGCGCTCCTGCATTATTTTTTCTATTATCTTCCTTCAATTGGCTTGCTTCACCTATGCTGAGGGGTACCTGGAAATAAAATGCGCTTCCTTTATCTTCACGGCTCACGACCCATATTTTCCCGTCCATCAAAGAACATAATTTTCTGCAGAGTGCCAAGCCAAGACCTGTTCCACCGAACTCTCTGGTTGTTGACACATCTGCCTGCGAAAAAGACTCAAAAATGATTTCTTGTTTATCCGCAGAAAGACCTATACCTGTGTCACTGACACAACACAGCAAGTTGAGCTGATTATCCCTGACAATTTCACAAATTAGGGACATTACCACCTTTCCCGCTTTGGTAAACTTTATAGCATTGCTCAATAAATTGGTGCAAACTTGTGTCAGCCGTATCTCATCGCCAAGTAAAACTTCAGGCACATTCCCGTGAGCGGTTAAACTCAGGTCCAGATGCTTCTGCCTGGCTTGAGTCTCAAACATACTTTGCAGATGATCTAGTAACGATCTGGGCTTGAAAGGTACTTTTTCCAGTTCAATTTTATCCGCTTCAATTTTCGACAGATCAAGGATATCGTTGAGTAACATCAGCAAAAATTCTGCCGATTGCCGAGCTGTTTTCATAAATCGCTTTTGCTTTTGAACGTCCAGGGTTTCTTCGGATAATAATTCCAGAGAACCAATGATACCATTTAATGGGGTACGGATTTCATGACTCATATTGGCAAGAAAAGAACTTTTCACATTACTGACGTTTTCAGCGACACGTTTTGCTTCCTGCAGTTTCTTCTCAGTTTGTTTCAGCACCGATATATCCGTTACCATGACAAAAGAGCCAAGTTTGTTTCCGTTTTCATCCAGCAAAGGGGTCGCATTAAAAAGACAGGGAACGAAGGTGCCGCCTGCCTGCCCTAATTCTATTTCATACTCAGTGGATAACAGGCTCTTCCCCAAATGAATTTGTTTATGAAGGATCGTCCTGTTAGGGACACCGACAAATCCCATAATCGATTTCCCGATAACGTCTTCCTGTCTGCATTTCAGGATTCCAGCCATTCTTGGGTTAATTTCCTGCGTTAGCATGTCATTGTCAACACGCCAAAACCCCTGAGAAGAGGTGTTAAGAATATTTTTTAGCCTGTTGCACATTTGTTGCAGATCTCTGGTGCGGGCTCGAACTCTTGCTTCCAGTTGATCCTTAGATTGCTCCTTGCTGCATTGCAGTTTATGGAGCTTGGTAGACATTTCATTAATTGTTTGTGCCAACAGTCCAATCTCATCATCCGATGCAACAGAGACATCGGGGCCAAAATTCTCATGACTACTATTTACTGTTGTCTGGTATAGCCTGGTAATTGAGTTTGCCACCTTTTTCGAAAGAAAAAACATCCTCATGCTGGTCAGGCAACTCACGACTGTAATCCAAATGAGATTATAATAAATAATCCGGGCTGATTCCTTTTGAATAAAGCTGGTAATAGATTCTTCCGGTGGCGATGCGTTTTGTGTTTGCAGGAAAAGTATCGTCAGGATGACTATACTTCCAGAGAAAACGACCAGCAGCAGTTCCCGGACATGCTTAGAAGCCAGCTATAGTAGCGTTTGAGAAAAAAGCTTTCGTAGACTTTTAAACAATTTAGAAATTTACTAACCAATCAACAGTGTGACATAACTAGCGGTAATTACA
>Ga0207996_1000201_pt1 | contig 55349 bp, 60 predicted proteins | sample AntAceMetag02UKG_FD_184773 | JGI IMG/M metagenome (GOLD analysis project Ga0207996, IMG submission 184773) | Saline lake microbial communities from Ace Lake, Antarctica - Antarctic Ace Lake Metagenome 02UKG (SPAdes) (version 2) | ecosystem: Environmental > Aquatic > Non-marine Saline and...
AACCTCAAAATAGAATCAAAGATAAAAGAAATCTTAAATAAAGAAAAAGACAAAACATTAAGAGTCTCACATATTCTTCAAAAACTCAATTTTCTAAAACCTAAAAGCACCAAATTTGACATCAATATAATTCTTCGATTATATCTTTTTAAGAGAATTAAAGGGATAAACCAATATAACAAATTAGAAAAATATTTAATTAAAAACGAAGTTGAAGCTCTTGAACTAGGAATTCTAAAAAACAATAACAATCTGATAATTCCTCCAAAAAGAACATTCAATAATTATTTGATTAAATACAATAAGAAAGAACTAGATAAGTTAGTAGAGTTAATACTTTCAGAGTCTGTAAAAAATAATATTCTTTTAGATATAGAATTAGTCAAAGAAACCATAATAAAAAAAGCCAGAGTTGTTAAAAAAGAGTTCCAAGAAGCCACTAGACTTGTCAAGAAGTTGGTTTATCCCAAAATTGAAATACCAATCCATCATAACGCCAAATACTCTACAAAAGACTTGTTAGACGTTCTAACTCACATAGCAACCACGCATGACTTTACAAATAATGGTAGCACAACTTTTGAAGATATGTATCCAGATGCCAAAACACCAAGTTCGGACACTTTACTTCATCATTTTTCAAAGTTTGAATCAATAGAACAAATAATGAAAATGTCTGACGGAGTTCTCGACTTAATTTTAAGATTCTTAAAAAAAGAATATAACGTTTTACAAAATAGAAAAGTAGATATTGCATTTGATATTCACGATATAGAATTTTATGGCAAAGGTGTTCCTTATGTTTGTTCTGGAAAAGAAAAAAATGGCACTAATCGTTTCTTTAAATTTTTAACTTGTTCAATTGTTACAGCAGGGAAAAGATTCATTATAGATATTCAGCCTATAAGCCCTTTAAATCGGCTAGAAAATTTACTTGATAAAAGTCTTTCTAAAATTAAAAGTAAAATTAGAATAGACCAGGCATATTTAGACAGAGGATTTGATACAATTAAAATAATTAATGTCTTAAAAAATCATAAAGTTAATTTTGTAATGCCAAAAGTTCGGTCGCCTACCGTTAAAGCTTGGTTTGATAAAGCCGAAGGTTCAAAATCCTATGTTGTAAATGATTTTCAAATTGGAAAAGGCGAGAATTATGCAAAAGTAAATTTAGTTTTAGTTAATGACGAGGAAGGCATCAAAAGAGCTTTTATCTGCAATTTTCCCGTTGCTGAACCATTAGCATATAGACTTTATTCAATGTATTCTAAAAGATGGGGAATAGAAACATCTTATAGAAATTTAGACCATGATTTCAAACCACGAACAACATCAAAGAATTATCTTATTAGATTATTTTATTTTGTGTTTTCTTGCTTTCTTTACAACTTATGGGTTATGGTAAATATTTGTATCAGTTTTAAACGAGATGGAGTTGTATGTAAAAAGCCAATTATTACGGCGAAAAGGTTTGCAATTATTTTATATCAAGTTAAAATGGATTTTGATAATGGTGGATAAAATAAAATAAATTTATGTAATGTATGTTTCATTATAATTTATTTAATCTAACGATAAACTTTCAATTATCTTTTCTCTAAATCTTTTTTCCGAAAGATACTCCTTCTCATAGGCTCCAGTATTCCTATTTTTGCGATAAATAATCACTTCTCCAGTTAATTCATCTCTTTCTATCTTGTCAAAATCTAAATCTTTCATTATATTAATAGAATTAATAGCCTTTAACTTACTTGCCTAACTACTGGAATTTTGTGCGGAGCTGAAAAACACAAAAGAATTTAAACTAAATTTTATTTGGAAGTTTTTGGAAGGACTCAGTAATCTTTAAAAAGGGAAAATTACTTTATTTATTGTTAGGAATAACCCAAGGTATTATTATTACGATTATCACATTCACGGTTACGAGAATTCAGTAAGGATTTTCGAGTACGTTTTTGAGAGCGCGAGAATCTCTCGGGGAGGGAAGTTTGCGGGTAAATAGCGAAGGTATTTCTAATAAATTAAATAAATAAATGGAGAAAAAATGTTAAAAATAATATACAAAATATTTTTGTTTTCCGAGAATTTGAAAAATGGCTAAGATTAGCCCGGCTTCGATTAAATATTCGATTGTGGCAGATTTTGTGGCAGAAGGCCCGTTTCAAAAACCAGATGTTATTGGAGCTTTATTCGGGCAGACTGAAGGCTTGCTGGGTTCTGATATGGAATTGAGAGAACTTCAGAAAGAAGGCAAGATTGGGCGTATTGAAGTTGATTTGGTTACCGAAGGTGGAAAGACGACAGGAGAGATTACAATTCCTTCTGCTTTGGATAAAACTGAGACTACAATTATTGCTGCATCTTTAGAAACTATTGACAAGATTGGGCCGACCGACGCGAAGATAACTATTAGAGATATTTCAGACGTTAGGGGTTCAAAACGTGACTATATTATGGAGCGTGCAAAAGCTTTGCTTTCTGGAATTAAGAATGAAGGTATGGATTCTACAGAAATGGAAACTGAACTTCGAGAATCAAACCGAGTTTCAAAAGCTGTTGAATATGGCAAAGAAGGTTTGGCGGCAGGTCCTAATATCGATGCGGAAAAAGAGCTTATTGTTGTTGAAGGTCGTGCGGATGTTATAAATATGTTGAAACACGGAATCAAAAACGTTATAGGGATGCAAGGGACACGATTTCCAAAAACTATTACAACTTTGGGCGAAACAAAAGAGCTTACTTTGTTTGTCGATGGTGATCGAGGTGGAAAATTAATTGCGCAGAATGTTTATGATAATGCGAAAGTAGTTTATATTGCGACTGCACCTGACGGAAAGGAAGTCGAGGAATTGGCCGGTAAAGAATTATTGCAAGCTCTTCGAAAGAAAGTTCCTGCAAAAGTTTTTTTGGATAAGTCTAATAATGGATTTGAAAAACCTTATAAAAAACCTTATGAAGAGAAAGAATCTGTTGAGAAAATTGTTCGAAGAGAGTTGAACGATAGCGACATTACAAAACTGAGAGGAATTGTTTCGGAGATTAAGGGTAGAAATGTTCTTGTTTTGAATGAGAATCTGGAAGTTGTCAAAAATATTCCTGTCTCTAGGTTGAGCTCAGTTAATGCAAAAGACGCTTTTGTTCTGATGGGTTTAAACGCAACAGAGTTGGTGGTTCAGGCAGCTGAGAAATTGCAGTCTAAAGCTGTTGCAGCTAAGACATTCGGTAAAGTTTCAGATAGTGATGTTCAATTAATTTCATTATAATTTTTATTTTATCCCCAATTCGGGGATTTTTATTTTTTAATAAGTTTTAAATACTTCTTCTTGTTTTGTGATATATGAAAAGCGGTGAAGGAGAAATATATTTTAATTGGAGGAGGTGGGTGTTTTTGATATCACTGATAGTTTTAGTTTTTGGAATTTGGTTTGTTTTTTTTAGTTATGCTGAATGTGAGAATTGGGATTGTTTTAATAACTATCTGGAAAGTTGTGATAAAGTAAAATTTATTGGTGGGACAGATATGATTTTTGAGTATGTTATCGAAGGAGTTTCAGATGGCAATTGCGAGATTAATGTACAACTGTTGCAAGGCGAATTAGATAATGAAGAGTCAAAAAAGTTAGAGATGCAAAAAATGAATTGTATGTTGCCCAAAGGAATTATAATGATTCCAGAGAGTGATATTGGAAATTGTCATGGGATGCTCAAAGAAGGATTGCAGGATTTAGTGATTAAAAAGTTATATAGCTATCTTGTTCAGAATCTGGGGCGTATTAATTTGGAAGTGCTAGATGTTCCCGAGGTGAGCTGATGTCAACTATTAAGTTCGGTCCTACGGGAATTGGTTCAGTAAAAGATGCGATTTCTAATTTGGAAGTGTTTCATCAATTGGGTTTTAAGGCGGCAGAAATTGGTTTTACTTATGGGGCTTATATTAAAGAAAAAGAAGATGCCTTGAATATTGGTAAGGTTGCTAAGAAACTTGGAATTTATTTGTCTATACATGCATCGTATTTTGTTAATTTGAATTCGAAAGAAGACAAGAAAATTGAGAATAGTAAAAAAAGAATTTTGAAATGTTGCGAGGTTGGGAATTGGCTGGGGGCTAAAAGAGTTGTGTTTCATCCGGGTTTTTATTCTGGAATGGATTCTTTAGAAGCTAGTGTTAAGATTAAAGAAGGTATAATTGAGATGCAGGAAATTATTAAAAAAAATAAGTGGAATATTGAATTGTGTCCAGAGGTTATGGGGAAGGTGAATGTTTTTGGTTCGATTGATGAGATTGGGAATTTGATTAATGAAACGGGCTGTGGAGCTTGTATTGATATTGCGCATGTGTTGGCTAGGTATGGGAGATATGAATTTGAGAAAATTGCGAAAATCTTTAAGATGAAAAAATGGCATATACATTTTTCTGGAATTGAATTTGGGGAGAAGGGTGAGAAGAAGCATTTGGTTGTTCCAGGGGAAGATTGGAGAAAAGTTTTGAAATTTTTAAAAAATCTGGATAAAGATGTAGTTTTGATTTGTGAAAGTCCTGATGCAATTAAAGATTCTGCTGTTGGGCTGAGGATGTGGGAAGATTTAAAATTAAGTTATGGTTAGAATAGAAGAAGGTCTTGATTCTAGATTAGTTTAAAAAGTATAGCGGTCTTTTTGACTTATGGAAAAGATTGAATTTGAGGCTACATTTTTAGATATTGATAAGGATGATATTCGTGATAAGCTGAGGAAAATTGGGGCAGAGTTAGCCAAAGAAGAGACTTTTATGAAGAGGTCTACTTTTGAGCTTCCTGAGGGGCATCGGAAAGAAGGTGCTTGGTTGAGAGTCCGGGATGAAGGGGATAAGATTACTATGGCTTACAAGAGGGTAACTGATGCTGGTAAGGATAATATTGAAAATCAGAAAGAGATTGAATTTACTATAAATGATTTTGATACAGGGATTGCATTTTTGGAAACGATTGGATGTTACAAGAAGGCTTATCAGGAAACCAAAAGGGAGATTTGGGAATATTTGGATTGTGAAATAATGATTGATGAGTGGCCTCATTTGGAGCCGTTGGTGGAAGTTGAAGGGGATAGTGAGAGGAGTGTGAAGCGGGTTAGTGAGATGCTTGGATTTGATTGGGATGAAGCAAAATTTGTTTCTGTAGATTATTTTTATGCTGATAAATATGGTTTAAAGCCCTTGGATGTTTGTGAAATGCCGAGACTATGTTTTGATGATAAGAATCCTTTTTTGAAGAAAAGCTGAGAAAGAATTTATAAATTTATTATAATAACACTAAGTTGATTTTAGATAATTTATTCTAGTTGATTTTCTTTTTCCAAATCTTCTTTTTGTTGTTTTTCTTCTTCGAGCATTCGTGCCCTAAGTTCAGAAATTTTTTCTAAAATTCGTTTTGCTTTATCCGGCTCATCTCTTACTGTGTTTAGAATATATAAAATTTTTCGTAAAATGTCATCATAAGACTCTCTTTTATATTCACGAAGTTTTTCGATACGAAGTTTCGTTTCCTCTAAAAGTTTTATTGTCGTGACTTTTTCTGCTGGTGTTTTTTTTCTTGCCATTTTTTATTACTCTTTTTTACGATGAATTGTATACGAAGGTATACTTTTTAAAGTTTTTCGTCTCTTTTGAATTACAACAATAACAAGGTTTAAATAGCTTTCAGGGGTCAAAATATTAACTAAATTTAAAATGAAAAATATGAAAAGAAATATACTTTTGATTCCTTTTATTGCAGTTTTAACTTTATTAATCGCTGGTTTCGCTTCGGCTGAATTAGCAAATAATATTGCTACCGATTTCAATAGTGTTACGTTAGGTACTAATACTATGGTTGGTGATGTCGATAACGTTATTCCTGTGAGAGTTACATTCGATTCCATCGCTGATGAGGAAAATGTTAAAGTGAAAGTTTATATGGAAGGTCATCGAGATGATGTATCTGTTTCTACAAACAGGTTTAATATTGAAGATGGTATAACGTATACAAAGCTTTTATCTTTAAGATTACCTTCTGATTCTGATGATTTGTCTGAAGAATACACTCTTTATGTAGAGATTGTTTCTAAAGATGATCGAACAGAAGAAGAATATACTATCAGTATGCAGAGAAATTCTTATACATTTGAAATTTTATCCATTGATTATTCTTCTAACATTTTGGCTGGAGAAGTTGCTCCTGTTTCCGTTGTTATAAAAAACATTGGTTACAATAGGATGGATGATACTTATGCTATTGTCTCAATTCCTGCTTTAGGAATTTCCTCTCGTGGATATGTCGGAGATTTGATTCCTGTAGAAGATTATGATGATTATGATGACGAAGAAGACTCTGTCCAAAAAACCGTATACTTGAAAATTCCAATGAACATCGAAGCTGGTGTTTATGATATGGAAATAGAAGTTTACAATAATGATGCTGAGACTAGTGTCACAAAATTAGTTAACATTGGCGGCTCTGTGTCAGGTATGGTTTTAGCTGCTGTGAAGAATCAAGATTTGAATGCAGGAGAAACAGCAACTTATGATTTAATTGTTGTTAATTCTGCGGATGATGTAAAAGTTTTCAATATTGGAACTGTTTCTGGAGATGTTTTGAGCGTGTCGGCTCCTTCAGTAGTTACTGTTGGCCCAGATGCTAGCGAAACTGTTTCTATTACAGTTAAGGCAGATGATAATGCTGCAATTGGAACTTATACTTTCTCTGTAGATGTTAATGGTAAACAAGTTGTTTTTGGAGCTAATGTTGTTGGGACTTCTGTCTCTACTTCCGTGGTTGCTTTAACAGTGATTCTTGTAATCATCTTTGTTGTACTCTTGGCTGTTTTGGTTGTTCTTCTTACAAGGAAAGAAAAGCCAATGGAAGAAGTAGAAACTAGCTATTATTAATTATTAATTATAATTTTTTTATTTTTATTTTTATAATTGCCCCCATTAGGGGGTTGATTTTATTTTTCAATAAATTTATAAGTTAGCATGACCTTTCTATTTTAATGAGAACTAATGTTGGAAAGCGTGGTATTTCACCGATTATTGCAAGTGTTTTGTTAATATTAATTGTTGTTACCTTGGTTTCTATGATTTTTATGTGGTCACGTACTTTTTTTGATAGCCAGACTCAAGATTCTGAATTATTATCTAAGGAGTTATGTTCTTCTGTTGATTTTGTTGCTATGTTGGATAGTGAAGAAGATACTTTAGAGGTGGCTAATAGGGGAAATATTGATATTAGTTCATTTGAGATTAAGACATATTTAAATGGAGATTCTGAAATTATTGAAGTTGATGTAGGTGTTTTTGCTGGAGAATTTATAGAATATGATATTAATTTGGGAGATATAAACTCTTTCGAAAAAGTTGAAATTTTTCCTGTGTTAAATAGGAAGTCTTCAAAGAAATCTTTAACATGTTATAATGACCCAGTTCTTTTACATTAGATTTTTAAGGATATAATTTTTGAAATATTTTCTTGCATTGACACACCATATAGATTTGAAGATTCAGAAATTAGAGTGTCGTTATGGGTTATAACAATATATTGTCCTGATGTCATATATTTTTTAATGAGGGCCGCTAAAAGTTCGGAATTACGTTTGTCAAGAGCGGCATCAATTTCGTCGAATACATAAAAGCAATATGGTCTATATTCTTGAATTGCAAAAATTAATGAAAGGGCGACCATTGTTTTCTCTCCTCCAGAGAGAGAGGTGACGTCAAAATATTTGCCACGAGAGACTTTTATTAGGATATTTAATCCGCCTTCGAATGGCTCTTTCTTATTTTCGAGCTCGAGAAACACTTGACCTTTTCGAGAAAGTTGTGTGAAATTTCGTGTGAAATATTCGTTGACAACAATTAAAGTTGAGAGGAATGCCTTCTTCTTCTTCTTGTCTATTTCTCCTATGATGTTTTGTATTTTTTCTTTTTCTTGCGAAATTATATCTACTTTATCTTGAATTAATTTTACTTGTTCTTCAATTTTGTCAAACATTTCTAATGCTCGCAAATTAACATTGCCTAATCTCGAAATTTGAAATTGTGATTTTTGAAGTTGCTCTTTAATTCTATCAACTGGTAAAGGGATTAAATTAACGCTTCCTAACTCAGCTAACTCAACTTTTAAGGAATCGACTTGAGCATTAAATTGCGCTTTTTGAACTTTATTATAATTAATTTTATCTTCGAAATTTTTTGCAGTATATTGCATTCCCATAATATCAGTTTCTAAAACTTTTTGCCGATCTTGTAATTCATTTCTCTTATCAAAGAATTTTTGAGTTCTTTCATACAATTTTTGTTCTTCAATCTCTTTTATTTTAGCTTCCTTATCTTTTTCTGTAATTTTCAATTCTATTTTTTTCAATTCTATTTCAGATTCTTCAATATCTCGTGTAGTTGATTTCAACTCCGTAGAGAGTCTATTTGTTTCTCTTTTTTTAATTGCTACTTCTGTATCAACATCCATATCAATAAATGATATTTCCTGAAGGGTCAATCTGGTTTCGTCATACTTTTCTTCAATATGTTTTAATTTTTCATATTCATTTTTTATTGAGTGAAATTTTTCATTTATCGAAACTAGTTCCCTCTTCGTTTCTGTTTCATTTTTCGTAATTCGTTTTATTTGCTCTTTCTTTTCCTCTGAGTTTTTGAGTTTTATTTGATCTATATTAAGTTCATTAAATTTTGTCCTTAATGTTGACAATCTTTCTTTGAAGTGATTTATTTTTTCGGAATCATTTGTTCGTATCTTAAAATTTTTATTAACCTCGGATTTTGCTGACTCAATTTTTACATCAGCTGCTGTTGATATTCTATGTTTATGGTCATCTTTGACATCTTGTTTGCATATAGGACAAAATTTCAATTGAATTATATCTTCCTTTAATTTTCCTTCTCGCTTAATATCCGTTTCCAAAATTGCATTCTTTTTCTCTTTTTCTAAAATTTCTCCTTCTAATTGTGATATTTGTCCAATTGTTGCTTTTATTTTCTCTTCAGTTTCCGTTTTTAATTTTTTATTTTCTTCAATTGATTTTTGATATTTAATTTCATTGAATAAAGATGTAATAGTTTTCTCAATAATTTGGATTTCTTTCGATGATTCTATTAGAAATTTTTCTTTTTGTAGCTTTTGATTCTCTAGGGTTGACAAGTCGGACTTTAAAATGTAAAATTTTCTTCGTTGCTGCTCAAGAATATCAAGTTTTTCTTCAATAATTTTTTGTTGTTCTTGTTGTTTTTTAATCTCTGGAGAAGAAGTTTGAATTTTTGATATTTCGAGATTTAATCTTTCGATTTTATTTTTGATATTAGAAATTTTTTCCTTTTCTTGAATTATGCGATTGTTGAAATTTTCCCTTCGGACATCTAATCCTGCCAAGTCTGCCTTTAAGTCTGAGAGCTCTCCGTGTAATACTTCTTGCTCGCTGTTTGTTGAAGATTTAATTTGTTTGTTTGTTATTAGAATACTATTTTGTAATTTGTCAACTTCAGAATTCTTATCCTGAATTTGTTTTCGGAGTTTCTCAATTTCAGAATTATAGTTTGCGATTGATTTTTCTGTTTCGGAAATTTCTTTTTCTTTATTGTTGATTGTTTTTGATATTAAAGTTGCTTTACATCGCTTAATTGTTGTTTCAAGTTTTTGATAGGAGGCAGCTTCTTGTCTTTCCTTCTCGAGATTTTTTAAATAGAGCGTTCTTTCTCTAAGGACAGCTGTGACTTCTTTTAGTTTCTCTTCAGTTTTTTCAAATTCTTTCAAAGATTTATGTTTCCGGGTTTCGTAAATTGAGATTCCGGCAACTTCTTCAATAATTTTTCGTCGTTCTTCTGACGTGGCTTTTACAAGGGACTGGATTTCTCCTTGAAGCACAATATTAAATCCGTTTGGATCTATGCTGGCTTGAGCCATAAGTTCTAAAATATCTTGTCGAGTTTTCGTTTGACCATTTATTTTATAAATTGATTGTCCTGTTTTTCGAACAATCCTTTTGATTGCAATTTCTGGAGCATCAATGCCAAAGGTTTTATCGGAGTTATCGAATATTAATTCTACGGATGCTTCTTTGGCCCCCTTATATATTTTGTTCCCAGAGAAAAGGAGATTTGCAGCTTTCGCCGCTCGAATTGATTTGATTGAAAGTCGGCCAAGAACAAAGCAAAGTGCGTCGGTAATATTTGATTTTCCAGAACCATTAGGACCAACAATAACATTCATTGCGTTTTCGAAAGGAATTTCTGTTTTTCTGGCAAAAGATTTGAAGCCGTGCATCACTATCTTTTTTATGTATGTCATGAGCGTGAAAGGAATTTTGACTTTTTAAGGATTGTTAAGTTAGAATAATTTTTCTTGCTTTATTCCTTTTGTTTTTATTAGTTTCTTTATTGTATTCCATGAAAATCGAATCAAGGTTTTATATTTTTCTTTGTTAAAATTTTCTGTAACAAATTCTTTTGTTTTTGGGTCTGCCGGATATCCAGAACCAAAATCAATTTTCAATTTCAATTTCAATTTATAGACTTCATCTTCTCTTTTTTCTTTTGCTATTATTGATGCGGCAGATACAATTGGATGATTTAAATCAGCTTTATGTTCACAAAGAAGTTGGATATTTTTAGGATATTTAATTAACTGTTGAACATCATTAGACCATGCTTGAATATTTACAGAGGGGCAATCTACGATTACTTTAATTTTTTCTTTCGAATCTTTTGTAAGCTTGTTTATTATTTTTGCTGTTTTTATTGCCTCAAGATAATTGAGGTTAGATGAGTTATCAATTTCTTCTGGCTCAGTGATTTCTATATGATATTTGAATTGTTTTTTTATTTTTTCTTTTATCTCGTTTCTCTTTTTTGGAGTTAAAAGTTTGGAGTCTTTTGCTCCCCATAATTGTAATATTTTTTCATCTTTTTGTTCTGCTAAAACACCTGCTAAAGTCATCGGCCCCAAAACAGGACCACGTCCTGCATCATCAATTCCTAAAATTAGTGTCATGTTATATAGAGAAGAGAAAGCTTTATAATGCTTTTGAGATAGTTTTTATTATAGCGAGATGGAGCAGTCCGGTCAGCTCGTGAGGCCCATAACCTCAAGGTCGCGTGGTTCAAATCCCGCTCTCGCTATTTTATTGAGCGTGATTTGAACAAGTTCAAAACCCTATTCGCAATTCACTCTAAAATTTTTCTGATCACTTCGTTAAGAAAAATTCGAGCAAATTGACTCACTCTCGCGTGTTGTTTGTTGGGATTGATTATTTAGATTTCGGAGAAATAAAAATATCTTTTTCTTTATTGTAAGTATATCTTATTCCATCAAAACATTTTTTTATTTTCCTATTGTATAATATTGGATGCAATTAAGGACTTGTTTTTTTAACTGTTCTAAATAGTAAAATATATAAATACGTTAAATAATATAGATAATATTAAGATGTCCAAATCAAAAATAATCATAATTTTATGTATAATTCTACTGATCATAATTATCGGTTACTTTTCTTCAAGAGATGAATATACGTGTCCTGAGTTGGACAAATTATTTTATAAGAAGTCAATTGATACATATATTTTAGGAAAAAATTGTCAGCCTCATCCAGGACTTAATGGACCTTGTGATGTTGATCGTGATTATGAACAATGGGTTAACGATAATTGCGGCATAAAATTCGAGATTAATGTTGCTGAATAAAAGGATATGCTCTCACTTTCTTAACTTCACTCCGATAGTTTTTTATATTGTTATTTATAGCTATTTTTACGTGGGGATGCCTGCGCTATTCGCAATTATGTCTCGATAATTTTTTATTTAGTTCGAGACCTAATCGCTCAGCCAAGCGCTATTTTGTTCACTCCGATAATCTTTTATATTGACATTTCTAGTTGTTTTTATGTGGGGATGCCGGAGTGGCCAAACGGGCTGGACTTAAGATTCAGTAGCTTCTTGCTTACGGGGGTTCGAATCCTCCTCCCCACATTGCCTCTGTAGCTCAGTCGATAGAGCGTTTGATTCGTAATCAAAAGGTCGTCGGTTTGATCCCGGCCAGAGGCTTTGTTTTTCAAACTGACGACTGTCGTTGGCGAAGAATTTGCTAGAATTTTTCTTAACGGAGTGATTGGAAATTTTTTATAGTGAATTATAAGGAGATCCCGGCCAGAGGCTTATATTTTGCAATAATATTTATAAAAGATATTTGGCATAAATTAGAATGGAAGGATTTGATTTAACTAAGTTTCAAGAGAAAGGCAAGGAGCAAGATAAAATTCGTAAGATTATGGGAAAGGTTTTGTCGGGACGGAATGATTATGAGGCGATTGTCGAAGAGAGGAAAGACATAAAGAGATGTCCAGAATGTAATTGGGCATTGGAGGGTGGAGAAAAATTTTGTCCAGAATGTGGGGCGAAGTGTTAATTTTTGAAATGTTTTTTATGAGATTTCCAATATTTTTCTATGGGGCTTGTTTCGCCGATGCTTATTTGTGCTTTTATATTGAGGACCTTGAATAAAATAATAATTAGAATGATGATGAAGGTGGATAGGATTATTGTTCTGAATAGAGGATCTTTGATTATTGATTCTTGTATTGGCTGATATGCATTAATTAGATTGTTTCCAAGAGCGTAAATGCCGAGTACGACGAATAATAAGAACAATATGAAGAGTATTATTCCGGCTATTTTTTTCAAGAGGTTTAAATTTTGATGTCTTGATTTTACTGGGCGAATTCGGCCTTTACATTTGTTTTTTATTTTGGCAGTTATGAAAATTAGCGCTGCTATTAAAAGTAAAATTATTGCGAAAAAGAAGTATACTCTTTTTCCTTTTGGAGTGAGTGGATTGTAAAATTCTCCTTCTAGGTCTTTGTCTACTCCGATTATACCTCCCGTTATTATTGATGTGGGACTTTCTTCTTCCGCGTCTGTTTTTCCAGTATCATTTATGGGGATAGAGCTTCCTCCGCCTCCCGTGGTAGGTATAGTTGTAGTAGTTGATGCAGTGAAGGTGTCGTAGAAAGTATCTCTCCGGCTTCCTAGGTTGTAGTAGTCTGCGTAGCATTGTAGGATATAAGAAGTCCCCCCTGTAAAAGTTGATGGGACTGCGAAGCTTCTAGTTAAAGAAAGAGAAGTTCTTGTAACCATTTGATTGAAATTCACAGAACTATATTGAGCTAAACCATCTGAAACATAACAAGTAAAGTCAACTTCTTTTTCAACTATTTGGGAATCTTCGACGTATGCAGTTATTGTACAATCCATATCGCTTCCAATTGTTCCTGCTGAAGGACATGCCACATCTAAATGAAATGTTCCTGTTTTATTTTCAATACCTTCCAATGCAACTACATTTCTTAAATCAAGTACCTGACTAAAACTTTCAGAATATTTGCATTCATCCGTTAAGACTGTAGTAATATTAAAGCGATTATAAGGTTCTGTATCTCCGTGTTCTACAAATCTTTTTGTTCCATCAGGATATTTTTTATAAATGAATAATTCTAGTTCAACTTCTCCACTAACATCAAAATAAGGGAGTGTTAAAAGATGGCTTATTGTGTTTCCTGCACCTCTATCTGGGTCTAGTGATATCTCTTCACATTCTTTTACGTTATCATCTCCTACATTTTCTATGCAAAAACTTCCAACATACTCAGCTTCTTCATCTCCCCAAAAGTCATAGGTTAAAGTTACGTTGATATCATCGCAAGCAGCTACTACTGAATTATATGCAGAAGTCGTTAAATTAGTTACATTAAAATTTTTTATTGTAAAAGTGTTATATGGTTCTGTATCTCCATAGCCCCGAATATTTTCAGCAATTCTTAAACCTGCTTGGTCTTGGAATACTGTAATAGCAACTTCTGCATTTCCATCATTTAAAAAATAAGGCAATTCAAAAGTATCAACAATCTGTTTATCTTTCCCAAAATCTGGGTTGAACTCTCTTTCATAACAACCTCCAATTGAGTCATCATCTGTTTGCTCAAAACAATATTCTGCTACAAAAATATCTTCATCGTCTCCAAAATAATCATAAGTAAATGTAACTTGAATATCGGATAAGGAAGAAATGTTATTTCCATACTTGTCTGTTGTAACGTTTGTTATATCCACTAAAGGAATGTAATCTGTAGTTGATTTTTCTCCGAAAACAGTGAATCTATCCGAACTTAATTCAAATTCTTGTTCATATCCCTCTACACTCATATGAAAGAGAACTTTGTATTTATTTTGTCCTTTGATATATTTTGGAAGTTTTATCCAATCTCCACATTTTTGATAGTTCCCTTCCTGGATTTCAATATGCATGTTTTCTTGGTCTTTACACATTTCTCCACTCATGCAGTAGGGGAATATTTCTGTTCCAGGATATTTTATTAAATGTATGTGGTTCATTGCAATGTGCTTTGATTCTTCAAAAGTATTATTAGCATACATACAAACTCTGAATTTTTCTCCTGCTGTTAAAAATGCCGCTCCATCTGAATTATTATAAGAACTCCAATTAATATTTTCTTGTTCTAGAAGGGATACATTTTCAGTTATATTTATTCGATGTCCATGCTTGTTTTCTAGCCAAATTCCATTTGTATTAGTTATATCAACAGTTTTATTTACAACCATTTTATCTGCAACATCTGTGACTGTAAATGGATATTGTGTTATTGCATTTTTGAATGTAGTTACTTGATTTCCTGTTTCAGCCTCATAACAAGAACCAATCGTTGAAGAAGTATAACTTGTGGTATTAAAGCAAGCACAAGCAATATCCCATTTGTATGTTTTGGCTTTTTCAAAAGCAGAACTTGTAATTAATTGGCTAAATATAGTTTTTCCATTTCCCTGTGTTGGAATTCCAACTCCTGAAGAGATTAATGGAAGATTATTTCCGTCAACAATATCTATTATACAACGAGCGTTTGAGATATTATTCCCAACTTCATCTTGAACTGAGTAGGAAATTGCTCCAAATTTTTCTAAAAAATACTCCGGAGTTATTGAAATATCTTTTATAATCAAATTTGTAGTTCCAGCAGTAGTAATTGGTGCAGAATCAGTTCCTTCTAATATTCCCTCTCCTGTTAAACTTGCATTAATTGTATCTCCATAAGTTGTTGCATATCCGCTTGGCAAAGTATATGTTTGTGCAAATAAAGTGTTTCTTACTGCAGGTGTTGTTCCTGTATCTACTTCTAATTCATAACCTGATGCATTCGTCCAATTAAGGGTGTATGCTATATTTTTTTCTCCATTTTCAGAACAGATTAAATTTGCAGTTACTGTTTCTCCTTCAACATAATTTGTTTGATCTAAAGTTACTGTACAAACTGCGGAAGCGAAGCTGATGAAGAATAAGCTTAGTGATAGGATTACAAATAATTTTTTCATTTATTTTCCTCCAAGTGTTTTTTAATTAGTCGTTCGATTCTTTTGGAGAGCATGATATCATTTTTCTCACAGAAATTTTGAAATTCTTTGTAAGTTTTTTCGTCTAAGCTAAGAGTTACTTTCTTTTGCATGTTTATTATAAAATTAGTTTGTTTTTAAGTATTTCTATGTAAGTATAAGTATTTCTATGTAAGTATATATGGAAGAGTTAAACTTAAAACTGATTATCTCTAATTGAGAGTATGAAATTAGCTATTATCCATAAGGAAAAATGTAAGCCCGCAATTTGTGGACATGAATGTAAAAAATATTGCCCAGTTGAGAAAAAAGAATTGGATAGCTGTGTCGAGATTAAAGATAAATGTAATATAGATGAGAATACATGTGTGGGTTGCGCAATTTGTGTTAAGAGATGTCCGCTGGGCGCGATTGATATTATTAATTTGCCTTCGGTAAGTGAAAAAGATATGGTGTATCGATATGGTGAAAATGGGTTTGCGCTGTATGGATTGCCGGCTCCGAAAGAGGGTTCAGTTCTCGGATTACTTGGAAGAAATGGGATTGGGAAATCTACTGCAGTGAAAATTTTGGCTGGTGTGGAAGAAATAAATTTGGGAAAGCCAGAGGCAAGCGAGGAAGATGTGAAGAAATTTTTTAAGGGAAACGAAATTTTGAGATATTTTGAAGAGTTGAAAGACAAGAAGATAAGCTATAAACCACAGAATTTGTCGCAGTTGGCGATTAATGTAAGTGTGATGGAGTTATTACTAAAAAGAGGAAGTGAAAAGAAAATTAAAGATTTGTCGGAGAAGTTAGGAGTGAGTCAAGTTCTTAAAAATAAAATGAATAAATTGTCAGGCGGGGAATTGCAGAGAGTTGCAATTTTAGCTGCCAGTTTAGGTGACGCTGATATTTATTTTTTTGATGAGCCATTAGCTTTTTTAGATATTGGAGAAAGGTTGAGAGTTTCAGACTTTATTAAAAATATAGCGAAGGGCAAATCTGTTATTGTCGTAGAACACGATTTATTAATTTTAGATTATCTGACTGATTATCTAAATATTTTCTTTGGAGGGCAGGGGGCGTTTGGAACTGTATCTGGAGTTAAAGGTTCGAGAATTGGAGTTAATGCTTATTTGAATGGATTTTTGAAAGAAGAAAATATGAGGATTAGAGATAAGGCGTTGAGTTTTAATTTTACGAAAAATCCTGTGATGTCGGGAGCGAAGATTGCGGAGTGGCCTGCTTTTAGTTTGAAGTTTGCGTCTGGTGACAAGGCCCGGGAAGGGCAATCAGGTTTTGAATTGAAAGTTGACAAGGGGGAGATTCATGAAAACCATGTGGTTGGAATTTTGGGGAAAAATGGAACGGGAAAAACTTCGTTTGTGCGAGCGTTAGCTGGAGAGTTGGCCGTACACGGCATACCCTCTAGGGAGGGCACCGACGTGCCATCTTCATCGGGCAATACTAATATTGGTAAGTTGGATTTAGATTTAGAGGTTTCGTATAAACCGCAGTATTTATTTACGGACTCGGAGGATACCGTTAGAGATATTATGTTTCGGGAGAAGATAAATAAAAAGTTGGCGTCGGTGTTTAATCTTGGGGTTTTGGTTGGGAAAAAATTGAGGGAGTTGTCCGGGGGAGAGTTGCAGAGGTTTAGTGTCGCGAGATGTTTAGCGAAAGATGCGGATGTTTATTTGATTGATGAGCCGTCGGCCTATTTGGATGTTGAGGAAAGAATTTCAGTGGCGAAGGCGATTAAGGATGTGATGGTTGAAAAGGGGAAGACGGCTTTTGTTGTTGACCACGATTTGTTGCTTGTTTCGTATTTGGCAGATTCAATTATTAATTTTGATGGTGAAGGAGGAATTCTAGGAAAAGCTTCGAAGATTAAAGATTTTGAGGAGGGGATTAGCGAGCTGTTGAAAAGTTTAGACATTACTCTGAGGAAAGATAAGGAGTCGGGTAGACCTAGAATTAATAAGAAGAACTCGGTTTTGGACAGAGAGCAGAAGAGTAAGGGGCAATGGGTTGTGCTTTGAAAATAAAAGACTTAAAAATGTTTATAAACAAAGGAGTCAAGCAGGTAGTTAAGTGATATTGAGGGATTAACAAAATGGAAAAAATAACAATTTTTAGCTTGATGGGAATTACGATTATTTTAATTGGAATTATGGGATATTTGACTTATTCTGAATTTAAGGAGCATAGCGATGAGCATGTTCATTCAGTTGAGATTGAGGGAAAGGAATTGAGATTATTAACAGTGCAGGAAGTGGCAGACTTGTGGGAAATAGATTCAGGAGTTTTTTTGTCCAGAATAATAACTGAATTTGATTTAAAAGAAAACTATACTATCGACACTGTTTTAGAAGATATTCGAGGAGAATATGCATTTTCACCTGCAATAATAAAAGATATATCTGAAGAAATAAAACAAGGAGGTTTGCAAAATGAATAATTTAAAATTAAATTATTGGATAAATGTCGGGCTGATAATATTCTTTTTTATCTCTTTTCTTACAGGTTTGATTAAATGGCCAGGGCTGATAAAAGTAATAGGGACTTCTGCCTATAAAGTTTTATATATAAAAAATATTTCGTTGTTGCATGATTGGAGTGGGCTTATTATGAGCTTACTTGTTTTAGTTCATTTGGTTTTGCATTGGAATTGGATGGCTGCTATTACAAAAAATATTTTTAAGGGAAAGTAATTGTGTTGATTCGTAGTTATAATTATTTTAGTTTTATAATTTTCAGAGTTAAGAAAAGTTAATAAACGTTTGTTGCCATTATGCTTCATGAAGAAAGCTGTTACTAATTTAATTGCGAAGGAAATTAAGCTGAAAGTGTCTGAAGTTGAAAATTTGGTTGAGATTCCGCCACGAAGTGAGATGGGGGATTTTGCATTTCCGTGTTTTAGTTTAGCTAAGAAGTTGAAAAAATCTCCTATGGTAATTGCGGAAGATTTGGCAAAGAGGGTTAGGAAAAAGTTGCCTAAAGAGATTTCCAATGTTGATTTTAAGGAGGCCTATGTGAATTTTTTTATTGATAAAAAGATTTTGGCTGAGGGTGTTTTGGCGAAAGCGAAGAAGAAAAATTTTGGCAGTTTAAATTTGGGGAAGGGGAAGAATGTAGGAATAGAGTATCCTAGTCCTAATACAAATAAAGCTTTGCATGTCGGGCATTTAAGAAATATAGCAGTTGGCGAAGCTGTTTCTAATATGGTAAAAAATGCTCGAAGTAAAATTTTTCATTTGAATTTATTTAATGATCGTGGCATTTTAATCAGTAAGTCTATGATTGGATATGAACAATTTGCCAAGGGCAAAACGCCCAAAACGGAGGGAATTAAGGGAGATAAATTTGTGGGAGATTTATATACCGAGTTTAGCAAAAAATCTGCTGAGAATCCGGAGCTTGAAAAAAATGCTATAGAAAAACTTCGGCTTTGGGAAAACGAGGATAAGAATACCAGAGAACTTTGGAAAAAATTAAACGGTTGGGTTTATTCCGGAATACAAGAGACTTTTGATAGATTTGGACTTTCTCCTATTGATAAAAATTATTATGAAAGTAAGATTTACAAGGAAGGCAGAGATATTGTTGAAAGAGGATTGGGTAAAGGGTTATTTAAGAAAAAAGATAATGCGGTAATTGTTGATTTAGAGAAAGAAAAGTTGGGAGAAAAAGTTTTACTTCGAGGAGACGGGACTTCAGTTTACATTACTCAAGATTTATTTTTGGCTGAGCAAAAGATAAAAGATTTTAATTTAGATAGTTCTTATTATATTGTTGGTTGCGACCAAGAATATCATTTCAAAGTTTTATTTAGTATTTTAGAAAGGCTTGGAATAAAAAAGGATTGGAAACATTTGAGTTATGGTATGGTTAGTTTACCTTCAGGAAAAATGAAATCTAGAGAAGGTACGGCCGTTTTCGCAGACGATTTAATTGATGAAACGGCTAGTATTGCCAAGAAGGGAATCGTAGATAGAAGTGTGAATAAAGTTGGCAAAAAAGACTTAGAAGATAGGTCTTTGAAAATTGCATTAGCTGCGATTAAATATGCCTTATTGAAAGTTGATATTTATAAAAAAATAGTATTTAATCCAAAAGAATCTTTAAGTTTCGAAGGCGATACGGGTCCATATTTACTGTATAGTTATGCTCGGGCTTCGTCGATTAATAGAAAAGTTAAGAGTAAAAAACCGATGAAGATTATTGACTTGAAAAATTCAGAGATTGCGCTATTGAAGAAGATTGATGGCTTTGAGGATGTTGTTAAAAAAGCATATGAAAATTTGGCTCCGAATTTAGTTGCGAATTATTGTTTTGAATTGGCGCAAATGTTTAATGAATTTTATCATTCTTGTCCTGTCTTAGGGAGTGATGAAGAGGGATTTAGATTGAAGTTAGTTGATGCTTTCAGGGTGACATTGAAGAAGGGATTGACGCTTTTGGGAATTGAAACAATTGAAGAAATGTAATTTTTGAAGTTTCTACTTTACAACTTTAAAATTTTTCCATGCAACTTCGAATAAACTTTCTAGTGCTTGGGCAAAAAATTCTGTGTTCAGCCAAACTCCGATATCGTATGTTGGGTGAACTTCATTATCGTTTAGAAGCATAAACATTAGTTGTTCGCTATCTATCAACATAAATCTTGCTCGCAAGTCTGCCACGTCCCTGACTTCGGCTACTTTCATAAATTCTTTTGCAATTTGTTTATTCTCGGGGGTTATTGGAGCGGCGATTCTAATTGTTACACCTCGCTTTTTTGCTTTTTCTAGAGAAGGTAAAAGAATTTCTAGCTTTCGGCTTAGCCCGTCTGCGGTTGTTACTAAAGTTATTGTGCTTTGCGCTTCTCTAATTAACATGTCTAAATGATTGTAGACATTCTGCCTGCCCTTTAACGCTCCAGATAAATCTGTCGGCTCAATAAATTTTATTCCGTCAGAAAACAATGCAGTTAGTTCTTCAAGAATTTCGTCGCTTTTTAGTTTCTCTAATCTTTTTGATTTTTCGTTTGCATTTACTATGAGGTTTTTCTTTACTCTTTCAATCACTTCCTCTGGCTTTAATGCAATAAATTTGATGGGCTTACCAAGTTTCATTACAATAAAACCTTTTTTTTCTAAAGATTCTAAAATGTCATATGTTCTAGATCGTGGCACATCGGAAATTGAAGAAAGTTCTCCAGCTGTAGAAGTTCCTCGGGATAACAAGGCAGTCCATACTTTAACTTCGTAAAGATTTAAATCGAAAATCTTTCTGAGCCTACTTAAAAATTCCTCTTTGACTATCATAAATGTTCTAATGCTAAGCACTATTTAAATGTTTCTTCAGAATGTTTCAATATTGAGGAGTAAAAAAGCATTTTATAGTCGATAATTAAATTTTGTTAAATTGTATAGAGAAACTTTTATTTTTTATTTTTCCCTCTTCAGAGTGACTAAACTTTTTATTGGATTTATCAAAAGAAATTGATATTGCCCCTACTTTTTCTTTAATGAAGTCAAATTGAGATCCTAATTTATTATTAAATTCTGATAAAATTTCTAATTCAATTTCTTCTGATTTTACAAGGCTTGCCTTTTTTCGCATTGCTTGTATTTTTCTCGAGATTTCTCTTGCATAACCCTCGGCTTCAAGTTGCTTATCGAATTTAGTGTCGAGGATAACATTTATCTCACTGGCTTTTTTATAATCAAGTTCTTTAATATTAAGTTCCTCTTTAATAATTTTATTCAATTCTTCTTTGGGTTTTATGGCAGATGTAATCGTGGCTTTCGCGAGAGGCCATCTAATTCCAATTTGAGCCTTGTCTCTTTCTCTTAATGCGATTGATACTATACTTCTTACTATTTCCATTTCTTGTTCAAGTTTTCTGTTTATTAGTTTCCCATTTGTCTTCGGATAATTTTCAAGGTGAACAGATTTATTTTTACCATTCATGTCTTGATATATTTTTTCAGTTACGAAAGGTATTAATGGTGCTAGGATTTTTGTTAGTTTTTCAAGAACGTATCTTAAAGTTTTGTTTGCATTTTTATCGTTGTCGTTAAATCGGTTTCGCGAATTTCTTACATACCAAGTTGATAAATCTTCGACGTATTTTTTTATAAATGCACAGGGCTTTATGGTATTATATTTTTCAAGATGTTCTTGGACCATTGAATTTAATTCTTCAGTTCTTGAAATTATCCATTTGTCCATTATGTTGTCAGATTCTTCATAATTTTCATCTCCTTTCTGTTGATATTCTTTATAGAAGTTTGAAATATTATACAATAGAAGTATAACTTTTTTGTAGGTTTCTCTTAGTCCTTTTTCTGAAAAATTAAGATTTTCTCCACTTATCACAGGTGATGCGAGTAGATAAAATCTTAAAGTATCTGCTCCATATTCATCCAAAACTTTTAATGGGTCTGGGAAATTATTTAAAGATTTGGACATTTTTTTCCCATCTTCACCTAAGATTATTCCAGTCGTTAGGACGTTTTCGAATGGGATTTTGTCGAAGAGAATCGCAGATAATGTCATCATGTAATAAAACCATGCTCGTGTTTGCCCTATGTATTCTGTTACAAATTGTGCTGGGAAATTTTTGTCAAAATAATCTTTATTCTCGAATGGATAGTGAAATTGTGCGAATGTCATAGATCCCGATTCAAACCAGCAATCAAGAACTTCGGGGATTCTTGTGTATTCTTCATTATCAATTTTTAATTTTACCTTATCTAAACAATCTTTATGGAGGTCGATTTTTTTTGGCAAATTTTTGGCAAATTTTCTTAATTCTTCAATTGAGCCAAGAACTTTTATTTTGCCAGATTTAGATTTCCAGATGGGGATTGCGGTTGCCCAATACCTATTTCGTGTGATATTCCAGTCGGGTGCGGTTGATATGTTGTGTTGCATTCGTCCCTCTTTCAAATATTCTGGAATCCAGTTTATTTCAAGATTTAATTTTATGAGTTTGGTTTTAATTTTCTGAATATCAACAAACCATGCTGGAAGTGCTCGATATATTAATTTTGTATCACATCTACAACAGAAAGGATATTCGTGTTCCATTTTTTTTGACATGATTGCTTTGCCGGATTTTTTTAAATCAATTACGATTTGTTCATTCGTATCATGAACAATTTGTCCTGCATAATTCTTGACTTCGTTGGTAAATTTTCCATTTTCATCGACGGGTTGTACCATTGGAATATTGTATTTTCTTGATATTATATTATCGTCTTCTCCAAATGCGGGTGCTATATGAACTATTCCGGTTCCCTCTTCGACTGTTACAAAATCTCCTAAAATAAATTGGAAGGAGTTAGGGTTATTTTTGAAGTATGAGAATAGAGGTTCATATTTTTTATTTTCCAATTCTTTACCTTTAACTTCTTCTGTAATTGTATATTCGTCTTTAGATTTATAAAATTCTGAAATTAATTTTTTGGCTAATAAATAAGTATTGCCGTCGGATTTATCTTTTACGTATGCGTATGTTAATTTTGGGTTGACTGCTAATGCTAAATTTGAAGGTAGTGTCCATGGGGTTGTTGTCCATGCGATTGCATAAGTATTTTTCTCATTTTCAAGTTTGAATTTTACTGTGACGGTTAAATCTTTTATGATTTTATAAGAATTATCCATGGTAATTTCAGATTTTGCCAATGGTGTTGAACATCGCGGACAGTACATTAAAACTTTTTCACCTTCGTATAAATAACCTTTTTCATAAAGTTGTTTGAATGCCCACCAGACTGATTCAATGTAATTTGTGTCCATTGTTTTATATCCTCCTTCCCAATCAACCCATCTTCCTACTTTGTCAATATATATTTTCCAATCATCGGCATAAGTCAAAACTTTACTTCGGCAATAGTCATTAAATTTTTTGATACCCATTTTTTCTATTTCGTCTTTGGAATTTATTTTCAAATCTTTTTCGGCAATATTTTCAATTGGGAGTCCATGACAATCCCATCCCCAACTTCGTTGGACGTATCTTCCTTGCATTGTGAAAAATCTTGGAAAAACATCTTTCAATATGGATGGCAATAAACTTCCGTAATGGGGAAGACCGGTTGCGAATGGAGGTCCGTCATAGAAAATATAGGGTTTGCATTTTTTGGTTTTCTTTAAAGATTTTTCAAATGTATTATCTTTTTTCCAAAAGTCCAAAATTTCTTTTTCAATATCTTTGATATCTGCCATATTATTTACTAATTAATTAGTTATTTAAAATTATACTTTCAATTTTTCTATTGCTTCTTCTTCAATAAAATGAAGTTTTGTCGGAATAATTAGACAGAATGGCATCGAAATATTTTTATTTTTTAAATTATCCAAAGTATCGTAAAATATTTTCTGATTTTCTGTTCCGGCGTTTGAGATTGCTGCTATTTTTTCTGGAAGTGAGATATCCGTTTTTTGGGAGGATTCTTGAAGTTGGTTAATTGCGTTTTTTATTTCTAATCCAATATCAGTTAAAATTAAAGTGTGGGCTTTTATGGATTGGTTTTCTTTGATATAATCCATAAATGATGTTGGCTTGTTTGTGTGTTCAGTCCAGTTTGGCATTGAGGATGTTTTTCCAAATTTATAAAGTGAAAGTCCTGTCTCTGCAATTGTTGTTAAAATTGAAGCATTGTGGAAAATTTGATAGGGTATTTTTTGTTTTTTACATTCGATAATTAATTGCATGTGTGTTGTTGCAGAAAGTGTGTCGCCATAAACAAGAAGTGCAATGTTCTTGTTTTTTGCATCTTGAATAACGGATTCATCTTCTATTTTTGTTCTATCTAATTCTTTTATTTTTAGATTATATTGAGACTCTAATTTCTTGATTGAATATGGAAAATTTACGGTGTAATTTTCTAAGTAAATTTTATTACAAAATTTTAATGTTTCGAGGGCATCTGTTGAGATTGAATTTTTATTCATGCCTGTTCCAATTAAATAAAATGCCATATTGTAAAGTTGAATAAAGAGATTTTAAGGTTATGCCCTATTCCATACGAATGTCATAATAAAAACAAATCCTAATGTTAAAGCAATTTGCTTGTTGACAATATAGGAGATTATAGTCGCGAATGCTAATATCCATAGGGCGATTGGGAAGTAGGGGTTTTTTGAGTAAATTTGTTTTTCGTCTTTGGTTATGGTGGCGAGTGCGAATCCAAGAGGGACTGAGAGAATTAATCCCAAATATTTTATCATAAGATTTTTAATGGACTAATGTTATTAAATGTTATGAAATTGATTGATGTTCATGCGCATTTAGAGAGTTCTAGATTTAAAAAAGATTTAGATGAAGTTGTTGAGAGATTTAGAGAAGTAGGGGGAGAGTTAATTATAACTTCTGGTGTTAATTTTGTGACAAACAGAAGGGCATTGGAAATTTCAGAAAAATATTCGGATGTTGTTAAGGTTTCGTTTGGAATTTATCCTATTGATGCTTTGGCAAACGAATTTGAATCGGGGGTTCTCGACGAACATGACTCTGGTGAGCCCGAAGCAGAAAGTTTTCCAAGAGATATCGAAAAGTTTAGCGTAGATGAAGAATTGGCATGGATTGAAGCGCATGCGGATAATTGTGTTGCGATTGGAGAGATTGGCTTGGATTATAACTGGAAAGATTTTCAAACGAATGAAATGAGAGCGAAGCAGAAAGAAGTTTTTAGGAAGGTTTTGAAGTTGGCAAAGAAGATTGGGAAAACAGTTATAATTCATTCAAGGAAAGCGGAGTCGGATGCGATAGAAATTATGGAAGAGATGAAGATAACTAAGGCAATTATGCATTGTTTTAACGGAAAGAGGTCTCTAATTCGTCGGTGTGTTGAAAATGGCTGGAGTTTTTCAGTGCCACCTGTGATTGCGAGATTGGATCATTTTAAAATGTTGGCGGGAGAAGTTCCGCTAGAGCAGTTATTAACGGAGACCGATGCTCCCTATTTGTCTCCAGTTGCAGGTGAGAGAAATGAGTCGGCTAATGTTTTGATAACAATTAAAATTATTGCGGAAATAAAAGGGTTGGAAGAGGAAGAAGTTTCAAAGCAAATATTTATTAATGCTAAAAAGTTGTTTAATTTATGATAGTTACTAAGGCTAAGCCTTATTCAGAGGTGAAAAAGGGATTAAAAAAATCCGATGAGATTGGAGTCATTTCTTGTAATGCTTGTGCTCGTATGTGTGGAACTGGCGGAGAAAAAGCAATGAAGGCTTTAGCTATGAAATTGAAGAAAGATGGCTTTAATATTGTTGATGTGGACTTGATTGGGACCCCATGCGATTATAATCAGTTGAATAAATCTCAGCTTCATGGGAATGTCCAAATTGTTTTGGCTTGTGATTCAGGAATGTATAATTTAAAGAAATTATTTCCTAAACATAAAATTATTTCTGGGACCAAAACTCTTGGTGTCGGAGCACATGATGGTAAGAAAATTACCTTGGTTAGAAAAGTTAAATAGATTTTTTTAATTTCTTTTTCAATTGTGGCCATTTTTCTTCTAATGTAGGTTCTTTTGATTGGTAAATAATTCCTAATGGCATCTTTCCTGATTTTGAATTGTAGTCAAATTCGTCAGCCAATTTTTCTGCGACTTTTTTATTTGTGTTATCTTTTATTTTATACATTTGCTTGTCTTTGTTGTTGGATTCAACATTGAAGATTAGGCAGTCTTGGATTACTTCGATGAAAGAGAACCCTTTGTGATTGATTGCTTTTGTAAACATTTCAACCATATGAGGGATATCTCGCGCACTTGTTCTTGCTATAAAAGTTGCATTTGATGCAAGAGCTAATTTGATTGGATTCATCGGTTTGTCGAAAGTTCCTAGAGGAGAAGCTTTTGATGTATATCCCTGTTGTGTGGTTGGAGTTGGCTGCCCGGCTGTTAGAGAAAATGATTGATTGTCGTGGAGAATTAGGGTCATGTCGGCGTTGTATTTGAATGCATGGATAAAATGAGAGATGCCTTCTGCATATACTGCGCCGTCGCCAGCGAATGTTAAAACTTTTAAATTTGAATTTCCAAGTTTCATTCCGATTGCTGTTGGGATTGCTCTTCCATGAAGACAATTAATTCCAGATAGGTTTAGATAGTCGAAAATTTTTGCGTGGCATCCAATGTCGGTTGTAATTGCGAAATCTGTTTGTTTGTATTTTCCTGATTCAATTAATTTTGTTAAAGTTTGTTTCACACTTGCGAGTATCATGTGATTTGTGCAGCCAGGGCACCACGTGTTTTCTAAAGTTGTTGATAGGTTTGGTTTCATTTTGTATTTGTATTTATTTTAATTAGCCCTAGGATTGACGAGATTATAAAGACACCTTGGAGTGTGATAAGAATAGGGTCTCCAATATAAATACTATAAATTTCTAAGCAAATTCCTCCGAGAATCATTAGGGGGTATGTGTATCTTTTTCTGATATCTTTTTTCGAGGAGATTAGAAATGTTCCAGCAATTATAGAAATTAATCCGAGAGTTGCTATGATTGTAAATATATTAATCATAATATCCCCTCAATTAAATTTTTTAATTCATCAGAATGGAAGGGTCTGCCGTTGTATTTTAATAATCTGTTTTCTATTTTGATTCCAGTTTTCTCTCGGATTAATCTTCCGAGTTGTCCAGTAATATTACATTCTACTAAAATTATATTTTCAGCTTTTTCTAATTCTTCTTTGATTTGAGAAGAAAGAGGTTTGCAATACAATATTTGTAAAAATTTAGCGTCGAGATCTTTGATTGCATCTTTGATGGCTCCAGATGTTGAGCCCCATCCTACTATTAGGTTTTTTGAATTTTCCCTCCCGTGAATTTTTATCATTTCAAAATTATTTTGAATATATTTTTTCATATCATTATATTTTTCTGATCTTTTGTTAATATTCTCTTCAGTCAAAGTATAAGATTCTGTGGAATTTCCAAATTCATCTGTTTCATAAGAAGAGTTTTTTATTAGGCTTTCTCCAGGAATTGGTCGTGTGATTTTGAATTTTGGGGTTTTTGCTGGCGTTGCTGTTGAGGAGAATTCGGATTCTGCGAGGTGTTTGTCAGATAAAATTATAGAGAGAGTTCTAAATTTTTCTGCTAAAAATAATGCTTCGGATGTTTTTTCAATTGCTTCTATCGGATTTCCCGGAGCTACAACTATTCTAGGAAATTCTCCGTGTCCTGCTCTAAGTGCAATATCTAAATCTGATTGTGCGGTGTAAGTTGGGATGCCTGTTCCCGGTCCGGGTCGTGATGCGAGATAAACTGTTAACGGGATTTCGGATATACCTTGAAGAGAAAATGTCTCGCTCATTAAATCAAATCCGCCGCCTGAGGTTCCAGTCATTGTTTTTGCTCCTGTGAATGATGCCCCGATTGCCATACTCGCTGCCGCAATTTCATTCTCAGCTTGAAATACAGTCAAGTTATCTTTAATTTGATTTTTTGCGAGTTCGTTCATTGTTCCCGTCGCTGGTGTCATTGGGTATGCAATATATAAATCTAATTCTGAATTTTTTGCACCGATTGCTACTCCCTGACTTCCCGAAAGAGTTGAGGGTTTATTATTAAGTTTTTTTAATTGGTGCATTATTTCATAGGAATCGAATCCTTTTTTTGCAGAGAGAATTGCTTCTTCTGATTTTTTGAATTGAGATTTTATTTCAGTCTCTAATTCAGGCAGAGGAATCCCGAATATTTTTGTTAGTGTTCCGGCGAGTGCAACATTGAGATTTCTTCCTTCATTTTTGAATTGGTCTGCCGTGATTGTGAGAGCATTTTTCCCCAAGGAGTGTTTATGTGTTTTTATTGTCCGTTCATCGAGTGCTACTAAAATATCAATTGTTGCTTCGTGGCTTTCTATTCGCGTGTCGGAAATTGAAAGAGTGTTAAAATTGTGTCCGCCGCGAATTAAGGATGGATAATCTCTGTAATTAAATGTGAAATAACCAAATTTGTTTAATATATTCGCCATGATCTCAGAAACTTTATTGATACCTTGCCCAGCCTTACCACCTATAATAATATTTAATCTCATAAAAAAATTAGGGAGGGAAGTTATATAAAGTTTTGTTTGTGGTTAATTAGATGAAGGGAGTGATTGATAGTTTTGATATTGTGAAGAGTTTGCCGATGGCGAAATGGAAAATTGTAACGAAATATGAGGACCTGAAGTTGCTTGAATTTCCATATTATTTGAAAGCTGATGTGGTGGGACACAAAAGTGAAATGGGGGCAGTTGTTCGGTGTGATAGTTTAGATGATGCAGAGAAAAAGTTACGAAAGATGCATTTAATGTTTCCAAAAAATAAAATAATTGTTCAGGAATTCATTGAAGGTATTGAGATGATTGTTGGAATGAAAAGAGATGCTGTTTTTGGGAAGTTGTTAGTTGTTGGCATTGGGGGAATTTTTGCTGAAGTTCAAAGAGATATTTCGTTTAGGGCTTTGCCAGTTTCTCGAAGAGATGTTATTTTAATGATTAAAGACTTGAGAGGGGTTGAAATTTTTAGAGAGCGAGGTAAAAAATATGATTTGGAAAAATTTGTAACACTAATAGAAAAGGTTGCGTATCTTGGAGAAAAATTAAACATTAAAGAATTAGATTTGAATCCGGTTGTCGTCGGAGAAAGAGAGAGTAGGGTTGTAGATGCACGAATTGATATTACTTAGTAACTTTTCCGATAGCTTCGCACATTTCTTTGATGCTGTCAAAATTTAAGATTCCAAATTGATCCATGAATTTTTTTGCTTCTTTGATTTGCTTGCTTCCGAGAAAACAGGCAAAAACAGGCTTTCTTACTTTGAGTAATACTTTTGCGGTTTGAAGTGATTCGGTCATTCGCTGAGGGGTTAGTAAAATTATTGAGAAGTCTGTGTTTTCTCTTTCGACTATGGAAAGTGTTTTTTCGTAATCTTCGGCGGAGGCGTTGCCCACTAAATCGATTGGGTTACCATGGCTCCAGTTTGGCGGGAGAATTTTGTTTAGTCTTTCAATTGCCGATTTTGATAGAGGAGGTATTTTGATTTTGTTTGTTTCACACGCGTCGGTTGCTAAAACTCCGAGACCTCCGGCGTTTGTTATAATCGTAGCCGTATTTCCTATTTTGTTATATTTTTCTAGGATTTTAGCGACGCTGAAAAGTTGTTTGATTGAATTGACTTGGATAGTTCCTGCTTGTTTGAGAATTCCTTCGTAGATGCCAGCTTCGGAGGCAAGAGCTGCGGTATGAGATTGTGCAGCTTTTTGTCCGGCCTGAGATTTTCCTGCTTTCAGAACTATAATTGGTTTTTTACATTTTTTACATATTTCAATAAATCTTTTTCCACGTACCTGTTTTAGTGATTCAAGATAAATAGTAATAACTTTTGTTTTTTTGTCTTTGGAATAATATTCTATGAAGTCGGAGAAATCAAGTTGTGCGGAGTTGCCGATGGATACGAATCCAGATAATTTTATATTTGTATCTAGGATGGCTGAGCCGATTGCGCCTGATTGCGAAATGAATGCGATTGTACCTTGTTTTGATATTCCTTCAAAATAAGTTGTGTTGAGTTTTTGTGATGGGTCGATAAATCCGTATGAGTTTGGTCCAAGTATTTTTATATCTGCTTCATTTGCGATTTGTATTATTCGCTGTTCGAGTTCGATTTCTCCAATTTCTGAAAAACCAGACGAGAGTATTATTGCAGCTTTTACTTTCCGTTTTTGGGCTTGTCTTAAAATTAGTGGGACAAATTTTGCCGGAATTGCGATGACGATGCAATCTATTTGGTACGGGATTTCTAATATGCTTTCGTATGAGCGGTGACCGAGTACTTCTCTTGCCTTAGGGTTTACTGGGAAAACTTTTTTGTCAGAATGTAAAAGATTTTTGAAAACAGCATGTCCGACTTTTTTATTGTCTCGTGATGCGCCTACGACTGCGAAAGTTTTTGCATCGAAAAATATATTTATGTCACCCATATGATTGATTAGATTATGGTATTTATATAATTAATGTGGCGTCACACGTGACGGGCTCTATTAAATAGACAACCTTTGGCTGCATCTTAATCGAGTCACATTAATCCTTGTTCGTCGATTCCCGCATCATCATTTTCTGTTGATGCTGGTTCTGCCTGTGGCTGTGTTGTAGTTTTTTCTGCAGGTGCCATAAGATCTGCTGGACCGATAGAATTAATCATTGCCTTAAACTCTTCAAACTTGTCGGCTGGAATTCTCAATCCTTTTTTTGTCGGTCCGGTATAAGCTTCACTTTGAGTAAATTCTCTGATGTCTATTCCGACTCGTCCATTATATTCTTTAATTCCGACGACGATTTCTGTCGCAATTCCCTGATATTCCCCCTTCGAGATTTTGCCTATATCTTTTTCCATAAGTCAAATTGTTTTAAATTCTTTATAAATATTTAGGTATTTAAAAAATAAAAGAGGAGGACCAAATAACCGAAGCTGTTTAATCCTCCAACACTTAACCGAAGCCAAGTGTCTCAAATCTCCGAAGAGGCTTGAGTATAAAAGGAGAGCACCAATTTTAACGTCGCCCCTCTCCAGCTTAACCGAAGTCAAACATTCAGTCGGGATAAAAATCAGCCGAAACCGAAATTTAAGTAAACTGAACAAAAGATGATGGTATTTAGAGATTATAAAGCTTTCTAACTATTTTTTGGTGGTTACAGATAAGACCTTGCACGGAAACTATTTTTCGCAATTTGCTTTGACCGAAAAGTCTTTTCTGTCAAGATTGATGAAAGATTGAAGCTGTAACTTGAAATTCACATGGATTTCATTTTCATATATTTCTTGAATCAAACAACAAATATTATGACAGATAAACTTCATCATTAATTCATTCTTCTGTGAAGTATGTCTTTTGCTTCTTAGAAATTCTCCAAGACGAGATTTGACCATGTAGAATGTTGTTTCGACATTAGACCTTTTGTGATATTGTTGATTAAAGACTTCCTCGTTCTCTTTGAAATATTTAAACAATCTAATCCATATCTCTGGAGACCTCTTATTTGGATTAGTTGTAATTCTAAATGGAACGAATGGAGTCGCATCCATCTTTTCAATTATTTGTAATACTCTATGTGCTGAATAAGCTTTATCCCCAGATACTTCTTTCGGTTGGAAATTCTTAGATAGATTTTGTAAGACTAAGGGTGCTGCTGTTACATCACCAACGGCGGCAGATGTTACCTCACAACTACAAATTACATTTGTCTTAGTTCCGATTGCAATATGTCCTTTGAGATATTTTGAGAATGTTCCCCTTTTATGATATTTAACATTCATCCATCTCTCATTTTGATAACCTCCAAATCCAGAAGCATCTATTGAATAATGATTCTCTAAATTCTTTAGGGGCATAGCTGTTAGAGTTAGAAGTTTTTGGAGTAAATCATAAGTTCCTTCAGAATTTAAAAAATCTGATAAACGATTGAAGTGAGGAGCTTTCTGAATGTATCCTGACCTCTCAGCAAACTTGAGGTCTGACCATATCTTTCTACTTGAGAAATTGTTATATAACTTCAATGCTGTCATGAATACCATATCTCTCGTAGGTATTGGAGGTCTGCCATTACGTTTTCTTGGTTCTGGGATTAGTTTACATAATTCATCTAGGAGTTCATAGAACATTCGTTTCTCGTTAGTCTTTGCTAGGTTATACTTGTTCCACTTCTGAGTTTCATTCTTATCTGCTGGTAATGTTATTTGTATTTCCATATTAAGCTCCTTATGAGAATAAGGGACAGTCCCATAACCTGCCCCGAGAGCCCCATAAACTCTCTTCCCTAACTGGATTATCTCCTCACCCCCATAAAGCGAGGAGAATCGTCCTAGACGTTTTTATTGAGTTAACCCATAATTTGACTCTTGTTTGCTGTTTAGTAAATAGCATTCGTTCTAAACCTATAAATCTATATTTTATGTCCCTTATAAACTTTGTGGTTTAGAACGAAAGGTTTAAATATATAATATATTTAATAGATATAATAAATATAGGAAAAAGTTTAAAAACATGAAAAAACATAATAGGACATGCGGAAAAGAGGGAAGAGAACAAAGATATCAAAGAGCTATTCTATTGATAAGAATCTCGCAAAAAAATTTGAGGAATACAGCACAGAGAACTGTACGAATTCCTCAATGCTTGTTGAGAAGTTAATTAAAAACCACCTTGAAAAAAATGGAGAAAAAGAGTAGTGATTTAGAGATTGAAGACGCAGGGATATCGAGAATAACAGATGAAACTACGCAGATTGCGATAAGAATACCTGCGGAAATCAGAGACAGATTTAGAATAAATACTAACGAGGACGGAATAAACTGGAAGGTTGTCAAGGATAAAGAAACAATGAGTCTCCATGCATCACTCGTTAAGGGAGCTTTCAAAAATGAGAAAAAAAATAATAAATCCAAAAATAAGTGAATATCTATTTGATATACTCGATAATAGTTTTCATAGTTTGAGCATTACTAATATAACTGAGACTCTAAAAAACGAATATGATATTAAGGTAAGTCCACAAGTTGTAAAAAGACACCTAGAACAATTAGCTAAAGAAGGAAAAATAGAACAAGCATAAAATGGGAAAACCAATAAGATTTAGGACAGTAATACCGAGAATAAGGATTGTAAATAGATGCCTCCTTTGTGGAAAGGTAATTCCTAATGGAAAACATATTTGTGATTCTTGTGCGATTAAGCAAAGGAGGATTTTTAGATGAATTTTAAACTATCCCCCTCGGCACTAAATTTGATGAAAGAATGTCCCAGGTGTTTTTGGTTAGCACAACATAAGGTTTGGAAACGACCAAGTGGAATTTTCCCAAGTCTTCCAAGCGGAATGGATAGAATTCTAAAAATTCTTAATAGAAATATTTATAACAACTAATTTTCTATAAAAATAATGCAAAAACAAGAAAAAATGAAATTAACAAATAAAATAATTAGATGGACAGTAACCTCTAAGTTATTAATACCATTAAGAAAACTTCTTAATTATGCAATATCCGCTGAGCATGGAATAATAGTTTATTACAGTGATTCTGAAAGATTAAAAGTTTTTGATTTAATTAAAAAGATAAAAACAGAAACTGAAATGGCAATGAAAGATAATGAAGCTTATCAAATATTTATGGCTGTTAAAAGAACAAAAAAAATAGAAGGAGATATTGTAGAAGTTGGTGCGTACAAAGGAGGTTCAGCAAAGTTAATTTGTGAGGCAAAAGAAAATAAAATACTCCATTTATTTGATACTTTTGAAGGTCTTCCAGATGTAACTAAAATAGATAATCCAAGACAATTTTATAAGGGGAAGTATCTTGGAACCCTTAATGAAGTAAAAGAAACCCTTTCAAAATATCCAGAGGTTAATTTCTACAAAGGAATTTTCCCATCAACAAGTAAACCAATAGAAAACAAAATGTTTTCATTTGTCCATCTTGATGTAGACTTATATAAATCTACATTAGATAGTATAAAGTTTTTTTATCCAAGAATGAATAAGGGTGGAGTTATAATCTCTCACGACTATTTTGGTTCACCAGGGGTTAAAAAAGCGTTTGATGATTTTTTCAAAGACAAACCAGAACCAATTATTGAAATGTCAGGTACTCAATGTTTAATTGTAAAAACTGGATAACTTGACAATACCCCTAAATCCCTAATGAGACCCTCCCATTAGTAGAAAGACTTAAAATAATTAAATAGCAATTAAACTTATAGAATTACTTGTCTTGGTCAATATAGTCTACTAAATCTGACATATTTTCTTCCAATTCTTCAATATCTTTATTCTTATCAGCGATGGTTTCCTCAACAGTAGAATAATCTATCTGGTTATTTTTTCTAATTACAGCCTTGGATTTAATATGCCCTATTTGATATATCATTGGCAATAATATTGTCAGAATAGTTAGCACAAGAATTTGAAGGCTTGGAAAAATAAAGCTAATTATAAGTGCAAGTATCGCAAACATGGATGAAAAAATTATTGTTAATATTTCAATTCTATCTTCTTCACTATCCATCCTATCCCCTTAATCTATTCAGAGCTCTTTTTGCTTTTTTATTTTTAACCTCTCTCATCTCTCTAAGTTTTTTCAGTTGTCTTTTTCTAGCTCTTGCTTTCTCTAATGATTCTAATTGTCTTCTTGTTGCCACATTATAGCTAATACTTCTATCTTTAAAATCATTTCTATCTAGACTTTCCGTGACGGCATTTCCACTATCCGTATCATTTACCGACTTATCGGTCAAAAATTTGTCCTTATTTGATTGTTTTACCATTTACGTGCAAGACCTACAGATAAGGTCTTGCACGGAAACTATTTCTCGGATTTCGCTTTGACCGTACATTGTTAAGTTAGCGGTTGGTAAATGATTTTTAAGAACATTTAAATAATCTATATGATTAAATATCTTGTGGGGTAATAAAAAAAGGGTATTCATATTCAACAAGTTGCTCTTGTTGTCTGTTGTGTTTATTTGGTACGGTTTGCTCTTTCCTTACCCCACTTATTTTTACTACTAATATAGGACAATAATCTTTAAATAGCTCTTTTTATTCATATTCTTACCAAATAAACAGAAATAATATGAATATTTTTCTGCGAACATTTGCAAAAGAAGGAGATGGCTGATTATGTCAATACTAAATCTTGTAAAAGAGAAAATTATATTCTAAGCGGAGCAACTGCTATTAAATTAAATAAAGAATTTACACCTTATCTTTTTGGAATAATTAGATTAGAGAATTTTCCTTTATATAATTATCGGATTGGTTGCTTTGTGCGGAAGCAACTAAATGTGTAAATCGGAAATAAAATTCCGAGGCGACAAAAGGGAGGTAAAAAATAAAATGGTAGAAAAAATAATTTTAGCAAATGATACCGAAATTAACTATGCAAAACAAAATGGTCTTAATGATTCTCTAAATTTGTCTTTGATTCCGTTGGTTAAGAGAGTTACAAATAAGACTCGTATTAATCTTAGAAATAATTCACAGAAATTAATCAATGAGATAAATGGTTTTATAGATAAACATTCAGATTCAAAGATTATCTTTTTTTCACAATTCAATAAGGGCGATATAAGAGCCGAAGAAGAATTAGAGATAATTGGGGAGATACAACAAAAATCAAATCTTGATACTTTTGTTTTTCAAGAATCAGACGAAAAGAATACTCTTGAAGAATTTAGAAAAGAATTTAGAAAATCGAAAAAGTTTTTAAATGAAAAGGAAGTTTTTGTTGTATTAGATATTAAATCTAAATCCGTAGAAGATAAAGTTGATTATTTACTTATTAATGGAGTTAAAAATTTCATTTTACGAGGTGGGGAATATGACAATGTTAGAAAATGGGTTGAGATAAGAGAATCTATTCATAAGTTAAGTGGAGATTTAATTATTTCTGTTTATCGTCGTTGGGACAAAGATAAAGTTTCATATTTTAAATATGCTTTATCGCTTGGTTGTGATTATACATTCCATGAAAAACCAGCACCTTATCCAGTTAAAATTGAAGGAATACTAAACTTAAATAACAATTTTATTTATGAATTAATTTCTGTAAATGGGGATTATGGTATAACTATTACCGACGAGAATAATTATAGTTTTAGTAGAGTTAGAGCTTTACTGAAAGCACAAGAATTAGCTCCGAGTGTTCAGGTTATCCAAGTTTCTTAAACATAATTCCAGCCTACATTTTACAATCGTAGGATTTTGATTATTTTTTTCGGTGTTGAGTAATAGCCAAAAACTCATCACCGTCAATTTTTTTTCAATTTCTTTAATCTGTTTTTTACTTAATTTTTCTTGCTCCTTTAATCTTCTAAATATTTTACTTACTTTCAAAAAATAATCTGAATTTCTTTGATAAATTTCTTTATTCATCTTGAACCTCGTCTTTTAGTAATCTATACAAAAGTGGTTTATCTTGTGCTTCGGAAATTAGACATTGAATATAATCTGTTTCTTTTAATCCATATTTTTCTAAAACAGGTTTAGGAATAGTTATGACTATTGAATTTCCAACTTCTCTCAATTTTGCTACAAATTCGTTAAACATTTTGTATATACATAATATAATTATGTATATACTTATAAATCTATTCTTTAGTCATCTCAATCAACCCAAGCCACTTATTAGGATTATTTAATTTAATATCAGTAGCCAACTCATAAGGACAGCAGTTAATCGCTTGATGTTTACGAATGAAATTATAAAATATTTCGTAACCTTTCATAATAGCTTGTGCTGATTCTATACGACCATGAAATCCCCTAAAAGTTACAGTCCTTTCTCTTATTGAGTTGTGCATTCTCTCAACATAAATATTAAATCCTTCTCCTTTTGATGCAATATGTTTATTATGAAAAATATTATGTTTCCCTATTTTGTTATTATATCCCCAAGTCTGTTTTATTATCTTCTCATAAGCCGTATATCCGTCTGTAGTGAGAGTTGTGATATAACCTTCTGTTTTGTATTTAACTTTTTTCATAACTTCTCTTAATTCGTTTTGCCCTCGTGAATTAAAGTATTTAGAAGAAACCATATAACGAGTTTTAACATCAATAGAATCAATAAACCAATCTTTACTAACTCCAATTTTTTTATGGCTTATCCTTCTGTGATATTCCATCTCATCGAGTTGAACTTCCGAACCGCCATTTATTTTTAAGTTGTCTGTAAGGTTAGAAATCATTTTAGAATACTTAACAACCCAATTATAGATAGAAACATTAGAGGAATTATGAGGTAAAAATGCCTTAAAATGTTCTTGAACTTTCCGAGTAGATACTCCCCTATAAAATAAATCTAAGGCACAAGTTATTTTCTGTGGATTATTTCTCATTCTAAAAAACCCGTCATCTTTTGTAAAATACTTACCGCAATCTTTACATTTATATCTCTGAATAATTCCTCTGTTTTGAGTTTTTCGCTTTGTCCATTTAATTACATTTTCGGATTTACAATTAGGGCAAATGTTTTTAACTTCTATTTCTTTATTGTTTTTGTTATTCATTTTATCGTGGGTGACAAAAGAGGGGTGTTTATAGCACCCTTCATTTTCTTTTGTTTATCTATATACTTATAGGTATATATCATAGGTATATAGTGTTTATAAACCTTTCTGTTGATGTATGAGTATAGTAAAGTATTTAAAGGATATATCACAATAAGAACTATGGCAAATAAAGAAATAAAAGTTTATGAGTGCCAATGCGAGAGGTGTAAACATACATGGATAACAAGAAGCGAAGAACTCCCTATTGTCTGTCCGAATTGCAAATCTCCCTATTGGAATAAACCAAGACAAGAAAACAAGGAAAAGAAAAAATGAAAACAGAAAATAAAATCATTTTTAGCGACGCTAGAGATATGAAACAAATAAAAAGTGAAAGTGTAGATTTAATGATAACATCTCCACCCTATCCTATGATTAAAATGTGGGATGAAATGTTTGGAGAGCAAAATCCAGAAATTACAGAAGCAATAAAAAATGAAAATGGGGAACTTGCCTTTGAATTGATGCACAAAGAATTAGATAAAGTTTGGAGTGAAACTTTTAGAGTTTTAAAAAATGGAGGAATTGCTTGTATAAATATTGGAGATTCAACAAGAACACTAAAGAGTGTTTTTCAAATTTATACAAGTCATGCAAGAATATTAAATTATTGTTTAAAATTGGGCTTTCACGCTTTACCAGAAATTCTTTGGGTTAAAGAGACAAACAAACCAGATAAATTTATGGGTTCAGGAATGTTACCCGTTGGGGCTTATGTAACTTTAGAACACGAGCATATTTTAATTTTAAGAAAAGATGGGAAAAGACCGTTTAAAAAAGAAGAAGAAAAAGAACTAAGAAGAAGAAGTGCTTTTTTTTGGGAAGAAAGAAATATTTGGTTTTCGGATAAATGGAAGGATGTCAAAGGAATTAATCAAGGGTTGAAAAATAAAGATTTAAGAGATAGAAGTGGAGCATATCCTTTAGAATTAGCCCATAGATTAATTAATATGTTTTCTATTCAAGGGGATGTAGTTTTAGACCCATACTTAGGAACTGGAACAACTACGATGGGAGCTATTGTTTCAGGGAGAAATAGTATCGGTTTTGAGATAGACCCAAATTTTAAAGAAACCGTGGAGGAAAGAATAACCGAAATTTCAAAAGTGGTTAATGATATAATAGATAAAAGAATAGAAAACCATAAAGAGTTTGTTAAAAAAAGAACAGAAGAAAAAGGAAAATTAAAATATGTAAACGAAAACTATGATTTTCCAGTTATGACAAGACAAGAATTAAAACTTAAATTTCCTATATTAAAATCATTCAATAAAAAAGATGAAGGAACTTTTGAAGTAGAATATGATTAGTTTTCTAATTGACTTATATCCACATTAATACCATCTTTCTTTTTGTCATAAAAAATAAACTTAACCCCTATTTGTTCTCTTAACATATTTTTAGTGTTATAAGTTAAGGGTTTTATTGAAACAGGAATACTCCCAATAAATCCATCTATCCCTTTGCTTTCTTCTTGAGGATTAGATAATCTATAATCTGTTTTCTTTAATTTAGAAACCCTCTTTAAGATTGCTTCTTGAAACTTTAAACCAATAAAAGTTTTATCTATAACTAAATCTTTAACCCATTCCCTTACCATTTCTTCATCTATTCCATTAATCGCCTCTTTCAAGTTTTTAACCATCTCAAAAACTTTCTGGGTTGCATTATCTATTGCTTCTGGTTGTTTTTCCAAATACCACTCTTTCCATTTTTCATATTCTTTATGAGGACATTCTTGTATTAAATCAGATAATTGTCCAACAACCTTTGGACGAGTTCCCTGTGCGTTCTGATTGGCAAGATTAATTATTTGTGTTGTATATTTTGGGAATTGTTTGGCTTCTCCAGAAATTTCAGCAATTAGTTCAGCATTTTTTATTTTAAACTTCTCTTTAATCTTTTCACCCATAGAAAAAAGATGGTAATAAACCTTTTAATCCTTTCTACCAACCGCTAACTTAACAATGTACTTTGACCGAAAAGTTTAAATAACTCAATGTATCACCATGATATATGGAGTTACAAAATGAAAAATGACAAAAATACAAATAGACTTGAGCGAGGAAGAAGACAGAATAGTAGAAATTTACAAATTGGTAAACAATCTAAAAACAAAACAGGAAGCAATTAAGAAAATGGTAACATATTTTAAAGCGGATATTAAACCTAAGAATTTAAAAGAAAAGGAGTTCTTTAAATAAAATGGTAGATATAACTGGGAAAAAGGATGCTATTGCAATCAAGGAGGAATATCAAAATGCACTAGACCATACTCATGAACAAGTTAATAAAAAAGTTAAGTGGCTTTATGGCATGAATCACAAATTAAAAGATAATTTGGCATTGGTTCAAAAATACAAAAAAGATATTGTGGCAGATGAAGATGAAAAACTAGAACTATATGCAACTCTAAATAATCTATTGGTGAAAGAAACTAATTTTGAAAAAGAAATGCTCAAAGAATCCAAGAAAGGAAAGAAGAATGCAAAAGTTACAATTAAACCAAAAATTAAAGATTCTGATGTTGATAATTTTAGAATAAATGCTGTTCAAGAATATTTAGAGAAATATCCAGAGTATGCTTCTAAGTCAAGCTTCAAAAAGATTTTGGATAAAATAGCTGAAACTGAAAAAGGAATAAAAGACACAAAGAAAAAATATAATAAAGCAATTTCAGAAGTTTTGAGAGAATTGGCATATTGGCCTAGAAATCTTATGGAAGCAGAAGATTTAGTTAAAAGATTTAAAGAGCAATTAAAAGAAGCTAAAGAAAAACTTAATAAAATGAGATACCTAAAAAGTATAGCGTATAGATTGGCAAGTGAAAGAGCAAAAATGAAAGTGAATATCCATACACTTTATTATAGAATTGAAGAAAAAGAAAATACAATAAAGCAATTCAAAAGTGAAGTTGTAAAGGCAAAGAGACAAGACTTAGAAGAAATGGATTATTAAAATGGCTGAATCAAAAATAAGGCAAATTTTAATGATTGTTGTTCTTGTTCTAATGATTCCATTATTCATCAAATTGATTATTTTTTCTGCAAATATTGGACAAAATTCTCAGGCAGATTCGGTTGTAACAGCGGAGTTAATCGCTGATGCAGCAACTCCTTGGTGGCTTGGTATTGTTATCTTTTTAAGTTCCTTAGGAACTTTCGGAGCAATTGTTATTATTGCATTTTTTATTTTGTTATCAAAAAACAAAGATTTTATGTAGAGGTATAAAAATACTTCAAATATCAATTTCGCTAAACGCTCACACCCGGAATCGAACCGGGGTACCCCGAAGGGTCCGCCTTAGCAGAGCGGTGCAATACCATTATGCGATGTGAGCTCAGATTTTGTAAAACAATAAGTCTTTTAAAGCTTTCTTGGTATAAACTATTGTAGGTCAGGTCGGCGAGCTAGCCCCTCGCTATTCGCAAATGGGCTTTATGGCGGACTGCAAGGCAAGGCGTGAGATGAAGCTGTTGATGTTATTGATTTGACGTTGAAGTTTTGTCCTTTTTGATCTTGTTTTGATGAATTGGGTCAGATCGGGAACGAAGCAGCCCTAAGTTAAAGTTTAGGTGCTTAAAGGGTCGCAGAGCTGAGGATGATTGACAACCTCTGGACTGTGGATTTGAGCAACTTGCTGGACCTACGTTAGTTTTATAAAGGAACTTGTTTTGTTTTTATTATGGTGATAAATAGAAAAGCTCAATTTTTTCTTCTTGCGGCCGTTATAATTGTAGTGGTAGTGATTAGTTTAGGTGTTACCACAAATCAGGCTATAGTAAACAAAGAGCCTGAAAGTTTTTACGAGTTTAGTTATACGGTAAATCAAGAGGTGGGAGAAGTAATAGATTATGCAATTTATAGCGATTTTGATGATGATGCTAATTTAGATGAATTTGTGGATTTACTCATGGAGAACATTGGAGATAAAGAACCGGACGCTAATTTTATTGTTATTTATGGAGACAATGTGTCTGGTATGGAAATAAGAAATGAGGGCATTAATCCTGTCTCAGTCGAAGAAGAAGAAATTGAAGGTAGCAAGAAAATGATAGTAAATCGAGTGTGTCATGACAAAAATTGTGAAGACGTTTCTTTGCCATCTGATACATATGATGAAAACATTGGAAAATGGAAAATTGAGTCTGATAAATTAGAAGGGAAAAATAGTATTGAGGTGGATGTTAACGAACAAACTATAAATTTTCCGATTTCCCAACATAAAAAAGTGTTTTTTATAATGCAAAAGGATGTAGGCGATGAGAGCTTTGTTTCAATCAACTAAGAATAAAAAGGCATTAAGTAATATTGTTGGATATGTTTTGCTAATTTCTATTACACTTTCACTTTCAGTTTTGGTCTATGGTTGGTTAAAATTCTATGTTAGCGGAGATGATATAGAGACATGCCCAAATGGAGTTAATATTATTATTAAGGATTATGAGTGTGTTTCAACTGTACTAGGGGGGGAGGATGGTTATTTGACGTTGACCTTCAAAAATAAGGGATTGTTTACAGTGGATGGATATTTGCTGCGAGTTCATGATCGTCAAGATGCGGATTTTGGATTTTATACTTTTGATGAAACAGGGGCGGTGATTAAACCTGGTGAAGAATATATTAAAACTTATAATTTTGATGAGAATATTATTAATGGTTATAAATTAAAACAGGTAACAACAATAGAAGTTCAGCCGTTTATAATGGAAGAGGACCAAATTAATTGTAAGGTTTATACTTCTCAAAAAATTAGTTGTGAATAACCACATTTATAAATTAAAAATACAAATAATAATATGAAAAGAGTTGTTGAAAATAAAAAAGGTCTTTCTCCTGTAATTGCAAGCGTTTTGATGATATTGCTGGTTTTAGTTTTGGCAGCTATAATTTTTTTGTGGGCACGTGGTTTTATTAGCGAACAGGTTGAAAAATTTGGGAAGCCGGTTGATGAAATGTGTTCATCTATAGATATTAAAGTAGTTAAAGTTGAAAACGAGTTGGAGATTATAAACAGGGGGAATATTGATATTCGTCATTTTGATATTAAACTGTTTAAAGATGGTGATTCAGAAATAAGCAAGTTTGATTTTCAACTTGATGCTGGAGAATCGGTTAGAGAATCGGTTACTCTAAAGATGTCCGATGGTTCGGAGCCAGATAAAATAGTTGTTTATCCTGCTCTGATCGGAAATGTCCGAGGTGAAAATTCCAATAAAGTTTTTACTTGTATGGATGTAGGAATTACTCTTTAATTAAAATTTAATGATAACATTTATAATGTTTCTTTTCTTATGTTTTTTATTAGGGTTATCTTAATTAAGAGTTAGCTGAAAGGAGGATGTAATGAATAATAAAAATATATATCAAAAGTTTTCATGTTTCTCTCATGGAAATAGAAAAAGGGGTATAAGCGCAATTGTTGCTACGGTCTTGGTAATATTAATTACCGTCGCTGCTGTTACAATTGTTTGGGCGGCTATCATTCCTATGGTTAATGATCAGCTAGGAAGGGGAACTATTTGCTTAGATGCTGTGAGTCAGATTTCATTGGCTAATGAAGGATATACTTGTAAGAATGCAGAAAATATTTCTTTACAAATTAAACGTGGAGCTAAAACATTTGACTTGGCAAGTGTTCAGATTTTGATTTCCGACAAAGGAAGCACTACTCCATATTCTATTACAAGCGATTTACCTGGAGCAAACGAGGAAAAAGTTTTTATAATAGTTACTGGAGATACAACAACTATTGACAAAGTGCAAATTGCACCTGTTGTGACTATTGGAAATAGCGAGGTGACATGTGATGTGTCTGCTAGTAAAGCTCTATTGGATTGTTAATTTTTAATTTGGCCAATTTGGCCAATCAGTTTTTTAATTTTGTATAAATATAATTTTCTGAGAATAATGTTTACAAAAAAGTATATAAAGAAGATTGCTGTCTTATAGCTATGAGAAAGGTGATAGGAGTAAAGGGACAAGTTTGGGTTGAAACAGTAATTTATACTTTGATTGGCTTGGCGATTATAGGGTTGGTTTTGGCAGCTGCTTTGCCGAAGATAAATGCGAAAAAAGACGAGATAATAATTGAGCAAGCAATTGAGGCACTAGGAAATATTGATAACAAAATTTATGAAGTTCAGCGAGCAACAGGAAATAAGCGAGTTGTAGATTTGCAAATTAAAAAAGGTATAGTTATTGTTGATGTTGACGAGGAGACTATTTCATGGATTTTGGATTCTAGTTTCCAATATAGCGAAGAAGATGTAGCGGTTCCTTTGGGGCGTCTAAATGTAACTACTAGAGCTGGCTATCCTTGGAGTGTTGAATTAAAATTAAGATATTCTGTAGATATTCAATATGACGAAACTACTTCGGGAACAAAGCAACTGGATGTCGCGCCAACTCCATATAGAATTACAATTGAGAATAAGGGAAAAAGTGAAGATAACAAAATCATAGTAGGATTAGATGAAGTGAATTAGGTAGTAGAAATAATTCATAATAAGATTAAAGAAATTAAAGAAATAGTTTTATATAACCTGATTGTGTGGGGTTGGGATGAGTGATATTAAAATGGATTTCAATCCAAAGATGCCGGCACTTGCTAAATTTGACGATAAAACAAAAATAGATGTTAGGTATATGGTTATTGTGCCGTATGTTTCAATTCATATTTATTATGATGCGAAATCAGGAGAAGTTATTTATGATGTTGAAGAGCCTATAATTTCTAACGAGGAACAAGCGAATTTAAATAGGATTGAACAAGCTATGAGGGAAGTTGTGAATGTAAATATGGCGGGAGATGATAATTCGAAAGAAGCACTCTTGGATTATATCGATAAAACAGCTAGGCTAATTATTTCAGAATTAAGTTTGCCTATCGAGGAAGATGCTTATGAAAAGATGTTTTATTATTTATATAGGAATTTCATTGGACTAAATGAAATTGAAGCGATGATGCAGGATTATTTTATTGAAGATATCGAATGCAATGGGATGGGAGAAACTATGTATATTGTTCATCGAGTTTTTCGAAATATTAAAACAAATGTGAAGTTTAATGATATGGATAAGCTATCTAGTTTTGTTGAGAAATTAGCACAAAAAACGGGGCGTTATATTTCTTATGCCTCTCCGATTTTAGACGGAAGTTTGCCAGATGGCTCTAGAGTTAATGCTACATATACTCAGGATATTAGTTCGAAAGGGCCAACTTTTACTATTCGTAAATTTACCAAGACGCCGTGGACTCCGACACAATTACTCGGTTTTCATACTATGAGTCCGGAAATGTTAGCTTATTTTTGGATTTTGCTGCAGTACCAATCTAATATCATGATTGTTGGTGGAACAGCTTCGGGTAAGACGACTTTGCTAAATGCTGTGGCATTTTTTATTCCACAGGAAAATAGAGTTGTTTCGATTGAGGATACTAGAGAATTGAATTTGCCGAGAGAGAATTGGTTGCCTTCTGTGGTTCGTAGTGGGGTTTCGAGTGCGGGCGTCGGAGAAATTGATATGTTTTCTCTGCTTAGAAGTTCATTCAGGCAAAATCCTGATTATGTAATTGTTGGTGAAGTGAGAGGTAAGGAGGCGTCGGTTTTGTTTCAAGGAATGGCTTCGGGACACGCTTCTATTGCTACTATGCATGGTGATTCAGTTGATTCTATTATTCGTAGATTGGAAACGCCGCCAATTAGTTTGAGTCCTATGTTAGTTAATGGGTTGGATGCAATGGCGATTATGACTCATGCTATTGTAAATGGAAACGAGACAAGAAAATTAAGAGAAATTGTTGAGGTTATAAAAGTTGAAGCAGATGGGACGGCTTTGACAAATACGCCGTTTAAATGGAATCCTGCAGACGACAAATTTTATTATGCAAAAGATAGCAGAATTTTTGATAAAATTGCTGATAAATTTGGGTTGTCTAAGGATGAATTAAAAAAAGAGTTTGAGATTAGAGCTAGATTGTTGTATGCATTGTTTCAGAATAAAGTATTGAGTTATGAGGATGTTCAGAGAGTGATAAACGACTATTCAAAGAAGCCAAATGAGATTTTGAAAAAGTATGGAGTAGTTGGGCAGGCGCCGGCGCAGTAATATTTGTCCTGACTTAACAACATTAATAAATAACATTTCCTTTGAAATTTCAAGATGGTGAACGTTGAATTTGTCGGTCAGCTAGTTGATTCTATGAATGATGCAGTTTTGCATTTGGAGCAGACTATTGCGGATAAGAAAATGGATGAAGTCAATAAATTAAGGACTTTCATTTTCGATTTACATAGACAAATTGCCAGTGTAATGGGAGGGAAAAATGTTTGAAGATTTGAAAAAGAATTTGGAGCAGGAGAAAAAAATTGTTGAAGATATGCGTGCGATTCAGATTGGTATGCAAAATGACGCATCAAGTCAAGAGTTTTATAATTCAAGTTTGAGATCGCTGGCTGAGCAATTAGTGTTGCTGAACAATATGGTGCCCGAATTATTAAAAAAGAGTTCACCCATTAAGAAATTTTCTGGAGAATCAGAGAAAGGCATAAAATCTGCAGAAAAAAAGACGGTGAAAATTAGCTATATTTCGCCGTCTACAAAAGAGAAAAGATATGTTACAATCAATGAGCAAGACAAGAAAGTATTTCTGAAAAAATTAAAATTGTCAGAGGATGCTTTGGTGGGAATTAAGAAAATAGAGGAAAAAAATTCCGGAAAGGTTATTTATAAACTGAATCCTTATGTGAAATTTTCAAATAAATTTTTTAGAGAATTTTCGGAGAAATTAGTGCCACAGTTTGATAGTTTGTCGAAGGATTTGAAAAAAGCGAATATTGGTCTTTTGTTGTCGAGCTATTTGTCTATGACAGTGATGTCTATGACAATAGCGTTTATTGCTGGATTCTTAATTTTTGGCATTTTGCTAATCTTTAGTTTGAGTAATTGGATGTACTTTACATTACCCCTTGGCTTATCTGGTTTAGCTTTGGCTGTGTTCTATCTTTATCCTGCTAGCGAGGCAAGCTCGGTTCAGAAAAGAATTTCACAAGAAATGCCCTTTGCAACAATTCACATGGCGGCGATTGCTAACTCAAACATTGAGCCCGTAAAAATTTTTAAGATTATTGCATCTTCGGAAGAATATCCAAATATTGGAAAAGAGATTCGGAAGATGATTGTTCAAATAGATATTTATGGCTATGATTTGGTGACGTCTTTGAAAAATGTTGCGGGTAGAACTTCGAATAAGAAATTATCAGAATTGTTTTCTGGATTGGCTACAAATATTAGTACAGGTGGGGCATTGAAGAATTATCTTGAGAAAAAGTCGGAAAATTTTTTGGTTGACTATCGGTTGGAGCGACAGCAATATACAGAGTTAGCTGGAACTTTTATGGATGTTTATATTTCTATTTTGATTGCGGCGCCGCTGGTTTTGATGATGATGTTTATTGTTATGAATGTTGCTGGCCTTGGGATGGGCGGCTTGAGTATTACGACATTATTGATGCTGAGTATCTTCGGCATTGCTGTCGTAAATGTTATTTTTTTAGTAGTATTAAATATAAAACAACCTAATGTATAATGAAATTTGAAAAGATGCACTGGCTTGGACTTTCGACGGGGATATTAATGGCCATAGGCTCAGTGCTAATGTTTAAGGGAACTAGTTTGATGTATTTTTTATTAGTTATCGCTTTGCTTATGGGAGCAATTCCTTTTATGATTAGTTTTCTTCTTGGGCAAAGTAAACAACAAGAAAAAGAAGAGAAATTTTTGGCCTTTGCTAGGGACTTAGTTGAGATGGCAAAGTCGGGTACGCCGATTAGTAAAGGTATTGTAAACTTGAGAAATAGAAACTATGGTTCTTTGACTCCGCATGTCGCAAAGCTTGTAAACCAGTTGTCGATTGGAATTACTCTGACGAATGCTTTTGAAATTTTTGCGAAAGATACAAAGAGTAGGGTTATTTCTAGAGCGGTTGGCTTGATTAGTGAAGCAGAAAAAGCGGGGGGGAAGATAGAGACAATTTTGGAATCAGTTGCTGGGTCAGTTAATCAAATTGAAGAATTAAGGAAGGAAAGAAAGGCGTCGATTTCAAATTTGGTGACGCAGGGCTATTTGATTTTTATTGTGTTTATTATTATTATGTTGGTTTTAGAATTTAAGATTTTGCCTTTGGTGTCGGATTTACAGGGAGGTGAGGGGCTAAATGTTAATACTACAAATATAGATCCGAGTCAATTTTCAACGCCGTTATTTGTCATGATTTTGGTTCAATCGTTTTTTGCTGGGCTTATGATTGGCAAAATATCAGAAGGGAGTATCAAAAATGGAATTAAGCATTCGTTTGTCTTATTAACAATAACTTTACTAATTACAACTGGGGCAAGGGCATTGTTTGGAACATAGAGAGGAAAAGGAAATTAAAATTGAATTTATTTTTAGTTCATAATTTTATAATAGTTCTAAAATAAATATTCGTATAATAAGGAAGTTATATAAATGATTAAGATGTTTGGTAATAATGAGAGGATTGATTAATAAAAAAGTAAGATTTAGAAATCTTTCATGTTTTTCTCAAATGAATTTTCGAAAAAGAGGTGCGTCGCATTTTGAAATGATAATTTCGTTTATGTTTTTTTTGGGATTTGTATTTTTTATTTTTATAATCTTGAAACCGTATGACACATCTGTAATGTCTAATACGGCGGTTATCGGATTTTATGATTCTTTTGAAGAAAAAATGAATACAAATTTATCTAATATATTTTTGAAAGCAAATTATGCCGGAGAAGAGGATTGTTTCTACATTCAGTTGCCAGAGGATGTTTTTGTTTATGATATAGAGAAAGGGAATAGCTATGTAACAAAACTAACCGGCGCCGAAATCGATTCAAAACTTAATGGTGTTAATTTAAATATAAAAAGTGGTGAGAGTTTTTTTAGAATTGCAATTTCTCCAGAGTTCGAAGAAGGGCATACTGACGGGTGTGAAATTTTAGGTGACTATGAATTAGGTCAACCTGTTGAAAGAGAGGTTTTTTCATATAGTGCTTTAATGGAAATAAATGAAAGCTATTTTAATAGTTATGAAGAATTAAAAGAGGAGCTAAGAGTGCCACCTATTCTTGATTTTGCGATTGTGTTTGAAGATTTGCCAATTAAAATGGAGCCACGGCATGGCACTCCAGACTTGGTAGATGTCATGGCTCAAGAATATGTAGCTGGAGTTTTGAAAAGCAATGGGAATTTAACCAATGAAAGATTTATTTTGAAAATATGGTAAAGATTTTTTTAAGTTAGTTTTATATATTTGATTTTTCTTTTATTGACATGCCGTTTGATGTAATTATTGGGAGAAATGAGAGCGATAAGAAAGCTTTTGGACATAGGGGCTTGGCTTTTATCGGGAAGAGTTTTGTGACGATGGGAAATTATACTTCGTTGTCGAATCCTATTTTTATGGACGTTGCGCGTTCACATGTTGTCTTGGTTAGCGGTAAAAGAGGCAGCGGAAAAAGTTATACTTTGGGGGCAATGGCTGAATCGTTGTCGGATTTGGGCGTGGAGGAATCAGGAAATATCGCGTCGTTGATTTTTGATACGATGGGGATTTTTTGGACGATGAAGTACAAGAATGTTAAAGATGAGGATTTGTTGGATGAGTGGGAGCTGAAGGCAAAGAATGTTCCAATGAAAGTTTTTGCTCCGTTTGGTTATTATCAGGAATATAAAGATAAAGGTGTTGATATCGATGCCGAGTTTGCAATTAAGATTTCTGAGCTGGAGCCATCGGATTGGGTTACGCTTTTTGAATTGAAATTTACCGATCCAATTGCGGTAGTGATTGAATCTGTGGTTAGTGAACTGAAAGAATCTAAAGATAGTTTTAGTTTTGAAGCTATTTATGATTTGATTGGTCGCATTGAGAATGTTCAGCAAGAAGTTAAAAATTCTGTGGTTGCTTTATTTGATGCAGCGAAGACATGGAAAGTTTTTGATGAGGAAAAAGGGACTTTAGTTCGGGAGTTGATTTCGGCTGGACAGACGACAGTAATTGACTTGTCGATGTATGCTTCGCTTGGGGCGTTTAATGTTAGGGCTTTGATTATTGGGTTGGTTTCGAAGAAGATTTTTAATGAAAGGATGACATCGCGGAAAGATGAGGAAATTCAAGCGGTGCAACATGGTGCGGATTATGCAAGATATAGAATTAAAAGAGAAATGCCGTTGGTTTGGATATTTGTTGACGAGGCACATGAGTTTCTTCCAAGAGAGGGCAAGACTCCGGCGACAGATGCTTTGGTTCAGTTGCTTAGAGAGGGGCGACAGCCGGGAGTTTCGATGGTTATGGCCACACAACAACCCGGGAAAATTCATACAGATGCGATGACTCAATCAGATATTGTTATTTCTCATAGGGTGACTGCAAAATTAGATGTTGAAGCTTTGAATGATATTACTCAGAGTTATATGTATGAAAATATTTCTTCGAAGTTAAATGGATTGCCGAGATTGAAAGGTTCGGCGATTATTTTAGATGATAATTCAGAAAGAATTTATCCGATGAGAGTTAGGCCTAGATTCACTTGGCATGGTGGCGAGGCACCGACAGCGATTAAGAAAGTTGATGAGGAGTTGTAACAACTCTTTAATGGTAAAGTTTATAAGAGATAAGAGAAAATAATTTTTATGAAGATTGTTGTTAAAAAAGAAAATTGGATAAAATATGCTGATGTGGTTGGTGATTATAATCCCATCCATAGAAATAAAAAATTTGCTAAAAATTCCAAGTTAGAAGGAATCGTGGCTCCTGGAATGTGGTTGGTTTCTCATGTCCAAGGTTGCTCAAAGATTCAAAAGGCCGAATTTAAATTTGCGAATTTTGTTTATGACAGAGATTTAATTCAGATGCAAGATTATTCTTTTTATAATGGAGAGAATTTAGCCTGTAAGGGTAATGTTGTTTTTGGCGAACCCGATAATGAAAATATTTTATTGCCAAAAAATATAATTCATTCACAAGATTTTTTTGCTTCTGAAAAAGATATTAAGAAATTTTCAGATTCCATTAGTTTTAACGGAGAGGGGTCTAATTTTGAAATGTATTTAATGTCATGTTCTGCTCCGACTTTATTAGAATATGCTAAGCCAAAAGGGCTTGCTGGAATTCATGTTTACCAATCAATGAATGTCCATGATTTTTTTGATGTGAATAATATTAGTGTTCATGTCTCAGAGGAAAAGATTGGAAATAGAATGTGTAAATTGAATTTGTATTGGGAATCTAATTGTAAAATTGTTGCGACTGGAGAATCCAAAGTTATTCCGATTTCTATCTAACTTTAAACTGAGCTTGCCAGCGATAAGCGTATGGCCCGATGTCTCCTGCTTTTCGGATTTTAATTTTTCCGATTTTGTTTTTTGTGTCTTTTTTTATTTCTTCTAAAACTGATTCTTTTGTTCCGAAGCCGTGATAAAAAATTGTAGTCCCTTTTCTAGAAAGTTTAAGTGCGGTTTTTAAAAAAGTGTTTTTAAGATTTGGTCGAGGCATTAGTATAATATCAAATTTATCTTTTATTTTGCTTGGTAGTTTTTTTGCGTCTCCATTTATTAGAGTTATATAATTTTGTAATCTGTTCAATGCAATATTTTTTTTAGATTCTTCGTTTGCTTTTTTATTAAGTTCGTTTGAAATTATCTTTGCTTGTTTTTTAGCTTGTTTTAATTTATTGGCAATAATAATTGGATAAGGAGAAATTCCTGCAAACATTATTAATATCCTCACAGATTTATTTTTATTATTGGTTGGAGCAGACCCTATTTTTGTATTTTTCTTTTTACATAATTTAGCTACTTCATCGGCGATAACTTTTCTTTCGTTTGATAATCGTGGGGAGAAATAGGATTTGTCTATGTTAAATTTGAAGATACAATCATTTTCTTTGTAAATTGCTTGTTTGGTTTTTATTCCTGTAAGATGTTTTGTTTTTAGAGTTCTGAGTTCTCCCGAAAAGCCTTCAATTTTTTCTACGACTGTTGTGACATTTTTATTTTCTTTTAGAAATTTTCTTGCTTTTAATTTTTTAGTTATCCATAAGGTGCGTCTTGGAAATTTCAAAATTGCGATATTTCCTACAATATCTTGAGGTATTTTTTTCATATGATTAACGAAGATTCCAAAGATATAAAAAGGTTTGTGACTTTTTTTAATTATGGAATTGAAAGGAAGTGAAACCGAGAAGAATTTATTAAAATCTTTTGCTGGAGAGAGTCAGGCTAGAATGCGTTATGCTTATTTTGCCAGTAAAGCAAAGAAAGAAGGATACGAACAAATTTCCTCAATTTTTACTGAGACTGCAGATAATGAGAAAGAGCATGCAGAGATTTTTTTTAAATATTTAGAGGGCGGAGATTGTGAAATTCAAGCTAGTTATCCTGCTGGAAAAATTGGCACAACCTCGGAAAATTTACTTGCTGCCGCTGAAGGAGAAAAAGAAGAGTGGGGTAAACTTTATCCAGATTTTGAGAAAGTTGCTCGAGAAGAAGGATTTGAAGACATTGCAAATTCTTTTAAGGAAATTGCAGAAGCTGAAGAATACCACGAAAAAAGATATAGAAAGTTATTGGAAAATATCGAAGAAGGAGTTGTGTTTAAAAGAGATTCTATTGTGAAATGGAAATGTAGAAATTGTGGTTATGTTCATGAAGGAGAAGATGCTCCAGAGCTTTGTCCAGCATGTAAACACCCAAAATCTTATTATGAGATTTGGGTTGAGAATTATTAATATAACAAAAAATTTATGAGAAAAAATAAAATGGCTTCTGTATTTCAAATTTGGAAATGCGAAGTCTGTGGAAACTTAATTAAACCTTTTTTTCTTAGAAAATGTTATGGTAGAATTAAAAAAAATTTCAGATTTTGAGTGGGAGATTCCTATATCTGAAGGCATGAATGTGCCCGTTAGTATTTTTACGTCAGAAGAATTATTAAAAAAAATAAGAGAAGGTGATACAATTAAACAATCTATAAATGTTGCTTCTTTGCCTGGTGTTCTGGAAAATGTGATTGTTTGTCCCGACGCTCATCAAGGTTATGGGTTTCCGATTGGGGGCGTTGCTGCATTTGATATTGATAAAGGAGTGATTGCACCTGGTGGAGTTGGTTATGATATAAATTGTTCGGTGCGCTTATTGAAGACAAATTTGAAGTCAGAAGATATAAAGGGGAAAGAAAAAGAATTGGCGCATTCGCTATTTCGTTCGGTGCCATCGGGAGTTGGTCAGAAAGGTAGAATTTCGTTGGACAATAAAGAATTGGATAAAGTTTTGATTGAAGGGGCTCGGTGGGCTATTGAAAAAGGCTATGGGGAAAAAGAAGATTGGTTGCATATTGAGGAGGGAGGTAGAATGGAAGGTGCGAATCTGTCGGCGGTGTCGCAAAAAGCAAAAGGAAGAGGAATGTCTCAGTTGGGTTCGCTTGGTGCCGGAAATCATTTTTTAGATGTGTTAATTGTTGATGAGATTTTTGATAAAAAAGTTGCGAAAGTTTTTGGATTAATAAAAGGACAAGTTGTAATTTTAATTCATTGTGGTTCGCGAGGGTTGGGGCACCAGGTTGCGTCGGATTATATTAAATTAATGGAAGATGAGTATGGCTATCCTGATTTTGATAGGGAGCTGGTGAATGCACCAATTAAGTCTGAGCTTGGAAAAAAATATTTGGGAGCGATGTCTTGTGCAGCAAATTTTGCGTTTGCGAATAAACAAATAATTACACATTTCGTTCGCGAGAACATGAAGCATTATTTTCCGAATTTTAAGGCAGATGTCGTTTATGATATTTGTCACAACATTGCAAAGTTTGAGAAGGTTGATGGGAAGGAAATTTTAGTTGTGAGAAAAGGGGCTACTCGGAGTTTTGGTCCTGGGCGGATTGAAATTCCTAAAGATTATAGAAATGTCGGGCAGCCTGTTTTGTTGCCTGGTTCTATGGGAACGGCAAGTTATGTCTTATGCGGGACGAAAAAAGCGGAAGAAATTTCTTGGGGGTCAACGGCACATGGAGCTGGCCGGATTAAAAGTAGAGGTCAGGCCAGAGAAGATATTAGTTTTATTGATGCTAAAAGAGATATGAAAAAGAGAGGGATCCTTGTTGAATTTGGAAAACAAAAAGGAATGATTGAAGAGTCTCCTTTTTCGTATAAAGATGTTGATGAGGTTGTTCGGGTTTCGGATGAAGCAGGGATTGGAAAAAAGGTTGCGAAGTTGAGACCAGTTATTGTTGTAATTGGATAAATAATTGGTAAAGATTATAAATGTTCAGATGATTGATTAACTATGGATTTAATTGAAATATCATTTTTAGCACTAATTATTTTATTAGGAATTATTACAAGTTATGGTGATGTTAAATTTGGAAAGATTAGAAACAAATGGATTATAATTTTTGGCGCTGTGGGAATTTTTTTGAATTTAATTATTTTTTTGAATTTATATATTGTTGGAGTTTTGAATTTGCCATATATTTTTGAATTTTTCAGCAATTTGGCTTTGGCATTTTTGATTGGTTTTTTGTTTTATTATTTCGATATTTGGTCTGCGGGGGACGGAAAACTTTTTGGGGTATTTGCTATTTTAATACCTCTTTCAATTTATTCTGTGGGTTATATAAATTTTTTCCCATCACTTATTTTTTTAATCAATATTTTTTTAATCGCCTTTTTTGTTATGGCCTTTTCTTTGGTTATTAATATTTTTAAAAAAAGAGTTCCCCTTGAGCATTTTAGAAAAAAACTTTTTACTGGAATACGTATGAAAATTTTCAATTCTGCAATTCAGATATTTTTGATTATGTGGGTAGTTGAAGTGTTTTTAAAATTGATAAATATTGATGTTGGTTTCTATGTAAGGTTTCTTCTTATGTTTGTTCTCTTGGGAGCATCAGGGACAATCTTGTCTAAATATAATAAAATTTTGTTGGCGTGTGTTGGTCTAAGGTTAATCTTTGATTGGTCTATTTATTCATGGGATTTTTTATTACAATTTTTAATTTATCTTTTTGTCTTTCGTTTTTTGATGGGTCTTGGAAATGACACATTAGAGTATTTTTCAAATTTATTTTTTAGTAAAAAAATGAGCGCAAGAGAGTTAAAAAAAGGAATTGTTTTGTCCGATGTGATTGTAGCAAAAGACAAATTGTCTAAAAAAACCCAAGGTGAACTGATAAAACAAAATATTGAATTTGTGCGATTTGAAGGAAAATATTATATTAAATATCCCAAAGGCGAAAGTATTGAAGAAGGTATTTTTGATTCTATCATGCTACATAAAGAAGATGTAAATTTGCTGAAAAATCTTGGTTTTAAAAAATATTCTATTAGTGAAGTAACGCCCTTTGCCTTTTTCATTTTTTTCGGAGCGTTAGTTACATATTTTATGAAAGGAACAATATTTAGTTTTATTAAAGGGCTATTATAGGCTCTGTTAAAAATCTCTCCAGGCACAAATTTAAATTATTAGCAATCCCTTACAATAAACCTCCGCCCTCAATTCTTGAATCTTTTTTGCTAAATAATTTAGATATTTTTTCAACAGATCCTGATTAATAGCAAACTTTATAAAGGGTTTTTAATAAAAATAATTATAAGATAAGAAAAATTGGGCGTCAATGGGCGTCAAAAAATTATAGATTATCTAAAAAATAATATGGGCAAAGAAAAAAGACAAATTGTTATTCCTGGCGAGACGATAGTTTCTGGGAACGAATTTTTACCTGGCGATGGTGTTTATAGAGATGGAGCGGATGTAGTTGCTGGCAGGTATGGCATTGCGGACGT
>Ga0207996_1000202_pt1 | contig 55246 bp, 23 predicted proteins | sample AntAceMetag02UKG_FD_184773 | JGI IMG/M metagenome (GOLD analysis project Ga0207996, IMG submission 184773) | Saline lake microbial communities from Ace Lake, Antarctica - Antarctic Ace Lake Metagenome 02UKG (SPAdes) (version 2) | ecosystem: Environmental > Aquatic > Non-marine Saline and...
GAGGATGTATTCTCAATTCAGGGACGTGGAACAGTTGCCACTGGTAGAATTGAACGTGGTGTAGTGAAAGTTGGTGAGAAGATCGAACGCGTGGGAATCCGTGAAACCGTGGAAACAGTATGTACTGGAGTAGAGATGTTCCGTAAGATACTTGATCGTGGAGAAGCAGGAGACAACGTAGGAATTCTTTTACGTGGAATGGCTAAGGATGAGATCGAGCGTGGAATGGTATTGGCTAAGCCAAAATCAGTGAATCCTCACACCAAGTTCAGTGGCAAGACTTATATCCTGACCAAAGACGAGGGCGGCAGACATAAACCATTTTTCACAGGTTATCGTCCCCAGTTCTATTTCAGGACAACAGATGTGACCGGTTCTATCACTTTACCAGAAGGGGTAGAGATGGTAATGCCGGGTGATAATGTAAATATATCAGGAGAATTAATAACTCCAATCGCCATGGAAAAGGGCTTGCGTTTTGCTATCAGAGAAGGTGGCAGGACAATAGGCGCCGGCGTTGTAGCAGATATACAGGAATAAGGAAATTTAGATGCGAGAAATAGTCATTTTAGCCTGTGAAGAATGCAAGCAAAGGAATTATTCTACCATGAAAAATCGTAGAATCCATCCTGAACGGGTAGTCTTCAAGAAGTATTGCCCCTTTTGCAGGAAGCATACTTCACATAAACAGACACGATAAATAAACTCGATGCAGGTTAGTAGCTCAATTGGTAGAGCACCGGTCTCCAAAACCGGGGGTTGCGGGTTCAAGTCCTGCCTGACCTGCCAGTTTTTATAGTATAGTAAGGAAGCAGATATGTTTAAGAAAATATTTAAATTTTTTAAAAGTGTGAAACAAGAGCTTGGGTATGTGACCTGGCCAACGAAAGCAGACCTTAAAGAGGGGACATCTGCGGTAGTGGCAATGTCAATATTTGTGGCAATATTTTTGTCCTTGACCGATGCCCTATTTGGCTTTTTAATACGGACATTATTGTTCAAAGGTTAAAATGACATGAAGAAGTGGTATGTAGTTCACACAATGGCCTCGCATGAATTCAAGATACGAGATGCCATCGAGCGCACAGTGAGAGGTACCCATTTATCAGATTTTGTGGGGCAGATCTTGATCCCCACTCAAAATACCTTTCATATCCGAGATGGCAAGCGAATACCCAGAGAGAAGAAGTTATTTAACAGTTACCTGATATTGGAGCTGGAACTAACTCCAGAAGTATATAATTTTATACTTGGTCTTCCGGGAGTAACGTATTTTTTGGGTTCAGGCAAAAAACCACAGCCACTTTCTGAGAAAGAAGTTAATAAGCTGCTGGGTTATGCTGATCGTGATAGTAGTGAAGATGATACCTACAGTTTTCTGCCTGGTGATATTGTAAGGATCACCGACGGACCTTTCAACGAGTTTGAAGGTGTAGTGGAAAAGGCAAATAAAGAGACGGGCAAATTAGTAATAAAAGTGACAGTATTTGGTCGGGTAACACCAGTCGAGGTGAAATTTGACCAGGTAGAAGTTATGTAGAGAGATAAAGGGAATAAGACATGGCAAAACCAAAAGATGTAGAACACGTAATCAAGTTGCAGTTACCGGCAGGTAAAGCAACGCCAGCTCCTCCGGTAGGACCGGCATTGGGACAGGCAGGGATCAATATAGGTGAATTTTGTAAGGTATTTAATGATAAGACAAAAGATGCACCAGGTATGATATTCCCAGTAGTAATAATGGTGAAGAAGAATAAGAGTTACACATTTGAAATAAAGACTCCTCCGGCAGCAGTGTTAATCAAGAAAGAAGCAGGATTAGCCAAAGGTTCAGGAGAGCCCAATCGGGAAAAGGTTGGGACCATCAAGCGTGAGCAGGTTCGTAAGATAGCAGAGATCAAGATGAAAGACTTGAATGCATTTACGATCGAGGCTGCGATGCGGATGATCGAAGGTACTGCAAGAAACATGGGTGTATTAGTCGAAGATTAGTAACCGTGTGAAAAGCAGGAGAAAATAAAAGGAGACTATATGGCTAGCAAGAGGTATCGCGAATCCCATGCGATGGTTGACAAGACCAGGCGTTATGTTCTCGATGAAGCAGTCGAATTATTGCAGAAATTTCCCAAGGCAAAATTCGATGAGACCGTTGAGATTCATTTCAACCTGGGGGTTGACCCACGTAAGGCAGATCAGCAAATCCGTAATTCGCTAGTCCTTCCCCACGGAACTGGAAAGAAAGTTACCGTTTTAGTTTTCGCAGAAGGTGAAAAAGCTGAAGAAGCTAAGGCAGCCGGAGCTGATTTTGTTGGCGTAGATGAATACGTTGAGAAGATCCAGGGTGGCTGGCTTGATTTTGATGTTGCAATAGCAACACCCAATTTGATGGGTAAGATCGGGCGTCTTGGTAGAGTATTGGGACCACGCGGAATGATGCCGAATCCCAAAGTAGGCACAGTAACCATGGATGTGACTAAAGCAGTAAACGATTCCAAAGGTGGAAAAGTAACCTACAGAATTGATAAGTTCGCAAATCTTCATATCATGGCAGGCAGATTAAGTTTTGAGCCAGAGAAATTGAAAGAAAATCTTTTAACCCTCATAGCAGCGATTCTTCGCGAAAGACCTGCTGCAGTTAAAGGAGTTTTTATCAAGTCTATTGCTCTGACTTCTACCATGAGTCCCGGAATCAAATTAGATGTACCAAGTGTATCGCTTGAGGCAAAGAAGTAGGAGAGTGGAATGCATCAACCTTATAAAGTAGCAGCAGTAAAGCAACTGAAAGAACGGATTGAAGGTGCAAAAGCCATTGTCCTTGTGGATTACAAAGGTATCGACATTGAGGAAGTAAATGAGCTTCGTGGCAGATTGCGCCGCAGTGATGTTGATTATTTTGTATCCAAAAATACTTTCATAAAACAAGCTTTGCACGAATTGGACATCCAGGAACTGGATGAATATTTGAAGGGACCTACAGCAATAGCTGTATCATTGACAGATGAAGTATCTCCGGCAAGGGAGATAGCGAAATTTAAGAAAGAAGTAATGAAGGACAAAAAATTCCCTTCATTTAAAGTAGGTTATGTTGGCAACTCCGTAATAGGAGTGGAAGGACTTTCAAAATTTGCAAGTTTGCCAAGTAAAGAACAGTTGATAAGCATGGTGTTACAGGGACTGAATGCGCCGATCGCAGGATTGGTAGGAGCATTATCAGGAGTAACGAGAAAATTTGTATATGCGATTGACGCTATCGCTAAGAAAAAAGCAGCAGAAGAATAAATCGGAGGAAACATGGCTGATAAGAAAGAACAGGTAATGGAAATAATCAAGGAAATGACAGTCCTTGAGCTTCATGAACTGGTAAAAGAACTGGAAGAATTCTTTGGCGTGAGCGCTGCAGCACCCGTAGCAGCAGCAGCGGGTCCAGCGGCAGTAGCAGAAGCAGCCGAAGAAAAGACAGAATTTGACGTAATCTTAACAAGTGCCGGAGCTAAAAAGATTCAGGCGATCAAGGTTGTACGTCAGATCACAAAACTTGGATTAAAAGAAGCTAAGGATTTAGTTGACAATTGTCCAAAGCCCTTAGTAGAAGGTGTAAGTAAAGAAGAAGCTGAAAAGATGAAAGCACAGGTAGAAGAATCAGGTGCATCTGTCGAAATTAAATAATCGATATAAAAATTCAGGAAGTGAATTCGTACAAGGGTTCACTTCCTCTTTCTTTATTTAGAACCAATCTGAGAGCGAGAAGGTTAACAGCCTTTTTAATTTAAGAAGGAGTAAGAACTCTTGAAATTCAAAAGTTATTCTCGAATAAAAAAGAAAGCCGAAGAAGCGGGATTACCTTCCGTACGTGTACCTAACCTGTTATCTATGCAGATAGATTCCTTTGAGGATTTTCTGCAGAGGGATGTTCATCCCCAAAAGCGGATTGAATTCGGATTGGAATCTGTATTTCAGTCAGTATTTCCGCTGGAAGATCCGAAAGGTCTTTATAAACTTGAATATCTGGATTATGAGGTACTGAAAGAGAAGTATTCCGTGGAAGAGTGTGTTGAGCGGAATTTATCATTCCAGGCGCCGGTTAAGGCGCGGATGCGATTGACCAAATATGATGAAGAAGTGCTGAAAGATACCGGAGAAAAGCAAGAAAAGGAACAGATAGAGCAAGACGTGTTCCTCGGAGAGATACCCTTGATAACCACTAAGGGTACTTTTGTCATAAATGGTGCTGAGCGGATCATCATCAGTCAGCTACATCGCAGCCCCGGAATATTCTTTTCAGAGACTAAGCACCCGAGTGGCAAGTCGTTATTTTCCGCCAAATTAATACCCTATACCGGTTCATGGTTAGAGTTCACAATGGATATTCATAATGCGATGTATGTATTGATAGATAAACGTCGCAAGCTACCAGTAACAGTATTATTGAGATCTTTGGGATATTCCACTAATCAGGATCTGCGTGAACATTTCTATGAAAGCGAAGAATTGAAATTGAGTGAAGCTGAGGGTAGGCACTTATTTGAAGATATTAAAGATAAGGATGGAGATTTATTACTGCCGGGAGGTAGTGAATTAGATTCAGAAGCATCAGAAAGCCTGCGAGTGAATAAGATTAAAAAGGTTAAGATAATATCTATTAATTCTGAAGTAACCAGAAAAATTCTGGAGCAGACTATAGCAAAGGATACAACTGAAAGCAAAAATGAAGCTTTAGTAAAAATATACAGTTTAATACGTCCGGGGGATGAACCAACCCCAGAATCAGCAGAAGACCTGTTTGAACGGATGTTTTTTAATGAAAAGCGTTATAATTTAGGCAAAGTAGGCAGATATAAACTAAATAGTCGTCTTGAACTGGAAATTGACCCAGGAAAGCATATAGTAACTCGTGAAGATATGGTGGCTATAGTATCTAAGTTGATAGCCATTTTTGACGAGCGTGACAGAATAGATGATATTGATCATCTGGCAAATCGTCGAGTAAGAACTGTAGGTGAATTATTAGGTGAGCAATATAATATTGGTCTTGCTCGTGTAGCACGTACAGCCTTGGAGAGAATGAATATCGCTAATCCTGATGAGATAACTATACATGACTTGATAAACAGTAATGCTCTGATCGCTGTAGTTCAGAGTTTTTTCCTGACGGGACAGCTTTCTCAATTTATGGAACAAACCAATCCCTTAACAGCCTTAACTCACAAGCGTCGTTTATCGGCATTAGGTCCTGGTGGATTGACCCGTGAGCGTGCTGGTTTTGAAGTTCGTGATGTGCATTATTCGCATTACGGAAGAGTGTGTCCTATAGAGACTCCTGAAGGTCCAAATATTGGTTTATTATCATCACCAGCGATGTATTCAAAGATCAACAGCCTGGGATTTCTGGAAACCCCTTATGTGAAAGTGGTTGACAGTAAAATTACTGATCAGGTAGATTACCTTGATCCTCAGATGGAAGATAAATACACTATTGCTCAGGCAAATATAAATTATAATCCCAAGACCCTGGAAATTACAGATAAACTGGTATTTGCCAGAAAGAACGGTGAATATGTACAGGAACCACCAGAGAACGTAGATTATATGGATGTGTGTTCACAGCAGATCGTATCTGTGTCAGCATCATTGATCCCCTTCCTGGAGCATGATGATGCGAATCGTGCCTTGATGGGTTCAAACATGCAGCGTCAGGCAGTTCCACTTGTAGTTCCAGAAGTTCCTTTAGTCGGAACCGGGATGGAGAGAGTGGTTGCTGAGGATAGCGGAGTAGTTGCTCTGGCACCATTTGATGGCAAAGTTACGCGGGTAACAAGCTCATATGTGGAGATAGAACGAGATAATCCAGACGAAAGCATAATGGATCTGGAAAGTCATAACCGGATATATTTACGAAAATTTCAGAGATCAAATCAGGATACAACAATAAATCAAAGACCCACTGTTAATATCGGTGATCATGTAAAGAAAGGTGATATCCTGTCTGATGGACCGGCAATAGCCAGTGGCAGACTTGCTCTTGGCAGAAACATGCTGGTTGCCTTTATGCCCTGGTATGGATATAATTATGAGGATGCTATCATTTTGAGTGAGAATGTAGCTCGGGAAGATATGCTGACCTCAATTTATATCGAAGAGCATGAAGTTCTGGTTCGTGATACAAAGAATGGCAAAGAAGAACTTGCATATGATATTCCGAATGTGCCTAATAAGAGTCTTCGTAACCTTGATAAGACTGGAATTATCCGGATTGGATCAGTAGTAAAATCCGGTGATATAATTGTAGGAAAGATCACACCTAAGAATACTGATATAGATCCTTCACCAGAGGAGAATCTGATGCGTGCCCTGTTTGGAGATAGAGCAGGTGATTTCAGCAATAGTTCTTTGAAAGCAAAACCTGGTATGGAAGGTGTGGTAATTGATGTGAAAGTGTTCTCTAAGAAAGAAGACAGGATGGATGATTTTCTTGATGATCCGGAACGTAATAAGAATAATGCTGAGCAGATCAAACTGGAAAGAGAAGATCGTGAAAACCGCATAGATAATTATCTTTCTCAACATCTGGGAGATGCATTAGTTGGCGAGATTGCCAAGAACATCGTTAATATCAAAACAGGTATCTTCATGATACCATCAGGTAAAAAGATAGACCGTAAAGATCTTGAAAAGGTTAATTTTAAGAAATTGAATCTTGATTATGATCTGATTGAAAACACGGTAAAAAATGACAAGATATATCAGGAATTGATCTTACGGATAAAGAAAGCGCGGGAAGAAAGCGAAAATATCTATAAAAAACAGCAGGACAGGATCAAGCGTGGTGATGAATTACCACACGGTGTTCGCAAGATGGTGAAAGTATTTATCGCCAAAAAGCGTAAAATCCAGGTTGGTGATAAAATGGCCGGACGTCATGGTAATAAGGGTGTGATCAGTAGAATCAGTCCGATTGCTGATATGCCGTTTATGAGAGACGGAAAGCCGGTAGATGTGATCCTTAATCCCCTGGGTGTACCTTCACGTATGAATATTGGTCAGATCATGGAAACTCACCTTGGAATGGCAGCTTTATCCTTGGGATTTCATGTAGAAACTCCTGTCTTTGATGGAGCTACTATAGAAGACATTCGCTCTGAATTAACCAAGGCTGAACTGGCAACAGATGGCAAAATGGTTTTATATGATGGTAAAACCGGTGAGCCTTTTAAAGAACGCGTAACTGTAGGCATAATGTATATGCTGAAATTGAATCATCTGGTGGCAGATAAGATGCATGCCCGATCAACAGGACCTTATTCATTAATAACTCAACAGCCTTTAGGTGGAAAAGCGCAGCATGGTGGACAGAGATTGGGAGAGATGGAAGTGTGGGCACTGGAAGCTTATGGAGCTTCAAGATTGCTGGAAGAGATGCTCACAATTAAATCAGATGATGTAGATGGAAGAACAAATGCCTTCAAGGCAATTTCAAGTGGTCAGAATCCTCCCAAACCGGGGGTTCCTGAGTCATTTAATGTGCTGGTAAGCGAATTGAAATCTCTCTGTTTTGATATTGATTTCATTGTAGAGAAACACGAAGATGTCAATCCATAGAGAGAATGGAGGAGATTAGGTGATACGTGAAATAAAGCGAGTCAAGCGTATTGAGAATTATGATAAAGTACGGATAAAATTAGCTTCTCCAGATGCGATCAGAGAATGGTCTCATGGAGAGGTGACTAAACCCGATACCTTAAATTACCGCACCTTTAAGCCGGAAAAGGGAGGTCTTTTCTGTGAAAGGATCTTTGGACCGGAAAAGGATTATGAATGCAGTTGCGGTAAATATAAAAAGAAGAAATTTGCCAATCAGGTTTGTGACCGTTGTGGAGTGGAAATAACTACTTCACGCGTAAGACGTTCACGAATGGGGCATATAGAACTTGCTGTACCAATAGCTCATATCTGGTTTGTTAAAAGTATGCCCAGCATAATTGGCACACTGCTTGATCTTTCCATCTCAAAGCTGGAACGGATCATCTATTATGAATCATATATAGTAATAGATGCTGGTAATCAGGATGAATATGAGAAAAAGACCCTGATAGACGTAGAAGAATATTATGAAATTCGTGATCGGATGGATGAAGATTTTATAGCCATGATGGGTGCTGAAGCAATAAAGATATTGCTTGATGAATTGAATTTGGAAGAAGAGGCGATGGATTTGCGAACGCGGATCAAAATGGAAACCTCCAATCAGAAGAAGCAGAAACTCACCAAGCGACTGAAAGTAGTAGATGCTTTCCGTAAATCAGATAATAATCCTGCCTGGATGGTGATAGAAGTATTACCAGTTCTTCCTCCAACATTGCGTCCATTGGTTCAGCTTGATGGGGGTCGTTTTGCAACAGCAGATTTTAACGAGCTTTACCGTCGGGTGATTACCAGAAATAATCGTTTGCACGGACTTCTGGATATTAATGCTCCAGAAGTGATCCTGCGTAATGAAAAGCGCATGCTGCAGGAAGCAGTTGATGCATTGATTGATAATTCGCGAAAAAGCAGACCTTATAAGGGTCGTGGTAATAGACCTTTGAAATCACTTGCTGATCAGTTAAAAGGTAAAACCGGAAGATTCCGTCAAAACCTTTTAGGAAAGCGGGTTGATTATTCTGGAAGATCGGTTATCACTGTAGGACCTGAGCTGAAACTTCATCAGTGTGGATTACCAAAAGAAATGGCAATTGAACTTTTCAAGCCATTTATTATAGAAAGACTGGAAACTTTGGGAGAAGCTGAAAAAGCTAAATCTGCCAAAAAACTGATTGAAAAGCAAAGACCTGAAATCTGGAAGATACTGGAAGAAGTAATTCAGGATTATCCTGTGCTTTTAAACCGTGCTCCTACACTTCATAAACATGGAATTCAGGCATTTATGCCAGTATTGATAGAAGAAAAGGCGATTCAATTGCATCCCTTGGCATGTATTCCCTTTAATGCGGATTTTGATGGTGACCAGATGGCTGTGCACGTACCATTATCGCATGAAGCAAGGATGGAAGCACGCGTATTAATGCTTGCCAGCCGTAACCTGATCCTGCCAGCGAGTGGAAAACTTGCTATGGCTACTAATCAAGATATTGTGTTAGGTAATTATTATCTGACCCTGCTGCGCAGTAAAGATATACCGGCTGAAAAGGATATGAGGCACTTCAGCTCAATTGATGAATTGCTGCTTGCATTTGAGCAGCATGAACTTTTAACTGAGCAGAAAGGTGATTTTGCACCCTCGAGTTCGTGGAAAAAAGGCGAACTTTCGCTGCATACATGGGTACGTTGTATCTATAAGAATGAATTGATCACATCTACAGTAGGAAGATTTATCTTCAACACAGTAGTTCCAGAAGAATTACCCTTTATCAATTACACAATGACCAAGAGTAAGTTAAATGATCTGGCAATGGATTGCTTCAATTCTGTGGGACAGAAACAAACAGTTAATTTTATGGATGATATCAAAGATTTAGGCTACAAATATGCTACAAAAGCAGGTATTACTTTTAGTTTTGCTGATGTGATCTCTCCCAAGAAAAAGGGCAAGATCATAGCCAAGACAGAAAAAGAAGTAGCTGCTATCTATGATGATTATATGAATGGTATTATTACTGATACAGAGCGACTAAGCCGTATTATTGATAAATGGAAGATGACCACGGAGCTAGTGACCAATGAATTGATGAAGGAACTGGCAGTGGATCAGGATGGATTTAATTCCATCTATCTGATGTATGATTCCGGAGCTCGTGGTGGAAAAGATCAGATCAAGCAGTTGGGAGCCATGAGAGGATTGATGGATAAACCATCCAAGGGTGGAGTTGATGCGGGACCTGATGTAATTGAAACCCCAATCAAATCATGCTTTAAGGAAGGTTTGACCGTATTGGAATATTTCCTTTCAACTCATGGAGCTCGTAAGGGTCTTGCTGATACAGCAATGAAAACCGCTGATGCTGGTTATCTAACCAGAAGACTTGTGGACGTGGCACAAAATGCAGTGATCACCAGTGAAGATTGTGGAACTATTGTAGGTCTTGATGTTACAGCTCTTAAAGAACGTCTGGAAGTAGTGGAACACCTTTCTGAACGTATTAAAGGTAGAACAGCTCTTGATGATGTAATTGATCCTGTGACAGAAGAAATTATTGTTTATGCAAATACTGAGATCACTAATGATCAGGCTTTACTGATCCAGAATCATGGTATCAACAGTGTGAGGGTACGTTCAGTGCTTACCTGCGAAAACGAACGCGGTATCTGTGCAAGATGTTATGGCAGAAATCTGGCAACTCACAAACCGGTTACTATTGGTGAACCTGTAGGTGTGATTGCTGCTCAAAGTATTGGAGAACCAGGAACTCAGCTAACATTGCGTACTTTCCATATTGGTGGAACTACCAGTACTGAGGTAGAAAAAGCTGAGGTAGTGGCAAACAGTGATGGTTTTGTAAAATTTGAAAGACTTGATACAGTAATTAACCGGGAAGGAAAACAGGTTTCCACTAATAATCTTGGAAAGTTGCGAATTATCGCAAAACCAATATTAGCTCCATTTGGTGGCAAAGTGGAATTGCATGAATTCCATAAAGATGAGAATTATGTAGAAATAGAAACTGTCAGCGATAAGGGTAATATTTATAGAACCCTTGAGCATGAGAACAGACCATATCTTAAAATATCTGGCAAAGCAGGTGATAAGTGGCTTAAATTACCCCCTAATTATGACATTAGTGCTTCTATACTGGATGGATCAGTTCGTAAAAGCCAGACACTTGCCAAACCGCAGGTAGAAGTCATGGAAACATTTAATGTAATCTATGCTGCTACGATATATGTAAATAATGATGATCAGGTAGCCCGTGGAACTAAGTTGTTTGAATGGGATTCCTATAATGATCCATTGATCGCTACTGATAAGGGTAAGGTCAAATTTGAACATTATCAGCGTGATATTACCTATAAGGAAGAATTCAATGATATTACTGGTCAGCGTGAACGGACAATTATTGAAAGCAAGGATCGCAAACTCCAGGCTCAGATCAAGATAATCCGTGATGATGGCAGTGAATCTCTTGTAGTTCTTACAAGTGGCTTGAAGCTGGAAGATAATCTGGATGATGGTGTTTATGTATATCCTGGAGATATTTTGGGAAAATCTTCCAGAATGACTTCTTCTCATAGTGATATCACTGGTGGTTTACCCCGTGTTCAGGACTTGTTTGAGGCAAGAGTGCCAAAGAATAAGGCTATTGTATCAGAAATCAACGGTGTGGTAACTATTGGAGATCTCAGTAAATCTGGCAGGATCATATATGTGAAAGCAGAAGATGGCAGTGAAAAGAAATATGTCATACCACCTGGCAAACGATTGAATGTGCATCAGGGAAATCAGGTAGTGAGTGGAGATCCGCTTTGCAGTGGACCGCTTGACCCACATGACATTCTTAAGGCTAAGGGTGTGAAAGCTGCCCAGAAACTTATTCTGGATGAAATCCAGGAAGTTTACCGGAAACAGGGTGTGAAGATAGATGATAAGCATATTGGAGTGATCATCAGGCAGATGTTCCGCAAGCTTAAGGTCATCAATCCAAGACACACAATGTTCCTGGAAGGTGAAATAGTAGATAGAAATCGGGTAATGAAGGAAAATTCAAGGATTGAAGCAGAAGGTGGCGAAGGAGCCACACATGAGCAATTGTTACTTGGTATAACCAAGGCTTCCCTATTGACTGATAGCTGGCTTTCAGCAGCGTCATTCCAGGAGACTACAAAAGTTCTCACTCAAGCTGCCATTGAAGGCAAGGTTGATAACCTGGAAGGATTGAAGGAATCAATAATTATCGGTCACAGGATCCCGGTAGGTACGGGAACAAAAGCATACAGTGATGTTGTACAAGGTGCTGTAAATGAAGGGAAAACAATAGAAGAAATCGTCAGACAATTCGCACATAGCGAAACTGATGAAGACCTTGATGAACTACTCGATTTTTAAATAAAGAAAACGGAGGAATATGTGCCTACAATTAATCAATTAGTCCGCAAAGGGCGTAAGCGCATTATTAAGAAGAAGAAGAACAGAGCTTTGTTGGGATGTCCGCAAAGACGTGGTGTTTGCACCAGGGTATATACTACTACCCCGAAAAAACCAAACTCTGCTCTTAGAAAGGTTGCCAGGGTGAGATTAACCAATGGCTTTGAAATTACTGCCTATATCCCGGGTGAGGGACATAACCTGCAGGAACACTCTATTGTTCTTGTACGTGGTGGTCGTGTAAAAGATTTACCCGGTGTCCGTTATCACATTGTCCGCGGTGCACTTGATACCGCTGGAGTAGAAAATCGTACTAGTAGTCGTTCCAAGTATGGAACCAAGAGACCGAAGAAGTAGGGGGATGCATGTCAAGAAGACGTAAAATAATGGAAAGACAGATTTTTCCAGATCCGAAATATCATTCATTAGTACTCAGTAAGTTTATAAATGTAATGATGTTACGCGGTAAGAAAAGTCTGGCAGAAACTATTGCATATGATGCTCTAGATATCATTGGTGAGAAGACAGGCAAAGACCCTCTGGAAGTTTTCCTTCAATCACTAGAAAACGTGAGACCTTTGATCAAAGTGGTTTCCAGACGTGTTGGTGGATCTAATTATCAGATCCCAACCGAAGTGACCGCTAAAAATGCTCAGGCTTTGGCTTTTCGCTGGATAATCGGTTTTGCTCGTAAACGCAGTGAAAAAACTATGACAGAGAAGCTGGCTAACGAATTGCTGGCAGCTTATAAGAAAGAAGGTTCAAGCATTAAAAAACGTGAAGATACTCATAAAATGGCAGAAGCAAATAAAGCTTTTGCACATTTTAGATTCTAATTTTCACTGAAAGATAAAGCGAAAGTTATCCCTTTGGGGGTTACTTTCGCTTTTTGTTTAAAAATCAAAAAATTGAGGGTTTACGAATGAATGAGCAATTGAGCGCTCTTAGAAATATTGGCATTATGGCGCATATTGATGCTGGCAAAACTACTACTACTGAGCGGATGCTGTTCTATAGCGGAATTATTCATCGCATGGGTGAAGTGCATGACGGAAATGCAGTTATGGATTGGATGATCCAGGAGAAAGAACGTGGTATCACTATCACTTCTGCTGTTACTTCCATATTCTGGAACGAAAAACGCATAAATATCATTGATACTCCCGGGCATGTAGATTTCACTGCTGAGGTTGAAAGATCACTCCGCGTCCTTGATGGAGCTATAGGCGTTTTCTGTGCTGTGGGTGGAGTGGAGCCACAAAGTGAAACCGTGTGGCATCAGGCAGATCGCTACAACGTACCCCGTCTGGCATTCATCAATAAGATGGATAGATCAGGAGCTGATTTTGAAAACGTGATTGATATGATCCAACAGCGCTTGACTAAAAATGCCTTGCCCATACATCTTCCAGTCGGTTGCGAAGATAAATTCTCAGGAATTATTGATCTTATTCAAATGAAAATGCTTACCTGGGAGAAGGAAACTCTCGGTTTAAAATACTCCAGTCAGGAAATTCCTTCTGATCTTGCTGAGGCTGCTGCCCAGGCGCGTCATAATCTTTTGGAGCATATTGCAGAATATGATGATGAAATTATGATGAATTACCTGGAAAATGGTGATCTCACAGTGAAAGAGGTATTTAGTGCTATACGGTCTGGTGTACTTTACCATCAATTTGTCCCAGTGCTGTGCGGTTCTGCCCTCAAAAATATCGGGATACAGATTTTACTTGATGCAGTAATTGATTTTCTACCCTCACCATTAGATGTTCCTCCAGCTGAAGCGCATGACAGTAAAGATCAGGAAGTTCATCTTAAACCTGACTCTTCAGAACCATTTATTGCCCTGGTTTTTAAAGTGCAGATCGACAAATATCTGGGGAAACTGATCTATACCCGGGTTTATTCAGGAACCATCAAAAAAGGGCAAACCATAGTCAATCAAACTACTGGTAAAAAAGTGAGAATATTGCGTCTGCTGCAAATGCACTCAAATAAAAAGAAAGATGTTGATGAATTGCAGGCTGGTGATCTTGGAGCTATTGTAGGTGCTCGAGAGCTAAAAACGGGTGATACTATTACTGCAATCGGAAAAAATCTGCTGATGGAAGATATCATATTTCCTGATTCAGTGATCGCTATTGCCATTGAACCTCGGACTAAAGCTGACCAGGAAAATCTCTCTGATGCTCTTTTCAAACTGGAAGAAGAAGACCCTACTTTTCATGTTACTCAAAATAAAGATACAGGACAAACTCTGCTCACTGGAATGGGTGAATTGCATCTGGAGATCATTGTTGATCGCTTAAGGCGTGAATTTAATGTAAATGCTAATGTTGGTTCTCCACAAGTTTCATATAAAGAGACCATTGCTGAGCCAGTGCTTGCCCATGGTGAATTTATTCGTGAGATGAATGGAAAGGGGCATTATGCGATAGTAAATCTGCGATTATCACCGGTTGATCCTGCAAAACTGCCTCCAATGCAAAAGAATATCTTCGAAAATCATGTAACTGATTCCATCATTCCTTCAATTTACTGGCAGGCAATCAAAGAGAGCTCCCTTAATGCTCTTCTGGATGGACCGCTTCTTAGCGCTCCGATGGAACGGATCAAGATTGAACTTCTTGGTGGCAGATCCCATGAAGTAGATTCCAGTGAAACTGCTTTTAATATTGCCTCTTCTATGGCGGTTAATTTTGGCTTACGGTCAGCAGTTTCAATTATTATGGAACCCATAATGCTCGTTTCTGTGATAACTCCCGAAGTTTCTACTGGTGATATAATCGGTGATATTAATTCCAAGCGTGGTAAGATTGAAAATATCATTGCCATGAAGAATGAGAAACAGGAAATTGTTGCTGAGATACCAATGAGCGAATTATTCAGTTATTCAACTCGTCTGAGGAGTCTCTCACAGGGAAGGGCAATTTATACTATGGAATTCTCAAAATACGAGAAAGTACCTGCCCAGGTTCAAGAGAAGATCCTGAAAAAGATGAGAGGATACTAAAAGTATTTTCCAGATTGTCATCTCATAAAATGAATATTTCCTTAACTGCTTCACACATCTTCCAGTTATTTTCTGAAATCAGTAAAATATTATCTAAGTATTCAATTAATTCCCCAGAAGCTGAAGCGGAACTTATTATCAATCATTTCTTTAATATTTCACGCTCACAGATCTATCTGAAGCCTGATCTTCCGGTTTCACCTGAAATACTCACTGAGATATCAAACCTGCTTGCTAAACGTTGTCAGCATGATCCCCTGCAATATCTGCTGGGTGAAGTGGAGTTTTATAATTCAATTCTAAAAGTTACTCCTGATGTTCTGATCCCACGTCCAGAAACTGAATTACTGGTTGATATCATTCTTCAGGAAAATCCCGATAAAGGTATTAGGATGTGTGATTTAGGTACAGGAAGCGGAGCTATTGCCATTGCCTTGAAAAAAGCCAGACCAGACTGGCAGGTCACTGCTACTGATATTTCTCCGGTTGCTCTTAAGCTTGCCCGGCAAAATGCTCAAAACAATCATTGTCAGATTGATTTTCTGCTCTCGGATATATTTTCTGATATTGATACTAAATTTGACCTGATCGTTAGTAATCCACCCTATATCTCAGAATCTGATTATCTTCTTCTGGAGTCTGAAATATTCTATGAACCCAAAACGGCTCTTATTGCTTCAGAGGATGGTTTATATTTTTATCATAAAATTATTCAGTCCGCATCAAAATATATGCATCTACCGGCGACTCTTTATCTGGAGATCGGAGCTGAGCAAAGCAGCCGGATCACAAAACTGGCAGTTCAAGCTGGTGCCTCAAAAATTATCACTAAACAGGATTACAATAATTTCGACCGCATAATGATCATCAAATTCTCTTAGTCCGATACTTGATCTGAATTACTAATACTAAAATCCATATTAACAATAACTTAAGCTATATAGATGCCTTAGAACAGTTCGCAGGTGGAACAACAAAGCACATACCCACATTTTAATGTCACTACGTGCTATGTTGTTCCTCCAGAGGAACAACTTAATGGCTAAATATATATTCTTGCGTGAATTATAAAGATTAAATGCCCTTCAAGTCTTATAGTTTTTATAGGTTAAAGAAACTATAAGGGGAAAAAATAATATTGACAATAAATGAAGCTGATTCATTAAGTTGATTGAGAAAGAATCAGGTAGAAACAAATTAAGGAGAAATTATGAAGAAAAAAATTGGTGTGTTTATTTTTTTAATTTTAGTATCATTTTTATGCTCATCAATGGGTCAGCTTGCTGAATTGCAGAGCAAGTATGAGGATGGGATTGATCTGCTGTTAACTCGATTGGATTATGGAACCAGTCGGGCATTTTTACCACCAAATCTGGCATTGGCTATATCTGTAAACGAGGTATTTCCTCTACAGGAAGATGTGTATTTGTGGGATATGGATTTGGAAGAGTGGGGTATGTCATATCAATTCGTATTCACTTATACTGATGAATATGTATCTCAGATGGTAATGAATATCAGTTATCAGGGTATGGAATATCAGATCATCACAGATTTTATCTGGGCAGGAGGCTATTTGACAGAGACGGATGTCTCAATCTTTTTGATGGAAGTGACAACTCCACCACGCATGAATATTATTATTATACTGAAGATGGTCTATTTGACAGTTATCTTCAGCAAGGTTGGGAAGCCGAGAATGGGATTTGGATTGATCTGGAGCAGATCAATACTACAATAGTGGATGGAAAGATCACAGTAATAGCAACTGATGAGTATGATGATGATGTGATGGCATGGGTCCCGGATGAAAGGCGCACATATACCTGGGAAGAAGATCTCATCACCAGCCAGATGCAGGAATATTTTGATGGTTATAACTGGTATTATGAAGATATGAATTACATGATTTACCATGATAGTGGACAAATGAATTATGTTCTCTATCAGAGATGGCAGGATGGGGGCTGGGTAGATGATTACAAGTACACTTATACCTATGAGGACAATTTGAATACCTATACTCTTAATGAAGTGTGGGAAGAAGGAGTCTGGGTAAATGATCATGAAACATATTCCACTTATGATGATCAAGACCGTCTTGTGATGGGTCATGAGAATGAGTTTTATGAGGGAGGATGGATAAATCAGCAGGAGACCTATATTTACTATACTTTGGATAATGATCCAGATGAGATAGAGCCAGCGTCGATAAATATGATGGCATATCCAAATCCATTTAATCCCACAACTACTTTGAGTTGGCAGGTTAATGGCGCAATATTACCCGATCATTTAGCTATCTATGATATTCGGGGCAGGAAGATTGATGAAATACAGGTATTTACCGGATCTGATGGCAGAGGCAGCGTAAGCTGGAATGGCAATGGAGCAGCATCTGGATTATATTTCTTCAAGCTTTCTGGTTATGAAACTTGCAGCAAGGGTTTATTATTGAAATAGAAGATCTGTAATGTAATCTATACCTCGGGGGAGGGGAGTGAAACTTGTTCAAGAATTTCTTAGTTACTGTGATACGCAATTACCGGCGACATTACGGTTACGTGCTGATCAATATATTTGGTCTGTCGATCAGTATAGTAGTATTCACGCTGATCATGTCTTATGTTCAATATGAATATGGAGCAGATAAATTTCACCTTAATTATAAGGACATTTATCGGGTAGATTTAAACGACAAATATGGAGTGTCTCCTATCACCTTGAAGCAGGAGGTCGATGACAGGTTTCCGGAAATAGTTTCTACGCGCTACTTTCCCCGCTGGGCGACAGTGATTTATGAAAAGAAAAAACTGGAATCAAAAATACTGTTTGCCGATGCTGAGTTTTTTGAGTTATTTGATTATGAAGCGGTTCAGGGTGATTTTATTAGCGTGATGAACGAACCTGCGAGTGCAATTGTCACCGAAAGCTGGGCGAAGAAGATGTTCGGAGACGAACCTGCGATCGGTAAAACAATCAGTTATAACCGGGAAATTGACCTGGAGATCAAGGCAATCATGAAAGACCCGGAATTTCGGTCGCAGCTACTTGTTAGAGAAATAATTGCACCTTTGCACAGCTTAGAGGGCATAGTAGATTTTGAAGATAAATGGTTTTCCAACTTTGTAACCTATTTGCTTATTCCGGCTGAGCAATCAGGGATGAAGGAGCAGATAGAGAATTTCTTTGTTGAGCGGCATAATGAGGTGGGTGAATATTATCCCACTTTCTTTTTGATGAACTTTTCAGGACTATATTTCGACAAGAGTAAATTTGATTATTGCTATCATGGCAACCATGGCACGGTAATGATTTTTTTACTGGCTGCAATATTTATTATCCTGATCGCCTGCTGCAATTACATAAATCTGGCTACGGCACAGGCAGGATTGAGAGCACGAGAAATGGGAATTCGCAAGGTGAATGGCTCCTCGCGGGAGTTGCTCATCTGGCAGATGTTAGGTGAGAGTGTATTGCTCTGTATTATTGCATTTATCGTGTCAGTAGTGATCATCTGGTTAATTTATCCCCTATTTAGTGATTTCTTTAGGATACACAGTCCTTTTTTCACTGTGGAGAGAGTGCTACTGCTACTGGGTTTTGCAATTGCTCTGGGTTTGGCAGCAGGGCTTTATCCAGCATTTTATCAAACCAGCTATCAACCGGTAGATGTGATCAAGGGTGAATTGAGGAGCGGGAAGAAAGGAGTGATCTTTCGTAAAATTCTGATAATTATCCAGTTCACTATTTCAATAGCAATGATCAGTTGCACTTTTATGGTTTTTGAACAGCTGGATTATTTTTTGGAGCAAGACCTGGGTTTTGATAAGGAACAGGTTGTCACTTTTCGCCAGACTACAGAGATCATGGATAATCGAGATGCTTTCAAACAGGAGCTTCTTAAATCTGCCCATATCGAGAAGGCAAGCTACTTATATCTGGCTTTAGGCAGGATCATCATCTCAAGCTGGTTTATGGAGGGGGGAGATACCGAGGAGGATAAGAGACATTTTAAGATGATCAAAACAGATCCAGAATTCCTGGAAGTGTATGGCATAGAATTGAAATCAGGACGCAATTTTAATGCTGAAATTGAGTCAGACCATGAAAAAATACTGGTGAATGAGACATTTGTGAAGGAATTTATAACTGGAGACCCGTTGCAGTTTACGATTTGGGACGATACACAGGTGATAGGAGTAGTAGAGGATTTTGCTTTTCGTCCTCTGCAGCATGGGATCGAACCGGTTGCTTTGTTCTTGAGTCCCGATGAAACCTTTGCCGTGTCGTTGCGGATTGCTCCGGTAAATGCCAAAGAAGCAATGGAATACGTGGAGAGTGTATTTCATAAGTATTCACCGGAGGTGGATTTTGAATATGAATTTCAGGATGAAGTGTTTGCCGAATTTTATGAGCAGGAAATCAGGTTTGGTAAGATGTTTGGCTATTTTGCGGGTTTGGCTGTAGTGATAGCCTGCCTGGGAATGTTTGGACTGGCTTCATTTTTGACAATGAGCCGGACAAAAGAGATTGGAGTTCGTAAAGTGTTGGGTGCAGGTACTGGCAGTATTATTCTGCTGCTAAACCGTGAGTATACTAAAATGGTTCTACTGGCAGGTTTGCTGGCAGTCCCTATTGCCTGGCTGGTGATGACTAACTGGTTGAATAATTTTGCTTACAGGATAGAGCTAAAGGCTTTTAATTTTGTGATAGCAGCTTTGGGGGCATTAGTGATAGCCTGGCTTACAGTGGGCTGGCAAACCTGGAAAGCTGCCCGGACAAATCCAATTGAATCATTGAAATATGAATAAAAAAAGTGTGGATAACATAAAACTATCCACTCTTATATATCAATATCGAATATTACCAGGGGGAAAGCACTGAGAGAGTGGCTGAGATACGGTAACGGTTATAATGATCTTCTTCTGTGTATAAAAAATGCTCTAATTCCTGGGATAAGAAAGCATATTCTCCTGCAAGATCAAGATTGATATTCTTGCTAAGTAACAGACTGAAACCAGCAGTGATACCAGTGAGCGGATTAGGGGAAACATCGTAGGAATAACCGCCAACTAAACCATATTGGAGATTATAATAAGGTAAACTGGTATAAAAATATCCTAATCGAATCGGAGTTTTCCTGCCAAGTTCCAAACCGGCATGAAGAGAAATACCTTCTTCTGAATCTTCCCACAAGTTGTTATTTTCTCTCTGATAATGGGATAGATGACAAGTCTGGTATTCCAGGAAGAGATGAGTTGCTTTCCGCAGACTAAATTTGGCAGAAAGGGCAAATTGATCAGGTATTTGATAACTGGTTCGATTCTCTACAATCCAGCTATCATTGTCATCAAGGTCAGTCTCGTATCTATAGATCAATTCAAAGCCTGGTCTGTAAGTGAGTCCGAAAGTTAATTTATCACTTATCTTATAAATCAAACCACAATTATAGAAATTACCGTTGTAAGAATTGTCCAAAGTACCGTCTGGATCCCAAAAGTATTCTGCGGGACGAAATTCCCATTTGTAGTAACCACTACTTAGTATGCCAATATTTGCCGAAAGTCCTGCCCTGAGATTATCTGTCAGTTTTACTCCAAAACCAATGGAAAGAGTATTGAAACCACCATGATAGCTGGCAGTTAGATCTGATGAGCCATAATCACTGTACCCATCATCATCATACTCTTGCCATTTTAGTGTGTAACTCCTGTCATAGTAGGTTCTGTAGCCAATCGCCAGAGTACCTTTCAGTCCACTATGCATCATACTTAAGGGTATTGCAAAAGAAAAATGATTGAATTTGGTGTTAATCACATAAGTTGTTTCCTCGGATGTGTTTTCCTCATCGTCGAAACTATAATCATTCTTGCGACTTCCCCAGTTCCACCTCATACCAAGTTGAAAGGCTTTTGCATCTACAAAACTTAATCCAGCAGGATTAGTGAACAGAGCATTACTGCTGGTGCAGGTGAGTACGGTAGCTCTACCCAGGGCAGCAGCTTTAGCATCAGCTACTTCCGGCTGAAAAGTGAAAAACATATCAGCATTCAGAAGTGTGAAGCTGAGAGCAATAACCAACAGTATCGTGATTTTGCTAAACATTTTACATCCTATAAAATTTATCACTTAGTTAATAACATTTTCTGTTTGAAGGTCTTTCCGGCAATATTTGCCTTGCAGAGATAAACTCCGCTGGGAAGAGCTTCAGTTGACCAGACAATTTGATGTTTCCCTGCTGGATAGGTTTTATTTACCAGATTCTGCACGAGCTGTCCTTTGATGTTATAAATAGATATTTTTACCGGAGAATCTTCCTGACTTACAGCAAAATTGATCGTGGTGGAAGGATTAAAGGGATTAGGATAATTGCCCGTCAAAGCTGTCACAAGAGGAATATCATTTCCATTAACCGGATCGATAAATAAACAGGTGAAATCAGTTTCTGCTAAGATTGATTCATTATTAGATGTATAATGCGCTGAAACTCCTGCTGTATATTCTTCACCATAGCTCCATCCTTCCACTGTATCAAATTCAAAGAACATTTGCGTTGTCTGATCAATAAGAGTGCCATCAAGATAAACAATATAATAGTCCACGCTGCGAGTGAGTGTTTCAGGAATTTCTTGTTCTGATGCCATGGCAAGATTACCGGCATTTATGGCATTATTTATGCTCTTATATTCTAAATTGTCCTCCGGTTCAGGAACAGACCACGTAAATAATCCTGTTTCATTATTTACGGCAGGATCAGCAGGAGCACAGATTGATTCTTCTAATTCCACATTCAAAGTTGTGGCAACATAAATGCTTACATCTGATTGTTCATAAGTTACGTGTCCGTATAGTTCAATTGTCAGATCATAAGTTCCGCGGAATACTTCACTCCAGTATACCATTCCACCTGTAACTGTTCCGGTATAAATATGCTGAGGATTTCCATCCTGATTAATAAGTTCCACATAGGCTCCGTCTGTTGGGTCACCGGAATTTGCAGTTACGGTAATAGAAACGGTTACATCCGCGATAAAAGCAAGTGAGTTAGAAAAAGCAGGTTCAGACAGAATACCATTAGTATAAAGAGATCTCACACAATACATATAAATACCGGCACTGTTGATCTGAGACCAGGTTTCGTCTTCCATAGTTGTATCGACATAAGCCTCAGCTATTATTTCCCAGTTTTCAAAGTTTTCCATATCATTTTCTAATCCACGATAAATATTATAGCCTATCCACATTCTATCTTCGCTAACCGGAGCATCAGATGCTTTACCAAGTGCATGCTTCATATCGCCAAACAAAGATATCTCATCTCTATCATCGTCTGGTTCTCCGATTTTTACATCATCGATAGCCCAACCGTAATACTCATTTTCTAAGGCGTCACTCACAAAGTGCCATTTGAATATTGCATCAGCACGTTCATAATCTGAAAGATCAAATACAGCCATCACCCAGCCGCTTGGCCCACCAGTATATCCCGGTCCACCTACATAATTACCAGGATATCCACCTTCCGGTGTGATTAGTTCCCAGCTATTACCCCCATCAATTGATATCTTTACATTTCCACCATCATAGCTATTCTCACTATCCATATAATGATAAAATGTCAATTGGGTTTCTTCTGTCTGGATTGTCACTTCAGGACTTATCAACTGCAAGTCTGTGTTGTTTTCATAATTAGAATTAATTGCTGTCACCCAGGCATTCACACCTGAATGAGCACCCATTGCTTCATCTTCACCCCAGCTCCAGCCTGCCGGATCATTAGAGATAAACTCTCCGTCATATTGTTCAAAGTTCCAACTGCTGCCTGTTGGTGAATGCCAGACTATATAAGCATTTCCTGCATGTGATTCTTCTACTATCACATTGCAGGGAGGGTTTGTAAACTCACCGATGATGATATCTATCTCCATATCTCCATCGATATCAATATTATCTTCATAAGTCATAAAGTTATCTAATTCTATCACTATATCATAATTATTCACCCAGACATCATTGATTATGCAGAGTCCATTCTCGTCAGCAATTCCTTCATAATTCTGATAATTTCCATAAGGATCAGGAGCAGTTGATTCCAGATACACAAGTGCACCTTCCGGGCTGTCTCCTATATTAGTGGTCATATTTATTGTAACTTCAGCATACATATTATTTGCCATCCAGTTACTAAATGCTGCATCTGCAAGCACTCCATTTGAGTATTCTGCTTTTACTGCATAACAATATACTCCTGGGCTGGTTACCGATGCCCAGCTTTCATCTGTATAGCTGGTATCAATGATATTCTCAACAATCAGATCCCAGTTGTCAACGTTTGCTTCGTCACCTAATAATCCCCGATAAATACTATATCCTTCGAAATCTCTTGTTTCTCTCTGCTGGCTGTTTCTTGCCAAAGGATTGATTCTTGTAAGATTTTCTCCGATGCGTACATCATCGATAGCCCAACCTAAAGAATTTTGATATTCGTCACTAACAAAGTGCCATTTGAACATTGCATCATAACCTACATAATATGTAAGATCAAATACAGCCAACACCCAGCCGGTTGGCGTCCAATTTGGTCCACCAGTATATCCCGGTCCACCTACATAATTATTAGGGTATCCACCTTGCGGTGTGATTAGTGACCAGCTATAACCACCATCAATCGTAATCTTTACATTTCCACCATCATAGTTATACTCACTATCCATATAATGATAAAATGTCAATTGGGTTTCATCAGTCTGGATTGTCACTTCAGGACTTATCAACTGAAAGTCTATTTCGTCTTCATAATTAGTATTAATTGCTGTCACCCAGGCATTATCACCTGAATGAGCACCTATTGTTGCATCTTCACCCCAGCTCCATCCTGTCGGATCATTAGAGATAAACTCTCCGTCATCATCTTCAAAGTCCCAAATCATTTCCATACATGTTGATGGAGAATGCCAATTGATTTGGGCAAATTGATTATCATCTTCTTCCACGAATACATCATAAGCGGGGAAGGCAAGCTCTGATATCATTACCTCCACAGTCATATCCTGGTCAACTTCTAAATTTCCTTCGTAGCCTGCATATCCATCCAGTTCTGCGGTCAGCTCATAATCACCATAATATACTCCGCTTAAAATTGTTGTTCCCATATCATCTGCAATTCCTGAATATTCATAATATTCACCACCTGGATTTGGTTCTATTGCTCTCAATTCCACGTAAGCTCCCGCCGGAATACCTCCATCATTCGTGCTTAGATTTACCGTTACATTTGCTACGGAATTTGCTTCCAGCCAATTACTGAATGAAGGGGCTGAAAGTATTGAACTACTGTATTCTGCTCGTACACAATATTTATAAATATCAGGATCTATGATTTGACTCCAGGTTATGTCTTCATAAGTGGTATCAGCAATCCCTTCTGCGATTACATCCCAATCCTCAAAGTTTTCTTCATCACCGTTAAGTCCGCGATATATAGAATAACTTTCTAAATCTCTTGGGGTATTTGAGGACATCTGTATTGCTCTTTCGGCAGGAGTTCCCACAAATACGTCATCAATCATAACTCCCAAAAATGTTGTTGAACTGTTAGAACCAAAATGGAACCTGAGCCTTACATCGTTTCCATCATAAGCACTTAAATCAAATGTTGCCATTGACCAAACCTGATCATTACCGGCAAAACATTCTTCCCCGTCAAGTCCACTTGCTGAGCTATTATATCCTTCCAGAGGATATAGCAATTGCCACCAGGATGAACTAGTGTATTGTATCTCTACATTAAAACCATCAAAATAAGGTGCACTGTCACACCAATACCAGAATGTAAGCTGTACTTCATCAGACTCAATATGAATGTCCGGCGTAATCAACTGATAATCCGCATCGTTTATATAATTGTCATTGAGATCAGTTCCCCACACTTTTGTTCCACTATGTGCACCGGCTGTGGCGTCTGTTCCCCATTCCCAACCTGCGGTTGAAACAAAGTCACCGTCATGATTTTCAAAATCCCAATACACATAACTGGTTACAATGGGATTATGCCATATCAGGTCAGCATCACCGCTTGTATTGATAGATGCCTGAACATCAATTGGATAAGATGTAAATTCATTTACCATTACATCAAAGCTCTCAATATTTTCATCTATTTCTACTATTTCACCCCAGATTTCATAATTTAATAAATTCACTTCCATAAAATAGGTTGATTTCCAGACATGATCAATTGTACATATTCCGTCATTATCGGCTATTGCATAATATTCAGGGAAATTTCCATCGGGATCAGGCATTGTTCCATACATAACAACTTCAGCTCCTGCCGGTAAATCTCCATCATTAGTAGTGACATTCACGGTAACATCACTATACATTTGCTTACCAAGCCAGTTAGATATTTCCGGTTCTGAAAGCAAACCATTTGTATATTCTGCTTTCACTGCATAACGCCATAATCCGTTATCTACTTCTGCCCAGGTCAGATCTGTATAAGTCGTCTCTGTAATCCCGGTGGCAACTTCTACCCAGTTAGTTTCATCATCTTCTTCGCCATAAGCTAATCTATAAATACTATATCCATCCAGGCTTCTTGATAAATTGCGGGGAGATAATGCTATTGGCACAAGATTTTCATGAGTCTGAGTAAGACTTTCCCTCCCGGCTAAGTAAAGGGCTACATCATCAATAAACCAGCCGGTCTCTTCTGTGGCAGCGTCAGAGCCAAAGTGAAATTTAAACATTACATCTTCATCAGCATAAGCTGCCAGTTCAAATATTGCAGTCTCCCAATAATATGAATTTCCTGCATAGCAGGGTTCTTCGGGTATGCCGGCACAAGATGAATGTGCTTCGTCAGGATATCCACCAATCGGGTTTATCAATTCCCAGGTCATCCCACCATCAACCGAAATCTTTACGTTACCACCATCCCAGCCTGCTTCAATATCATAATAATGGCTGAATGTCAAAAGTATATCATTTCCATATATATGAAATTCCGGTGTTACCAACTGATAATTAGCATAATTGGGATAGTTTGTTCCCAGGTCAGTTCCCCAGATATGAGTGGCATTGCCTGTGCCAGAATCAATTCCCCATTCCCAACCCATATCGGCTGTGAATTCTCCATTTCCATCCTCAAAGTCGAAAAATTCATTTGTTGAAAATATTGGTGCATCCCAAATTAGGTTCACTTCACTATCTTCTGCATTAGCTTCTGCAATCACATCATCAACAGGGAAAGTAATCTCATTAACGATTACGTCTCCCAGATCAAGGTTAGCAGTACCAAGATTTACCTCACCCACATAAGTTTCATATCCCTCAGTTACTATTATTAACTGATAAACAGCATTACTATAAGCACCACTAAATGTGAAATAACCGTCATTATCGGAAACTGTATCATAATTCTCAATTCCGTCAAGGCTGAGTTCTGCATTAGCAATTCCAACGGTTGGATTATCGCTGCCTACCACTCTTCCGGTGATGTCAGCATTCTCAAAAGGATCAAGATTAAAATCCTGCTGTATGGTCTCATCTTCTAAAAGTGTCACCATTACAGTTTCATCATAATATCCAAAAATATTTACGTAAACTTCATAGTCACCGGCAAATAATCCCGAAAACTCATAATAACCGTTAGCATCCGTTAGAGCTGTAAATCGTCCCTGCGGGGTCATTTCCACATTTACACCCTCAATACCTTCATTTGTTGTTGAATCATAAACATAGCCATTAAGCGAACCAACCCCATCAACATCAATTACAAACTGCGTATTTGGTACCCAGGAACGCATTGATGGTGATGCCGGAGGAAAATAAGGATCATAATCGATAGTATCACTTGCTTTAGAAAGTGAGCGTCCTTCATGTTCCGGCGTATCTTCATAGTAAAAGTCATTATCGTTTTCATAATATTCAGTATCCATCACACGCTCAACCATGACAACAAGGTTGTCACCATTATAAATATATGGCTCATCAAATATGATTTGTAATTCGCCTTCACCTGTTGTAAAACTCAGATTCCCGCTAAATACCTGTGTCAATAATCCAGCAGATATCCACGTTTCCGGTAAAGCGTCTAATGTTGTCTCACCCATCCAGATATTAAAGGGTAAATCAGACAGGTTTTGCCTAAAATAGTAAGAATAAGTCATTTCAGTAATTTCACCGGTAATTGCACCACCATTAATCCCACCTGCTGCAATTTCATCTGCAAAGTAAATGGATTCAGATAGACCGTTCTTCCACCAGAAATTTATTGGTATATAGTAATCTGCCGTTGTCCCATTTCCAACCTGAATTACTTCTGCTAACAACGGGACAGAAAATAACACTAATAACAGTAAAATAATATGTTTCTTCATAAAAATTCTCCTTTGTTAATAATATATCTTAACAAAAATACTCTATTTTATTACTTATTAAAGATATTTACCATTACATAAATACCTGAAAGCAATTAAACCCAAGAAACCCGATCCCATTTTTTCTTATAATTATATTTTCCCCAAAAACTAAATTGTATATTTCAACTCTGAAAAGTTATGTCAAGAACCTTTTTATTTTCTTAACTGGAATCCACCAGCCTTCATTATGACTAAATATTATTCTCCGTGTTATCTGCGGTAAGAAAACATTCCATTATCATAACCTCAATTTTATTTAGCCGCGAACAAACGCGAACAATTTTATTGAAATACCAGCCAAGTTTACTTCTCACCCTCTCATCTTCGTTTATTCCAGCTCTGATTACATTACACATTTAATTTTACATTTTACATTTTACATTTTCAATTTTCAATTATTCCCCCCTCTCATCTTCACACCTTCGTTTACTCCCCAGCCCTGATTAATTATATTTCGCAAATACAACCACAGTACATCTGTTAAAATATATTAATGTAAGTGATATTAATACACTTGTAACCCACAGGGGACCCACAGGGAGGGTACAGGGAGTATTACTTAAGACAGTAAAGCATTATAACTTATTGCTTGTCAGGGAGTAATATAGTAATTAATCACTTTAAGAGTAAAATCCGGAATTATTTTCAGTTATGTGATTGAAAATGTATTTATTTAGATGAAATGTTGATAGTATTTCTGGGGTATCTTGAGCATCAATTCCAGCTCTGGATTACATTTTATTACATTTAATCACTCCTTCGCGCCCTCGTTTACTCCCCAGTCAATTCCGCTGCAATCAACTCTGCCTGCTTAAGCACTGTCTCAGTAGCCAGCTTCTGCATATCAGGTGGATATCCAAATTGCCGTAAAGTCCGCTTTATGATCACTATCAACTTTGTTCTCACGCTTTACTTTGTTGTCCAGTCATTCAAATCACTCTTCTTCTTCAAGATTCAAGCCAAGTTGATTTGCTGATTCTTTGATTATTTTATAAGTTTTGCTGTTTTCTGTTAATGGATTAGCTTCAGTATTTTTGCCTTTAATGCTGATTTCAATTTCTACTTTATTTTTAACTAAAGGAATTATGAAGCTGGTAAATATCTGATTGTAGTTTTCCACGCTTACTTTGCCGTTTACTTGAATAGATTTAAATTGCCTGATTTCATCAGAATTCTGATCATTCGGCTCATCTTTTTTCCCTTTGGGATTATCTGTTGTATTTCCATTTTCGTCTTTTTTATCATCTTCCTGGGATTCTTCAGGTGATTTATAAGCTGATTTATCTAATATCCAGTAAGAATCATCTTCCACATCAAAATATGGTACATCTTCTTTGTAGAAGCAGTTCGTGAACACCTGTCCATCTCCGGCAGCGATACATAAAGCACCATTCAGGCAATACTTCTTTAAACTGGTTTCTACTGCTTCTTTTCTGCTGATCATAGGTTTATCATCAAACCTTAAGAATGCTTCATAGATATCTTTGACCTTAACAGGTTGACCTGATAATGGCAGCAGGTTATGAATCCGTAATAGATTATGTCCCAGTCCATCAATCAGCCATTCCTGTTCGCGCAACTCGCTAATAATATTTTGATTAAACTGTACAGCAAGGTTATCTTTAAAATGCCTGATCCTAAGCAGCTTTTGCTCTGTGTTCTGCTGTTTTATTACTAAAGAATAGGCACTTGCAATAGCCTTATCAGCCTGGGCAGATGTATCATCTATTTTTCGTCTAAGGTCGCTTTGTTTAGTGTTATCCAACTGGCTTCTATATTCATTATTGACCTTAAGGCAGGCAAGATAATCTCTGATCTCGGAATCTACGTGACTCTTACCGGACTCAGTACAAACCAGAAAGATAATAGTGTTTTTGTATATTCTCTCAGAATTGCCTTTTTTGCATGCAACTTTGCTAATGTAATTTTTTAACTCTCGATTTAGCTTTGGGGGATTGGCAAGGTAATCTGGGTGAGTGATAATTACAGTAAGATTTTTCTGTTCAGGTACATCTTCTGCAGGAGCAACCAGCACTCTAAAAAGTTCAATTCTATCTGCATATTTATTTAGTCTTTTGATAATCTCCACAGTGACAGAATCACTTTTAACATCTGCTCTCGCCTGATTTATGATAATATTAAGATTAGGCTCAGTAAAGAACCAGTATTTTTTGATGCCGGAACCCGCAGCAGCATAATGTAGATAATGGGCTCTTTCTTCCAGAGAATCGATAGCACCATTAATGCTGTTATGATTAATGCCACCGGGCTTAAGGATATCGAGCTTTATTTCTTTGATATTAAGACCTTTATTATAGCCCTCACCACCAAAACTGGAAAGCATTAAAGTGGAAGTAATTCCCTGAGTGAGTTCCACATTGCCATACTCCGGTCTATCACGATCAATCTTTGCAGCATTAGAATTTATACCACTAATATCAGCCTGCAATACAGCATCATAACCATTGCCGTAAAGCCTTTTTAACTGTCCGCAGAGGGCATCAAGATTTTGAAACCTTACTTCAGAAGTATGGATCAATAAATTACCATTTAGCAGAGAATTTTGTCTTTTCCATAGGTCTGAAACTATGGTAGCCAGCAATCTTAACACACCGCGGGTTCTTTGAAAGTCATGATTAGCTGCCCATCTTTTGCGGAAAACATTGATAAGTTCAGGATGAAATGGATAGGATCGCAGCATTAATTCTTTATATTGCTGCCCAAAAACATCGCCTGGCAGTTCATCCATCAGCTCCTGGTAATATTGCATATATTCGCTAACAACCTGCTGACGAACATTTTCATCACCCAGATTTTCAAATAATCTGCGCCTGATGACATCAAATATTTCTTCATCAGCAACCGGTTTGGTATCAGCACCCACACGACCCAGACGACTGGAAAGGCTGGTGAGAATATCTGCTGCCTGCTGAGAATTACCTACTTCCACCACACTGGCTGGCAGGGTTGCTATCATCATACATTTATCTGTGCGTGATATTGCTTCGGATAGTTCCTGGATAAAACTTATTGTCTGGTCGCTAAGCGTAGAAGCGCCCACGCTTACGCCAGAGGCTGATATGCAATAATCAGCTAATTCATCAATTAAGATCAAAGCTGGTTTACATTTTTGCAGCACCTTGATAAATAAACCCTTGGGCGCAGTTTTCTGCTGGTCATTTTCTTTGATTATTTCATAAGCTTCTTTGCCACCAAGCTGCCAGGCAAGTTCACCCCAAAGCGTATGCAGATGCAAACCTTCTATCTGCCTGCCCTGCACGGGATCATTTGTGGTATTAGTGAAAACAGCCACATTTGCCTGCTCAAACTTTGGATAACCAATTCTATGATACAATTCCTCAATAATACCAGAATTGATTTTATCTTTGCCAGCTTTTGCCAGATGATACAAAGAAATAAGAGTATGAGTTTTACCACCACCAAAACCAGTTTGCAGAGAAATCACTCTATTTTCCGCCTCTTCACCACCATTTAAGCCGCTGATCATTCGTTTGGCTACTGTTTTTAATCCTTCCGTGAAATAAGTCTTGGAAAAAAATACTACCGGATTTAGATATATTTCTCTACCACTGCCTTCCGCTACTTCAGAAAGGTTAGCTGCAAACACTGATTCATCAAGCTGGTTTTTCTGGATATCTATATGCGGGATAACGTTTTTGAACCAGGGTACAAGGATACCAGAATTCTGCTCTTGAGAAGAGATAACTTCTTTATTTTCTTTGAGGATGGTAATAGCTTCCACTTCTTCGTTAAAATTCAGTATCTTGAATATCTGGATCATGTTACCATAAGCTCGCTCGGTTTCAAATTCATCCACAGGCTGATAGTGTTGGCATTTATTGCGAACTTCTGCCAGCTCATCAAACCAGGTAGGCAGATTATTTACTTTTCTATCGAAATCATTTCTGAGAATATCTTTGAAGCATAATGAGAAACCCTTTAAATTGCTGTAATCAATCATACTTTTGGCTTCACGCCCCTTTTGCATCTCATCTATCCAGGAGTCTCTTTGCGCCGGATAAAGCGAATCATAATACCACTCAAACCACTTCTTGCCCTTTTGCTGCTTTAAAAGCCTTACTATATAACCTCGCATGGACTCAATAAATATCCCTAATGCCTTATATAAATTATCCTGATGCTTATTGTTTTCCACTTTCAATTCCTCCTATTCAAATAAATCCATCATATCGGTTTGTTCAACCTGCTCTTCTTTATTCTGTTTTACTTCACGCAGCAGATTCTCTTCTCCAGATATAAGCCCTGCTGCTGCCTGATGATCAATAATATCTTTAGGTAATACTTCACTCAGAGAATTTAAAACCCGCCAGAAAGGTGAACTACTATCTTGAGCTACCTTTGCCAGATATGAGATCAATTCTTTGTGGCTGCCTTTGGCGTAAATATACATTGCCCGGTGTACTTTGTCTATCTCAAAATTTCTCTGGTTCATTGCCAGTTTGCTGTCTTTTTCTATCCGGTATTCATAGTTTGCCAGTTCATGCCTGTCTTTGTGGCTTTTTAAAATATTGCACCTTTCCAGTTCACTTAGATCAAGGGCTAAGCCTATCTGAGTGATCCTCCGCACATTATCGTGATCCGTTTCACTAAATCCAAATAAATTAAGCCAGCCGATATAAAACCTGGTCACATCATCAGTTTCTATATCGCTGATAATAGCTTCAAAAGCTGATTCCCGGGCAAACTGCAACAATTCTGCTACTGTTACTTCACTGCCATCTGCCTTTTCTACTCGCAGGTATTTGCCAATCTCACTCGCTGCCTGTCCAAAACAGGATGTTAAAAGGTCTGCTCCCCGAAATCCCATACTATAGAGATATTTCACTTCTTTTTTGATGTTCTGCTCTATCGCCTTTCGCACCTCAGAAAAATCTCCAAAGTCTGCTTTAACAATGGGCTGACATGAGACGGTTACTGATGATTTTAATGCTGCATTACCTAAAGCTATCATTCTTGATTCCATTTCTGTGCTTATTGCCCAACTGCCAGTAATATTCATTTCTGCATTTAAGATGGAATTGCAAAGAGTTGTCCAGGCTTCTGTGCTTTGATGAGCAAACATGATTGATACAATTCCTGAAGTTTGTCTCTCTATCGCCTTAAATATATCCAGTAATTTATTTTCAAAATGTAGCTTTGCTTCATTTGCATCGTTATTATGATGGTGTTTTAAGGCTGTACATTCATCAGTTTTGGGTGTTTGTGGAGTAGCAAAATTTACAGGATAAATATCTCTTATTGTGCGCTTAAACCAAAGGTAGAAAAAGTCAGATAGGTCAGCATAAGCTATAGCATCATAATAGGGTGGGTCTGTAATAACACTACTTAATTCCTTTTCTTTAAACTGTTTGCTGTCTCCACTGGCGGTATTATTACATGTTGCAGAAAATGGACAATGACTTTCTGTATCAATATATCTTAATATCCAATTTAAATGGTTATTTGCACTTCCTGTAACATCACAAAATGGATTTGATTCTGGATAATCAAAAATCATGGGGATTGCCTGTCTTGAGAAAGGATGCTCTATTTTCTCACCAGTAACATTCCACCTACCAAATGTTGTATTTATCATAGAAAGTTTATTAATTAATATAGACAGATAAGTAATTAGAGCATTAGCATAGTTTTTTTCGTATTTCTGGAAAATCTCTGCTTTAACACTTTCTAAACTTTCTATCAAAGTCTGCATAACCAGCAATTGACGATCGGAAAATAGTTGTCCCCATTTATCTATACCCCAGCTAAAAGTATCTCCTCCAGCAGAATTTCTCTGCATTTTTTCAATTGGTCTGATAGTTTTAATTAAATTTCTATCAATAAAATCTTCAAATTGAAAATCTTTATTAGAGGGAATATCATAAGTTTTGCCATGCTCGGAATCATAAATAACAGCAATGATCTTTTCTTTCATAATGCCACTGATTTTTTGCTTTTTGATTGTTTTCACATCAGTGGTACTTCCGCAAACCGGGCAGATTAGATTTCCCCTGCTTGCCCATCCTTTTTCTTCGGTAACTCCTTCTTTGATTTCGAAACTTATTTCTTTATCTTTAATTACTGGTTTAAGATAGACTTTTTTATTTGGTTTATTACAAAGATAAAACTGCCTGAGCATAGGCACTTTTGCCTGACAAGCAGGATTTGAGCATTGGGCAAAGTGTGCCCAATAATAAGCCACAACATCATTCCCTTCATTATCAGTGGGATAGAGGAAACCAATTTCAACCTCAGCAAAGAGGAGCATTTTTCTGGAGAAATATTCCACATCAAAAGCGAGTCTATTACCCACAGCGAAGCCATCTTGATAAGATTCTATTTCTGTATGCTGGATACTTTCAAATACTAAATCATCATATAGTCTTTCAAATTCTTTTTCACTATAATAAATCTGTTTACCATACTTTTGCGGAAACTCCGTGCTGGCACGCTGGATGATATGAGCCACAGGGTTTATATCATTGCCATAAGTTCGGCATCCGAGTCTGGCAGCTTCCAGGGGAATAGCGCCACCACCGGCAAAAGGATCGAAAACCTTAGGCATACGACTTAAAAAGTCTTCTATTGCTTCCTGCAAAGTATTTTCTTTTGCTTTGATTTCTTTGGTTTTTTTATGCCTGTCTATGCTATTATATAAGTCCTTTTCAGCCTTCTTGATTGCTTTCAGGTGCTTATTAAAATCTTCCAAGGTATTTTGGGAAGGGTCATGAGCGACCCAGATCAGTTTTCTGGCAATAGCCAGGATTTTAGCATTATTTCTATTTTCCCATTTGATCAGGCTGTGTTCGCTGAGCAATGATTTTGCTGGCGTTTTCTTACCTTTCTTTTCGTTTTCGCTATAGATATCTGAGAATTTACCAATGAACATCAAGAGCCGGTTGCGCAGATTATCTTCCATTTTATCTTTTATATTAGTGTAGGGAATATCTTCATAAGGTTTATAATGATCTATTGCAGTATGCCCTGGTTCAGGATACAGTAATTTTCTAACTGACTGCTGGAACTGAACAGGACAATTTTCATCGAAGGGGTCTGGCACTAAAGAAGCAAATACAATTGCTCTGCATACAGGCAATGGACGGCGAGCCCACCACAGGTGCAGGGTTGATATATGCCCGTGTCTTATTGATTTATCGCGCACGCTTTCTGCTGATATTTCCTTGATAGGTAAAGCAACTTCTATTAATTTCTTTACTTTATTCATTTTCTTTTTCTATTTCCTTTACTAAATCCCAGCCTAATTCTGTGAGTTGATACTTTTGTAATCTGCTTTGCTTATTTTCTTTGTTTACCCATTCTATAATTCCCAATTTCATTAAAGGTTTTAAATGATGATTATATATACTGGAGCGGTTTTTTAACTTAAGCATAATAGTAATTTCACTTGAGCTTAACCCTTTATCCGCCAGTAAAATAATAATATCTTTTTTTCTTTTGTTTAATATTTTTAATTTCGCTGATAATAACTCTTTTTCTGACTGTATCCCTGACTGTATCCCTGACTGTATCCCTGACTGTATCCCTGATTGTGCACTGGTGCTTTCTCCTTGTTCATTTATGATAAACTGCATCTGTACATTATCACTAATCTCTCTTATTATCAGTTTCATATCTGGATATTCTGTCATTTCTCTGCGTATTTTCTTCATACCATTCCCCCACTGCTCAATGAGGGTTAATTCTTTAAAGATAGGAGCTAATATTTTATTCCTGATCTCAGAAGAATTATTATAAATATCCATGATATCAAAAGCAGCAGGTAAACTGCCCGGACTGGTGATTTCCAGTCTATTATCGAAAATAGCAACCTTGATATCGCTGCCGGTAATGGAATAATCTCTATGGATAACCGCATTTATAACAGCTTCCCTGATGGCAGTAAGCGGGTATTCCCATCTATTTTCACGATAAACCAGCCCGACTTTGGAAGATTTGGCAATATTTCTCATAATGAAATTCATCACGGCTTCCGGCTGTCTAAAGATAGGTTCATCAGCAGTGTATTGATCAAGCATGAAGTCCATATTTGTGCCTTTGAATCTGGCGCAGTTGATTTGAGCATATTTGAAATATTTTGATCTCTCTTCTTTGTTTTGCAGTAGTATACCGGCATTTGTAGGATATTGAGTATCTCGCTCAGTTTTAATCAGTTCCAGGTTCAATAATTGTTTTCTGTCAATATTTTTCCCGGTTTTCTCTTCATAAATCTGCTTAAATTCTGAGAGGTTTAATTCAATATCACCATCATAAATAATCTCGGCATCAAACGAGATATTCATTCTCTTCCTATCCAGCCTGGTAATAGTTTCTCTATCTGCCAGCCGGTTTGTTGAGCCAATCCTGATACAAGTTCCCTTATCTCTACCTTTAGCTTTGAGGTAATAGGGCAGGTGCGAGCCTGGATATACTTTTACATTTATGATATATTTATCATCTATGGTGTAAATGGTGATTTCTGGAATAATGGAAGGATAGCAACTGTCATAGATGATATTAGCAATTTTTTCTTCTGTCTTTATTACTTCATCTTCTGCAATACCTCTGATATTTCTGGTTTTATCTTCTATCCCAATAATGAGGTTGCCACCAGCACCATTACTGAAGGCGATCACCGTTTTGGCAATTTTCTCATTTGCAGGTAATTCTCTCTTGAATTCCAGTCTTCTGCCTTCAATTCCCTTCTCGATCAACCTTTTCACATCGTTCATTTATGACCCCTGGGGCAAAGCTCCTGCCTGCCATTCTCTTTCTGCCAGATAATACTGCACGCCTTTTGAACGCAAATCAAAAATCAATTTCTGACCAGGATTTTGAATTCTGTATAGCTCTGGTTTACTCTTACAATTTATCACTATATATAACCAGGCACTGTTTCCTAATTGACTGAGCCGGTTCCATTCGTTTTCGGAAAGCATAACCGCTCCGCTAAAACTTCTTCCTTTCACCTCAATGTAGCGTTTAATTTCATATTCATTTAGGCTGCGGATATCATAGCCAGCATTTTCACTGGAAACATCCTCAGGTTTCCATCCATTTTCAATTTCAAATTGCATAGCAATTTGCATGGCAATTTCTTCTACTTCATCATCACGGCTCATGCCATAATGATTTTTATATTCCAGTTGCGTGAGTGGTACAATGTATGCGCAACCGAGTACTTCTGGTTTCTTCATGTTCAATTGCTGCATTAATTCAATCTGGTTTAGACGTTTCTGCCGCTTTTCCCCTAATTCAATGATCCTTTGCTGTTTTCTTCTGATCTTTTCTTCAACGTTGGGGTCTCCAAACAGGATTTTGCTGTTTAAGTCATTTAATTCTCCGGTAAGATCAATAATAATATTTTCAAAAGCCTCCCGCAGGTATTCCTTTCTTTGAATTGCGTCATTTCCAACAATTGTTTTTACCTTATCATACTGCTTCAAAGTATAATTATTAAAGCACCATTCTTCTATCTTTTCTGTAGATTCTGATTGAGGGGCAGCGATTGACTTGGCATATACGCTTGGTTCCTGCAAATCAAGAAATTTTGCTGGAGATGTAATTTCAAGATTATCTTTTGAATTCCCATAGACAATAAATAATCTTTCATCCGCAACCGATTCCTCACTTCCCTGTCTGCGTTTATCAGAAATCTGACTTTTTACATAATAAGCAAAATAGTTCTTTTTATCATCTGGAGAAATTAATATTGTACCTTTGATCATTTCATCCCTGAATTTATTTCTTATCACTTTGATCAAAGTATCAAAAACGGGATTTCCAGGGTTAATGTAATGCGCTGTTCCAATATCCTTCAAGCTCTGATACTCCAGAAAAACATTCTTATCGAAACAGAATAGAACCTGCTTAAGATCAACATGGATGTTATAGGAAATTTTCAATTCTTCTCTTATTTCCAATGGCATCTCTTCAATACGATAAATAGACTCCCTAACTTCTGAGTATTTACCTCCCAAAGCAGCAAAAGCTTTTTCAAAAAAGAGCTTGATATATATAGGTTGAAGTCTATTCTCATCTGAATCTTCCTTTAAATGACGGGCATCACTGTAATCAACTTCGGAAAATCCAAGTTCTTTTTTCTTTTCTTCTATTTTTTCCTTGATATTAGCTTCTGTAAATTCTTCTTCAATAGCTTCACTATATTCGGTGTTTTCTCCATTGAAAGTAGTATTGAAGATGTCCTCCATGCTTACATTCTCAAAAATATCTGATATCACATCATAAACACGGTCATCTCCAAGCTGTTCCCTGATCATATCAAGTTTAAATAACAACTTCTTTAATACACTGCCTTCTCTGGTATTTTGGGCTACTAAATTGAAAACCAGAACATCCTGCTTTTGTCCATAGCGGTGAATACGCCCCATTCTTTGCTCAAGACGATTGGGATTCCAGGGTATATCCCAGTTAATCATTAAACGACAAAACTGCAAATTAATACCTTCGCCTGCTGCATCGGTTGCTAAGAGTATCTGAGAATCCCGGGCAAAACTGTTTTGTGCTTCTCTTCTTTCATCCACGGTCATGCCGCCATGAATACATACTACCGTGTAGCCACTGTTTAACAGCCTGTCCTGCAAATATTCCAGAGTATCTTTGTGCTCAGTGAAGATTACGATTTTCTCGTTTCTATCCAGAATACCTTCTGATCTGAATAGTTCGCGTAGTTTCTTTAATTTCTGTTCTTCCCTTTTGCTATTATACAATTCTTCTGCAAGTTCGAATAGGTATTTAACCTGAGATGCTTCTTCTTTTATTTCATCAATGTTTTTGGCGGTAGTGAACATTTTAAATTTTCGTGGATCAGCGAAAATTGCCTCCAATGACTCTCGCTCATCATCATCAAGCTCATTAAAATCATCTAAAGTCTCCATTGTAATATCAATCTTCTGTTTTTGAGACCATAATCCAGGGTTTTTGGCAAGTTCTTCTAATAATCCATTTAAGGCAGTATAACGATGCTTAAGGGTTTTCATTACTGCATAAATTGAACTCGTTAGCCGTCTTTGCATTACCATTAATGCCAGGCTTACATGAATATTTGATTCTGCGCTTGCTTCACGCCGCTTTCTGGATAGATACTCAGTTACTTTATCATAAAGGTTCTTTTCATCTGGTGTCAATTCATACATTGTAGTCTTAGTGTGCCTTGGCTTAAAAAGTGGGTTACCTTCCCAATCTTTCATTTCTTCCTTTAATCTTCTGATAAAAAAACGGTTTACTCCATCTTTGCTGATCTTTTTTACTCTGGCAGTTACTAAATCATCTGATGCAAAGATATCTTCATCTAATAATTGCAGCAAATTTTTGAATGTGTCTTTTCTTCCTCTATGAGGTGTTGCGGTTAATAAAAGAAGATGATCACATTGGCTGGAGAGTTCCTCCATCACCTGATAACGTTTACTGCGGTATCTTTTATTGCCATAATTAAAGGCACTTAACTTGTGTGCTTCATCCACAACTATCATATCCCAGCTTGTTTCTTTGATCGTGTTCATTATATCATCATTTCTAATGAAATCAATGGAAGTGATCAGCCTGTTAGAAGTTACAAATATACTTGGATCTGCTTGATAGGCAGCTCTATTGACAAGTTTGAAATTGATATTAAATTTTAAAGCCATCTCATCTTCCTGCCACTGCTTCGTGAGTCCACCAGGTGTAATTATCAAAATCCTTTCCAGCATTTTCCTTAACATCAATTCCTTGATCAATAATCCTGTCATTATTGTTTTGCCGGCTCCAGTATCATCTGCCAGAAGAAATCTTATTTTAGGCAATGGTAACAGGTATTTATATACAGCTTCAACCTGATGAGGCAATGGATCTATAATACTGCAATTTACAGCAAAAAGAGGATCAAACTGATAAGCTGAATTTATGCGCTCCGCTTCTGCATATAATTTAAACTTCTGGGGATCACCTTTGAAGCTGTATTCTCCTTCTTTACCAATTATTTCCAAAGAATCTAATTCTTCTTTGCTAATGATTTTATTACTTTCAAGATTGGATTGGGTTCCAATAAATTTTAATGAGTACATAATTCCTAATCTTTGGATTTTAGTCAGTTTTACGGATTCACCCTCAATCAGATTTAATATTATTGATCCTTCTTCTAACAAAATCAGTCTCCTTTCTATTATTCAATCATTTTCATAAAGTCCATTATTCTCAATAATTCAGTAAATACATAACAATAAAATCAATTGCTTATTGGCAAGACATTTTTAAGAGAAAAGGCTTCTCTGAAAATGACTGATTATTCTGCTTCCGCATCTGCTTTAACTATTTTTTTTTATTTAGCCAATAACATTTTCCGGGTAAATTCAACTCCACTAATTTTTGCCTTACAGAAATATATCCCGCTGGGTAAGGCTTCTGCTGACCAGACAATCTGATGATTTCCGGCAGTAAAGGGCTTATCAACCAGAGTTTGCACGAACTGTCCTTTGATATTATAAATAGAGATATTTACAGGAGAATTTTCCTGGCATACGGCAAAAGAAATTGTAGTAGAAGGATTGAAGGGATTAGGATAATTCCCCAGTAGTTTGTTATGTTCTGGTATAATATCTTCATTATTATTATTTGAGTACACGGTAAGATTAACAGTAATATATTTTGTGTCCCAACTGTCAGTGGTGATTTCAAGAAGTGCGGAGTGTAAACCGGTATCAAGCTCAGCAGTATCAAAATTTATTGTTATCTCTGTCGATTCATCAAGCTCCAGAGTACCTGATGATGTATTAAGATTGATCCACTGCAGAGGAGAATGAAGGAGAAATTCACCCGTAGTTGTATGCGGGTCAGCGCCATATCCATCACCCGTAAGAGTCCAGGGGATATGCAGGTTCCCTGCAATTGTTTCACTCACACTTACATTGATATCCAGATACGCATATTCACCGGAATGAATGACACCCCAGCCCTGCTGAGTGGTTCCATGCCAGACAATATTTCCTGAACCTGTGCTGCCATCCCAGACCAAATCTCCACCACTTCCACCAACAGCATCTGTGGCAGTATTTAAAGTAACACCCAAAGGAAGTTCCAGGCATAATTCTTCTATCCATTCATCCGCAGAATTATTAAATATACCAATAGTCCAGTCAGCAGTTTCTCCGGGGACAAAAAAACTCTCTTCACAAAATGCTGTAGAACCTGTTATATCGCGTACTGGAGGATAAGTCTGCTCAGCATTAATATAGAAATTCACTGTCTGAACACCGATATTAGTTACTTCAAACATCCTGCTGCCAGTTTGATCTACCTCCATATCGAGAGATATTTCATTCTGATCCACGCTGAGGGTATTGGGAAGATATGCGGTAAATGGAATTACTCTATTGGTGGAATATTGATCACTGATGATATTGATATTGATCGGAAAATTATGAAAATCAGGCGTTTCTGGAGATACATAAAATGTAAAATCATTTTCCAGCAGAGAGATTTCTCCTGGTAAAAGTGTTTCCAGAAAAGATGTGTCTTCCAGAATTTCAATAAAGGGATCATCAGTTGAAATGATCAGCTCTATATTCTCAGCAGCAATCCCGCCAGTATTCTGCAGTTCAAGATTTAATTGCACTGTTTCTCCTGCCTCAATAAAAACATCATCTCCGGCAAGTACGATTTCTCCATCAATTCTCAAATAAGCCAGCTCATCATAGAAATAAGGAGTAAAGAGTAATGCCATTTCATCTTCCAAAGGCTTATTTGTGACAGCATAACTATTATTAAAGGTGTATTGCAGACCAATAGTAGAATCACTGTTTTCCAGCCCCACTGTGCAATACTGTCCGTGGTCTTGGCGATAGGAGCCGGAATTATCATTATTAATTTCCAGATACTGCATTTTTATCTGGGATACATCCAGAATAGTAGGATAATAAGCTGTATCATAGAGTATTATTTCAAATGTTTCAGGTGAGTGTGTATCGGAATTTTCTACCCGAGACCACTCGACCACGAGGTAATGCTCTTCTGGGAAATACTGCCAATAGACTCCTCCCAAATTGTTGATCATTTTAAGATCATCCCAGAATACTGCTATCATTGGGCTGGGACCTTGAGGACTGGGTATATACCAGTTCATAAAGGAAGGAGAATGTTCAATGCCGGGGGCTACCCAGCCGCAGGAGCATATAGTGAGCTGCTCATAACTTTCTTCATAAAATCTAAAGGTAAAATCCTCCGGCAGGTCAATTGTCTCTATTAAGCCTTCATCACCCCAGGTATAAAAAAGCAGGTCTTGTCCAGAGCCTCCAAAATCAGGGTCTATTTCAATCCAGTCAAATTCCGGGCAGAAATCATAGCCAGTATCATCATCATCAAAACACCAGTAGCCAAACGCATCAGGTCCCAGGGGATCAGTAATCTCAGCAATTCCCACCGGGATAATAGTGGTAATAGTATTTACAAATCCATCAGGATTACTGAATTCAAGATAAAATGTTGCCTGCGTCCCTTGAATAATATAATCGGGAGTGGTAATTGTGAAATAATCTGAATGATTGTTTATAGTCTCTCCAGATGCAATATCTCCTAAGTAAATTAGATTATCTTCCAGTGTGAAGTATTGATCAAGACTGAAAATCCGGGCAGTAATATCAGTGGCAGTGATCGAGCCAATATTAGTAATTGAGCAAAAAACATCTTCTGTTTCGCCTGGAGGCAGCACATTATCTTCTCCAATAACGTAACTTTCCAGCCAGATACTTGCCCCGGTGATAACGGGAATTGTCCAGCTTTCCCATTCATTATCACCGGCATCAGTTATGGTGATGTGCAATACAGGCTCGATGCCTTCAAGGGCTGCCGGGCTGATAGTAAACGTAAAATTTCCGGCAGGATTAGCTGATCCACCTGCTGCGATATCGCCAAAATCCAGTTCTGAATTAGTGATTGTGATATATTCATTCATCGTGGTTAAACTGGTACTTACACCCGAAACAGGCAGATTACCATAATTCATCAAACTTACATCAAGGTCAAAAGTTTCTCCAGGATTTAGCAGTCCGTCACCATTACCTGAAATCTCCTGATATTCTATTTCTGCAATATCCACATACTGATCAACTTGAACAACTGAAACAGTATCTATATAGGGAAGATAATCGTGTTTGGTGACCGTAAGCAGATAGTCTCCTTCTTCCAGATCAGCAACCGGAATTAAGGCTTCACCATTTGTATCACTATAGCGTATTACGGCAAAATCTTCCGGATCACTGGCGCTTAGAGTTACCCAGGCACCCTCTGCAAGACCACCTTCATAATCAAGGACACTTACCTGCCACCAGTTTTCACCGACAGCAATTTCTTCTGCGTATTCTACCGTTAAATCCCTAGGCGTTTGAGTCCAAAGTTCCAATGATGGATCACCCATCAAGGTACACCAGTTACTTACTATATCTACATAATTACTCGGATTTTGAGGATATAAACTCCATAAACAGAATTTACCTGCTGTAAGCGCGCTTCCCATGGAATACATTTCATTCTGAAATATACTTGATGCTATACCCAGGGTGACTGCATTATTAAAACAGGTATGATTACCAGTTGTTGCCTGACCCACCATCCCGATTGCACCTTTGGGATTTGTTATTGATCCCATTCTGGTGAATATCTCTGACTTGGCATCAGCTCCCACAAAATTCCCTGTTGCACAGGTTATAACGGAAGCAAATGGCAGCATAAAAGTATTAGTCTCTGTACCGGGAATCCAATTGCTGGTGCCCAGATAACCACGATAGAACATATAAAGACACCCGTCATTTATCGCCTGCACCATCTGAGAGGGAAATGGTGATTGATATACTTCATAAAAATCATCATCGTCCGACCAGTTATCAGGAAAATCAAGCATCATTTCCTTTACAGTGAGCACTGTGTTAATAGTAGATTGACCTGAGTGTGTCGGATCTCCGACAAGCAGACTCTTCTCAAACCATTCATTATCCTGCATCATGGGTGATTTCTCATAATATAATATTTTACTGACCAGCACCTGCAATTGTGCTATGCTATTATATGAAAGCCTTCCAATATGAGCATCCAGGAGAATGTCATCTCCTTCTAACTGACCATATTGATGGTCACCAAAACCATTATAATATGAAAAAGTTTCATAGCAGGTAGGAATTGCAAAGTTTCCATCAGCATCTCCTGCCAGGCAGATATATTCCGGTGGATTTTCCCAGGTGTCATAAGCTTCCTGAATATAGGCTTTGATAGCATCAGATGTTTGTCCTGTCTCTGAGGTAGTCGCCACGGTTACCTCAAATCCCTTTTGCCGTTTCCAGTCCACCAGATAGTCTAGTACTTGCAATACATCCTCATCATCAGGACATATAATGATCAATGAAGGCTGCTGATAATCTTCTCTTTCTCTCATTTGCTCATAATTCAGCACTTCTGCCTGATACAAAGGTTCAAAACTTCGTGAAAGGTTTCTGCTGCCTGAAATACAATTCTTCCCTCCAGCTCCAGAAGTTGAGATTTTAATCTCTATTTCTGTGTTTATGAACATCCTTCGCAATTTATCATTATAGCTCATAGGAGAAAATGTTACTGGCACCATACGCACTCCCCGCATAATTGCCGGCTCGCCCAGTTCTACCATTTGATTTTGACCTAAATAAGATTGATTCTGCGAAATAAGTACATCATCAAGCACGCTTTCCTCAGATGATAAAACCTCCAGCTGGATCTCGCCAGTGGCAGGCACAGCTATCACCCAGTTGAATACCGGCAATTCCAGCCTGTCATGTTCATCAAATCCTCTTGCCTGGGGATGACTGAATAACGATCTCTCCTCACCCGCAGTAGAAAGGTGCTTCACCTCATATCCATCCAGATGAAAAGTTAAATTAAATTCTGATTCACTTATTTGCTCATATTCGATCAAATCAGTATTTATTGATTGGTCTATTACTTCCCAGTAAGCATTTACTTTCAAGATTAAAATAGTGAAACATAACAGAAATATTAACTTCTTCATTCTTTCCTCACTTCAATAATATCATTTTGGAATTATGTATTTCTGAAGCAGTTTTAAGCCGATACAGGAATATTCCACTGCTTAAAGCCACACCTTGTTCATTGCGTCCATCCCAGTAAATTTCATGTTTGCCTTCATCTAAGGGCTCATTGACCAACTTTCTAACAATTTGACCTTTGATATTATAGATAGTCAATTCAGTTTGCCCGGATTCCGCTGTAAGGAAACTGATTTTCGTACTGGGATTAAAGGGATTGGGATAATTGCCCAGCAGCTGACTGGCTTCTGGAATGAAGGGCTCATCACCTTCATTAGAAAGCACATTTAAACTGATATTTACACGTTTTATGTCCCAGCTGTCAGTGGTAATTTCTAAGAGAGCATTATGCCAGCCGAATTCCAGATCTGCAGCATCAAAGTTCATGGTAATATCACAGCTTTCATCTGGTTCTAAAGTCCCGGAGGAAGGCTCCAGATTTATCCATTGAATAAGTGAAAATAAAATAATTTCACCATCAACAGCATGTGGATTAACCCCATAACCATCACCGGTAAGAACCCAGGGCAAATGAAGATTACCGGCAAAGTCTGGACCTAAGCTCACATTAAGGGTCACATAGGCATATTCACCGGAATGAATAACACCCCAACCATTGGCAGTGGTTCCATGCCAGTTAACTATTCCTACACCTGTATTGCCATCCCATTCCAGGTTTCCGCCACTTCCGCCAATCACATCAGTGGCATAATTCAAAATTACATTTAAGGGAAATTCCAGAGATAGATCAGTGATCCACTCTGTATCGGGAGAATTATTATAGATTTCCAGTATCCATTCAGTAGTTTCTCCTGGAACAAAATAGGAAGAATCACAAGTTACAGTCGAGCCGGAAATGTCACGTTCCTCAGGTAATATTTCCTCAATCCTGAGATAGTAATTTACCGTATCATCTCCAATATTAGTTAATTCCAGAGTCCGGCTATCCGTCTGATCAATCTCAAGCTCCAGAGATATTTCTTCCTGATCAAGACTGAATGTATTATGTTCATAAGCTGTGAGTGTGATCTCTTTATCCCAATAGCCAGATTCGCATTCAATAGCTGCATCAATAGTGAACTCATAGAAATCAGATACATCTTCAGAGACAATAAATGATAATTCATTATCCAGATAAGCACTTTCACCCGGTAATAGTTCTGCCAGGTTCCCTGTGTTCTGCTGGATTGAGATATAGGGACTTTCTGTGGAGATCACGATACTTATATCATCTGCTGCCATATTTCCACTGTTATGCAGGTTCAAATTAAATATTACAGTATCTCCAGCTTCTATATATTCATCGTTGCCGTTAAGAATTGTAATATCTGCAATATTCAGCCAGGCTGCCTCTCCATAATTTGCAGGGGTAAACAGCAGAGCAGTATTATCCTCCAGCACTTTATTAGCGACTGCATAGCTGTTATTAAATGTATATTGCAAGCCAATAGTAGAATCATAATTTTCCAGTCCCACGGTGCAATATTGTCCGTGGTCTGCCCGATAACTGCCAGCATTATCATTATTAACTACCAGGTATTGCATTTTGATTTGAGATGCTGAGGTAAGGGTGGGATAAAAATCCGCATCATAAAGTATCACTTCAAAAGTTTCTTCCGATTCAGTATCTCCATTTTCCACCCGTGACCATTCAATCACAAGATAGTGCTCATCAGCAAAATATTGCCAGCAGATATTATTACCTGCTGTGCTCAGATCATCCCAGAAAACTGCTATCATCGGGCTGGGTCCCTGAGGTGAGGGGATATACCAATTCATAAATGACGCCACTTGATGCACGCCGGGAGCTATCCAGCCACTTGTGCTGACAGTGATCTGCGCATAATTTTCACCATAAAAATTAAAATTAAAATCTCCCGGTAGATCAAGAACCTGCACGCTGGCAGCATTTCCACTGGAATAAATCGATAACTCCTCACCTGCTCCGCCATAATCAGGGTCTATTTCCACCCAGTTAAATTCTGGGCAGTACTCAAAATCAAGATCTCCATCATCAAAACACCAGTAGCCATATTCATCTGGACCATAAGGGTCAGTTACCTCAGTTCCACCAACTGGTACTGAGTATGGGATTATTGCCTCATAACCGCTGTCATTAGTGATTTCCAATCTCAGATTCATTAGAGAACCTGGAAACATCTCTTCTGGCGTTTCCACGCTGAATCCATCATTAAAATTATATACTGATCCACCCGCAGGAATGCTGGTAAAATATGATAAACTATCTATTAGGGTGATATAACTCCCAGCACAGCTCAAGCTGACACTGATATCTTCAACGGGTAAAGCTCCATTATTGGTCAGTTCTATAAATACTGCATCAATTTGCCCGGGATGCAGAAAATTATCATTACCTACTTGAATTGCGCTGAGCCAAAGATTGGCACCTGTAATCTCTGCTGTTTCCCAGGAAGTCCATTCCTGTCCCTCAGCATCTGCCATTCGGAATTCTAATAAGGGTTCTATTCCACCTAAGGCACTCTCACTTATCTCTATCTGGAAATTGACAGCTGGATCAATGATCTCCCAGGCTCCTATATCTCCTACCTCCACTTCAGAAGAAGTTACTGTCACATATTCATTTTCCGTAGAAAGCCAGGCAGTGATACCCTCTACCGGCAAGGTTCCATAATTAAAAAGTGACACATCCAGTTCAAAACTCTCTCCCGGATTAAGTAACCCATCTCCATTTCCGGCAATTTCCAGATATTCAATATTTCTTACATTCACATACTGCTCTGCCTGACACACGGTTAATGTATCTATATAGGGCAGATGACCATGTTTGGTTACGGTAAGAATATTTTCATCATCAAATATTCCAGGTATGGGCATCAGCACTTCTCCATTGCTGTCGCAAAAACGGGTAATAGCATAATCTGACGGATCAAGAGCACTAAGAGTTACGCAGGCTCCCTCGGCATAAGCGCCAGTATGATCAAGCACAGTTATCTGGATCAAGTCTTCACCTTCAGCGATACTTTCAGGATGCATTACTGTCAGAGTTTGGGGTACACCTGTCCACAATTCCAGCGATGGGTCGCCCACCAGCGAAGTATAATGACTGTGAAGTGCTACCGAATTAGCGGGGTTTTGCGGATAAAGATTCCAGATACAGAATTTCCCCATGCTCAATATCGCACCCATGGAATAGATATCATGCTGCAAAAACCCGGAAGCCATACCCAGAGAGAGGGCATTATTAAAACATGTATCTGTGTCATTATTTGTTTGACCTACTGCCCCGATAGCTCCTGTGGGGTTTGATGCTGTTCCCATTAAAGTAAGGGTCTCTGTTATGGGACCAGTTCCACTGGTCATCAGCGAAACAAAAGGGAGCATAAAACTATTATTTGTCGCTCCAGGATACCACCCGCTGCAGCCCGAAGCACCACGGTAAAACATATAAAGGCAGCCCGTATTTATATAAGCATTCATCTGATTCGCAAAGGAACCTCCATATATTTCATAAAAATCCTCATGGCTATTCCAATTATCCGGATAAGTAAGCATCATTTCTTTGATTGCCTGCATTGTAGATATTGTTGATGGACCAGAATTCGAGGGGTCACCTACCAGCAGACTCTTTTGATACCATTCAGTATAATCCATCATTGGTGATTTCTCATAATATAAAATTTTACTTACCAAAACCTGTAATTGAGATATACTATTATAAGAAAGCCTGCCTACATGAGCATCCAGCAGAATATCATCGCCGTCCAACTGACCATAGGGATGATCGCCTGCTTCATTGATTTGTGAATTGTGAAACCAGGTGGGAACTGCATAACTGCCATTAGTATCTCCTGCCAGACAAATGTATTCCGGGGGATTTTCCCAATTATCATAAGCATTCTGAATATAGTCCTTGATCTCTTCAGCAGTTTCACCAGTCTCTGCAGTAGTCACCAAAGTTACTTGAAATCCCTTCTGCAGTTTCCAGTCCACCAGATAGCTAAGAGTATCCACTACATCTTCATTATCAGGGCAGACAATGATCATAGAAGGTTGCTGATAATCTTCTCTTCCTCTCATTTCCTGATAATTGAGCACATTAGCATCAAAGATCGGTTCAAAACTCCTTGAAAGTTTGCTATTATGTGAAATACAGTTCTTCCCATTTTCTCCTGAAGTAGTTATCTTCACTTCGATTTTTGAGTATATTGTCATTTCATGCCGTGTAGCATTATATATCAGGGGTGAAAATGTTACAGGCACCATTCGGACTCCCCGCATAATAGCCGGCTCTCCTAAATGGGCAATTTCACCTGAATTCTGGAAAGATTGATCCCTGGATAGCAGTACATCATCCAGCATCATCTGCTCTGATGATAAAATCTCCAGCTTGATGTCTCCAGTGGCAGGCAATTCTATCACCCAATTGAAAATAGGTAATTCCAGCCTGTCTTTTTCATCAAGTCCCCTCGCCTGAGGATGATTGAATTCTAATCTCTCCTCTCCTGAGGCAGAAAAGTGCTGTACCTCATATCCATCCAGATGAAAACTTAAATTAATTTCTGATTCACTTATCTGATCATATTCGATTAGGTCGACATTTATTGATTGGTCTATTACTTCCCAGGTGGCATTAATACTTGAAATTAAAATGGCTGATAACAGCAAAAACATTATCCTTTTCATCTCAAACCCCTTGCTTGTTTCGTGCTCAATTTATATTATCTTTATATAACCATTTTAATCATTTAAAAAAGTGATTTCTACAAATATTATGTCAAGAATTATATTTAACTATTAACGAAATAATTTATTACTAAATTAAGTTATCCGTTTAATCTACTAATTTTTCAACTAATTATATCCTGAGTAAGATATCATTATCACTTTTAGATAGCACAGGGTATCAGGCTGGACAGATTACCATTGCTGGAACATAATTTGTAACATGATACAATTAATGTAATTATCGCAATTATTGTCCAATGGTTATTGTTATTTACCTTCTTCCCCTAAAATCCTGATATAAAAGAATTTAAAGTATCTGACTAATGCCATTTGCGAGTCATTGATGCCATATTACCGCTAATAAGCCCGAACAACTTAGCACAATCTAACATAATAATGTCACTACGTGCTTTGTTGTTCTGGGGGATATTTGCCTTAAATCTCCTAAAGGACTTATACTACCTATGGAAATTTTTGAGAACAAAAAAAGGCAGCAGGAATAATCCTGCTGCCTTAAGTTTATTTGCAATAATCTTATTTCATTAAGATCATTTTCTTGGTTTTAGTAAAGTCACCGGTGTCGATTTTATAGAAGTAAATTCCAGAGGAGACTTTGTTACCATTATCGGCATCACCATTCCAGGTAACACGGTAGATTCCGTAATCCTGAATTTCATTAACGAGAGTGCGGACTTTCTGTCCTTTCACGTTATAGATCTCAATAGTAACCAGAGCTTCATCTTTAACTGAATAAGCGAAGTTCGTAGTAGGATTGAAAGGATTAGGATAGTTGTCACCGAGGGCATTCACGCCAAGGATAACATCTTCATCTGCATCACTGCCAACCCAGTCACAGGTGAAATCAAGAGTGATGATCTCAGATTCATTACCAGAAGTGAAATGAGCAGAAACTCCAGCTTCGTAGTCAACACCATTTTCAAATATTTCCAGTCCAGCAAGGTTGAATTCAAGGTCTGTAGTCTGTCCTACCAGGCTGTTATCAATATACACATTGTAGTAATCAAGGTGTCTGGTTCTGTTTGAATAATTAGTAAATGAAGCCAGAGCATATTCCAGAACAGTGTTATCACCATCAATAATACCAGCCCATCCGGCTGTAGTAAAGATAGTATTAGTAGTCTGAATACCTACATTATTGCCATCATAAGTTGAATAAGCAGCGCCATCTGCATTAGGAGTAAGATAATCAAGATAAACACCATCACGCATAGCTGAATATATATCCTGCAATTGAACAGCAAGTCCATCTGTGCAGCCAGCGCCATCGATTGTAACGAATTCTGGTCCACCCTGAGATGTACCTACAGTGAAAGCATCCTGATTTGCACTTGCAAGACCCAGATAATCATAAGGGAATTGACCGGCTGAGAATGCACCAGCACTTGGGTAACGATCCCAAAGATAATCATGTCCACCAAGCAGAAGGAATCCGCCATTATCAAGGTATGTACCTAATTCAGCTTCATCAGTTGTAGATAAGCTATTGGAACCCTGCCACTGTTCACCGCATTCCCAGATAACTAAGCCGTAGTCAGCCATATAAGCAGCACCTGGTCCATCATCGCCAGAAACTGCGATCTCATATACTTCATAATCGATTTCAGCAGCATCAAAAATTGCTGTGTAATATGGAGTAGTGTCAGTGAAATCAAGATCTATAGAACCATCATCATCTACAAAGAGGATGTTATCAATAGAAGCTCCACCAGTTCCTGGTTCAGTCCAGGTCAAAAGACCAGTAGATTCATCCACCATCAGATTTGCTGGAGGACCTACTACTTCGAGGAGTTCCACGTTCAGGGTAAGAGCATCAGTTACATATACGTCAGTCTGTTCGTAATCTTCATAACCTTCAAGCTCAATATCAAGGCTATATGCGGTTTTCCACACTTCATCCCATGAGACCAAACCATCGGAAACAATGCCTTCATAGATGTGTTCACCATCGTTGCTTGTGAGTACCACAGCAGCACCATCAGCAGAATCTCCACTGTCAGTAGTTACGTTAATGGTAACTGGTGCATACATGTTAAAGCCGATTTCATTTGTGAATGTCGGAGTAGATAGAACACCATTAGTGTACATGGCACGGATACAATATTCATAAGTTCCTGGTTCAGTTATTTCCTGCCAGGTTACATCTTCATAGGTTGTATCCTGCACGCTATCAACAATGAGATCCCAATCTTCAAAATTATCTTCATCATCAGCAAAGCCACGGAAGATCGCATATCCTTCCATCATTCTTTCATCACGGTTTGTATTCTGACCAATTTCTGATGCCAGAGTGAGTGATATAGAGCGGTCTTCAGGTTCGCCAATGCGTACATCATCAATTGCCCAGCCGGGGTATGAGTTTACTGAGCTGTCAGTTCCGAAATGGAACTTGAACATGGCATCTTCACCTTCATAATCAACCAGGTCAAAAGTTGCCATTACCCAGCCAGTAGGTCCATCAGTAAATCCAGGTTCACCCAGACCTGTGATAGAATCATCAGGGTAACCGCCAACAGGGGTGATCAGTGTCCAGGAGCCACCACCATCAATAGAGATTTTCACATTTCCGCCATCCCAGCCGTTTTCACAATCCATATTGTGATAGAAGAAGAGATCTGCATCATTTGCAATATCTATTTCAGGAGTAACAAGCTGCCAGTCAGCACTATTAATATAGTTTCCACCAAGAGCTGTAACCCAGGCATAAGTACCAGAGTTTGCACCCATAGTTGCATCTTCACCCCATGACCAGCCAGCAGCATCATTGCTTACGAATTCTCCATCATCATCTTCAAAATCAAAGAATGTTTCTAAAGCGCCTGAAGGTGAATGCCAGGTCATATAAGCATTACCGTCATGATTTTCTTCCACATAAGCATCATGTGCAGGGAATGCCAGCTCAGTTAGCATAATATCATAAGTAGTATTTGAATAAATATCAAGATTATCTTCACCTGTCATAAAGTTGAAAAGTTCAACTTCGATATCATAATTAGACATCCAGATACCATTAATAACGCATACGCCTGCGTCATCTGCGATACCTTCATAGTGAGGATAATTTCCTTCTGGATCAGGCTCTGTGGCATCAAGAGTTACCAGAGCACCTTCAGCAATATCTCCCACGTTAGTAGTGACATTTACTGTAAGTGAAGCTGAGTTATTTTTTGCCAGCCAGTTTGAAATTGCTGGATCAGAAAGCACATTATTAGTATATTCTGCCCGAACTGCATAACGATACAAACCAGTTTCTACATTGTTCCAGGTAAGATCTACATAAGTTGTGTCAGACACACCAGTTGTTATATCTTCCCAGACTGCGGGATTATTTTCTTCACCAAAGGGCAGACGGTAGATAGCATAACTTTCAATGATACGGGTAGTATCCAGGTTTTGGGGAGTAATATCTGCAATATGTCGAACATCAGGATTATCAAGCTGACGTGTTTCTGGCATGCCTACGTAAACATCATCGATATACCAGCCCTGATAGGTTACAGAACTATCGGAACCAAAATTGAACATGAACATAGCGCTTTCACCCTGGTAAGCACCAATTTCAAAAGTTGCCATAGTCCAAACCATGTCATGCCCATTAAAACAGGCTTCACTATTTAAACCGTAAGCTGTACCGGGATAACCTCCAACTGGATTGATCAATTCCCAGTTGGTTCCACCATCAGTAGATATTTTAATATTTCCACCATCAAAAGTAGTCTCAATATCCATCCAATGCCAGAAAGTAAGCACTGCATCATCTGTTGGAATACTCAGTTCCGGGGTTACCAGTTGGTAACTAACACTGTTTGGATACTGGGCATTCAGGGTTGTACCCCAAACATTATCACCACTATAAGCACCAGCCATGTTGTCAGTTCCCCAGGCCCAGCCCATATTGGCTGTGAATTCACCGTCATCGCTTTCAAAATCCCAGAAATTAGCTGCTCCACCGGAAGGTGAATGCCAGATAAGTTCTGCTTCAGTGTCATCACCATTTACTGTGGCAAACATATCATAAGGAGGGATAGCGATTTCATTAACGATAAGGTCACCAAGATCAGTATTTCCTGCACCAATCACAGCTTCACCGATAAATATATCGTATCCTTCTACAATAATTACCAGTTCGTAAGTATTGGATGAATACACGCCATCAATAGAGAATTCACCATCAGCATCAGTGATACCTTCGTGAACGCCCATACCAGAAAGAGTTACTGTACCATTTGCCAGTCCGATATTTGGATAATCAGAACCAACAACGCGACCAGAAACAGTTACGTTATCAACTGGAGTGAGGTTGAATTCAACATTTGTGGCTTCATCAGCTACAATTGTGAAAGTCTGAATGTCTTCACTGTAGGCAAATTTTGTTGCTGTAGCTTCATAATCACCTTCAAAAAGACCTGGAAAATTATAATAACCATTAGCATCAGTTACTGTATGCAATCTGACTCCAGATTCAAATACGTTAATATCCACACCTTCAAGTCCATCACCGGTAGATGTATCATAAGCATAACCGTTCATAGAACCTAAACCAGTGGTATTAATGAACATCATGGTGTTTGGAGTACTGCTGAGGTAATTGATAGTTGTAGGAGGTGCATAAGGATCATAATCTTCTGTATCACTTTGTGCCCAGAGACAACGGTCAGTATAAGCAGTATCTGTATAATAGAAAGTATCTCCTGTGCTCCAATATACTGTGTCCATTACTCTTTCCACAAAAATTATTACATTGTCGCCTTCATAAATGAAGGGTTCATCAAGTTCGATCATGATCTCGTTTTCACCAATTGGGAAATCAAGAGTGCCACTGTAAACCTGCATCATATCGGTTGCTGATTCCCAGCCACCAGTCAGATTTTCCAGATCAGTATTCTGCATCCAGATATTAATTGGCATATTTGGCAGATCATCAACAAAGTTGTTATAATACATGATGGCAGTAATTGCTCCACCACCAAATCCCTGAGCAGCAAATTCATCAGCATAATAGATCGTTTGGGAAAGAGAATTCTTATACCAGAAATCTATCGGTGTGTAATAATGAGCTGTAGCAGTATTAGGATCACCAAACATTGCTGCCTGACTGCTGCCTATCCAGGTCGGTGCAGAAGTGGCTGAGCCACCATCGCCAATGGAATTATAAACAGTGATCGTGTAAGCATAAAGTCCATCACCAGGGATAGTGTCATCTGTGAAAGTTGTCATGATCCCGGTGGGTTCAAATTCTGCACCATCATCTCTTACTATATGATAACCTTCAATTGGCTGATTGAATGGTCCGCCATGCAATCCAGTTGTAGGATTTGCCCAGCTGATCACTGCATCGCCATCTACATTAGCAACTGAGATTCCGCTTACAGCTGCAGGAACATCTTCACCAATGTATGCAGAACCGCTGGCTGCGATTCCTTCACCTTCATCATTAAAACCTAATACTGAATAAGTGTAATTGCCAGCAGTTGCTGGGGTATCAGTCCAGTTTACCACTCCACCGATCACGGGAGTTGTAATTGTGTGGATAAGTTCGTCATTACGATATACTCTCATTTCATCAAGATCAGTCAATGCATCACCCATAACTGTCAGGGTAGGATTCATCCAACCCAGATCAGCAGAAAGAGCTCCGCCGGCATCTGGTGTGATCGTGAACATATCAGGAGCTGCTGGAGCACCTGCGGGAGCATTTTCGCCTAATTCATAAACGCAGATATAATCCGGTGCTCCCTGCAAAAGCGCACCAAGTGTTCTCAAAGCAGGATCCCAGTCATTCATATAACACAAACCACCGGCGATAGCACCGTCTCCACCTTGATCGGTTACATCTACTGTTTCCAGAATCTCAAAAGTCTCCGGGTCAATCTTGATGATAGTACATCCCGGTGATTGATGGAATGCATATAAAAAAGGTCCTTCC
>Ga0207996_1000203_pt1 | contig 55215 bp, 53 predicted proteins | sample AntAceMetag02UKG_FD_184773 | JGI IMG/M metagenome (GOLD analysis project Ga0207996, IMG submission 184773) | Saline lake microbial communities from Ace Lake, Antarctica - Antarctic Ace Lake Metagenome 02UKG (SPAdes) (version 2) | ecosystem: Environmental > Aquatic > Non-marine Saline and...
GGAGGTTGTAACGTTCTGCCGCCAATTTGTGAAGCTTTTTTGAGACTTTTTTTATATCTCAGGCAAATGCTGTGGGTGGGGGATTTTCAAGTGGCCACAGGTGGGGGATTTTGGGTGGCCATCGGGGGTGGTACAACCATCTTAAGATTAAGAAATTTAACAAATCGAGGCAGACGATATGGAAATGAAAGATTTAATCACGAATATTGCGAAATCACTGGTTGATCAGCCTGATTCGGTAAAGATTACGGAGGTAGAAGGAGAAACAATCTCGGTTATCGAATTGAGTGTCGCTAAGGAAGATATCGGAAAAATCATCGGCAAGCAGGGAAAAACGGCGACTGCAATAAGGACGATCATGAATGCTGCTTCCATGAAAATGAAGAGAAGATCGATATTGGAAATAATCGATTAATGGATGACTAATATGGTCAAACAAAAACAGTGACTCCTTTAAGCGGCCAAAGACATCATGTCGCACTGCAATATTACTGCCATTAAAGTGTCTCGGGTCATCCATTAGAATAATTAGGATAATTAGGGACACTTCCCTATTTATCCCTGAAACGAAAATCCCGGGATACCATACCAGTTTTCTCGTTAAATATTGTCAGAGGTTAGTCGTCCGTGGTCAGTTGCAAAATCTTTTAAACCATGTTGAATCTCACTTCAAGTACTTTAGACACTTTAAGTATTTTAAATACTTTCACAACTCTGTGTACTCTGTGAGATGATGATTGTTAGTTATTGACCCAATTGAATGCTTCATCCTTGTTGGTAAAGTGTTTGAGCTTGAAACCCTCAAACTCTGCAGCCTTTTCTAAAAACAAACGATGGTCATCAATGCTGGAAATTAACGCAGCTATTTTTACAGACTTCTTAATATTTGCTTTTCTGAAAACATTAACAAACATAAACATTTCTATTCTTGTTTCGTCAGGATCAATTTCTGTGTTCGTGAGATCAATAAAGCATTTTTGAAAACCGGTATTATTGAGTTCTACTCCAATGGCTAATATAATTTCTTCCGCAACTTTTGTATTAATCATGCCAGCCGCTTCTACTATAATTATTTGTATATCCGAATTTTGTTTTATGATGTATTCCATTTATTACCTCTTGTTTTTTTAGTTTTCAACCCCCGCCTTTCTCTACCTGTCTTGCCATAGCCTTAGCAAAGTCAGACGTACTCTGTGACTCCGTGGTGAATCGCTTTTGACGTTACAACGGTCAACTAACAACAGACAACTGACGAGATTAATAGCCATTAATGGCTATTAATCTCATCCAGCAAAACCCGAACTAACTCCAGTCCATTCCGCCGTCTACACACAATGTCTGGGCAGTAATATAAGCCGCATCTTTTGAAGAAAGAAAAGCAACAGCAGCAGCGATATCTTCCGGTTCCCCCTGACGGGGAATCAGCAGCTGACCGCTTGAAATGGACTGTTCAATGATCCAGGGAACAAAAGAGTCCTGTTCCATCATCATTTCACTTTCAACTGGTCTATAAAGGTTGGTGGCGACCATACCCGGCGCCACATTGTTCACGCGGATGCCTGAAGAGGCATAACACTTGGCCAGACTTTTGACAAACATAATCACCGCCGCCTTTGACGAGGCATAGGCACCGGTCATGTTTTTTGCCGCACGGCCCATGATTGACGATATCGCCACAATTGAGCCTTTAATCTCATCATCCATCATGGAATTACCGCACTCCCGGCAGAACATAAATGACCCCCGTACATTCACCCCGTAAATCCGGTCCCATTCTTCTATTGTAATCTCTAGGGCTGAAGACTGTGTTTCTGATATACCGGCATTGGAAACCGCCAGATGCAGCGGACCGAAGTGTTCTTTGGATTTCTTCACCAGTTCTTTCACCGATTCTTCAGATGAAACATCAACCGGAAAATAAATAGCCGTACCGCCTGCATCACAGATCTCCTTTACAACAACTTCACCGCCGGTCTGATCAATATCCGCCACCACGACCTTCGCGCCCTCACTGGCAAATCGATGGGCAATACCGCGCCCGATGCCGCTGCCAGCTCCGGTAATGATCACATGCTGATCAACAAATCTATTTAATTTTTTTTCCATTATTTGCTCCTTTGTAAACAAAATCTATTCCAATTAGAATTTTCAAATAAATCCACTATAATTTTTAAAACCTGAAAATACTTAAAACCCAAGTTCTTTCTGATATGCTTTTACAAGCTCAACCGTCACCCGGTCCTGGCCCTGCTGGCGGGCATACACCTCCGTACCTTCCACAGCTTTAGCCTGAAACTCCTCCGGCACCATCTCAAGGATGTCTTTTGCATCCTCATCCCAATCCATTATAAACTGAAACGGTTCAGGAGACGGCGCATCTGAAGAAATCTCTTCCATGTCAGCAAACAGTGTCGCATATTTGCCCTTGAAACGGGTGGGCGTATATTTCCGGGTGACTTCCTGAAGAATCTTCAGGGTCACCCCTGAGTTTCTTTCAATGGCCATATCATCGGCCACCTGGTGGATTTTTTTGATAGCAATTGAACGCACAAAATGAGGGAGCATTTCAGCGATCCGGGTTAAAGCCCGTTCTGCATCCAGAGCCCAGTCCACTTCACCGGCAGAAATGGCCCCTTCCATCTCTCCCTTGGTTTCAATAAAGATCTTCATGTAGATCTCATTAGTAATGGACTCAACAAGATTCTTGGCCCCCATAAATCCCATAAAGGGCCGGTTTTCAGAAAAAACATATCCGATATGCGGGATGTCCGCCATCAGAAAGTTCTTAAACCCAAGATCAGTTGACAATTTCAAGTCGTAGTAATTCCCTAAGATAATGGTCGGCGCCTTATCCAGAAACATTTCTTTCTTTTCGTCAATTACAGGATTAACCATAACTGCATCACAGACTTTCCTGACCTGCTCAGCGGCTTTTTCCGTTCCGACCGCTGCCATGCAGATCTCCATGCCCATTTCACGGGATAGAAAGCTGCTGATCCCCACACTGTATGAATCACAATTGTCGGTACAGATCGCGGCACTGGACTCAAACAGGGTATTTGAAACAAGCAGTCCGCTGGCAAAATCCAGCCCGCTTTTTATTTCTTCAGAAAGATAGGTTGCTGCATCAACCTTCAGGAGCCCTGCGATCTCATCCAGCCAGGCAGCTGTTTCACGAAAACCGATGGGAATGTGATTGGCAACAAAAGGGATATTAAATCTTTTTTCCATTTCAACGGCAGTTTCACGTCCACAGTCATAGGGATAGACACAGACATTTAAAGCTGCCCGGGGCGCATGCATTATTTCTTCTACCGTACTGTCTGCAGTTAATACCGCGTTTACGTTTATGCCGATACAGGCCAGCATCCGTTTGAGTTCAAAAACGTCCGCGCGCCAGTTAAAGGTTTCATAGGTCGGCCCGAGAATATTCACATTTTTTTCGACGCGCTTTTCACCCTTCGTCATCAGACTCAAAAGACCTAAGAAAGCCTTTTCTTTTCCTTCAGCCAGGGTCATACCGATCGGCGGCCGAATGATAATGGTTTGTTCGATCCCGATTTTATTTGCAATGCCTTCAACATCGTCCCCCGTGATCTCAATAACCGGCGAGGTGACAATGATCAGAACTTTCGGCTTTTCAGCCGCCACCTTCAGTAAGATTTTTTCAAGGGCATCTTCTGTGCCCATCATGACATTTGCGTAGGAGATCTGGGTACAGTACATATCCCCGCCCTGCTCTCCGCAAAGCAGATTCATGTGCTGCATCATGTAGCAGCCGGGTGGGGAATGAAAAACAATACGGGCATCTTTGATTCCAACCACAGCCCAGACCGCGCCTTCAAATGATGAGGGTTTATGGATCTCTTTCATGGTCATCTGCCGGGTATGCTTCAAATGACTTGAATCTTTTTTTCCCTTATCTTTATTCTGTGACATGGCTGCCTCCTGCATACTGATCCATCATTGACTGCCATTCATTAAAAACCGGCGTTTTAAGATTTTCAAAGAAATTCTCGCCGAAATCCAGGGCATAATCATAGCCGTATTCATTTAAGTAGTTTTCATTAATCAAAACAGGGATCAGCCTGGGGGTGACCTCCACCCTGGCCTGAAAATCACAAAAAACCACGTCCGGACAAAACTCATCCACCAACTGCAGTACCGTATCAAAGTCATCTTCTCTAACCCTAAAACGGTCTTTATAACGCGCCTTTAACAATGCCTGCTCCTGTTTGGCAAAGGCATTCCGCATGGAGGGCACCACCAGCACTTCAGCGCCGAATTCTGCCAGGATCTTAGCAATTGAGATCTCATTTGACGGACCGGTTACAAGAAGGACTTTTGTCTTTTTCTTATGAAACTCTTCTTTAATTTTTTCAAACCGCGGCAGGACTCTTGTTTCTTCGCGCGTCACAACATCTTTAAGCTTCTGACTGGAAGTTAGTTCTGCGACTCCCCGCAGGAAGTTGGAGGTTCCTTGAAATCCCACCGGCAGTTCGATATATTCAATTTTTGAATCAAACCGATTTTGAAGCGCCTTGCAGGTCTGATAGGGAACCAGCTGAATCGGACAAAGAAATTCCGCTTTTACGATCTTGGCCATTTCGTCCAGATGACCGGCGGGAAACGCATAAGTGGTAATCCCGGCTTCCCGGATGAAAGAGGTCAAAACCCCCAGGCTGTCTGCATCCTGACCTGCCCGGCCCATCAGTCCCACAGAATTTTCAACTTTATCCTGCGGATCAAGAACCTCTATGACCGCGGTCCAGGAGACATCACTTCCCCTCGGGGTGGCAAAATGGTGGTTAAACCCAGTCTGACAATAGGCCAGTTTCAGATCCGGCAGTTCTTCTCTGAGTTCAGTCAAGACCCCGCTGACGTCTTCCCCAATCAGCTGGGGAACACAAGTACTGATCACCAGGATAATCTTGGGGTTGTACTGATGATAGACATTGATGATCTGCTGCCTGAGGTTTTCTTCGCCGCCGAAGATCACCTCACTTTTATGCAGCGTGGTGCCCACCGTTAACAGACGCGAAGGTCTGCAGAACATAGACCCGATCTGATTTCCAAAGGTACAGGCTTGAGGACCGTGAAGGATCGGAATGATGCCTTCTGTTTTTCCGACATTAACTAAGGCAATACAGGATGAGCAGCAATGTTCATAACATTTTAAGGTCAAGACGATTCTCCTCCATAAAAGGTTAACAGTGCTTATAAAAATGTGCCGTCAACAAAAATGATATTAAAATAAATTAAACAAATTTAACCGCCCGCTTCGCTCAATACGATGAGCACGCAGTGAAAACATGGGGTTAAAAACAAAAAGCAGTTCTTTGCCTCTGCGGTGAAAATTATAATTTAAAATCCTTCCTTCTTCTCTTTCTTCATTTTCTTAACATCACCGATCATCTCAATAGCCATCTTAACATACTGTTTGGCCATGGACCGCCGAAAGCGGTTTCTGGAAAGAAAGTATTTAATCTGTTTATAAAACACACTGGGACGCACATAAGCCCCCACCCAGAAATCTGAAAAGATCTGAGACATCTTTTCAGACGGAATATCCGTTTTAATCACAGATTTGCCAAAGCCGTAATCATTCCAGTCCCGGCTGATGATCATATCTTTCTTTTCCAAATCAATATACATATCCGTTCCGGGAAAAGGAACGGCCATTGATCCCACGATAAAAGAACAGTGCTTCGGATAAAGCTTCTTACCATATTTCACATTTTCTTCCATGGTTTCAACTGTATCTCCCGGCATCCCAAAGAGAAGATAAATAGAGACCATGATATCAAACTCATTTTCCAGGGTATCCAGCATATTTTCAACAGCCTGACAGTCAAACCCTTCTTTGCCGCAGCACTTACGCATTTTCGGGTCCGGTGTTTCAAGACCGAAGACAATTTTAAACATACCGTTTTTTCGCATGCGCGGCCAGAGTTCCCGGTACTTTAAAAAAACATCTTCACGGGTCTCGTAATACCAGTAAAGTTCCTCACCGCAGGATTCAAGCGCATCCAGAAAACCCTCCATCTGTTCACGAACCAGAAAAGAAGCATCATCCTGGAAGAAAAAAGTATCATGTTTGAAGTTTTTCTTCACCCAGACCATCTCCTCAACCACTTTTTTCGGATCCCGGCGCCGTACCCCTTTATGAATTTTCCAAGTCACACAATACGGGCACTTATATGGACACCCCCGTGAGGAGGTGATGGCCAAAACCGGATTGCCTACCCAGTGGTAGCGGTCAACCGGGAAAAGATGCCAGGCAGGCAACGGCAGCGAATCAATATCCGCGATGGGCTCACGATCCGAATTACGGACAATATTACCTTTTTGATTACGCCAGGTAATGCCGTCCACCTCCTGCAGTGATCCACCTGTTTTAATGACCTTACAGATATGGCTGGCTGTTGCCTCCCCTTCACCCCGGACAACGATATCCAGCGCCGGGCACTGTTCAAGGGACTCCACATCCGTAAAGGTAAAGTGAGGTCCGCCCGCCAGAGTGACGATGTCCGGGCTGACCTCTTTCTTTGTCCGTTCAAAAAGAGTCAGTGATCGCGGGCTGACCGGAGTCTGACCACCGGCTCCGATGATATCCGGCTGAAACTGCCAGATACGGTCTATCACCTCATCAAAAGAAAAATTTTCAGCAGCCGCATCGACCATCCGGACATCTATTCCATCCTGCTCCAGTACTGCCGCAATATAAGCCAGACCGATATTCGGGGCGATGTTCATTTCAAGATGAAACATCGGCGGCTGAATCAGCATTACACGCATGAAGTTATCCTGTATCTCAAAGTTTAACGGTGTTTCATCGGCACTTTTGCCTGATCCGTGTCCTGCATTCCCTCAAAGGGCGGAAACACTTTAATGGCTTCAAAACCGCAGTGAAACTCACACATGTGACACTTGCAGCAAAAGCTCTGGTCCGGCGCGCTGGTTTTCATCAGTTTTCCGACTTTTCTCATCTGCAGCAGCTGGACCGGGCATACAGATACACAGGTACCGCAGCCTGTACATTTATCTTCATCAATTCTTATCTCGATCGGTGTTACATCTTCCATGGTTATTGTCGGCATTTCATCCTCCTTCAAAAAGACATTTATATGCCAGATAATTTAATGCTTATGATTTAAAAGTTAAGATACTTCCCGCTATTTTTATTTATGAAAGACCTTTCATCACCAAAGACCCCAGCTCTTTTCCATAACAGCGCAGCATCACAGAAGCTACAGGGTCACGCACAACCAGCCATTCCTGTAACACCCGTTTACGTTTGATGCAGTATTCTCTATGAGACGGATCTTCAATGGGTTTGGCATCTTTTACCGAATCTGCCCATTCCTGCAGATAAATCAAGGGCAATTTCATGATACGCTGACGGTATTCATCCGTTCCTCCGGACTGCGTTCTAAAAAAACTGTAATAGGGGCCGGTCAGGGTCCGGAACCACACATGAAGAGACGGCGGACCGATAATATCGTAATAGGAACGGAAGGTATTATCCAGCTTATCCAGGTATTTTACACGGTAATCTTCATTTAAGACAATATCACACAGCGGCATATGATCGACCATTCCGTGACCGGGACCGCGTCCTTCGTCCCAGTCAATCAGCAGTACCGGGAAATCATAATCATCTTTCGGAAAACCGATCACCGCTCCGGAGATAGACCGCCCGGAGATCACCTGCCACCACAAACAGATCTTTTCGATCTTGTCTGACTCAAAAACTTTCACCACCCCCTTACACATGGGCGAATCCAGAGTTTCAAGAAGCGGATCCATATTATAGCCCTGATAGTCGCCTGTCATCGGCTTCAGATCCAGGGTCCGCATGATCTCCCAGCATTCCTCCGGAAAGGGACGAATATTGGGAACCCCTTTTGCGGGCCATTGATCGCATTTAAAACCGACTTCTTTTCCCAGATGATATTCTTTCATGATACGCCTCCTGCTTTAAGTTATAATATTTTATGGATCAATAATTCCGGCCCTCTTCCTGAGGCGGAAGAATAATTATTGCACCCACAGGGCAGTTGTTCTGGCAGCCATGGTCTTTCATACACAGATCTATTTCAGTCACATAGGGAATACGTTTCTCCCCTTCCTCCTTATACTCGATAATATCCGGCGGACAGATCCTTTCACAGATCCCGCCGCATTCATCTGCACCAATGCATTTGTCTATATCATGGATAAACTGAAGCTCACTCATTGAAACCCTCCTGAAAAGCTATAATTATCCACGTCTAAAAAACGTGGTCTTAGGCTGGTCCCCAAAGGGGACCGTGGAAAATCGGGACCCCGTTTTGACCAAGCCGCAGTTTCAGGTGTTTTTGTGGATTTAAGGCGGCACATGTTTGAATCCTGACAAATCGGGATAAGTTTGTGACGCCGACCGCAAAAAAAACTGGAATAAGGGGATCCCGTTTTACGGGACCGGTCAAAGGGTGCCTTTTCTTTGTTACTTTCTTTGGAGCAAGCAAAGAAAGTAAAGAAATTTATGTTTTTAAAAGCCATAGTTTAATCCAATAATTACTGCATCTCTTTCATAGCATCATCCAGCTGGGGGTATACCCTGATCGCGTGCTGCGGACAGTTCTGCTGACAGCTGTGACACTCGATGCATATCTCAAGGTCAATCACCTCGACTACCCCGGACTCGGGATTCACCGCAATTGCATCCACATGACAGTAATCTACACAGATACCGCATCCGGTACATTCCTCTTCGTCTATAACGATGTTATGGTCTTTTTCATTCATCCCTACTCTCCCCCCACCTGTCTCTTTTTTTCATCGACCATCTGTTTAAACTTTTCATCTTCCTCATAGAGGTCCTGATAACCGAAGATCAAAGGAACCAGTGCAAAAACATGGTGACGGGCCAGGTCCATGTCCCCTTTAACCAGCTCCGTATAAGTGTACATCATCTTGGCCTCCAGGGAATTATCAATCACATCCAGCAAAACTTTGGACTTCAATTTCATCCCGACCTGCGCTCCCGGATCCTCACCTTCTTCTACGACATTTAACCCTTTAACAAGCTTGGTGGTCACATCCGGCTGATCATCTTCAAAACGCCAGAAGATACTGTCCCCATCCAGTTCTTCCATCTGGGCAATAAACTCTTCCTGAGTATTGACCCACTCCGCACCGTACTGCATTATTTCTAACATCGAAGCCATAAGAAGCTCCTTTCGTTATTTATTATTAATAATTTTTAAACATATTCCGCCTTCCGAACTCGCTCCTAGGTATATCCGATGCTGCACTTTTTCCCCAGCTCCGGTCCTAAAGTTCTCAGCAGCACGGACCCAAGGGGGTCTCTCTGACGCAGCTGGCTCATCATCAGCCGTTTGCGCTTATTTACATAGGTTTTATAATCATCATCTTTAAGCGGCTCCGCCTTCTTCACCACATCCACCCAGTGTTTAATATATTCAGTTTCACACTCAAGTGCCCGCTCTCTTTGTCCGCTGGGACCGTCAAAGATCATGTAAGGGCCCTGCTGCGCGCGAAACCAGCGGTAGGTAGACGGCGGACCGATGAGGTCCTTAAATTTATCATATGCCGGCTCCACCCCATCCAGATATTTCTCCCGGTACCATTCATGTTCAACACAATCTGCCAAAGGCATAATATCAATGATGACATGAAGCCTCTTTTTTGATTCCTCCCAGGCCAAAACCAGTGCCGGAAAATCATAGTTGTCATTCGGCCAGCCCATCCACATACCGCCGGCAATGCTTCTGGAGATCAGTACCCACATATGCGCCAGTTTTTCAATTTTATCATTATAAAAATGACGAAAGGCCCCCTCAACCATGGGCTTATTCACCCCGTTCTGAAGCGGGGTCAGGTCCTCTCCTTCGATCTCATTCAGTTTTTTAAGATCCAGACCCTCAAAATGCGGCCAGGTGGTCTCCGGATAAGGACTCGGCACAAACCCTTTGGGCTGCCACAGACTTTTGGAATCAAAGCCCAGATCAGTAATAATTTCACTCATTTTATTCCTCCATTCTTATGATTAAATAATTGATGTCTAATTCTGTCGGCGGCATGTATTATCCCAATAAAATAACATATTCTCTTAAAGCTCAAATATTTTTGTGGCCAGTCCTAACAGACCAATAATTGCACCGGCAATGACATCACCATACTTTTCAAAGAAATCAAGTTTAATCCAGGATAAGCCGAGATATCCGAGCCAGGTAAAAAGAACAATCGTTCCCAGGGTTCCAATGGCAAAAGCAATATTGACAAGAATGACTGCCAGTGTTCCGTACTTAACCGCTGCAAAAGTCATCGGCAAAAGCGCGATACAGGGCGTCAGACCCAATATCGCCACCAGGCCCCAACCGGCCCGTTTATTTTTAAGGTCAGTTATCCCTTCTGAACCCGTCAGATTATTCTCACCATGATCATGGACGAATCCGTCAACCCCCTGTACCTTATGGGTATGTTTATGCTCATGTAAAAGATCCCCATGATAGTGAGCGTGCTCATGATCCTCTTCGGTTGTTGCATCATAGCTGTGCATATGGTCATCATGGATCACACAGACAACAAGATCCAGTTTGTGAATATATATAATAAACCAGCCAAAGACAGAGAAAGTAATATCATGGCTGTGATCCTCTCCGGGCAGGGCATACGCACTCTCATTAATCCCGAGCCATTTATTGATGATCGGTATCCCGTGAGAGTGACCATGCGCCCCCACCTGCTGTTTGTAAAGCGCATAGGCGGCATACTCGAAACCGAAGATCATCAGCATCATCGGGGTGGCATTTTCAAGAAATTCAGCCACCTCTTTGGATGTGCCCGATTCAGCGAACACACCGACCATGCCAATGGCGACCGAGGTGCCGACATGTCCGACTCCGGCTATCAGTGCCAGCATCAGAACCCAGGGGGTCTTCCAGTTGTTGGCCCTGCCGACCATGACAAACGGGAACCAGTGGTCCGGCGAAACGGTATGGGTGGCCGCCAGAGTAAAAGTACCGATCATCAGAGTCCATAGTCCTGCCTGGGTAAGATCGATCTTCATGATTAAGCCTTAAAATATAATATTATTTCCTGAACCGGTATCCGATTAACCGGGAGGAATTACCCACCACCACAATCGATCCGATATTATGAATAACCGCGCCAAAAATAGGTCCGATATCACCGGTAGAGGCCAGTACCAGCGCCACCCCATTGATTAAAACAGAGATCACCAGGCTTTGTTTAATGATCTGAACGGTTTTTCGGGAAAGCGCAATTGCCTCAAAGACCTTACTGAGATCATCACTGATCAGGGCTATGTCTGCAGCTTCAATAGCTGCGTCCGTTCCGATAACGCCCATGGCAATCCCCACATCCGCCTCAACAAGAGCAGGCGCATCATTAATACCGTCTCCCACCATGGCCACTTTTTCGCCGGCTGCTTTTAATTTTTTAATGTGTTCAAGTTTTCCCTCGGGAAGTAAATCAGCAATGATCTCATCAAGGCCCGCACCTTCTGAAATGGTCTGGGCAACCTTCTGATTATCGCCGGTGAGCATAATGACTTTTTTGATGCCCACATCTTTAATTTCGCGGATAGATTCATGGACATCTTCTTTCAGCTGGTCGGCAATGGCAATACCGCCGATAACTTTGCCTTCATGTCCGACCAGAACACCGGTTGAGCCGGCTGATGCCATTTCATCCAGAAAGAATCTTGCTTCATCGCTTAAAGAAATTCCTTTTTCCGCATACATCCTCTCGTTGCCGACTATTATTTCCCGGCCTTCCTTTAAAGCGATAATCCCTCTCCCCACCGTCACCCTTGTCTCATCCGGATTATAAGGCCAGGCCTCTTCCTCCTCACAGGATTTTAAAATTGCTGATGCAAGAGGATGTTCTGAATGGCGTTCGGCAGTCCCGGCAAGAGACAAAACTTCTTTATGATCCATACCGTCAAAACCGACTACGGTCCGGACCGCAGGCGCGCCATAGGTAAGGGTTCCGGTTTTATCAAACACAAAGGTGGTTAACTTGCCTATCACCTCCAGTACCGCACCGCCCTTAATAAGGATCCCGCGCCTTGCAGCGTTTCCAATCCCGGCTACAACCGCTGTAGGTGTGGCAATGACCAGAGCACAGGGACAGGCAACAACAAGAACCGTCACTGCCCTTAAGATCTCACCTGTTGTCAGCCAGACAAGTCCGGCCAGGATTAACATTACAGGCGTAAACCATGCAGCAAAACTGTCCGCAATACGTTCAATGGGAGGTTTTTCCAACTGGGCTTTATGTACAAGCTCAATAATTTTGGAGATAGTTGTATCATCAGAACTTCGGGTCACATCAATCTTTAATACACCCGCCTGGTTAAGGGTACCGCCGTAGACTTCATCACCGGTTTCCTTGGCGATCAGAACAGACTCACCTGTGATCGGCGCCTGATTGACTTCGCCTCTGCCGTCTTTAACGATGCCGTCGATAGGGATCTTTTCGCCGGGTCTGACCAGCACAATATCACCTATTTCAACATCCTCTATATCAATTTCAAACTCACGGCCCCCTCTTATCACCCGGGCCGTATCCGCCTCAAGCTCCATTAAAGATCGAACCGCCTCACCGGTTTTTGATATGGTAATATCTTCCAAAAGCTCGCCAATATTCATCATTAAAACCACCATCGCCCCGGCCACATATTCACCGACCCAGATAGCGGCGATAAGTGCACAGGTCACCAGAACTTCCGCGTTTAATCTTTTATGGGTTATGGTAGAGATTATTGAATTTCTAACGATCGGATAGCCTGAAAGTATACAGGCCGTCAGGGCCAGATATATCCACGGGGCTTCAGACTCCCCCTTTACCCATGAAACACTCACAAGGACAATGCAGATAAGCGGATTAATAAATTCGCCGTACCGGTCCATAAATTTATCAAAACCCGTATCGCCGTTCGCATGTACGGCTGACAGTTCCTGCTCTATAATTGCTTCTCTGGAAACATCATGCATGACTTATCAGTTCCTCCAGGAAAAATTAATCCGCATAAAACTGCCGATCAGCATCAGCAGTGCAGCAACGGCGACTTCTAAAAATAATCCTGAAAACAGACCGGCTAAAAGCATCACCCCCAGGAACAGTTCAATACTGAGCCTTCTGCGAGAAATACATTCAAGCAGCGCATTCTTTATTACGGGGAAAACACCGATAATGGCGGCACATAACAGCATCCCGTCAGAGAGATTTCCCGGAAGCAGCTGTTTATAACCGACATAGATCAGGATCAGCATCAGAAAAGCACCAAACCAGTCCCGCACCGGGTCTTTGAAAACTTTATGAACCAGGGTGGTATGTTCAGGATCGTGATTATGATGATGTTTGTGATAAAAAGTGTGCTCATGCTCATGAAGATGCGCAAAAGCCCTGTTCCCCATATCCCGGTCCCCAAACGCCTCGTGGTGCTTATGAGTATGGAGGTCAGCATCATGGTCGTGATATTCTTCTTCCTCGTGCTCATGGTCATGCCCCTCCGGGACTGAATGGTCATGAGAATGGTCTTCATGCCCGTGTTCGTGGTGATCTGGGTCATGAGATGCATTTACCCGGCTATGATCTTCAGTCGAAGGACCGTCCTGACTCTTTTTTTTCTTCTTTTTTTTCTTGAAAATCAGAGACTCTCTATGGACATCATGCATTTTTTCACCTCAACAGATACGTTTATTTTATTTTCTTCAAAATCAGCGTTGCCTGGGACAGGTTGTCAACAAACTGACGGACTTCATCAGAATTAAGCTGTTTAAACAGACCTTCAAACTCACCCCGCCTTCTTTTATAAAATTCCTGTCGTGTATCCATTCCCTTTTTTGTCAGCCTTACTTTCACCAGGCGGCGGTCATTTTTATCTCTCACCCGCTCAGCCAGACCGTCACGCTCCATACGGTCAACCATATCCGTCATGGTGGAGCTTTTCACCCGGGCATTCCTTCCAAGTTCACCAATTGGATATTCTTCCTCAGGATTTTGAAATGCAAAAAGCGACTTAATAAATGATGGCGAGAGATCTGATCCGCTTCCATTTTCTGTGCTAAATACAGTTTTGTTATAAAACTCATCAATAAATTCCTTGATCACCATCATCTGAAAATCAATATTGCCAGCATCTTTTGACATACGATCCATCCTTATAATGTTTTTTCCATTTCGGATTTTTTATTTCCGGATATTCCGGTTTCGTAATATTATGGCTAAATTCAATCTTTGTCAAATTCTTTTTTTTTAACTAAATAAAGTTGAAATTAAAGGAATTACAGACAAATTGATAATATCTGTAATTAAGTTTAATAGAGATCGAAATTGTCCAGTCGGGAATAAAAGGAGTAAAAGAAGCTGATATTGTTGAATACTACCGGGACAGAAATTATCTGCTAAAGCATTTTATGGCTCCAGGTAACCGCATCCATATACATTTCAGGGAAATCCCCTTCCCTGACAGAAAGCTTTCGTGCATACACCGGAAGCTCTTCCCAGAAACCTTTTTCATAGGAGACCACCAGCCGTAGAAGATCATGAAACATATTAGGCTTGCCCTGAAGAGCGTCTTTTAGTTCTTTGGCAATCGGCCAGCAAAGACGACCATTTCCTGATCTCTTTTTCACCCAGAAGAACCAGAGCATGCCAGATTGATTTGACTTTTGCGGAAAAACCGAAAAAGGACGAATTGATCAAACGCTGTAATTTATAGGATAACGAAAGGTCATGCTTTATGATCTGTTCAAGTTTCTCAAAGCCAAGCTCGGGTCTGTTTACCTCACGGATCAGGCGCATAAAGTTAAGCTTATTGACCGGAATATCGCGGCCCGGGACAATGATCGGTTTACTGAAAAAATATCCTTGGAAGTAGCTATACCCCAGATCGAGTTCCTGCTGGTAGTCCTCGAACGTTTCGACCTTCTCTGCCAGATAACGAATGCCCGGATTATTGATCTGCTCTATAATGTTTTGGCGTTCATCTCCGGTTGTCTGCAAAAAATCGACCTTTATAATATCAGCAATATCAATAAGCGGTCTTTGATGATCATTATATACAAGTCATCAAGGGCCAGGATGAAACCCGCGTCCTTAAGCTTTTGACAGGCTTGGACAACAACATCATCATCGGCCTGAACATCTTCAAGAATTTCAACAACAACCAGCCCCTTGGGAAGCAGTATCATAATTAAAATATAATTCTATCACCTGTATACATTTAAAGCAGCTGTTATTCCAATCTGCAGACAGCTAAGTAACCCTTCCGTACATATCGGCAGCATGTCTTAAGTCTGCCATATGCTTATCCGTAAACCTGTTATATTTTAATTTCCATTTCCAGTTTCCGCCGACAGTCCCCGGTCGGTTCATCCTGAACGCCTCACCATACCCCAGCACATCCTGGGCAGGAATGATAACAAGGTCGGCAACAGTGGAATATGCAAGCTTGATCAGCTGCCAGTGAAAATCACTGAAGTTTACGGAATCCATATAATCAAGGACATACTTCCTCAGATTATCATCGATCTCTGAACCGTAAAACCAGCCGTTAGTCGTATTGTTGTCATGCGTACCTGTATAGACAACAACCTTCCTGTTCTTATAGTTGTGGGGAAGATAATAATTTTCACGGGTATGATCAAAGGCAAACTGAAGGATCTTCATCCCCGGCAAATTCATATCATCTCTTAATTTTTCTACGTCAGGCGTTATCTCGCCAAGATCTTCGGCAATTAAGGGGAGATCCCCCAGATCTTTTTTCAGACATTTAAAAAAATCGATCCCGGGCCCACTCACCCATTTTCCATTAACAGCTGTCTTTTCTTTTGCAGGAATTGACCAGTAGGATTCCAGAGCTCTAAAATGATCTATTCTTACAATATCGACAAATTGATTAAGATGCTGAATCCGCCGGGTCCACCACTTCATTGCAGAATCATTTAATTGTTTATCATCGTCCTCCCATTTATAAAGCGGATTTCCCCACCTCTGCCCTGTTTCACTGAAATAATCAGGCGGAACACCGGACACAGATAAGGGTTTAGACGTTTTTTTATCAAGCTGAAAGATATCCGGATGGGCCCATGCATCAGCACCTTCAAAGGTGATGTAAATCGGGATATCCCCGATTATTTGAATACCGATACTGTTGCAGTACTCCTTTAATTCTGACCACTGCATAAAAAAGAGGTACTGCACAAACTTATAAAAATCAATACTACTCTTAAGTTCAGCACCCCACTTTCTGATGGCTTCCGGCTCACGCATTGCAGCAAACTTTTCCCAGGCAAGCCAGTAATCGGTATTAAAGTGATCCGCCAGTGCTGAAAACAACGCGAAATCATTCAGCCAGTATTTTGATCCTTTGCAGAAGTTTTCGTAATCTTCTAAATCTTTATCCTTTGCACTTTTAAAAAATATATCTGAAAACTCTCTCAGAACCGGCATCTTATGCTTAACAACTTCATCAAAATCAACAAAATCCGACTCTTCAAAATTAAAAGGCTTAATGTCAATTTCAAACCATTTCTTTTTAAGCTTATCAAGAGAAATTAAAAGCGGATTCCCCGCAAACGTTGACTTTGAAGCATAGGGTGAATATTCAAAAACAGGGGAAACCGGACCAAAGGGAAGGATTTGCCAATAGCTTTGGCCGCCTTTCTGCAGCTGCTGTGCAAACTGATAGGCTTCAGCACCCAGTGTACCGATCCCATAATTGCCCGGAAGACTTGAGATATGCAGGAGTATTCCGCTTGATCTTTTTATTTCCATTTTCAAGGCCTTTTCTGAGATTATCGATCATCAAGCTATAAAAAGTTTATAGATTGGTATCAAACAAGAGTCAAGAAACAATTATTTAAACTATTTTTCAATTTTTGGAAGAGATTAAGCTCTTTTTTGAAGAACTGTATTTCGATAAAGATCAGATTCAAAATAACAATAAGCCCCGGTATCCGGAAAATCATTTTGAATCCGATACAGCAGAGGTTCCAGTTTTTTATTTTCTAAAGTGTCTTTATTCCCAGCCATTGCTTCTTTATCCTCATGCTGTTCAGCTGCACTGGAATTATGATCGTATAGAATATCCATAATACATAGTCCTCCCTTTCTGTTATAAAATACATACAAAATGCGTTCCAAAAACAAAGATAGAGGTCATTTTCTTTATGCTGCAATTTAGAGTACTTACAAATAGTAAATTCACAAGAACCTTCCTTATAAAAAATAAGGCAATAAATGCCACAAATACGTCAAAAAAGTATACCTGTAAAACTTAATTCAAATAAAAAAGGGAGCTTGAAAAAGCTCCCTTTAATAACAAATTATTAAATATGAATTCTAGAGCATTTTTATAAATATTGTAACCCTATGTTTTAAGTGACGGCTGGTGAAGTTCAATCTAATGTCAAAAGCCAAAGTTCAAATGATAAATGAATGCCAAAAAAGAAAAGCACAAAAAGGATAAATGAGTTTGGCATTGGTGTTTTTTAGTTTTATTTGAAATTTGAAATTTCATGTTTATCCGTTAAAACCGTTCAAACGGCAGCCCAGCTGTCCCGAGGCTATAGTAAAACAGAAACTGCCCTAGCTTAAAGACTCAAGATAACTATGAATTGAATCCGCAGCTACTCTTCCGGCACCCATTGCAAGAATTACCGTTGCGGATCCGGTAACGATATCTCCGCCAGCCCAGACACCCGGAATGCTGGTCTTACCCGTATCAGGATCAGCCACGATATATCCCCATTTATTAAGGTCCAGTCCTTCTGTGGAGCGGGTAAGCAGCGGATTCGGACCGGCCCCCACAGCAATAATGGCAAGGTCACATTCAAGATCAAACTCAGATCCCTTAACAGGTACCGGCCTTCTCCTTCCGGAGTCATCCGGTTCACCCAGTTCCATCTTGAGTCCGGTCATTGAAGTCAGCCTTCCCTTCTCATTACCGTTAAACTTAACCGGACTGGTTAAAAAATGAAATTCAACCCCCTCTTCTTCTGCGTGATGAACCTCTGCCGCCCTTGCTGGAACTTCCTGCCGTGAGCGGCGGTATACAATACGTGATTTTTTCGCGCCAAGCCGAAGCGCGGTTCTTGCTGAATCCATAGCAACATTTCCCGCCCCGAGTGTGATTACGTTTTTACCAACAATAACAGGCGTATCATATTTTGGATAAAGATAGGCTTTCATCAAATTTGAGCGGGTCAAATATTCATTTGCAGACATTATCCCAATCAGGTTTTCACCGGGAACCTTTAAAAATGTAGGCAGGCCCGCACCTACCCCGAGAAAAACAGCATCATATCCCTCTTCAAAAAGCTCTTCAAGAGAAACGGTCCTTCCCACAACAGAATTACGTTCGAGTTTAACACCCATCTCTTCAAGACCGGCAACTTCTGAAAAAACTATTTCTTTAGGCAGCCTGAATTCCGGTATACCGTAAACAAGCACGCCTCCCGGCTTATGAAATGCTTCAAAAATTGTGACCTCGTGCCCCTTTTGAATAAGGTCAGATGCCACCGTAAGACCGGACGGACCGGAACCGACCACAGCGACCCTTTTGCCGGTTGGCTGCATTTTTACCGGCGGTGGCGCATTTTTGTTTTTTCTTTCATAGTCCGCGGCAAATCTTTCAAGATTTCCAATAGCAACGGGATCACCTTTTTTCCCCAGAACACATTTACCCTCACACTGCATCTCCTGCGGGCACACTCTTCCGCATACTGCGGGAAGTCCGTTTTTTTCCCAGATCTTACTTATGGCAGCAGTAAAGTCCCCATCCTTTATCCGCTTAATAAATCCCGGTATGTCAACACTGACCGGGCATCCTTCGACACACAGCGGTTTTTTACACTGGATGCATCTTGAGGCTTCTTTTTGAGCCGTTTCTGCATTTTGTCCCAGAGGAACCTCATCAAAATTTTTTGCCCGTACTGAAGGTGCCTGTTCCGGCATTTTTTGTCTGGGAATCTTTTCTTTTTTAACTTTTTTTTCCGGCATTTATTGTCTCCATTATAAGACCGCTGCCACAGGCAGGATCTAACCTTTTAAATTACACAAATGTTCTTCATAACTTTTTTTTTCGTCTTCAGCATATGCCTGAAGTCTAAGCATCAGTTCATCAAAATCAACTTCATGTCCGTCAAATTCAGGCCCGTCAACACAGGCAAATTTAGTCTCACCGCCCACAGTCACCCGGCAGCCGCCGCACATCCCGGTACCATCGATCATAATAGGGTTAAGGCTCACCAGTGTTTTGACATTTTTTTCCTTCGTTACCTCACAGACAAATTTCATCATAGGAACCGGACCGATCCCCACAACAAGCTTCACATCTTCTTTTTCAAGCACATCCCTAAGTACATCTGTGACAAAACCATGGTGACCGTATGAACCGTCATCAGTACACACCTTCAGCTCATGGGATGCGGCTTTCATCTGTTCTTCAAGTATTAAAAGATCCTTATTCCTGGCTCCGATAATACTGATAACATTATTTCCAACCTGTTTCAGTCCGCGTGTAATCGGATGAAGAACCGCAACCCCGGTTCCTCCGCCAACACAAACAACAGTCCCCAGTTTTTCTAGATGGGTGGCCTGTCCCAAAGGACCGATAACATCCTGATATCCCTCTCCGACCTTTAACTGCTTAAAAATAAGAGTTGACTTGCCAACAACCATATAAATGACCGTTATGGTCCCCTTCTCAGGATCGGTATCAGCCATCGTCAGGGGAATTCTTTCACCTGTCTCATTTGCTTTTAAAATAACAAACTGTCCGGGCTTTGCCTTTTTTGCAATTAACGGCGCCTCGATCTCATTTAAAACGACATTCCCCCGGGACATTTCCTCACGTCTTACAATCTTAAACATTACTCTTCCTCCGGTTTCAAATTTAACCTTCAAACAGCACTTATCCCATTTTTCGTTTCTAATTATGTGATCGCTGGTTCATATTAACTAATAACTTAAAGAAAGTCATGAAACCAGTCGGTTAAAATTTATAATTAATACAACAGTATTCTTCAATTAAGAATCCCGTTTTGAGGTAGTCATACCGCGATCTGACATAAGTATAAAGTCCGTATCATCAGCAATTTTACCGGCAAATTAAAAAAAGACATATTTATTCAATTTATGATTTTGGATCCGGGATTGCAGAATTATTTCTTATTTGTTCTTCTTTGCTGTTTTTATCGAAGCGACTACAATAGCAATAATTTCATCATTTTCCTTCATTATGAATTTAAGCAATGATTTATCAACAACATTCATTTCATCCAGCAGCTCTAAAGCAAAATCAGGAGAGCTTCATTTTTTGCCTGACTTCCGCCATTACACCCTTTGCAGTCTCACTGCACTTATCTGCCCCATCATTCAGAATATCAGTAACATCATCAGGTCTTTTCTCAAGCTCCATAGCCTTTTTCTGAATCGGCTCGAGCGCTTTCATTAAATTTTCAAAAAGTATCTTTTTACAGTCCACACACCCCCTTGAAGCAGACTTACACTGAGCAGCGACATCGGAAACAACATCTTCAGGAGAAAAAGAAGTATGCATGGTATAAAGATTACAAATCTCAGGATCACCGGGATCCTTGAGACGCTTTCTGTTCTCATCCGTAACTGATGTTCTCAGCTTTTCCCAGATATCATCGGGATTTTCTAAAAGACCAATATCATTATTAAGGGTTTTTGACATCTTCGCTTTACCATCAAGTCCAAGAATCTTAGGAGTGGATGACAACAACCACTTGGGTTCAGGAAAGGTCTTGCCGAATTTAGTGTTAAACCGCCGGGCGACTCTCCGTGTAAACTCAATATGCTGAATTTGATCTTCACCGACCGGTACAGCTGTTGCTTTGTACAACATGATATCCGCTGCCTGCAAAACAGGATAATCAAGCAGTCCCACATTTATATTTTCACGGTGCTGTTTTGATTTATCTTTAAACTGGGTCATTCTCTCAAGATCACCCAGGGGCGTGATGCAGTTTAGTATCCAGGTAAGTTCAGTATGTTCAACGACTCTTGACTGGACAAAAAGCCGGCATTTTTGAGGTTCCAGACCGCAGGCAATAAGAGTACGGGCAGCATTCATAATACTCTTCTGAAATTTTTCCACATCATAATCAATAGTTATGGCATGAAAGTCAACAATGCTGAACACACAGTCATAGGTTTCCGTAAGTTTTACCCAGTTTTTAATTGCACCGATATAATTTCCGATATGTATTGTCCCGGTGGGCTGGATACCGCTAAAAATTTTTCCTTTTGCCATTGATCTGCTTTCTATTTTTTTAAATAAAATTAAACTTATTCCACACTCGCCATTCCAAATCCCGCATTCGAAAGTGGCGGAAGTGCATGGGAATCGAACCCACCAGAGACGCTATTAACACCTCCCACTGGATTTGAAGTCCAGGAGTGTCACCAGACACAACCCACTTCCACAACGTAATTTTTTATCATCTTATCACATTATGGTCAAGAAACTTGATGTTTCAGGCTCTTTTATTTAATAAATTCACAATAATTTAAAAAGAATACGAAGAGGCACTCTTCTACCCGGAGGGAATCAGGATAACTGCATATTTTAGATTGATTTTGAAACGATTAAGCTTATAATTTATAAAACCACAAAACAGGTATAAAATTGTTCTTCAAAAAACTCACAAACATCTCAAGCTTACGAGTGGACAAGAACCGCTTCAAGGCCTTTCTTCTATTATCAACGGTCATTCATCTGGCTTTTCTTATTGCTATGCCTATGACCGTCAAAAAAAAGGCCCCGCCAAATCCAAAATTTTTTAATGTCGACCTGGTTAAGAGAAAACCTGAAATACTTGAAAAAATATCTCCAAAAATTAAAACAGATATTAAACAAAAGGTTAAGACAAAGACAAAAACAAAAGTAAAGCCTCATAAGTTAAAAAAGTCCGTTAAAGACAAATCTACCCTTAAGAGAGAGGCAACGATATCTCTTAATACCAGAGATGCAAAATACACCTCGTATCTGACTCACCTGAAGCAGAAGATAAACACTGCCTGGCAATATCCGGCAATTGCCAAAAAAAATAAGATCGAGGGAGAGTTAACCCTCTGTTTTTCACTGAACAGCAAGGGTAGACTGCTTGATATTAAGATCATTCATCCTTCAGGTCACGACATTCTTGACCGGGGATCAATAAGTGCTGTTGAAAATGCCAGCCCTTTTAATCCTTTTCCGGAAAAATTAAAACTTTCAAAACTGACTCTCATTTCTACTTTCATCTACCAGTTCGAAGCAGATTAAGAAATGGGGATCCTAGAATTCCAGGAGTCAAGGGAAACTAACAACTGATAATTTAAAAATACAGAAGAAGAGTTTGACGTCTTTCGGGTTAACCCCGTAGCTTAAACCCTTCAACCATACAAACAGAGAAGATATTTATAACTACAATGTGTTTATTATAACCCTGTAATTTGCTTTTCACTCGACCCCTGGAACCCTTTTTAAACAAGAGTTGCGGTTTAAACCTGTAATTAATAAGGATAGAAAACAAAAAAGCACAGGGAAAGTACGGCAAGGACCCATAATCCGGCCGGAACCTCTTTTGTCCTTCCCGCAAAAATTTTCATTAACGGATAAAGCACAAATCCGGATGTCATTCCAAAACCAAGGTTATAGGTAAAGCTCATAAGCGCAACCACAGAAAATACAGGCACAGCCTCAGTAAAATCATCAAGCTTTGCTTTCGCAATTGTGGACACCATTAAAAGTCCGACAACGATTAGCGCGGGCCCGTAAGCACAGGGAGGGATGATACTAAAAAAAGGCGCAAAAAAGAGTGCCATCAAAAATAAAAGCGCGGTAACAACTGCGGTGAGGCCGGAACGTCCTCCGGCTTCAATACCTGCAGCGGATTCAAGAAATGTACCGGTAGTCGTTGTACCCAGCAAAGATCCGACAATTGTTGCAAGCGCGTCACAAAGCATGGGCTTTTCTATTTCCGGCAGCCGGCCCTTTTCATCAAGAAGCCCAGCTTTATAGGAAACACCAATAATTGTTCCCATAGTATCAACAAAATCCATCACAAATACCGTAAGAATCACCGAAAAGAAACTCCATTTAAAAGCACCTGCGATATCAAGCTGTAAAAATATAGGGGATATGTCCGGAGGCGCACTGACCCATGCCTGAGGAAAGGGGGTAACCTTCGTAATCATGGCAAGAAAAGTTGTGAAAATTATTCCGATCAGAATTGCAGCCCTGACTTTTTTGGTCATTAGAAAAAGAATTAAAATAAAACAGAAGATAGAAAGAAGAACACTTGTCTGACCCAGATTACCCACATGAACCGGCGCACCCTGTGACCCGAGAACAACAATACCGGCCTCATTAAGCCCGATAAAGGCCAGAAAAAACCCGATCCCAACCGCGAAACTGACTTTCAGACATTCAGGAATCTGATCGGTCAGCCAGATTCTGATCTTAAAAATAGTCAGCAGCGTAAATAAAACACCGCCTAAAAATATCGCACCAATTGCGGTCTGCCAGCTATAACCCAGTACTTTTACCACTGTAAAGGCCACAAAAGCATTCTCTCCCATATACGGTGCTATGGCAAAAGGTCTCTTTGCATAAACGCCCATCAGCATGGTTCCAAAAAAAGCACTGATAATCGTTGCAACCATAGATGGACCGAAGGGTATGCCCGCAACCTCCAGGATCTTTGGATTCACAACAATAATGTATGCCATGGTTACAAAAGTTGTTATTCCGGCAACAGTCTCCTGCCTGACATTTGTCCCCAGTTCATCAAGCCTAAAATACCTGTTCAGCATCTATTCCTCCGGTTTTTAAATAAAAAAAATGGGGACATGATAAATCCGCAGACTTCTGATCACAACAATTTTATATTTTTACCATCTGGAAGCTTTCCGCCCGGTGCGGAGAATATCATGAAAAATTAACGTTGGCCCATTTTGTTGAAGTAAAATAATATGTAGGCAATACAGCTTCATTCACACCTGTTTTTTCTGAATACTCAGTAACTGTTTCCCACTCACCCTTTTCATAGGCAACAACAAGATTATAAATATCATAGAAGGAATTTTTTTGCCCGAGGAGTGCATTTTTAACATCATCAGAAAGAGGAAGCTCGTTTAACACCTCCTCCATCGGCCAGTCTATCAGAGCATCAATTAATAAAAAAGACCCGTCATAAAATAATCGGGCTCAATGTTTTTCTTTCCAATATCAGTTGCCGGAAATTCACAAAACTTTGCCCGGACTAAAGATAAACTGATCACCTCCTGGGGCTTGTCATCCCCGATAGCACTTAAAGCTATGATCGATGCCCATTTCTTGTATCTCTTTCACACCCAGCAGAGCAAAAGAATGTTTTATTGACTCGACCTTCATACTAAACCTGAAATATGCTGAATTTATAAATTTTAAAAGTTTGTAGGTCAGGGCAACATCATGCTTGATAATATCTTCAAGTCTGTCAAACTCAACTTCCGGGCGATTGATCTCACTTAACATCCTTAAATGATTAAATTTCATTCCGGGAATATCACGGCCGTTACAACATCCTGGTCAGGTATAACATCTTCAAGGATTTCAATTGAGATAAGATCGTTGGGTATAACAGAGGGCGCCCTGCTTAAAATATGCTGTTTGGTAAAATTAATAAATGCTTTTTTCCGCTTCGTTATGTTATCAAGGCCGATAAGAAGAAAACTGTTTGTAATCAGTTTTGCAGTAGCTTTATCGCCGTCCAGTTCAGTATCATAAAAATTATCCAGCCCTGACCTGAAAAGAAGCTCGTAGGCAACAACATTCTTTTTAAGGTCGAAAATCGGCTGTCTGGCAACAAAAACCTCCAAAACATCTCCTGTTTAAAAAGAAGTCATTAATATTTTAAAAGACGCTTCAAAGTTTAATATGTATAACTTATATTATAAGCTATACATATCTCACACTTATTTCAAGTACTATTATTTTTAAATAACTTAACTAATCAGAAGAATCAAACCTTATTAAAAAAAACAAAACTTTATCAGCATCTTCCGACAAGCTTGATTTTTCAGATACATGCCACATGACTCCTCACTCAGGTGCGGTCGTCGCGACACACTCCCGATCAGCAAGTACTTAAAAAAATATCAGCTATCAATATCCTTTTAATAAAGCCGTTCAACCCCCTTTTATAATTTCATTTTCCTTGACATATAACAGAAGTTAAAGTATCTTTTTTAATTGACTGATAGAATTTATTATATCTGTAAACCTGCAAACTCCCAACCTTTTTCACATTAAAAAGTCTTTCTGAAAAGGAGTAAAAATGGCTGAAAAAAAGATCGAAAAAAGTATCCCAAGCAAACTACCCCCTGAAGTATATAAAGCTCTGGAAGACATCGTCGGAGAGGAATATATCTCACAGGACAGGGCTGTTGTAGAATGTTACAGCAAATTCTCTGTTGACTCAGGCGGCGCACTTAAAAAACATGCAAAAGACCCGAGTAATATCCCTGCCTGTATCATCCTGCCTGGAACAACAGAGGAAATACAGGCCATTATGCGGGTATGCAACCGTCATAAGACCAAAGTCATCCCCTTTACAAACGGAATGATTACATTCAACGGCCCCACAACGCCTGACCCCACCGTGTGCGTCCATGTAAGCCGCATGAACAGGGTACTGGAAGTCGACGAAGACAACATGACAGCCAGAGTACAGGCTTTTACAGACTATGCACAAGTTCAGGCGGATACCATGAAAAAGGGACTCTGGAACGGCGGAACCCCTCTGGCCACCACACTGTGTAAGATCTCATCCCAGAGCGCTTTTGCAGGGGTATGGCAGACAGATCATAAATACGGTACCCTTTCACGAAATATAATAAGCATTAAAGTCGTCACCCCTGAGGGTGATATAATCATAACCGGTTCTGATGCGGTTGCAGGCATGGATACATTCTGGGAATACGGACCCGGACCGGATCTATACTCCCTGGTAAGGGGAAGCGGAGGAACAACCGGTATCATTACTGAAGTCGTGGTAAAACTCCACCCCTGGCCGGGCGGAGAAGAACTCCCGGAACCGCCGGCGGGCAGACCTTCGATAAAAACCTATCAGGATCCGAAATATGATACAGCAGACTTTCCTCAGCGGCATAAACTCCTCTGGGTTGAATTTGAAGATTTTGATTCTGAGCTGAAAGCACTTAGAGAAATCGGTCAGGCAGGCATATGCGCGGGCTTAAATGCAACAGGCGTTTATAATGCGTATTACTGCTCACAGACTCAGGACATGACCCTGGACAGGGTTAAAAATAAATTTTTTCCGGCTTACAATCTCTATGTCATCATCGGCGGATTTGTATCTGAAAAACAGATAGACTATGAAGAAAATGTTGTAAGAGATATTATTGCAGAAACAGGCGGTAAATTTATTTCAGAAGATTACAAACCTGAAGTCTATAAAGCTCTGGCACCCTGGAACCTTGACTGTATCCGCCACGTAACCGGATACAGGATGAACCGTCATTCTTACACCGGCTCAAACATCCTTGGTGGCCCTGTTGATATGGTTGCAAAAAAAACCAGGGAAGTATGGTCAAAGGCGATCGATACTTTCGGCGAGACCTATATAACAGACCGAGGCGGTATAGAGGACACACCTTTTCTATATTCCAGCAATCACAGCGGACGCTACTGGCTCACAGAAGCAGATGTTTATCCGGATCAGACCAAACCTGAGCTTTTGGAAAAAGGCGCAGCCCTAGTTGCCTGCGGCATCGTAAACACAATTGCAGACGGTTTTGGCCCGGGTGCCAACGGTCTCGGTGTATCAATTGAACCGGTGACTTCATTCATGCCTGAGGTCGGGCCGAACGCACATCTTCTTTTCAGAAAAATACGGGACATCTTTGATCCCAACGGAATCTGCGCACCGGGCCGCCAGATATTCAGCAAAGAAGAATATGACAACTTCCCTGAAGCAGGAGCAGCAGGGCTGAACAAACTCCGTCAGATGCACGGCCTTGATCCGATTGAAAGATAAGTTAAAAAAACATTAATAAACTAAAAATAAAGGAAAGCCAATGGCAGTTCAAACAAGCGATTTAGAAAAAATTGTCGGCAAATATAAAGTAGTTGATGATAAAAAAACACTAAAAAGCTATTCACAGGATCAGAGTTTTACATCAGCAAGAATGCCTGACTACGCTGTTATTGTTGAAAACAGCTCTCAGATTCAGGACGTCATAAAACTCGCAAACGAGAGTGCCACACCTGTGATACCTTACAGTTCCGGCATGAATCTCCACGGCGCAACGATCCCGGATCAGGGCGGAATAATGATAGATATGTCAAAAATGAAAAAAATATCAAATCTTGATAAAGATAACTGGCATGTACAGATCGAACCCGGGGTAACTTTTGCAGAGCTCCAGACATACCTTGAAAAAGAAGGTTTTCGTGCGATGATCCCATTTGGTGCCCCCCCTGAAAGATCAGCGCTCACCAGTTATCTTGAACGTGATCCGGTACTGGCAGCAGCAAACTTTGAGACCGGAAACACAATTTTAATGGATACTGAAGTGGTTCTGGCAAACGGTGAAATATTTAAGACCGGTAACTGGGCTTCAGGCGGCGATCCCGGCTCACCTGCAGGTCCCATCAGAAACAGAATATACCGGATGTTTACCGCTGCTCAGGGCACAATGGGCATTATGACCAAAATGGTTATCCAGGTCGAGCCGATTCAAAAGATGAGAAAGATATTTTTCATCCCATTTAATTCACTCGCAGAAGCGATAGAGCCGATCAGAAGAATTCAGCGCAAAGAAATCGGTAATGAGTGTCTGCTTTTGAACAAGTTTAATTTTGCGTCACTTCTCACTGATGCCTGGGACATACCTGAAACATTACCTGCAGCGCCTGTTGCAACTGAAGAGTTTAAAGAGATACAGAAAGATCTTCCCCAGTATACAATGATTATCTGTCTTAACGGCCACTTAAGAAGACCGGAAGAAAAAATAGCCTATGAGTCAGAAGCTTTAAAAGAAATATGTGATGACATGAATATTGAGCTGCTCGAAACACTTCCAAATATTCCCGGTGCTGAAAACATTATGATGAATGAGATAAATAAACCATTTAAAATTCTGAAAAAATTTAATTACAAGGGTTCTGTACAAAGCCTTTGTTTCAAAGCCCCTTTAAACAAAATCGCTGGACTTGAAGAAAAAATTAACGCTCTGGCAATCAGCAGCAATTATGCTGTCTCAGATATCGGAATATATCTTCTTCCAATGGAAAGAGCCAGGGCAATACATTGCGAATTTGATCTCCACTGCACTTCAGCTGATGAAAGCAGTGAACGAAAAGAAGTTGAATCTCTTTGGCTTAAAGCATCCTCAGAACTCATCAATAATGGCGCCTACTTTGACAGGCCCTATGGTCCCTGGGCAGATATGATGTATTCAAGAGCATCAGATTATGTACAGATGTTAAAAAAGCTTAAAAAAGAAACTGATCCTAATAATATACTTAATCCTGGAAAACTTTGTTTCTCATAATCGCTATAAATAAACAAATTTTTCAAAAGTCTAATACTATATATATCGAAAGCCATTACCTATTATTTTGGGTAATGGCTTTTTAGCTATAAATGGACTCTATTTGCTTTTAGATAACAAATTATTGCTGTTAACGATAAGAACCTAAAGCCGCCATTCTAAATTCTGATCATATAAATAACTTCAGATTATCAAGCCGAGGTAAACAAAGTTTTTTTAATATGAGTTTGTGTTTTTCAAATCTGTTTGTTATATATTTCATATCTGTTAAATTATAAAGAAAATAATTAACAATTTTACTATTTAGATATACATCTAACAAATACTACATATGGCAAATATACTCATAATCGACGATGACAAAATGATGGGGGACATGCTTTTAAAAATAGTCACCCGCATGGACCATGAAGCAGATTGTGCCTACTCATATAAAGAAGGCCTGGATGCCTTTAAGAAGAATTCATATGACGCCGTTTTTCTCGATGTCAGGCTTCCTGACGGGAATGGCCTTGACATGCTAAAAGAAATCAGAAGTACCAATTCCACTCCTGAAGTAATCATCATAACTGCGGAGGGAGATCCTGACGATGCCGAACTCGCTATCCGGAACGGGGCATGGGATTATATTGAAAAACCCTCTTCAATTGACAAGATGAGTCTGACTTTAATAAGGGCCCTGAAGTTTAGAGAAGAAAAAAACCAGCGAAAGCCGCTGCTCTCATTAAAACGGGATGCGATCATTGGCAACAGTCCTCTGATGCAGACATGTATGGATTCTATAGCACATGCCGCATCAACCCATACGCCTGTATTTATAACCGGTGAAACAGGAACCGGTAAGGAACTGATCGCATGGGCCATCCATGAAAACAGCTCCCGTTCAAAAGCCAATTTTGTAATCGTCGACTGTGCATCACTGCCTGAAAACCTGGTTGAAAGCTCTCTCTTTGGTTATAAAAAAGGCGCCTTTACCGGTGCGGATAAAGATATGGAAGGCCTGATCCAACAGGCAGGCGGAGGAACTCTTTTTCTTGATGAAATTGGAGAACTTCCACTTAACCTTCAAAAATCATTTTTACGTGTACTCCAGGAGCATCGTTTCCGACCCATAGGATCTAAAACTGAGATACTAAGTGATTTTAGAGTACTTGCGGCATCCAATAAAAGCCTGAATCATCTTTCAAAAACCGGCCAGTTTAGAAGTGATCTTCTTTTTCGCCTGCAGTCCATAACCATAGAACTTCCACCTTTAAGACTGCATAAAGAAGATATTAAAGACCTGATCGTACATTATATTTCCATGTTATGCGAAAGGTACAAGATTGAATCAAAAGGTTTTTCTCCTGAATTTATGGAAGTACTTAGCGGTTATGACTGGCCGGGAAATGTAAGAGAATTTATCAATACGATTGAGTGGGCGATTTCAGCGGCACAGGATGACCCTACCCTTTATCCAAGCCACCTTCCGCCTCATATACGCATCAAACTTGCAAGGGCCTCTGTGAACAAACCCTCACAAAATAAACCCGCTCCCCAGGTGAGCACCAAATCATCAAAAAAAATACAGACCCTGCAGCAGGTCAGAAATGCCGCCATAGCCGGCATTGAAAAAAAATACCTTCAGGAACTGATGACAAACGAAAATAATGATATTAAAAGTGTCTGCCATTTATCAGGTCTTTCCAGACCGCGTCTTTATGCCCTCCTTAAAAAGTACGATATCTCAAAGCGCTGACGATTATTGCACGCGCGCCCTTAAAGAGATCCTGAAAATTCAAGCCCTGTTTACACGGTTAAATACACCTGCTGCATATCTCAAAATAGGTTAAATATTTATCTTAAGAAGCTGGAATAGCTTTCAGGATTAGATGAATTGTAAAAAATAAATCTTCTCCAAATTGTTAGCCTTTATTAAAACACAATACAAAATTATTGCATTTCAAGACATATCTTGAATATCAAGACAAAAAAAATCGCTCTTATCAGTATCTAGACCCCACAGCAATCCTAACTATCTGAATTAACAGTTATATTTAATATTTGAAAAACTCGTTATATTTGGCATAACTTTTGAATGGTATTAAGATAAGTGTATAAAATTGTTTAGTATTCAGGAGTAATCAGGGATGGAAATCATATTCTTTGCCCCAAAGAATGATGAAGGAAATAAACAGCTAAACAGCCTCATCGATGATTTTACTATAATAAACGGTCTTGAGATATACCGGACAATTGATGACCTGACCGTACGGCTTTGTAATCCTCATCGGGAAAGTACTGTTGTTGTACTCTTTATAATCAACGAAAAGACATTTCAGAAACTTATCTCTATTAAAGAACATCTTGTCAATAATAAGATAATACTTGTACTTCCCGACAGAAAACCCGAAACTCTGGCAAAAGCACACACATTAAGACCCCGTTTTATAAGCTACTCTGACACTGACACAATCCTGATATCAGAGGTTATTGATAAAATGATCACAGCAGAACCCAAAACCCGCCCTGATAATACCGCAACAAAAGTAGTGAATTTCAATTATTAAGCTTTAGAGTGTTCCTATCAGAGATGTCTTCCCGGCACACTGGAAGGATTTAATGAAAGTTCCCATACATTATCGGGCTTTGTCATCAATATACGGAACTCCTGGTCCGGCTGAAGATTCTTTTTCAAATTCTCAAGTATTCCGGGAACAAAAGGGTTACTCATGACAAAACATAAGCTGCCGGTATCATCCTTTACAGGAACAACCAGATTTGACCTGCAGAAAGAAGCGGGTAATATCCCCAGCTGAACATCCTCCGGGTTTATTTTAGAAACATAAGTTATATTTAAAAAATCATTAATTAAATTGAGCATTAAATTTTAGTTTAACAGTCAAATAATTTCCCAAAAAAAAAGCGGAAGTCATCTTAGATGGCTTCCGCTTTTATATATTAAAATTATTTTAAGGATTCTGCCACAATCTCAGCTATATCCTTAATAACCACAGTACCAGATGCTTTTGCATCCTTAATACCATCTTCAAACATGGTCATACAGTAAGGACATGAAACCGCGATAGTTTCAGGATGAAGACGGATAGCCTCTTTTGTCCGTTCAAGATAGATTTTCTTATCGCCGGACTCTTCCATCCACATACGACCGCCGCCTGCACCACAGCAAAAGCTGTTCTCTCTAGAACGTTCCATCTCAACCGGCGCTTTTCCACCGGCACATGATTTAAGGATCTCTCTTGGCTGATCATAAATATTATTATACCTGCCAAGATAACATGAATCATGGAATACGGTTTTACCGATCAGTGTTGATTTCGGTTTGATCTTAGCCTGTTTAATAAAGTCATTAATCAGATCCGTATGATGAATCACCTCGAAATCAGCATCAAACTGTTTATAATCATTCTTTAAAGTCGTATAACAATGCGGACATATTGTGATGATTTTCTTAATACCATGTTTTTTAATCACCTCAATATTCTTCTTTGCCATTACTTCAAAGACATATTCATTTCCAAGCCTACGGAGTGAATCACCGCAGCAGAGTTCCTCTGTTCCAAGAACTCCCCAGGAAATACCTGACGCATTTAATATCTCAGTCATGGCGACTGTTATCTTACGTGCGCGTGAATCAAAAGCGCCTGCACAACCCACATAAAAAAGATATTCTGCTTTTACTTCATCAGAAAGAACAGGGACTTCGAGGTCAACAGCCCATTTAATCCTGTCAGTGGGTGCAATGCCCCATGGATTTGAGCGCTGTTCCGAGTTTTCAAAAAGCAGGATAAGCTCTTCCGGGAAATCTGTTTTTTCCATAACCAGATGCTGACGCATCTGAACGATCTTTGGCGCGTGTTCTATAAAAACAGGGCAAACCTGCATACAGGCACCGCATGTTGTGCAGTCCCAGATCGCTTCTTTGGAAATAGACTCATCACTTCCGTTGATCAGCTTCTGAGCCATGGTACATGCCCTCGGGGCCTGTGCGATCATGTCCGCAGGACGGTTGGCAAAAATGCTTTTTGAGTTAGTAAAAAGATTAACCTTACCCTGATGGACCATTTCTTTCGGATTTAAGGCTTTATCCGTATTTGAAGCAGGACAGGCCGCCTGACAGCGGCCACATTCTGTACATGCCATAAAGTCAAGCAGATCACTCCATCTAAACTGAACGATCTTTGAAATACCAAAATCCTCACCTCTCTTAAACGGGAGTCTGGGTACGGTTGAGACAAGCTCTTTACTTCTAAAGAAACAGTTAGGTATGGCAGTTAAGACGTGAAGATGTTTGCTGTAAGGCAGATAATTCATAAAAAACAGAAGAATTATCGCATGCAGCCACCACCAGATACGCGCCCAGGTGTGTGCACCATCTGCTACAAATGCAGATAACATGCTGGTTATCGGCATCCATGATACAGGCATCGTTGATGCAGTCTCAAGCTCAGCCAGTTTGGCTTCACATGCGCTCATACCAAAATATGCGATCATCAGACCAGCAACAAGGGCCAGGATAAAGTAAGCGTCAGCAGTTGGATCAATGTGTGCAGGTCTAAAAAATGTTTTTCTAACAACTGCGACAACAACACAACCTAAAACGGCTAAAGACATTATATCCGCTGCAAACATCAATAGCGGGTAAAGCGGACTCCAGAGAAAGTCAAGACTGAACTTTGGGAAAATACCAGCAAGCAGGAACTCAAAATTCACGAGAACAAGTGTCATGAACCCCCAGAACAGCAGTAAATGGTTATACCCAAACTTCTCTTTTATGACTCTAAGCTGGCCGAACCCGTAGGCAAGCATTGCTCCAAAACGGGACCAGAGATTATCAAATCTATTTTCAGGACGGCCAAGGCAAACTGTTGCCACCAGCCGGAATACATTTTTAAGGAAAAATGCAATTGCGCCTGTGAAGATAATTACAAATAGTATATTTTCTATAGGACTCAAGGCTACTCCTTTCTTATTTTACTCGACAGGTTTAGCATTTGTTTGCTTTAGTTTCTCTGACAGGGCCGGAATAATCTCCATGACATCCCCAACAATACCAAGATCTGCAACCTCAAATATTGGTGCTGTCTTATCAGAATTAATTGCTATTATATAGTCTGCATCCTGCATTCCAACCAGGTGCTGTATCGCACCTGAAATACCGCAGGCAATATATAACTTTGGACGGACGGTCTTACCGGTCTGACCGACCTGTTTTGGATGGTCAATCCAGCCTTCATCAAAAGCACATCTCGAACCGGCCACCACACCGCCGATTTGATCTGCTATTTGCTGCAGCTTTTCAAAATTCTCCTTAGTCTGCATGCCTCGGCCACCTGCGACCAAAATACTCGCACCGGATATATTTACTGATGTATCCTGTGCAGCCTTAATGATCTCTACAATCTTTGAAGGTATCTGATCTTCTGTCAGGGTAAAAGGCTCTTCAATCAGCTCGCCTTTTCTACCTTCTGCAGGTTCAGGCATCGGCATAACATGGGGACGAACAGACGCCATCTGAGGTCTTCTTGTCTCAGTCAGGATCGTTGCCATGATATTACCGCCAAATGCGGGACGGGTCTGCTCGAGAATACGCATCTTTTTGTCAATATTCAGCTGTGTACAGTCGGCTGTCAGGCCGGTTTTAAGGTCTGTCGCCACAGCACCGGCTAAATCTCTACCGAGTCCGGTTGCGCCCATTAAAACGATCTCAGGCTTATATTTATTGACGAGTTCTACCGTGCCGTGAAGATATGAATTTGTGCGGTACTGGTTCAGGATTGGATCGTCCATGACATATACTTTATCCGCTCCATAAGCAAAAGCTTCGTCTGCAAGATGCTTCACATTATCACCCAGCACAAATGCCGCAAGTTCAACACCCAGATCATCTGCAAGGATTCTGCCTTTACCCAGCAGTTCCCATGAGACGACATGCGCTTTTCCTTCAAACTGCTCAACATAAACCCACACATTATTCCAAAGCGCTATGTTTGCTTCTGCACCGTCATCACCGGCTGCATCGTCTTCTTCTATATCGGCTTCTTCTGCCGTACCGCCTTCGGCTTCAATCTCTTTTAAAAGCGCTTCCTCTTCGGGCGTAAAAAAGATCTCGATGGCTTCTGCAGGACACTGCTTAACACACTTCTTGCAGCCGATACACTTAGCTTCGAGGATTACAGGCTCTTCCTTGTCGTTCATCTCAATCGCATCAACCGGACAGGACATCTGACAACGCGCGCCACATGCGATACATTTACCTTCTATGGCTCGGGCCTTACCTCTTGGTTTCTTTTTCTTTTTAGGCTTCTGCTCCATTTATCCTCCAAAAAAATGAAATTCACATTTTATTAATTTGCTTTTACAATATCCCACTCAGTCAGCTTCTTGAATGCTGTATCCACAGCAACCTGAGCCTGTGCGCCTTCACCTGAGATCACCTCACCCTGCTCTCTTTCTGGAGCAAATATTCTACGAACCTGAGTCGGTGAACCCATAAGGCCGATTGTCGACGGATCAAGCTTAAGGAAATTGTTATCCCAAACCAGTACCTTTGTTTCATCTGCATCAAGCCGGCCAGGCACAGTTGGATAACGGGGAGTATTGATCTCTCTTTCAACAGTTATCATCACCGGCATTTTAGCATCAATGATTTCATGATATGCTTCGAGTTTACGGCGGACTCTTATGGTATTATTCTCTTCATCAACGGATATGATCTCGTCAACAAGAGTCAGCTGAGTAGATTCCATCCTTCTGGCAATACCAGGCCCTACCTGAGCGGTATCACCGTCAATGGTCTGCTTTCCGCACAGAACAATATCAACCGGACGTTTTTCATGTATCTTTTTTATTGCCAGTCCCAGAACTGTACTGGTTGCCAGAGTATCAGCACCACCAAAAGCTCTGTCACTTAACAATATACACTCATCCGCACCAATTGAAGCTGCCTTCTTTAACACACTTTCTGCTGCAGGCGGTCCCATGGATACCGCTGTTATAAAGGCACCATATTTATCCTTGAATCTGATCGCCTCTTCAACAGCATTTGTGTCATAGGGGTTGGTAATAAAAGGCACACCCTCACGTATTAATGTATTGGTTTCCGGATCGATTTTTACCTGTGTCGTATCGGGAACCATTTTCACACAAACAACTATATGCATAAATATCTCCTCTAATATATTAAATAAAAATTTCGTTAGTTTTTATAAGCCTATTTTGTATTTTTCAGCTGTCTTTTATATCGTTTAAAACAACTACGAATTGTAACATCTGAACTTTTTAAAATCAAGAAATATTTATCAAACTAACTACTCATTTATATCATTTTAATCCTGATTTTAATGGCATTTGACAACCCGTTTATCAGTTACAATATAATCAACTTTCATATCCAGTTCCGGATCAAAGGGAACTTCATCAACAATCTGAAATTCAAATGCAAGCGCATATGATTTTAAGCTGTTTTTCTTCAAAAACCTGTCATAAAATCCACCGCCATATCCGATCCTACACCCTTTCTCACTAAAAACAGCTCCGGGTATGACAATGATATCTATTTCATCAACAGGCACAGGAATGATCTTTTCGGGATCCGGTTCTAAAATACCAAGGCCGCCCGGAACCAGGTCATCTTTGAATGATTTTATCATAGAAGGGATGATGCTCTTTTTATTGAGATCAGTAAAAGGTACCGAAACAAGTTTACCCTGCTCTAATAATGAAATGATCATTCGGTGAGTACCAACCTCACTCCTGAAGGATACGTATGTAAATACGCTTTTAAACTTAATGTTTTCAGCTAATTTTAAAAACCCGGATACAATTTCAGTACTTTTTTGATAACGCTCATTAGAAGGTAAAGAATCTCTTTTTTTAAGTGTTTTTTTTCTAAGAATTTTTTTTTGGGTCTTTAAAATATCTGTCATACGATCTCCTTTATTGATAAAAATAAAATGAGACTTAAAAAAATATCAAAATAAAACAGTTCAGGTTTAACGATAGAAACGCTGCTTCCCTTTGCTTAAAAATAAGAACGAACATTCATGCCCTACATAAAACTTAATTTTCAAGAATAGGTGATAATTAAAAACAAAAAGGGCCCGATAAGGGCCCTGTAATATCATATATAAATATAAGGGCCTACAGATATGTCAGCCAGGACTTATATTTATCAACTTTCCCCTTAATTGCATCAAAATATATCGACTGAACCTTTTTTGTCACCGGACCCGGTTTCCCATTACCGATCTGTCTGTCATCCACCTCCCTTACCGGGGTTATTTCTGCTGCTGTTCCGGTAAAAAAGCACTCATCAGCCATATAAAGTTCATCTCTGGTAAAACGCTGCTCAACAACCTCGATATTATTATCTTTTGAGATCTCAATAATACCATCTCTGGTAAACCCCTTTAAAATGGATGTGGGCGGTGTTGTCTTAACCACGCCGTCCCTTACGATAAAGATATTTTCACCACTTGCCTCTGAGACATAGCCCTCGGCATCGAGTAAGATCGCCTCATCATAGCCCGCCATAACAACTTCCCGTTTGGCAAGAATAGAATTAACATAGTTTCCTGATATTTTTGCCTTGGTCATGCCGACATTTACATGATGACGGGTAAACGATGATATTTTAGCCCTGATACCATGTTCAAGGCCGTGATCACCAAGATAAGCCCCCCAGGGCCAGCAGGCAATGCTTACACGGATATTGGGCTCCTTAACAAAAAGTCCCATCTCACCGTCACCGATAAAAGCGATTGGGCGAATATAGCCCTCTTCCAGTTTGTTTACCTTTAATATTTCAATTATTGCGTCACAAAGTTCTTCATGGGTAAAAGGAATTGTAATAAAGCCGACCTTTGCAGAAGCAAAAAGGCGGTCCACATGTTCATTTAACTTAAGAACCGCTGACCGGCCATCTTCACATTTATAACATCTGATCCCCTCAAAAACCCCCAGCCCATAATGGAGACAGTGTGTCAGCACGTGAACATTCGCATCATCCCAGTCAACAAGTTTACCGTCCAGCCATATTTTTTCTACTTTTTCCATGTAAATTCCCCCGGTTAATTAATCGACAAATGACTCTCTTAAATTTAGTACAATTTCTAATTATATCTAATATCTAATTAGATACAATCTTTTTTATTCCCTCTTTAAATGGAGGTCTGATTATGCCCTTTTCAGTAATAATACCGGCAATGTTCTTAGCAGGCACGACATCAAAAGAAGGATTCCATACGTCTATACCGTCAGGCGCAATCGTTTTTCCCATTATCTGCGTAATTTCATCACTTAAGCGTTCTTCGATTGGTATATTATCTCCTGTTTCAGCTGTAACATCTATTGTCGATATCGGAGCTGCAATATAAAAAGGAACATTGTGCTCTTTTGCAAGGATCGAAAGAGAATATGTCCCGATCTTGTTTGCACAATCACCATTTGCGGCAACACGGTCTGCACCGGTAATGACAACATCAACACCCTTTTCTTTCATATAAGGACCCGCCATACTGTCTGTGATTAAGACAAAGGGGATCCCGTCCTTCTTCAATTCCCAGCAGGTCAGACGGGCACCCTGTAAAAGAGGGCGGGTTTCGCATGGAACCACCAAAAGCTCTTTATTTCTTTCAACTGCAGCCCTTATAACACCAAGAGCTGTACCATATCCAGCTGTTGCCAGGGAACCGGTATTACATATCGTCATCACTGTCCCTGAAACCGGCAATACCTCCTGCCCTAACATACCCATTGAGCGATTTGTTTGAATATCTTCATTTAATATGATTTCAGCTTCTTTTTTCAGCAATGCTTTAATGTCCGAAACAGCAATATTCTTTGCGTCAAGAACCATTTTCATCATTCTTTTAAGCGCCCAGCCCAGGTTGGCCGCAGTAGGCCTGGTTTTATTTAAACGGTCACACCTCTCACTAAATTTGCTCAGAAACGAATCATAACTGCTGTCTTCTGTTTTCTGTGACTCATAAGCAAGAGCCATTGCAGCAACAACCCCTATTACAGGCGCACCGCGAACTGAAAGTCTTTCTATAGCAGCTACCACAGACTCCAGATCACGGCATTCAAGATAGACCTCCTCTTCCGGAAGTCTGGTCTGATCAAGAATTTTTATTAAGTCATCTTCCCACGCAATTGATTTAAAATTAACCATTTAAAAGCCTCTTATTCAGAATTTTTCCGATCACGTCAGGACTTGCCTTTCCACCAGTTTTTTTCATTATCTGACCAACAAAATAGCTGTAAAGATTATTCTTCCCGCCCCGATAAGCTTCAACCAATTTCCTGTTTTCATCCATAACAGCCTGTATTATAATGCCTATTTTATCTTTATCTACTATTTGAATCAGGTCTTTCTGTGACACGATCTCTTTAGCTTTCTTTCCGGAATTAAACATCTCTTCAAAAACAGATTTTGCGATTCTCAGGCTGATTGTACCATTATCAACCATCCTAAGCAATTGAGAAAGATCAGCAGGCTTAACCGGAAAACTGCAAATATCTCCGGGATCACTCAACTTGTTCCTTATTATATTAAGAAGCCACTTACAGACAGTTTCAGGATCATTATTAATCAAAACCGCCTCTTCAAAATAATCAGCCATTTGACGATATTCAGTAAGAATTTCAGCATCATTTAAAGAAACGCCATACTCTCTGACAAACCGGCTGATCTTCTCCTTTGGAAGCTCAGGGATCTCTGTTTTCATCCGGTCTATCAATTTTCCATCTATCCTAACAGCAGGGATATCAGGCTCTGGAAAATACCTGTAATCACCTGAATACTCTTTTCCTCTCATTAATACAGTCGCCTGTTTTTTTTCATCCCAAAGACGCGTTTCCTGATAAATTGTTCCACCGGAGTTAATAATCACAGCTTGTCTCTGACGCTCAAATTCAATGGCTCTTATCATATGGCGAACAGAATTTAAATTTTTTATTTCGACCCGGGTACCGGGTTCATCCGCGCCTTTTTCATGAACTGATATATTCACATCACATCTAATGCTCCCCTCTTCCATCTTGACGTCACAAACCTCCAGATATCTCAAAACAAATATTAATCTTTTTAAATATTCAGCGGCCTCTTCAGCTGATTTCATATCCGGTCCTGATACAATTTCCATTAAAGGAACACCTGCCCTGTTATAATCGATAAAACCGGCTTCCGTACTTTTCTCATCCACGCCATGAATTAATTTACCGGCATCTTCCTCAAGATGCAGCCTTAAGATACCAATACGTTTAATCTTTCCATTCACATTAATTTCAATATCTCCAGAAACAGCAACCGGCAGATCAAACTGTGATATCTGATATCCTTTTGGAAGATCCGGATAAAAATAATTTTTTCGAGAAAAATTAATTATCGGACCTATTTTTAAATTCAGCGCACCTGCTGTTTTTAAGGCAAATTCAAGCGCTTTATTATTTAAGACCGGAAGTGCTCCGGGAAAACCGGCGCAGACCTGGCATACCGCTGTATTCGGCAGCTCGCCATATTTATTAGTACAGCTGCAGAACAGCTTTGTCTCAGTTAAAAGCTGTGCATGGACCTCAAGCCCTATTAATGTTTCAAATTGCATAAATTACCCTGATAACCATATAATTAAAAGAAACCCTATATCATAAGAATATCTAAAAAAAATCCAAAAAAAATAAATTTACGTTTATCGTTCTCCTCTATGTTGACAATAAATATATTGTCTGATAATCTTTTCAAATAAAACAACTTATTTAAAGGTGAATTATGAACAGGTTTATCATACTCTTAACAATACTTTTACTATCTCTGACTTTAATTCCAACAGCAGCGGCAGAAAACAGTGCTAACAACCGCTCAGTTGAAACACTTGAAGATGACCCCTTTGAAAATGATGACAGTGAAATGTCCTCGATTCAGAACATGGAAGTTATTTCAGATCCTTTAGAAGGCTATAACAGAATAATTAATGCATTTAATGACAAGCTGTATTTCTATTTTCTAAAGCCGGTTGCAACCGGATATAATTTCATCGTTCCAAAACCGGCAAGAGTATGCGTTAAACGTGTTTTTCATAATGCAGCGATGCCGGGTCGGTTTATAAACTGTCTTTTACAGGGTAAACTGACCGGTGCCGGCAGAGAGTTGTCACGTTTTGCAATTAATACCACCTTTGGTCTCGGCGGCCTGTTCAGCCCTGCAGAAAGCTGCATTAAGCAATACAATGAAGATTCGGATCAAACTCTGGGTTATTATGGAATCGGTACCGGCATTTACATTGTCTGGCCGATACTCGGACCCTCCAGTCTAAGAGGCACTATTGGAAAGATAATTGACACAGGACTCGATCCGTTAAATTATACTAAAATCAAAGTCTATGAAAGACTTTCGATAAAAACATACGACACCTTAAATAAAACCTCTCTCAAACTGGGCGAGTATGAACAGCTCAAGAAATCTGCAATTGACCCATATATCTCCTTAAGAAATGCCTATTTTCAACACCGGCAGAACGCTGTTAAAAAATAATAACGAATGATACTCCCCGCAGCAAGCTACGGGGTATCTCGGCAATTGATGTTCACCGCCTACAAGGCGGCACATCCCGGTTTTTATTATTAATTTTAGAATTGTGCCGATTCATCCCCACTCACAAAACGGGGCTTTCTCAGCACCTTCCGGCAAAATTTTTTATTTTAGATACCTGTCGCTTGACTCCGTACCAAGGTGCGGTGGTTGCGCGACACGCTTCCGACCGGGACCATTGTGGCGCCGACCGCAAAAAAACCTGCAAGAAGGAAATCCCGTTTTACGGGACCGGCCATAGGGTGCCTTTTCTGGGTTACTTTCTTTGGAGCAAGCAAAGAAAGTAAGACAAATATTTTTTAAAACAATTAGTCTAATCCCCGAAACGCTAAAAGTTTTTCGGGTCGCACGGCTAAAAGCCGTGGTTTAATCTTATAATTAATTACGTATTGATAATTTAGATGATCTTGGTTAGGGTATCTTTGACTTTATTTACTAACATAAAAAACAGAATATAAAAATAACCACGCTACAAAGGTTTTAAAATATTTTGTTATGCAGTTAATTCTTTTTATTTTTCAAACGCAACATCAATTCATTAAATGAATTGTTTGCAAGAATTTCATTAAACTGAGCACGGTAATTTTTAACAATACTCACCCCTTCTATAACCATATCACAGACAACCCACTTATCATTTTTATTTATCATCCTGTAGTCAACCGGAATACATCTGGTACTACCAATATTAATTTTTGTTTCCACCACAGCAAAACGACCCTTTACCTTCTCATTTTCAAAAGTTATATTCTCGGAAGAAAAATCTTTTACGCCTTTTACATAATCATCGATCCTGTCAAAATAGGTTGATTCAAGAAGATCAATAAAAATTGTTGAAAACTCCTTCCTTTGCCCGTCAGTCAGTTTATCCCAATGGCCCTTAAGCGACCTGCGGGCAAACTCTTCTTCATCAAATGACTTTTTAAGAAATTTGTGCAGAAGGTTCTTTCGTTCATCCGTTTTCTCTGTTTTTTTCAATACCGGATCATTTAAAATATTCAGTATATCATTTATGGTTATTTTAATGGCTTCAGTTGAATCACCTGCATAAGCATTGCTGAAAACAAGACAGATTAATATAGACAAAAATAATTTTGTTTTTAGACATCTAAACATTCGACTGGCTTTTATCATTGTGCCTCCAATTTCATTATCTTTTAATAATTGACGTTTAATATTAAAAAATCTTTCAACAATTTTCAAGAGTTATCTAATGTTTTCAGAAAAGAACCCGTGTTTTGATCTTATAATCATAAAATGCGGGGCCTTAAAAAGGCTTAAAAATAAGTATCAGCCTCGGCATAAGCGTTAGAATCGCAAGCATGGCAATAAGCATCGCAAGGCCGGTTAATACACCGAAATAGATCGTAGGAATAAAATTAGATAGAACAAGAATTGAAAATCCGAATATTATGGTAATCGAAGTATTGACAATTGCTCTGCCGATATTTTTATGACAAAGCTCCAGGGTTTCAGAATAATCATTGTTTTTGCTGAATTCCTCCTTGAACCTGTAGATATAGTGGATACTGTTATCTATAGCAATACCCATTGTTATTGCTGCAATAGTGATTGTCATCAGATCCAAAGGTATATCAAAAAGCCCCATTATCCCGAGAACAATACCCACTGCCAGCAGATTTGGAATAATACCGATCACTGCAAGCGTTAAAGATCTAAAAAGCATCAGAAGCATTAATGCAATACCCAGAAGGACAATACCCAGCGTTAAGATCTGTGACCGGAACAGACTTTTAAGCATATTATTGTAAAGAACAAGCATACCCGCAACCCGCACCTTATCTTCAGATAAATTAAATTTATCCTTTAAATCCTTCTGGATCCTCATAATCAGCTCACCCCTTCTTAAATCCTCAAGAGAATCCAGGATCCTCATTGAAATCCTGGCCTCATTATCTTCCACAGACACATACGGATCAATGACCTCAGCTCTTAAATCCTTTGGTATTTTTTTATTAATCACACCAAGCTCAAGACCGGAAAATTCCTTACCGTCGTTTAATTCCTCAACCGTTCTGACAATCGAGGCCAATGAACGCACCTTGCCTATTTCAGGAAGAGAATCAAGATAATCATGAACTTCTTTAATCCGGTCAATTTTATAAGGGGTAAACCAGTAGTCCTGCAGATTAGACGCTGTCTCATCATCCCATCCAAAATCATCGTCTTCATCAGCAGTATCAACAGGTTTAAGCTCTTCAAATTTCAATATCACCTCAAGCGGAAATGTACCCCCCAGTTTTTCATCAATAAGTTTCATCCCCTGATAAATCTCTGTCTTACTGCTAAAGTAGTTAATAAAACCATTTTCTACTTTTAGTTTTGAAACACCAAAAAGACTTATCGAAGCAAGAATAACAGAAGCAATTATCACCTTACCACCATGGTAACGGGCGACCCTGGCAAGTATTTTTGTAACAGCAGATTCTTTTTCCGTTTCGTCTTTCAATTCAGACCTGTTTAAAAGTACAAGTATGGCGGGAAACAAAAGAAATGAGATCAGGAAGGTAACGGTAAGGCCAATTGTCATCATCCACCCGAAATCAATAACCGGTTTTATTCCGCTTAGAACAAGAGATAAAAACGCAAGGATTGTAGTAAGGGCTGTATAAAGACAGGGCCAAACCATTCGCCTGGCAGTTAAAAACACCACATCTAGCTGATCTGCACCCGGCATCTCCCGTAACAGCTGCTTATAACGAACGGCAAGATGGATATTCATTGAAAGCGTCAGGATCAGCATTAAGGATATAAAATTCGAGGAAAGCACGGTTACCTTCCAGCCCAGAAAACCAAGCATACCGATCATAATAAGAACAGAAAAAAAACAGCTCAAAAGAGGCAGCACAACCCACCGGATCTCACGGAATACGAATGTAAGGGTTACTACAATAAACAAAAATACACCAAAACCGAAGGTAGTCAGATCCTTTCTTACAAATGCGATAGTATCATCCGCGATCATCGGAACACCGCCCAGGTGAAGCTTTCCATAAGTTCTAAAGGAGTCTAATATTTGCCTCAGCTCTGAAATAACCAGATGCCTTTTTTTACTTAAGCGTTCATATGTTTTATCATATTCAACCAGACAATTTTTTAATTCCTTCTCTTCATCTTTAGTTATTTCACCTGCCTTCTTCTTATCTAAAAGATTATTCCTCTTTTTGAGCAAATTGTTATATTCAAGGTCTGTCGTCAGATTGACCTGAATACCGGTTGTCTGAGCGTCTGGACTTAGGATCAGATTATTGTATATAGGGCTGTCAAGAATTTCTTTTTTTGCTCGAAGCCTGTTCGTTTCCGGATCCTCTAAAGTCAGGATCTTCTTGCTTGTTATTTCAGAAAGACCGGCTCCCGTTGTCTTTAAAAGCGGCACATCAAGAATTGTAATGACGGAGTCAACCCCTTCAACAGATCTGACCTGATCCCGAAGATCCTTTAGCCGTGAAAGAGATTTATTGGAAAAGAGATCCTCCGCAGGTGTAAAAGTAATGACCAGGAATTCTTTAATATTATACCGGTCCGTAATCTCACGCAGTATTTTAAGGTCCTTATCATTTTCAAGTATCAGCGTATCTGCAGAAGCATCAAGCTTAAAATTCCGGGCATGATATGTGAAAAATAATAAACACAAAAAAAGCAGTACAAGCACAGTAACCGGATGCTCAAGAACCGCTCTTTTATATATTTTTGTAAAAAGTCTTATCATAATTTAATCAGCATGATTTAAAAGAAATTAAAATCATATTTTACTAAAATTATCCATTTAAACAATTTTTGAAGTATAAGTTATGAATTATCCGGTGTCAATAAAAAGTAAAACGATGGATATTTTAATAATTAATTTTTGATCGTGTTTTTAAAATACAGTTTTAATTTTATCGATTATATTGTATAATTATAATCCAAAATTTAAAAACTTAAAAATACACACATAAAAGGAACATTAATGAAAATACTAGGTATTCTGGGAAACCCAAGACTAAAGGGTAAATGTGCAAAACTTTTAAACCAGGCACTTGAAGGTGCTAAAAGTACCGGTGCTGAAATAGAGGTATTTAATCTAATTAAAAAAGACATTAAATTCTGCCTTGGCTGCGGTAGCTGCTATACAAAAAAACCAGAACTGACAATCGGAAACTGCCCTCTCAAAGATGATGTACACGAAATGCTGGAAACTTACCTTAAATATGACGGGTACTTTTTTGCCAGCCCGGTATATGACATGTTTACAACCGCACTGATGAAAAGCTTTCTCGAAAGAAAAATTGCTTTTACCTGCAAGGAACCGGGCAGTATTGCAAAAATGCCTATTCCAAGACCCGGTATTGCGCAAAATTTTAAAAAAGCAGCTTCTTTTATTGTAACCGCAAATGTAGCAGACGAACTTGAGGAAGTAATGGGTACACCCTGTTATGAGGCTTTTGAGGCACACCTTCTTTTCGAAGAAATCGATACATTTGAAAAGCTTTTCTGCGGCGGGGTTGAAAGTATGAGCGACGAAATATTTAACACAAAATTTGAAAAAGCATATCAGATGGGTATTAACATAGTTGAAGAAATCAAAAGATCAAGAAAGTAAATACAATACCATTTTAAATAAAAAAAACCGCTTTTAAAGCGGTTTTTTTTATTTCCTGCCTTCAACAGGAATAGATATCCGCACGCTGGTACCCTCTCCGGGAACACTGGTTATAAGAAGTGCCCCGCCATGTGACTCAACAATATATTTAGCTATCACCAGCCCCATTCCGGCGCCCGCCATTTTGTTAGTATAAAATGGTCTGGTAATGCGCTTTAATTCATCTTCAGCAATCCCCCTGCCGGAGTCCAGAACAGTCGCAATAACATTTCCATTCTGTTTGTCCAGCTTAAGCGTAACAGCACCTCCATTATCAATCGCTTCAACCGCATTCTGAATAATATGGGTTACAACAAGCTTTAAATTTTTATGATCACCTTTTAACAGCGGAGTTTCAGCAGCATAATACTTAACATTTTCAATATTTTTTTGTGTCATTTCATCCTTAAACTCATCAAGAACCTGATCCATGATCATTTTCATATCCACCATATCATGAGTAGAAACAACAATACCCTTAAAACCCGCAATCTCACCCACCATGGTTTCAAGCCGTTCCACCTCGCTGATTATTTTATCAGCATACACTGTAAGAGGGCTGTCAGCAGGCAGTTTGCTTTTAATCCGCCTTGCAAAACCGCCGATTGCGGTAACCGGATTCCTCACCTCATGGGCAACCTCTTCAGCCATGGATTCAAGTGCTTCCTGTTTTTCATCCTCAACAACCTTCACCTGAGATATCTTTTTCTGAACGAGCCCTTGAATTCGTACCAGTAATTCCTTAGTATTAAATGGTTTTGTTACATAATCATCAGCACCTGTTTCAAGCCCTGTTATCTTATCCTCAACAAGGTTTTTAGCTGTGAGCAGAACAACGGGTATAAGCATTGTCTTTTCGTCATTTTTAAGTCTTCGGCAAACTTCAAGACCGGTCATCTTCGGCATCATAACATCCAGAATAATAAGATCAGGCATCTCTGAGGCTACTTTTTTCAATGCATCTTCACCATCATATGCCTTAACAATGCGATAACCCGCAGTCTGAAGCGTACTCTCAATTAACTTGACAATAAATTCACTGTCATCAACGACTAATATTTTAGGGCTTTTCTCCACTTAAAACACCTGTAATGCATAATTTTTAAAAACAGTAATTCGTTTAAAAATATACAAACAAAAGGACTTTTAATTTAAAAAGTCCTCTAATAAAACAGTATCGTAATTCATCCCGGATAAATTCCTGATTGTAAATAATGACATTATTCAGATATTAAATATTTAATCCTAAAATTATCCCGGCATTTCAAGCTGAACAGGGACTTTTTTCTTCGGAGACTTTTTAAGATGTGAATAAGCAAGTGATGTTACTTTTCTTCCGGAAGATGTCCTCACAAGAAGTCCGGCCTTCAGCAGATAAGGCTCCACCATATCTATTAAGGTATCTGTCTCTTCCTGAAGTGTTGCGGCGATCGCCTCTAGACCGACCGGACCGCCTTTATAAAAATCTATAATAATATTTAAAAACCTTACATCAAATAGATTAAGGCCCATTTCATCTATTCCCTCAAGCTGGAGAGCATCACAGGCAACCGCCCTTGTTATCTTTCCTTCGGCCCGTACCTGTGCAAAATCCCTCACACGTCTTAAAAGCGAATTTGCTATTCTAGGAGTCCCTCTGGATCTTTTTGCAATCTCAATTGCCGCATCAACTTTTATCTCAACATCAAGTATCGATGCGGACCGGATAATAACTTTCTGAAGCTGCTCATCAGTATAAAAATCAAGGGACCTCTGAATTCCAAATCTTTCCCTTAACGGAGGAGAAAGCAGGCCGGCTCTTGTTGTTGCACCTACAAGAGTAAACTGCTCAAGCTTTGCTCTATAACTTCTCGCATTCATCCCTTTATCAAATATTATATCCACAGCAAAATCCTCCATTGCGGAGTATAAAAATTCCTCTACTACTTTAGGCAGCCTATGGATCTCATCAATAAAAAGAACATTTCCATACTTCATATGCGTCAGAATACTTATAAGATCCCCTCCCTTTTCAAGAGCAGGACCTGACGTATGGACCAATGGTACGCCAAGCTCATTTGAAATTATGTGTGCCATTGTCGTCTTACCCAATCCGGGAGGACCATAAAGCAGCACATGATCAAGCACATCGTCCCTTTTCTTTGCAGCTGTAACAGCGATCTGCAGAGATTCAACAACCTGTTTCTGCCCCACATATTCTGTAAAACCTTTGGGGCGCAGATCAGGTATTATATGCTCGTCTTCATCAGCTGTCTGATCATTAATATCTATTTGTTCGTCCATAACATTACCTGCCTTTTATTCCCCGATATACTTCTTCAAAAAGCACCTCCGGCGTTGAAGCATCCGGTTTTCTCTCAAGAGCAGCCTGAACCATCCCGGCGGCTTCTGACTTGTTATGTCCAAGCTGTTTGACAAGAACATCAAGGACCAGTTTGCTGAGATCATCATCAGCCCTGGCAGGAACCCTGCCCTCTTCTTTTAGCAGTGCATATTTACCAGTCTTACCATGAAGCTCCGATATGATCATATCAGCAGCTCTATTGCCGATCCCTTTAAGTTTTACAACTGTTGCTGCGTCCCTTTCTTCAATCGCAGCAGCTATTACAGGTACCGGCAGAGTAAGCGCCTTTGATGCCTTAACCGGACCAATCGCCTTGACCTGAATAAGGAGCTCAAAAAATTCAAGTTCAATCTCATTTGTAAATCCAATAAGAAGCGGTTTCGGCTGCTGTGCGGTCTGATGATAGGATATATACAGTTCAATATCTTCCGCATCATCTATTTGGGGCTGAAATGACTGCCACACAATTTCAGGCAGACGTATTTCATATCCCACCCCACCGGCAAGAACAACGATCTTCCCTTCTTCTTTCTTAATCAGTTTACCTTTTATATAGCGTATCATCTCAGTTTTTAAACTCCTGATCATAAAACCGGATCGTTAAAAAATTCTTAACCGATCACACCGTGAAGATGGTTTTTTCATCCGGCTATAGTATTAACCCATTAAACTTAAAAATTAAAGTATCCTTTTCTGGATAGTCCAACCAGTGCCAGAGCAGCAGCATCGGATGCATGGTCAGGCTTAATGTCTTTTTTTACAGTAAAAATCCTTTTTACTGCATTTGCCACATTGATCTTAGAAGCTCTTCCATTACCCGTTAAACAGCTTTTAACCTCAGTCGGACGTATTCTCAAGGTTTCCACCATGTTATTCTGAGCTGCAAGCGTTATCACACCGACCACCTCACCAAGCTGTATCGCAGCTTTAGGGAATTTGTCAAGGACATAAACATCTTCAATGACCAATAACAAGGGTCGCCAGTTTTTAATTATCTCATCGACTCCTGTGTATATTTCCTGAAGCCTGAGGGGCTGTGTTTTCTTTGAATGTGTTCTAATACTGCCCCAGACACAAAGTTCACCCCCCTTATTTAAAGCTTCTGCTACTGCATATCCCGTTGCCGCAAGACCGGGATCTATGCCAAGAGCTCTTATTTGTTTTTTTGATGTCTGGGTCACTATAGAATAAACTGTTATATAGATTAGATTTTTGATACTAATTTAACATATATTAGTTTGCTTGAAAACACGAAATGGTAAAAATAAATTGCGGGAATCTGCCGGCAGATCAAATAGGTATTTCCGGCAGAAATTAAATTTTTATAAATTTAAATCGGGTCTAAAAAGGACTATTCAGCTGATTTAATAAGACGCAAGACTTCCTTTGCCCTTTGCCTGAAATCATCGGGAACCATAACAACCCCCCAGCCTTTTTGAGATTCAAAAATACCATCGAAAGAGGTATCGCGAAAACTTCTAATCAGTACAGGAATCTTCTCTTTTTCAAGGGCATCCTTTATCACATCAGCCTCAAACTGATCTTCCAGGGACATAATCGTAACAAATACTTCATCATCCTCTGATTGTCTTTTTTTTACAATCTCTTCCCATTCTTCAAGATTCACAAGATCGGTTTCACATCCGGCACAAATGTTAATATCATCAAGATATTCCGATCCGCATTTTGGACAATATTTCATTTTGACCTCCCTAGTTAAAGGTTATTTCAAGGATCAGGTAATTCCTCACCCCGCCCGGAGCTTTCACCTGCACGCTGTCACCCTCCTCTTTACCGATAAGTGCTCTGGCTATGGGCGAACTTATAGATATTTTACCTTTTGCAAGATCAGCTTCATCAACACCGACAATGCTGTATTCAACTTCATCATTCCTATCTTCATCTTCAAGCTTTACAGTAGCGCCAAAAACCACCCGGTCTGAAGACAGGGTGGTTATATCAATTACTTTTGCACCGGAAATTTTCTGCTCAATATCTTTTATTTTACCCTCAATAAAGCTCTGTTTCTCTTTTGCAGCATCATATTCTGCATTTTCAGACAGATCGCCATGTGCAGCTGCTTCATGTATCTCCTTTATTATCTTCTGTCTGTCATCGGTCTTCATCTTCTTGAGCTTTTCTTTCAGGTCCTCATAACCGGTTTTTGTCATTACATTATCACTCATCGAACAGCTGTTCCTTTCAGATTAAAATTATACCCCCGGCAGTGTCCGGGTCCTGTCGTGCTATCAGAAAATAAGAATGGATGACTGCTTTTAGTCATCCATTCATATACTGTTAGTTTTTAAAAACATACAATATTAAATATTTATTGTCAATAGAGGTAAACAACCAAAATCCACCGTTTAAATTCACAGACGCACTATTTCCAAGCCACCGGGGATGTTTTTAAAAAACCAATACCTGACGGCAGGGTTTTCTTCACGTGTTTCCTCACTACAGCGCTGTGGGTGAGGAAACTAAACGCAGCTTTCCACCTTCGGGCCACTTTCACGCACCTTTATATGCTTCTGGATCGATTTCCCAAGCCCTGTCTTTTGCGCCAGTTCCAGATAAAGCGGCAATCCCGCCAGTGCCGTCATTCCCGTTGTTTTTTTCTCTTCTTCGTACTTGAATGGTAATATCCCTTGTGCCATAATTGTTTCACCTCATTGGTGATATGTTTGTTTTCCCAAACACATTATATCTCCCCTGTTTACAGGGACCAACGAGTTTTTCTTTTTTTTAGATGGTGAATCAGGGATAATAAGAGGTGGATCAAAACGCACCAGTATCAAAACATAATAATAATCAGTTATTAACCCGGCACTTATAAACTTTTTCAAATCATGCTATGATAAGTCCTGTTATGAAACAGTTTAAAACCTTAAAAAGCTATTTTTCTAAAAACCTCAAATATATAATCTTCGGTTTTATATGTCTTGTAATTGTTGATATTCTTCAGCTCATTGTCCCCATCATCATAAAAAATGCAGTCGACCTGCTGACCACCGGATTAGATTCAAACGAAAAGCTTGTACAGTACGGCCTTATTATCGCAGCCATTGGTGTTTTTACTTCCATATGCCGTTTTACCTGGAGATACTGCATCATCGGAAGTTCCAGAAGAATTGAAATGGAGCTTCGAAACCGAATTTTTTCACACATCATAAAACTGCCGATGAAAGACCTGTTACAAAGAAAAACGGGTGACCTGATGGCCCGAACCACAAATGACCTTGAAGCCGTAAGGATGTTTACCGGAATAGGACTTGTTGCATTTTTTGACACTATTTTTCTGGGCATCACCTCAATCTCCTTTATGGTTTATATTAACCCGCTATTAACAGTACTTTCTCTGACACCCATGTTTTTCATTTTTATTGCAACCTGGAGACTCAGCAGTCTTCTTCATCACAAATTTGGATCGGTGCAGGCCTCTTTTTCTAAAATGACAGAATTTGTAAGAGAATCAATTGCCGGTATAGCTGTTATTAAAGCCTATACCAATGAAGAGATCACTACCCGGAACTTCTCAAAAGTCAGCAGTGAGTACATCCAAAAAAATATCAGTCTGATTAAAATCCTCGGCTTATTTTTTCCGCTGATCATGTTCTTTTCAAATCTAAGCATCTGCGTTCTTGTTTTTTTCGGTGGCCGGATGACCCTGTTCAATACCATCACACCCGGTGAATTTGTTGCTTTTGCAAGCTATATCTGGATACTAACCTGGCCGATGATGGCCCTGGGCTGGGTCGTTAACATATTTCAGAGGGCATCTGCTTCTATCATACGAATAAATGAGGTACTTGAAATAGAACCGGAACTGATATCAATTGCAGAAAAGTATCACGAAAAAATAAAGGGCAGGATCCAGTTAAAAGACCTGACTTTCTTTTATAAAGACACATCATTACCTGCACTGGAGAACATCAGCTTAACCATAGAAAAAGGCCAAACTATCGGCATAACCGGAAAAACAGGCTCCGGAAAAACAACCCTACTGAATCTTATCCAGCATTTTTTTACCGCGCCAAAAGGGTCAATATTTATTGATGGCTTAGATATTAGAGAAATCCCCCTATTCCGCTTAAGATCTAATATCTCCTATGTCCCTCAGGACAGCTTCCTGTTTTCTAATTCTATTAAAGAAAACATTTCTTTTGGTTCAGATAAGTCTACAGATGAAGACATCAAACTTTATGCTGAGGTCTCACAGCTTTATAACGAAATAGCTGAATTTAAAGACGGGTTTAATACCCAAATCGGTGAAAAAGGAATAACTCTTTCCGGCGGACAAAAACAAAGACTCTGTATCGCAAGAGCTTTGATCAAAAAAGCGCCCATCCTCATTCTTGATGATTCTTTATCCTCACTGGATGTCTCAACCACACAGAAAATTGTAAATGCACTGAAATCATCTGAATTAAAAAGAACCACGCTGATCGTATCAAACAGAATCGCATCGATTAAACATGCGGACAGTATCCTTGTTTTTTCAGAAGGAAAAATAACTGATCATGGAACGCATAATGAATTAATCAAAAAAGACGGTCTTTACAGAGACCTTCACTTAATGCAGCAGCTTGAAAATGAAATTTAACAAAAAAGCCTCTTTAAGCAGACAGATCACAGGTAAAGACAAAAAATAAGATGCATTTTGAAGAACAACACACCTCGACAGTGAGCAGCTTAAAACTGCTCCTGTTCTTTAAAAAATATTTCAGTTCTTATAAGGCAACCATGTTTGCATCCATACTGCTTGCATGCTTTGCTATCGGATCAGACCTGATCCTGCCACAGCTGGTTAAACTTGCACTTGACAGCCATATTACGGTTTCCGCACAACAAATTTCCTTTAATAAAAAGACTTCAGCGGATACAGAAAAATTTGTAAATAAATTTAAAGACCAGCTGATCCCGTCAGATAAAAACAGCATTTTTTTCATTATAAATGAAGATATTAAAAACATATCGGATCAGGACCTTGCCTATCTTAAAGAAACAGGCCTTATTTCCAATATAAAATATTACTATACCCAGCTGACCCCCCGGGTAATTAAAACAGCCGAAAAATATAAGGATATTGTTTTTATCTCAGATAATACTATTTTTATTTCATACCAGAATCTTTCAAAGCTCACATCCAGTGACTTACGCGTGATACGGGATAATGATTTTAAAGGAATCTTAAAAATCACCTTTTACTTTATCTGCATCTTACTCACCAGCCTGATATTTACTTTTTTTCAGATATTTATTGTGGAATATGCCTGTCAAAAAATTATGCATGAGATCCGTCTGGATATCTTTAAACATATCCAATCCAGGTCACATACTTTTTTCACCAGCAATCCGGTAGGCAGACTGGTAACCCGGGCCACCAATGATGTCCAGAACCTCCATGAAATGTTCAATGCTATTTTTGCAAATATTTTAAAGGACATCCTCCTGATCGTGGGCATAACGGGTATACTTTTATGGGTCAACTGGAAACTCGCTATTGTCTGTTTTTCTGTCCTCCCCTTTTTAATTGCCGTGTCTACATTTTTCAGCATCAAATCAAGAAAAGCCTTCAGGCTTGTCCGGATCAAAATTGCCGCCATGAACTCACAGCTCCAGGAAAACATCACCGGCATTGCTGTAATTAAGGCTTTCTGCAGAGAAAAGATCAATGTTAAAGCCTTCAAAGTACTCAATCAGGACAACTATATCGCCAACATGAAACAGACCATCATCTTTGCTGTTTTCAACCCGGTTGTGGACTGCACCAGACTTTTAGTCATCGCCAGTATTATCTGGTACGGCGGCGGACTGGCAATTCAGGAAAATATAACCATTGGTACCCTAGTGCTCTTTCTCTATTACATGCGTATGTTTTTCAGACCGATACAGGATCTGGCTGAAAAATACAACATTATCCAATCCGCATTCGCATCACTTGAACGTCTTTATCTGCTTATGAATAATAATGAGCAGATAATAGATCCCGAAAACGCGGAACTTCAGGAAATAACCGATGGCAAAATTGAGTTTAAAAATGTGTCATTCAGATACAATCCGGATGAACCCGTACTCAATAATATATCTTTTACGGTTAACCCCGGTCAGACATTTGCCATCGTCGGCCTGACCGGAACCGGGAAAAGCACAATCATCAACCTGATCGAACGTTTTTATGACATAAAAGAAGGTCAGATCCTAATAGATGGAATTGATATCAGAAAGATTAAAAAAACCGATTTAAGATGCAATATCGGCCTTGTATTACAGGATATTTTTCTCTTTGCGGGCACCATACGGTCTAATATTACCCTTGGTAACGATTCATTTACTGATGAGGAAATATACAGTGCTTTAGAAACTGCCAATGCAGACTCTCTGGTTAAAAAACTCCCCAAAGGCCTTAATGAAGACGTGATGGAGGGCGGTAAAACCCTGTCCACCGGAGAAAGACAGCTGCTTTCCTTTGCCCGTGCCATATTAATAAACCCGAAAATACTCATCCTTGATGAAGCAACCTCAAATATCGACCCCATAACAGAAGACCTGATACAAAACGCCCTTGAAAAAATCACCCAAAAAAGGACCTCCCTTGTTGTGGCTCACCGATTTTCAACCATACAGAAGGCTGACAGGATATTAGTCCTGCATAAAGGAAAAATTCAAGAGTCAGGCACCCATGATGAACTCATGAAGGAAAAAGGTCTCTACTTTAAACTTTCCAACCTTCAGCATATCAAAGAACAAAGCGGATAAAGTTTTTGAAGACAACTCGAATTAACAATTATCTTCTTCAAGTTAAGCCTCATCTGGTACCGATGCAGTACAAACCCTGATGTTAATTTTTAACATCAGGGTTTGTACTAATGATTATGTTATTCACATAATGCGGTAAGCCCCGATGGCCACTTGAAAATCCCCCACCTGTGGCCGGGTCAAAATCCCCCACCCTCAGACAGCAGAACGGTTGTAAGTTAATCCAGTTTCTTTTTTAATGCAAGTCTTTTAGAAGCTTCTTTGAGC
>Ga0207996_1000207_pt1 | contig 54681 bp, 52 predicted proteins | sample AntAceMetag02UKG_FD_184773 | JGI IMG/M metagenome (GOLD analysis project Ga0207996, IMG submission 184773) | Saline lake microbial communities from Ace Lake, Antarctica - Antarctic Ace Lake Metagenome 02UKG (SPAdes) (version 2) | ecosystem: Environmental > Aquatic > Non-marine Saline and...
CTCGTCACCATTATTATTCATGAATTGCTGAGTTACAGAGATAAAAAGGAAAAGCTCTACAAACTGAACATGATTATAGGTGTTTTCTTCAGTGAAATCGGGACAGAACTTCTTAAACTTTTCTCAGATTTTGACCAAAATTCCGAAAAAATGAGGGAAACCTTATCTTCATGTATGGATTGGTATGATGAAAAATTTCAAACCGCATTTAAAGCGTGCAAGAATTATGAGTATAATATTGATATCGATAAAAAAGATGTGGGGGAGTTAAAAGACTTGCTTATAAATAAACGGCACTTCCTCGTCACACTCCTACAAAATCCCACTTTGCTCGAACATGAAACTTTTTCCGACCTCCTCTTGGCGGCGTTCCACCTGACCGAAGAGCTGGCATACAGAACTGACATCAAAGATTTAAATGATGTCGATTATGAACATATCACCAATGACATGAAGAGGGCATACGTCCTGTTAACCTCCGAATGGCTGGTCTACATGAAGCACCTGAATGGCAACTACCCCTTCCTGTTCTCTCTTGCCATGAGAACAAATCCTTTTGATCCGAATGCCTCACCGGAAATAGGATAACGGTATGGTAAAAGGTCTCATGATGTTGACACTTGTCTTAACTCCTGTTAGGTTGCTTGTGTTTTACTGACAAAGGGGAGCCCGGCCAGGGCATATCAATCCAAAACCAATGACATACAGGAGGAACATATGGCTACTAATCAGTGGGATAACCCGCCAGCAATGCAGATTGACCAGGAAAAGGACTACCGGGTAACAATGGAAACCGGAAGGGGCGTTATTGAGCTGGAACTGTACGCCCGGCATGCACCCAAAACCGTTAACAACTTTGTCTTTCTGGCACGGGAAGGATTTTACGATGGAGTAATATTTCACCGGGTAATCAGTGATTTCATGATCCAGGGTGGAGATCCGACCGGCACCGGACAAGGAGGACCAGGCTATCAGTTTGAGGATGAAACAAAAGGAAATCCTCTGAAGCATGAAGGTCATGTAATATCTATGGCGAACTCAGGGCCAAATACAAATGGGAGTCAATTCTTCATCACGCATTCATCGCAACCGCACCTGGATGGAAATCACACGGTCTTTGGAAAGGTGACAAAAGGTGAAGATGTTGTGGACGCGATCCAGCAGGACGACCGGATAGAACACGTGGAGACAACGGAGTGTTAAAGTGATAGAGACGAGAGTAACCAAAATCCTGGGCATCAAATATCCTGTTATAAAGGGAGGCATGGTGTGGGTATCAAACGCGGAACTTACAGCCGCCGTGTCCAACGCCGGAGGACTCGGCGTCATGGGTATCGGTGCTATGGACACACAGATTCTTAACGCGGAACTGGACAAACTCCAGTCACTTACAGACAAACCCTTCGGCATAAGCTTTCCTCTGATAAGACCGGATTATGAGACTATGATAGGCGCGGCGCTGGATAAGGGAGTAACGATTGTTGTAACCTCTGCCGGAAATCCCGCAAAGATATATAAGATGCTCGAATCTGCAGGGGTCGTCGCTATACACGTGATAGCAAATGTAAGGATGGCTCAAAAGGCCAGGGATCTGGGATATCACATGGTAGTTGCCGAGGGTTTTGAGGCAGGAGGACATGATGGGAAAGATGAGATTACAACCTTTTCCCTGATCCCGCAGGTGGTCGACGCTGTCGATATACCGGTTATCGCGGCAGGGGGCATCGCGGACGCGAGGGGCATGGTCGCCGCGTTTGCCTTGGGCGCGGAGGGTATCCAGATGGGCACGAGGTTTGTCGCAACAAAGGAATCCCCTGTCCATGAAAACTTCAAGCAGGCCATCATCAATGCCATGGACACAGACACTACCATTACCGGAAGGAAACTGAATGATCCTGTAAGGGTGATAAAGAACAAGCTCTCTCAGGAGATTCTGGACGCAGAGGCCACGGGGGCATCCCCCGAAGAGATATTTGGCATAATAGGCCCGGACAGAACCCATATTGCATCCATAGATGGTGACGTAAAAGATGGCTCGGTGATGAGCGGCCAGATCGCGGGCATGATAAAAGAAGTCAAAAGTGTGCAGGAGGTTTTTGATGAGCTGCTATCAGGGATCGAGCCTGTCATCAACGGAATAAAGAAACTATCAGGAACACAACATGATAAAGATAAATGAAAATTACCTGAAGCTCCAGTCATCCTATCTTTTTTCGGACATCGCAAAGAGGATAAAAGGCTTTGCCGAATCGAACCCCGACAGGGAAATAATCAGGCTCGGGATCGGCGATGTAACACGCGCCCTGCCCGGAGCATGCATAGCTGCCCTTCACAGGGCCGTCGACGAGATGTCAACCGACAATACCTTCCGCGGCTATGGCCCTGAGCAGGGGTATGAGTTCCTTCGCAACGCCATTGCGGAAAATGATTTCCAGGCATTCGGGGCTGACGTCAGTCCAGACGAGGTGTTCGTAAGTGACGGAGCAAAATGCGATACCGGAAACATTCTGGAGATTCTATCTCCCGGCCTGAAGATTGCCGTGCCCGATCCGGGATATCCCGTGTATGTTGATACAAACGTAATGGCCGGAAGAACAGGTCCCTGGAATAACGGGCGATATGAGGGATTGATTTATCTCGAAGCCACTGAGGCAAACGGTTATGTCCCGGCTATCCCGGACGAGCCGGTTGACCTGATCTATCTCTGCTTTCCCAACAATCCCACCGGGGCCACCGCCACGAGGGAGCAACTCTCTCAGTGGGTCGAATACGCGAAAGAAAACAGGGCATTGATACTGTACGATGCCGCGTATGTGGCCTTTATCCGTGATGAATCAATACCAAGAAGCATCTATGAAATTGAAGGCGCCAGAAAGGTGGCGATCGAATTTCGGAGTTTCTCAAAGACCGCGGGATTCACGGGAACACGTTGCGCGTACACCGTAGTGCCGAAATCATGCGTCGCCTGCGACTCGCAGATGAATAAATATGATCTGCATTCCCTGTGGAACCGCAGACATACCACTAAATTCAACGGCGTTTCCTATCCGGTGCAGCGTGCCGCCGAAGCTGTCTATTCCGATGAAGGCAAAAAGCAGGTACGCGAACTGACGGATTATTATCTGAAAAATGCCTCTCTGATTCGCGAAAAGATGGCGGGGCTTGATTATAACTGTGCCGGAGGTGAAAATTCGCCTTACATCTGGGTCAAAGCAGGGATGGACTCCTGGGAATTTTTTGACGTGCTTCTTGATAAGGCCGCTGTTGTATGCACTCCCGGCAGTGGTTTCGGAGCATGCGGTGAGGGATATATCCGTCTCAGCGCATTCAACAGTTATGAGAATGTTGATACCGCGATGAACAGGATCGCCGAGATGTCGAAGGGGTAATCAGTACTTTCCTTTCCCCTCCCCTACCCGACAACATCCTTCAAAATTTCCAATGTCAGATCGATATCCTGCGCGGTAATCCCTTGATGAGTGACCATCCTGAACTGGCATGACCCCCGGGAGAGAAATTTTATTCCCCTCTCTTCAAGTCGAACCATAAAATCCTTTTCGGTCAAACCGTTATTCTCAAGGCAAAAAACAAGGATATTGCTGCGCACATTTTCAAGATCCACCCTTAATCCGGAAATGCACGCAATTCCCTCTGCAAGACGGCGCGCGTTTGAGTGGTCATCCACGAGGATCTTTGTCATCTCTTTGAGCGCTACGATACCCGCAGCCGCAATAACACCGGTCTGACGCATACCGCCCCCTAGGATCTTTCTGACCCGGCGCGCCTCGGAGATAAATTCACGAGAAGAACAGACCATGGAACCCACCGGGGCCGACAAACCTTTAGACAGGCAGAAACTTAACGAATCAACACTGCGGGTCAAATCCGTAACAGGCACCCCGAGAGCAACAGCCGCATTGAATATACGCGCGCCATCGAGGTGTATTCCGACTCCATATCGGCTGGCAAGCGCCCTCACTGAATCTGTGTACTCCGCGGTTATCGGCATACCGTTACAACGATTGTGGGTATTTTCAAGACAGATCAGGCGGGTACGTGGATAGTGTATATTGTCGCCGCGGATTGCCGCCTCGATTTCATCAAGGCGCATCGTGGCGTCACGCTGATTCGTGACTGTATGAGGAACAATGCCGCCCAGGGCCGACATGCCGCCAACCTCATAGTAGAAAATATGCGCCTGGTCACCAAGAATAATCTCATCGCCGCGCCCGCAGTGAACAAGGAGCGATATTAGATTCCCCATTGTCCCGCTGGAAACCAGGATAGCGTCCTCCGTCCCCACCATTTCTGCCGCCATTTTCTCAAGACGGTTCGTCGAGGGGTCTTCTCCATATACATCATCACCAAAATCAGCATTATATATCGCTTCACGCATGGCCGGGGTCGGAAGCGTGACTGTGTCACTCCTGAGATCAATGATCTTCATTTTTCACCTCTTTTTCACAGAATACTAAAGCCCTGATTTGCGCTATCTAATGCCTGAAGAATTTGTTTTTGTCAATTACTCCTTTCTAATTTCTCATCCGCGATCAAATTTGCCAGCCTTAAAATAATTGAACCAAATCGAAACATTTTATTGAAAAGCGTACATCTGTTAAGTATAAGGTAACAAATACAACTATCGAAAGAACGTTCTCTCGGATGGACGTTATATAAGGCTGACAAATGTCACTATTTACACGGGAAAGCTCTATCCTGATCACATGCGCAAAGGGAATCGCTCCTTTTTTAAAAGAGGAGATTATCGCTCTGGGGTTCCCTGTACGATCAGAACTCATCGCCGGTGTGGAGACAAAAGGTACCCTTGAGGATACTATAAAATTGAACCTCTCCATACGCACAGGGCAAAGAGTTCTATACCTGCTCGAAAGCTTCACCGCAAATAATCCCGACGAACTCTACAAGAAGACATCAAAAATTTCATGGGAAGACTATATACCCAGGAATGGATATGTATGCGTGACTTCTTTCGTAGACAACCCATCCATAAAGGATACCCGATTCGCTAATCTAAAATGCAAGGATGCCATAGCCGACAGATTTTATGAAAAATTCGGGTCCAGACCCGACTCCGGCCCCAAAAAAGACCAATCGGTTATATTCATCTATTGGAAGAATGACCGGTGCAGCATTTACATAGACACCTCCGGCGAATCGCTTTCTCGCAGGGGATACAGGAAAATCCCTCTTACCGCCCCGATGCAGGAGACTTTAGCGGCTGCTGTGATCCTCGCGACCCGATGGAAGAGCGGAGAAAATTTCATAAATCCCATGTGTGGAAGCGGAACGCTCGCCATAGAGGCCGTGCTAATGGCCATGGGAAGAGACCCGGGGGCCATGCGAAACAATTATGGATTCATGCACATAAACGGATTCAATAAGCCACAATGGAGAAAAATGAAGGGGTTAGCGGAAAAAGCAAGAAAGGCGCCGCCAGGAAAGATTATCGCCACGGACATAAATCCCCGGGCAATCGAATCCGCTCAAATCAACGCGGCGGCCGCTGGCGTAGAACACCTGATTGATTTTGAAATCTGCGACTTCGCTGACACGCAGATCCCTGAAGGCACAGGAGTAATTGTGCTGAATCCGGAATACGGAGAAAGAATGGGAGAAATAAATGAACTGGAAGATGTATACAGAAAAGTGGGAGACTATTTCAAACAGAAGTGTGCGGGATACCGCGGATTCATCTTTACGGGAAACATGGAACTTGCTAAACATGTTGGACTGAGGGCAAAGTCAAGAACCCCTTTCTACAACAGTAATATTGAATGCAGACTATTCGGTTATGACCTGTACAGCGGTTCCAGAAAAAACCCATCGGATAAGGAGCAACTATCATCATGACTTATGAGATTTTCGCTCAATGGAAAGACAAAATCGTGTCGCCTGAAGAGGTACTGGATGGGATAAAGCCCGGGATGAACATTTTTCTGGGAACCGGCGTGACGGAACCACGCACGCTGGTTAAGCAACTCATGGCTTCCACCAAAAGCAACCTCCGGGATCTGGAGCTAATCCAGCTCTTGAGTTTCGGGGATGCTCTTCCCGTCGACGAACGGTACTCAAGAAAATATCGTCTTAAGACATTCTTCTCCGGTTGGGTGGCCAGCGAGGCAATCACCGCCGGAAGGGTGGACTTCATTCCAAGCCGCAATTCCCGGATACCCTGGTTGTTTAAATCAGGCATTATTGACGTTGACGCGGCATTTGTACAGATATCTCCTCCTGATGAAGCAGGCTTCTCCAGCTTCGGTGTATCGGTGGATGTCGCGCGATATGCCATGGAACATGCATCTCTTGTTGTAGGCGAAATCAATGAACACATACCCTGCACCCATGGAGACACGGTTGTGCATACAGATGACTTCAACTATCTTGTCCACTCCACCGAACCACCCCTATATTTCCCCCGGTGGCCCATGGACCCGGTCTTTGACAAGGTCGCGGCAAATGTGGCCTCGATAGTGGAGGACGGTAGCTGTATCGCCTTTTTCATAGGCCCATTATTTGAGGCGCTCGCGAGGCACCTCTCTCGCAAACGAAATCTGGGCGTTCACTCTCTACTGATAACAGATGCCCTCATGGACCTGATAAAATCAGGGGCCGTCACAAACAGGAACAAAGGCCTCTTCAGACACAAGAGCGTGGCCGCTTACGCCATGGGGACACCGGAACTGATGAAGTGGCTGGACCACAACCCCCTCGTAGAGTTTCAGGGAATAGATATTGCCACTGACCCGGGGAGCATGGGTCGGAACGACCGCTTTATCACGATCCTCCCGGCGAGGAAGGTCGACCTGACCTGCAACATCTCTCTCCATGTTGGCAAGGGCAATGTAAGCCCCGGTTCAGGCGAGGCACATGAGGCATTCACGGGGGCCGCGCTTTCAAAGGGTGGAAGAGGAATTTTCGCCCTGCCGAGTCGCAACCTCGAAGGAAAATCCAACATACTGCTTTCAGCGGAAGATTTTCCCGACCAATTTACGAACAGAGAGTCACTGGATCTCATCATAACGGAATACGGCGTGGCGTCAATGAGAGGAAGAAGCACGCGTGAACGCGCACTTGCACTGATCGACATAGCGCATCCGGACGACCGCGGGGAACTGGTGCGGAGGGCAAAAGAGACGAATATCCTCTATCCGGATCAGAAATATCTTGCTGAATCCGGCCATCGTTATCCTGTGGACATATCGTGCACACATGTCTTCAAGGGGAATATTTCCGTCCATTTCCGCGTAATAAGGCCGTCGGACGAAGAGGCCATGAGGAAGCTCTTCTACCGTTTCTCAGACCAGGCAGTTTATTACCGCTACTTCAGCCCCATAAAGACCATGCCGCACATAACGATGCAGGAATATGTAAATGTAGACTACAGGCATATTATGTCAATCGTGGGTCTCATTGAAGAATCGGGAATAGAGCATATCATCGCGGAGGGAAGATACGTACTGTTAAAAGATCGTCCATATGCGGACGTGGCGTTTATCGTCGATGAAAAGCTTCAGAATACAGGGGTCGGGTCATTTCTGTTTGATACATTAATCAAAATTGCAAGGAAACGCGGAATCAAAGGGTTCACCGCTGATGTCCTTACCGAAAACAAACCCATGATGAAGGTGTTTGAGAAGGCGCCCCTCCCCATACACGCGGTTGTCAGATCGGGAGCGTATGAACTGACCATTCCCTTTTCGGAGGAAGAAGAAAAGGAATCAGCAAAAGAATCTTAACGATTATGTAATCGCGCATCAGCGGATGCGTAGCAATTTATGTGGAAATAAAATAACGAAAAATGACTGTAAAAATCTTTCTGACAATATTTATTACGGTACTGCTCGCTGAATTGGGAGACAAAACTCAGCTTGCTACTCTACTTTTCGCCACGGACAAAGAAAATTCAAAGTTGATGGTTTTTCTTGCTGCCGCGGCGGCACTTGTTGTCGCAACCGGGTTAGCTGTGCTAATCGGAAGCAATATGGAGAAGTATATAAACCCTAAATACTTATCATGGGTTGCCGGGACAGGGTTTATACTTATAGGAATCTGGACAATTATCAGAACATAAAATTGATGCATTCGTAAAAAGTCCCAAAACTGTTATATCGGGCTTGATAAGCCTGCCCCGTACTTGATACGGGGGTATCCAGAAGTTGTTGAACTTACTGGATTCCGGCTTTCGCCGGAATGACAAAAAAGGTTAGACATGCAAACATCTCAATACCTCGATACAGATGAAGTCCGTTCACCTTCAGGGAAACCGCTGAAAAAATAGCCGCCCGAAAGTTTTCAGCTCAGCATTTTACTCATGTTCTTGTTAATTTCGCGCGCCTCAGCGACGATTGCCTCGATTACTTCCGCAACCGTAAGTTCCTCTCTGATGAGCCCCTGTGCCTGGCTCACCGGCAGCAATCCCGTATCAACATCACCGTTCTCTGTGGCTTCTCTCAACCCGCTGAATGCATTTGCCATGTAGGCCATCTGTCTGGCGTTTTTCCAGCCCGAAGCGGTAACGCCAATCAAGAGCTTGAAATATGGCAATTGCATCTGTTTGGCAATAGCCCTCGAGTTTGGCAGGGCTTCGAGCAGTTTGAATACATTCATACCCTGCTTCATGGCTTTCCTGGCCGCCTTTGTATCCATCATCCGGCAGGGAATCCCGTCGAAGCGGGTCGAGTAGAGGGTGTCGTAGATATCATTTTCCACTGAGAACTTTTTATAATTATCATGAAGAGGGCTTTCCCTGGTAGTCATGAATCTGGTACCCATTGCAACGGCATCAGCACCGAGAGCAAGGGCCGACGACAGGCCTCTCCCATCGACAAAGCCACCCGCGGCAATGACCGGGATGTCGAGGGCGTCAGCGAGGCTGGGAATTAACACAAGAGATGTCGCATCACCTCCATGCCCGGCTGCTTCATGGCCCGTGGCAATTACGGCATCTGAACCATAATCCTGGGCACGTTTGGAATGATATGAGTTTACCACAGTGGCAATAACCTTGCCGCCGTAGGCATGGGCCTTTTCGACCAGCCAGTCACCCTTGCCGAGAGCGAAGTTGATTACTGGAACCTTCTCTTCGAGAAGAACATTTGCATTCAGACTGGCGCCCGGCAGCATCAGAGAGACATTGGCCCCGAATGGTTTACTGGTAAGACTTCTGATTTTGCGAATGGATTCCCGGGTTTCATCGGGACCGAGTGGGCCAGTGGACAGAATTCCCAAGCCGCCAGCATTGGAGACTGCCGCAACCAGTTCGGGGACACTGATCCAGCTCATACCGGATAGTATGATCGGATATTCGATACCAAAAAGCTCGGTAATGCGGGTATTCATAAAAAACACTCCTATCTTATTATATTTCCAGTACTCTGAAACCGCCGGGATCAGGAGGATAAAGGTAAGCAAGCCATTATATGTCAAGCAACCTTTTTGGATTTTCCTTTGTCAGAAGTTCCTTAATCCCGTCTTTCAGCGACAATTCATCCAGCTCTTTCATAATACGCACCCTTGAGATCAGCGGATAATCACTGCCGAAAAGGGCTTTCCCGGCAAGAGGACCGTTTATCTGTCGAATAACATCTTCCGGTATTCTCCTCGGCGCCCAGCCGGCAATATTGAAGAATACGTTGGGATTTCGTAGAACAACTGACATGCCTTCGTAAAACCAGGGATATCCGAAGTGCGCCATCACTATCTTCATACGGGGAAAATCAACGGCCACTTCATCGAGATAGAGGGGTCTGCAATACTTGATCTTTGTTCTGGCGTGGAACTGTGTGCCAGTGTGAAACAGCACCGGAATGCCCGCGTCCTGTGCAATCTCATATAACGGGTACATGAGGGCATCATCCGGGTTAAGCCTGATTAAATGGGGAAGGACCTTAAGTCCTTTAAGTCCGAGTTCATTTACAGACCTCTCCAGCTCCTCCGCCGCAATTACCCCCTTGTGGGGATCAACGCTCGCGAAACCGATAAGCTTATCCGGGTACCGGCTTACCGTTTCCGCGACCAGATCATTTGACACCTTGTACTTGAAGGTCGTTTCGGCATCCACAGCCACAATCACCGATATGTCAACGCCCGCATCCTCCATGTCCTTCAAGGTATCTTCGATATCAGGATATTTCATCTCACTGAACATAAGTCTATAACCCTGGGCCATCTCCTCCGGAAGGCTCTCTATCGCCTCTTTCGTAAACAACTGTGAATGTGTGTCGATAATCATTCTATTCTCCTCTTTCAGGCTAAGAGACTGTCACTCGCAGTTTCTGCGATAACTGCCCCTGTATTCAATGTATCGTTAATATCTTTTCAGAAAAAATACCCGCCGTTTCGGCGGGTATTTTCTATAAGATACCTCACATGAGCACTGACAGTTCATTCTATTCAGTCAGTATATGAGTGGGCGTTTTACGCCGCGATTTCTACTCCTTGATTTAGCTCCCCATCATTTTCCTCAGTTCACGTTTCAACACTTTGCCCACCCCGCTTGTGGGAAGTTCATCCATAAATTCGATTGTCTTAGGCAGCTTATAGGAAGCCACCGACTCGCGCAGATATGCCTTTATCTTTTCCTTCTCGGCCTCGCTCCCCTCGATACCCGGGTTGAGAACGATGGCTACAGCGACCCGTTCGGATCCCGGCCTTTCCGGATCAGGAATCCCTATAGCGGCAGCCATATCGATATCGGGGTGCTTGGCGAGCATGTCATCAAGCTCCCGAGTGAAGACCTTGAAACCGGAGATAATAACCATATCCTTTACACGATCCACGATGTAGAAATAGCCATCCTCGTCCATCGTTGCCACATCTCCCGTAAACATCCAACCGTCACGGACGGCGTTGGCCGTTTCTTCGGGCTGTTTGTAATACTCTCTCATGAGCTGTGGTCCCCGTACCGCGATTTCACCGGGCTCTCCAAGTTTCGCGGGCTCACCCGTATCAGGGTCAATGAGCTTAAACTCGGTGTCGGACAAGGGCATGCCGATGGATGTCGGTTTTTTCTTCCCGTAACGGGGATTGCAGCACGTCACAGGCGAGGTCTCGGTCATTCCGTAAAGCTCGATGAATTTATTCTCACCAATGACGTTCTCAAGCTCGCTGATATATTCAGCCGGAAAAGGCGCCGCGGCGCTCAGACACCACTTAAGGTTGCTCAGGTCCAGTTCCTTAAACCCCGGTCTCTTCATGAGTTCGAAAAAGACCGTTGGTACGTTCACAATCAGGGTGGGGTTATAGGACTTGATGCATTTGATGAGAAATTCAGAATCGCGCGGGTTGGGTACGCAGACCTGGGTGGTACCGTAGATCAAGGTAAATCCGCCAAGGGCGAGACCAGCAATATGAAAGAGCGGAAAGGCTGAAAGCGCGATGTCTTCGGGTACTATGTCAAGCCATGTAATACTCTGCCACCCGTTGTACATGTAGCTTTTCTGGGTGAGCAACGCACCCTTTGAAGGCCCTGTAGTACCCCCGGTGTACATCATGAAGATGGTATCATCGATTGTCCGCTTCACCCCTACCCGGTCCGTCGGCATTCCCTTAATGGCGTCCATGAAACGGGTCAGGGTCTTACCTGCAAGCGGCCTTATTTCCGCAGTAGGTATCTTCTTGAGGAGTTTTCCGAGAACCCGCTTTACTCCCGGAAGGAAGTCGGCAATCTCGGTGACAATGACGGTGGAAACCTCTGTTTTATCGGCCACCTCAGCAATCTTCTCGAACAGCACGTCCACTGTTATAATCACTTTTGCCTCGGAGTCGATGATCTGATGTTCCATCTCATGCGGTGTCAGCAAAGGGCTAAGTCCCGTGGAAACACACCCTGCCTTCTGCACTCCGATAATGGCAATGTAATGTGCCGGTATATTCGGCATGTGAAATCCCACAACATCATCAGGTTTGAGTCCGACTTTGATGAGGTAATGGGCAAGCTGGTTGGACAGTAAATCGAGCTCGGTGTAGGTGATTTGTTTCCCCATGTAGATGAGGGCCGTTTTATCAGGGTATTTTTCCACAACCTCCCTGAATTTTTCCGCAAAGGTCTTTTCTTCGTACTCGAGTGACGGTGGCACATTCTTGTCGTAATTCTTAAGCCATGGTTTCTCAGTGTAGATATCGCTCATACCAATTCCCCCCTTTTTTTTGAATTCATAAAAAGCGTTCTAACAACTCTCAAGGAAAAAGAGTTACTGATTCACCCAAAACGAAACGACACGCAAGGGTGAAAACAACCGTTTAAAAGAGCATCTAACGCAGTATCCATACATCGCTTAAAGAGACATCTTATTCCTATCAAAAAAAGTGAACCAACGCACTAATAAATTATAACTCAATTTCGGCAGATGCCATTAAAAGTACCTCGGCACCGTCCTGATTTGCCACCTTCAGATCGATCGTTGCCTTGTTCTCATCTACAGCCGCCACAATGGCCTGGGTAGTAATCGTATCACCAAGATGCACCGGCATTGCAAACCTGCACTTTATGCGCTTGAGCGAGCCCGGATCACCCGTCCAGTCCGTAACCGTTTTGGTCATAAAACCAAAGGTACACAGACCATGGAGAATGACTCCACCAAGTCCGACGGCCTGCCCGAATTCCGGATCTATATGAATGGGGTTAAAGTCCCCTGATGCCCCCGCATAGTATATAGTCCTGTACTTATCAACCTCCTCGGAAACGCTGAACGTGTCTCCTACTCTTATGTCTTTTATTTCCTTGTTTGACATGATGACCTCCCCGTTATTTCCGTATCACAAATGTAAAAACAGCCTTGCATACCAGTTTGCCATCCTGATTTACGCTTCTTCCCTCAAGGATCACCACATCGAGTTTTTCCTTGTTCTCAATATTTATGATTTCCCCCCTGGAGGTGATTACATCACCGGGCCTGACCACTTCAAAAAATTCAAATTCCTGTTCTCCGTGCACAAGCATGAAAAGATTCAAGTCCAGTTCCTTGTCCAAGAAGAAGGGTTCTGCCAGCATGCCGGCGTAAACCACGGCAAAAGTAGGAGGAGCTATAATTCCACCATACCTGGTGTTTTTCGCAAAGTCCTCATCCATATAATGAGGATCTTCATTCTTTATCGCCTTTGCATATTCCCTTATCTTTTCTTTGCCTATCTCATAAGTCAAGGGGCCATACACCCTGCCTGTAAATTTTGCGTCAACTCCCATATTGACTCTCCTTATCTACATGAACTTGTCGAGTTCGTTGTTGGCGATTATGGTTCGCTGAATTTCCGACGGACCCTCACAGATTTCACCGAATCTGGCATCCCGGTAAAGCCGCTCGATGTCTGTCCCCTTTATGTATCCATGTCCCGCAAAAACCTGCATGGCCAGATTCGCGATTTTTGTGGCTGATTCACCGGCAAAAAGCTTCGCGCACGATCCCAGAATATCAGCGTCGTTTTCACCTTCATTCATTGCCCATGCGGCCCGGAGTCCTAACATCCGGCCCAGGTCATTATACGTAAACATGTCAGCCAGCTTAAAACCGACTCCCTGATATAGGCCGATCGGTTTTCCAGACGACTTTTTAGCCTTCGCATGCTGTGTGGCTTTTTCCATGCAGGATGTGCCTACCCCCACGCAGAAGGACACAATCCCCACGGTTCCCATTTTCAAAATGCGTTCCAGCTGTTCGTAACCCTTTCCGGGTTCCCCGCCGACAATCTCTTTTGCCTCACAGTTCTCCAGCTTCACCACGGAGACCGGGACGCCGCGAAGTCCCATGGTTTCAAGTGAGTCATTTATGTCAAGACCTCTGGCACCTTTTTCGACTATGAAGAGACTCATGCCATCTTCGGATCCCGCCCCTTTTTCCATGCGGGCGAGCACAAGAAGCACATCGGCAATAATTGCATTTGCCACAACATCCTTAACACCGTTGAGCACCCACACGTCACCATCTTTCCTTGCCGTGGTGGAAACAGATGCGATATCGGATCCCGCTTCCGCCTCCGTATAGGCAAGGGCGCCAATCATTTCCGCCTTCATAATGGCAGGAAGGAAACGTTTCATCTGCTCAGGCGTACCGAAAAGCTTCAGTATTCCCCCACACATAAAGACACTCGACCGTGCGCTTATATAGGTTGACGCGCAGGCCTTGGTAATCTCCTCGCCCGCAATGTAACAGTCAATGAGGTCTATGGCAGCCCCTTCAAGTCCAGCTCCGAGAAAGCCTGCTTTACCGAGTTTCTTCAGGTTTCTCTCCATAAGTTTGCACACTTCTTCTCTCGGCCCCTCATCAAGTTTCTGTGCCTCAGGCGCTATTTCCTTTATGCAAAAAGCAGCAACATCCTGCTGTAACTTTTTCTGTTCTTCCGTAAATTCATAATTCATTTTTATCCTCCTCTCTAACACCTTTGTTACATTAACATGATTCTTGACACTATCATCCGCATGATGTCAGATGTCCCGCCTCCGATTGCTGCAAGCCTTGCGTCGCGGAAGTTCCGCTCCACGGGATATTCCTGCATAAAACCGTAACCTCCGAATATCTGCACAGCCTCGGACGCCATTTCAAACCCGACATCGCCCGCATAAACCTTGTTAACGGCGGCCTGCATTGGATTGAGCATCTGCCCGTTATCCTTCGACGATGCCACACGATATATCGCCAACCGTGCCGCTTCTATGAACACCTTCATATCGGCAATCCTGCCTTGTACTGCCTGAAACTTTCTGATGGGCCGATTGAACTGATGGCGCTCATTAGCATATCGTCCGCACAGCTCCAGACCATATATGGAGGCGCCAAGGAAGGGTGAAATCAATGTAGAACGGTCCCACTCAACACCACTCAGAGCGATCATCCATCCCCCGTTTTCACCACCAAGCAGGTTTTCTTCGGGGACTTCACAATCTTCAAAAAATACCTCCGATGTGGAGGAACATTTGCAGCCCATTTTGTGGAAAGGTTGTCCAGTTTCGAGGCCCGGCGTTCCCTTTTCAACAATAAAAGCGGTTATTCCTTCATGTTTTTTTGCCTTGTCAATGGTGGCAAAAACGACAAACACATTGGCCAGGGGTGCATTTGTGATAAATGTCTTCGAACCGTTCAAGACATATCTGTCACCCTTTTTGACCGCAGTCGTCCTCATCGATGCGGCATCTGATCCGGCTCCCGGTTCCGTCAGCCCCATGCATCCTATCCACTCGCCGGAGGCAAGTTTCGGAACATATTTCTTCTTCTGTTCCTCGGTTCCGAAACTGAAAATATTGCAGGCGCAAAGATAGGTATGGGCCCCCCATGCGAGGAGACTGCCACCATCAACGCCCGCATGACCGAGCGCCTCTCCCGCGAGGCAGCAGGTGACAACGTCTGCGCCTGATCCACCCAGCTCTTCCGGAAAGGGCAGGCCCAAAAGGCCCATATCGGCAAGCTTCTTCCATATTTCAAAACTGAATTCGCCTTTGAGATCAGCCTCTTCGCAGAGCGGCGCAATCTCATCTCTTCCATACCGGTACACAGTATCCCTGAACATCTTCTGCTCATCTGTGAACGTAAAATCCATGACGACCTCCCGAATCTATTTTACTGGCGCAAAATATTTAATGTCCAAAATATGTCCGTTCTTTTCCTCTTTCCATACCGCCTTAACCTTCATGCCGTTCTTTACGGTCTTTCTCACATTGTCGAAGTCACTCAGGTCGATCCCTCCGACAAGATGCAAAAAACTTGTATCGGTATTGTCCAGTTTGATGAGTGCTCCGATAAACGGCGGTTTTGTGGGCATACCAAAGTACTCGTAGTCGGTAAGGACCCAGGATACAATGGCTCCCTCCTGTGATACTTCAACCCAATCGTCCGTTTCCTCAAAGCACCGCGGGCAGAAGGACCGGGCAGGCACAAGAACCCTGTTGCACTTTTTGCATCGGGTTCCGTAAATAATTTCCTCCTTCATGCCTTCAAAAAACCGTGTCCACGTTGGCCCAAAGGCATTCTGATATGGTATTGCTACTTCGTCCTCCAGTATTAAGTAATCACTTTTCTTTTCCATAGTTATATCTCCTCTTCCACGCTATGAGACAGGCTCAAAACACTTAATATCGAGCATATGGCCTATTTTGTCATCATTCCACGCAGCCCGTACCCTCGTACCTTTCTTGATGGATGATTTCACCGTATCGGGGTCATCCTTATTGATTCCCCCTATGAGGTGAAGAAAATCACAATCCGTACCGTCAAGCCTTATAAGGGCGATAACCACGGGAGGCTTCCCCGGCATTCCAAAAAACTCCTTATTTGAATAGGTCCAGGACACAACCTCTCCCTCCTGAGAGACCTCTACCCAGTCGCTGAGGTTTGTGAGACAACTGGGGCAGAAACTCCTCGCAGGAACAAACACCTTATCGCACGCGGGACAGCTCGTACCGTATATTTTACTTTCCTTCAGACCATTGTAAAATCTGGCAAATGTCTGGCCTGCAGCATATTTATGCGGAAGCCTGATTACATTTTCCATTGTATTATAATCTTTTTTCATGACCACCCCCTACTTCTCTGAACCGAGAATCATAACGCCGTTAAACTGATCGACGCCGCCCATGGCATGGGCTAAAGACAATTTTGCACCGGGAATCTGGTGGTCTCCCGCCTGTCCCGTTACCTGAAGGGCTGCCTCTGCCGCTCTGTTGAGCCCTGTTGCACCAATCGGATTGCTACACAGCGTCCCTCCAGATGGGTCACAGGGAAGCTCTCCTTCACGGGAGAATGTTCCCTTCAGCGTGAGATCACAGGCCTCACCGAAATCGCAAAATCCGAAACACTCATAATAGAGAAGTTCCTGAAAGGTAAAGGGATTATAGACCTCTGCCACATCCAGTTCTTTTCTTGGATTTTTGATCCCTGCCATGTCATAGGCCTGCCTGGAGGCATCAATGGCGCATTGCCATATGGCCTTCTCGCTGTCACCAAACCAGTATTCCTCCCCGCTGTAACCGATACCTTTTACCCAGGCTGCCTTCAGGCCGAGCTTCTTTGCCATCGCCTCTGAGGCGAAGATCATGGCACAGGCACCGTCTGAATTCGGGCAGACATCCCACAGTCTCACCGGATAGGTGATAATCCGTGCGGTATTAACCTCCTCTTCGGTGAGTCGCTTCTTGATATGAGCATGGGGATTATCAAAGGCATCATTGTGGTGATCCACCGAAAGCCTCGTCGCCGCTGCTCGAACCTTTTCCTCCGGTATACCGAATTTCACAGACCATTCCTGGGACTGCATGGAAAATACTCCGGGGGCTCCGGCTATGAAAGACCTCTGATAAAAAGGCTCCAGCACGGTGGTCATGGTAGCCTGCGAGTCCCCTTCGTTCATCTTTTCCGACCCTACCACGAGAATCAGGTCTGCCATTCCTGACGCAACCCAGTAATAGCCAGTAAAAGCCAGGGATATACCCGTTGAACCGCATGTTTCTGTCTTCAATATGGGCTTGCCCACCGATCGCAGTACCTCGGCAAAGTAAAAATGTGTAAGGGCTACCCCCTCCATCATGGAAGGCATGGTACCTGAGACAACTCCCTCAATATCATCGGGAGATATTCCCGTCTTTTCAAAGACGGCGTCAACGGCCTCTTTTACGAGTTCGGGATAGGTGACGTCGAATCTCTTTCCATGGTTGGTCTGTGCTGATCCTATTATTGCAACTGGTCTTCCCATAATTCCCTCCTAACTGCCTATGATCGCCACGGCATGGCATTGTCCTGCGAATCCGTGTGTCGAATGGGCCAGAGCCTTATTTACCTTACTATCAAGCTGCCGCTCACCGGCCTGTCCCCTGATCTGCAAGAACCCCTCGGCAAGACGGTAGAGACCTCGTGTTACATAGGGATTTGACGCAAGTACGCCACCGGAAGGATTGACGGGTATTTCGCCATTCCTTGCCGTGGCACCGCTGTCCAGTAACTTTCCGCCTTCCCCCCGGTCACAAAAGCCGAGATCCTCATACCAGAGTAACTCCTGAAAAGCATAGGGCTCACATATTTCGGCAACATCGATCTCCTTTTTCGGGTCCTTGATTCCTGCCGCATCGTAAGCACGTTTGGCTGCATTTGGGAGCTGACCCTCGAGAAGATCCCTGTCCCCAAGATAGAATTTATCTATTGAAGAACCGTACCCTTCGAACCAGACAGGCTTGTCAGTCAGTTTTTTAGCGAGATCTTCCTTTGCAAGAAGCATCGCGATCATACCTTCCGATTTTGGCGCACACTCCATGGCCTTGAGGGGATCCATTACTACCTGCGAGGCAAGTACGTCATCCACAGTCACCTTTTTTTTCACATGGGCGTATGGATTACCGAGGGCGTTTTCAAGGTTTTTCACCACTACACCGGCACACTGTTCATCACTTATTCCATAGCTATCCATGTACTCCCTCTTCTGAAGCGCAGCCGCGACGGTCTCATTCAGCCCAACCTGTCTCTGGTAAAATGGATCGGTGAAAAAATGTGTCAGCATATCGTCATCGGGGTTTTCCGACCCCTTGCATACACCGAGAACGAGGGCCGTATCAAAATGGCCGGTAAGTATTCGCATCACCGCATAGATAAATGCAAAGAGCGACTCCCCATCCTGTCGGGAACCATTCTTAAGAAAGGCACCCCCAGCATCCCAGTAATATGAACTTGCACACGACACACCACCATGAAACACATCCGATGAAGCACTGATGACCGTACCCAGGTCATCCCGTTTTAATCCTGCTTTATCGAGTACTTCTTTCGTAACCCTGAACACCTGATCGAGAAAGTAGTCCTTGGATTCAACACCGGGCGTCATGGCAACTTCGACTATCCCGACTCTATTAGTCATAATCTACCTCCTTTTAGTAAAAACTTATCTTTCAATAATATACCTGTAGGGATCAACCTCTTCCCGTAATACCATCAATACTCTCAAGGCCTGTTCCGCTCAAAAGTCACCGAAGATATCCTTCCTTAAATATATTGAGTACTAACCCTCTCCCTGCGGGTACATGCCATTAACGATATCCTTGTGTGCCTCCATCACAACCTTCCGTTTCACCTTGAGAGAAGGCGTCAACTCCCCTGTCTCTTCAGAAAAGGCATGCTTGATTATACGGTAGTACTTTATCGTCTCATATTTGGCGAGATCACTGTTCCTTTCTTCGACGTGCCTGTCCACAATTGCCCTGAAATCATCCCTTTCAGGGAGCTCTTCGGGACCACTGAACTGAATGCCATCTTTTCTTGCAAGCCGCGCCGCTTCTTCGAGATTGACATTAATCAGTGCCACAAGATATTTTTTCCTGTCACCTATAACCACGAACTGTTCGAACAGCGGGTCCTGTTTGAAGCGATTTTCTATATTCTGTGGCGCGATATTCTTTCCACCCGCCGTAATAATCAGATCTTTTTTGCGATCCGTGATTTTCAGAAAACCGTCCTCGTCTATTTCGCCAATATCGCCCGACATGAGCCATCCGTCATCGGTGAAGGCATCCTTCGTCTGCTCCGGCATACGCCAGTAACCTTTTGTAATATTGCCACCCTTGATCAGCACCTCTCCGTCTTCGGCAATCCTGATTTCATTACACGAAAGAGGCGTTCCCGCCGTTCCAAACTTGTAATTGTCGAGCTTATTAAGCGTGGCAGGAGCGCTACACTCTGTCATACCGTAGCCCTCAATCAGGAAAACACCAGCGGCATTGAAGAAATCGGCAATCTCCCTGGACAGGGGCGCGCCTGATGCAACCATCCACCGGGTACGACCACCAAGGGCCTCTCTCAATTTTTCAAACACCATCTTGTAGGCAATCTTGTACTTCAGATTAAGAATCGTCGGAATGGACTTTTTTTGCTCCATCAATTTACTGACATCTGCACCAATACCCACCGCCCAGTTGAATACGGACTGTTTCCACTGCGGCTGCTCCTTCGCCTGACCGAGAATCTTTGCGTAAATCTTTTCGCAGACCCTTGGAACGGCAAGTAATATTGTCGGTTTTTTTGTCTGGATATCCTCAACAATCGTATCGAAGCTCTCCGTATAGTGTGCATAAATTCCGACATACATGCCGAAGAAATGACCTGCCACCCTCTGAAACACATGACTCAGAGGCAGAAATGCCACCAGCACATCCGTGTCGTCCGCCCACTTCATTTCATTAAGCGCGTCCATAACGGCAAACACATTGCTGTGAGATACCATGGCCCCCTTTGGAGGCCCCGTAGTTCCGGAGGTGTACGAGATTGTTGCCAGATCCTCCGGTGCTATTTCATCGGTCAACCGATCAAACAATCCCGGCTCCTTCGCCTCCATGCCCCTGCCCAGATCCTTCAGATCATCAAAACTCATAGCAATATCCGCCGACATGTCGCAACCATCGGTATCTATGACGACGATCTTTTCAAGGGAAGGGCACTTGTCAAGGATATCAAGGGCCTTTTGAAGAGCTGTCTTGTCTTCGACAATATAGATCTTTGATTCTGAGTTGTTTATAATGTATTCGATTTCATGGGCAGGAAGAGTTGTGTATATCGGTATCGTAACGGCGCCGATCCCTATAATACCCATATCAGCTTCGATCCATTCAAGCCTGTTCTGGGAAAGAAGTGACACCCTGTCACCCTTTCTGACACCCAGACTGTAAAGACCGAGACCCATGGCACGGGCCACCTCATAATATTCCCGCCAAGAGATACCCTGCCAGACTCCGCCTAATCGTTTCTCCACGGCAAGTCTGTCGCCATATTTTCGTGCCTGTTCCCGAAGTATTGCAGACAGATTGGCTTTCATTGTTATTCCCCCCCCCTTTTTGTTGTTCTATCGATATCTTACACTCAGGTTTTCGGGTTCACGGTTCATGGTTAGTGAAGTGCCAAACAATGAACTCAGTAACCCATTTTTTAAGTTCTGAGGTCTGAGGATTGAGAAATACAGTGCGCCGGTTCCGGTTACCGGTTCGCAGTTTTTTCACTCGAACCCCTTGAACCTCGAACCTGAGTTGCTATTTTTGCTTTATCCCCATCACCTTTCTCGCTTCGTCAGGCGTGGCGGGCTCTCTTCCGAAGGTGGACGCTATCTTAACGGCCCACTCGACCTGATCGTAACTCCCCTTCGCCAGTTCGCCATTCGGCACACGAATGTTGTCTTCAAGACCGACTCTCATATGTCCTCCCATCATACACGACAATGTAATAGCAGGAATCTGATCAGTACCTACACCACAGGTAGTAAAATTGGCACCTTCAGGAAGGGCATTAAACATGGAAACAAAGGCCTCCGGCCTGAAGCTTTGTCCTCCTGCGACTCCCCAGACAAAATTAAAATTCATGGGATCGGAGAACATGCCCTGCTTCCCGATGAGAAGGGTGTTGTCGAGGCCGCCCATGTCGTAACATTCGATCTCCGGCTTCACACCATTCTCCTCCATAGCCGTGCCGAATTCCGAAAGCATGGTGAAGGTGTTCTCAAAGACAAAATCAATTAAAACCTGCCCCGATTTCCTGTCCACGATACCGAAATTCATGGTGTTGGTGTTGAGCGACGCCATTGCCGGTTTGACCGCTGTAATCTGTGCGATCCTCTGCTCTGCAGTTACATTCATTCCCACGGCAGAACTGAGATTTACAATCAGCTCGGGAGTCTTTTCCTTGATGGCGTCATGTGTCGCCCTTATCCTGTCAATATCATGTGTTGGCATGCCATTGTCGTCCCTGGCATGCACATGGACCATGGCGGCGCCCGCCTTGTAACACCTTGCCGATTCCTCAGCAAACTCCTCAGGAGTATGAGGCACAGCAGGATTTTGATTCCTGTACGTTCCCGCTCCAGATAACGCGGCACAAATAATGACTTTCTTTCTTGACATGGTAATTCCTCCTTTTTTCTTAGAATTTTCCACACTCTGTGGCCTACCTTATAACTATCCTTGAACTTTTAGGGAAACATGTGCCTTTCTTCATTCAATTCAATGCCACATCGCCCTTCAACCAGGAGCACTTGAACCAGAATCACTACACAGGTTTGCTATCTCATATAATGTGCAATTATAAGTTTCTGGACCTCGCTCGTCCCCGCACCTATTGGAAAGACCTTGGCATCTCTCATATATCTTTCCACGGGATATTCCTTCATATAACCATAGCCTCCGTGGATATGCACGGCCTCACCCGTGACCCTTACCGCCATATCGCAGGCGTACAGTTTAGCCTGGGCGGCCAGCATCCTCGCATCTTTATAATTGCCTTCATCCCAGCATGTCATACCCTTGTATGTCAAAAGACGGGCAGCCTCGAGCTCTACCAGCATTGTCGCCAGTTTATCCTGGATCATCTGAAAGTTGAATATCGGCTGACCGAATTGCTCCCTTTCTTTCGTGTACTTAAGGGCCGCCTCAAAAGCCGCCTGGGCGATACCTATGGCAAGACAGCTCCACATAAAACGTTCCACATCGAGACCTGAGAACATCTGCTTCAATCCCTGCCCCTCAACACCCCCGACGAGATTTTCCTCTGGCACATGGCAATCCTCCATTATTATCTCTCCCGTCGGAGAAGAGCGAAGACCCATCTTTGAAAGCTTCTTTCCTGTGGAATAGCCCAGAAAATCTTTCTCTACAATAAAGGTGCATAACCCTCCCGATCCCTGGGCATATATCAGGGCAATATCCGCGATGGGTGCATTTGATATGAAAGTCTTTGTGCCGTTCAGTATATACTCGCTTCCCTCTTTACGGGCCGTTGTCTTGAGAGATATTGCATCGGAACCGGCACCCGGCTCCGTTAACCCCATGCAGCCTCGTGTTTCTCCAGCTGCCAATGCCGGCAAATATTTCTTTTTTTGATCTTCCGTAGCGTTTCGGGCAATATTATTGGCGCAGAGGAGGCCGTGCGCCCCATAAACCGTAGCGACACCGGCATCAACCCGTGCCAGTTCCTCCCCCATAAGCCCAAATGAAAGGTAGTCGGTAAGCATGCCACCATATTCGGGTTGTATGCCCATACCGAGAAAGCCCATGGGTTTTGCCTTTTCCCACAGGTCTTCTATGAACTTCTCTTCCTTATCCATCTCTTCAACAAAGGGCGCTATCTCCCTTTCACTGAATTTCCGCACCGAGTCCCTCAGCATTCTCTGCTCATCGGTTAGGCTAAAATTCATGTTCCTCTCCTCATTTTCTGAATCCCCGGGGCTGTATCATTGCAATTGACCCGCCTCTCTCATCCAGCATTATCACCAGGCATGAATTCTTGAAAGGCTGTCATCACCCGAGGGGTGATTGGCGGCAAAAATCTCCAGCTTTACTACGATTGCGATTAACCAACCAGTCCCCTATCGGGCAATTTTACAACAGTACCGGGTCTATACAGGTTCGAAGTGATCAAGGTCCCGTATGGTATTTGTCGTCTCTTCGGCAAAGACGGCCTTTACCTTCATCCCTGTTTTTACATCTTCAGCATCAATTCCCTCCACTATATGAGGGAAGGGGGTATCGGCGCCGTCAACCTTTATCAACGCGAGGATATATGGCGCCCTCCTCGGCAGATGCTTGTCATTGTAGTTCACCACCGTGTAGTTGGTAATCACTCCTTCATTTGAAAGCTCAACCCAGCATTCGTCCAGCTTCGACATGCACCTTTCACAGTACTCCCTCGGAGGCACGAAGACCTTATCGCATTTCTCGCATTTGACACCGAGAATCTTATTTTCGTCCCTGAGTGCAATGATGAATTTTGAACCCAGCCTCCCGGCAAAATAGTGGTTGGGAAGAGCCATTTTACCTGTCATGACCTTACAATCTTTTCTATCTTCATAAGATATTTGCATTGATACCTTTCCTCCTTCAGTCGGCAATCTCGAAATACAGGAGATCCCTGTAAGTCCCCATCCTCTTCTCAGCCCAAACAGGGCGTACCTTCATCCCCGGTTTTATGCGGTCTATATCCTTAGGATTCAGATCATGGGCAAAACTCTCATCCCGAGAGACCCCGTCCAGGACCATGAAAAGTGCCGTATAGGGCGTCTCGCGGATCTTTCCCGTCAGCGGGTCCGGACTCGCATAATAGACGACATCGATCAGTGTGACCGTCGCATCTGGACCAACCTCGACAAACTCATTACAGCGAACCCTGCACTGCGCGCAGATTTCACGGGGTGGCACCAGGGTCCTCCCGCATTGGGGGCATTTCGACGCAAAGAACTTCTTTTCCTTGAGACCGTCAAACCACTTGCCCATGGTCGGTCCTGTCGCGTAACGTTGATTAATGGACGGTACGCATTTGAGAGATATGAGTTCCTCACCCTCCTCTTCAGCAGCGCCTTCGGCCACATACTTTTCAAAGAGCGACGCGGACTGACCGGCCACACCGATATCACCGTCAACCTTAACCTGACCCGAAGAGAATGCGGTTCCACCGTCCAGCTTGCCCTGATTGAGGTCAACAAACACCTGTGCCTCCATCCGCATAATCACTGTACAGTCATCATCCAGAACTTCTTTCAAGGTACAGGTCTGGTCTTTTACAACTACCGTCCACTGTCCACCGCCATCACCTGAAAGATCGTAACCGATTTTAATATCAACTCCTTCGGCCTTCTCGGGGAGAAAACGCTCTTCCACCGATTCCACAATAGCGCTGGCTTTGATCACCGGCTTAAAAGGCTTGAATGCCTTCGGGAGAATAGCAACGAGAACGGTAAGATCACCGTCAACCTTGATATTCCCCGATGAGAAAGCCTCTCCCGCGTCTAACTTGCCAAGAGTTACGCCGACAAATGTTTCCGCGTTCGCGTTTAAAACCGCCGTACAGTCAGTGACTTCACCATCAGCATCTTCGACCTTAAGAGTCCCTTCTTTTATGGTAACTTTCCAATTACCGCCACCCTCCCCTGAGATATTGTACCCGATTGTTACATCCACATCCAACGTACCCTCGGAGAGAAAGCGTTCCTCCATTGTATTGAATATGTCTTCAACTGCTGTTCCAAAGTATTCAGCCATTTTCCACCTCCTGCCAGTCTAAGTCTTTCTCAAGCATCATCAGGACAGACCATAAGGTGCCGCCAAATCCGGAGGCAAGCGCGTGTTTTACTTTTTTCTTGATCTGCTGCGGACCCGCATCTCCACGCAACTGCATCGCCGCTTCCGCCGGTCTCAGCATTGCCGTCGCGCCGATTGGATTGCTTGCCGTTACGCCGCCCGACGGGTTTATCGGAAGTTTTCCATCCAGATCGAACTCGCCATCTTCAAGCAACTTGATATGTTCATCATCCTTCAAAAGCAAAAATTCGCGAGCCCAGTCCAGTCCCCACCATGCTGAAGGATCATACATTTCGAAGACGTCAAAATATTCCACCGGATCTTTGATTCCATTTCGCTCAAAGAGTTTTCTCGCAGCGTAATGGTGCGTCATCTCCGGCATTTCAATGCCGAAGTTATTAAAGGTCTCTTCGCGGTGTACCGTGATATGGTCGCGGATCCATACCGGAGTTTTGCACATCTTCTTTGCCTTTTTCTCGGAGGCAAATATCATGACGCAGGCCCCGTCACTCTGCGAACACATATGAATCAGCCGTAATTCCCCGACAAGCTGGGGGGATGTATTCATCAGATCATCGGCCTGTTCATATTCGAGGCCGAAACGTCTGTGCGCCCGGGGATTAAGGCAGGCATGCTTGTCCATCAGAATCCGATATTTCATGGCGGCCTTTTTCGCCCTCTCCTCACCGAATTCATCCATCATCATCGTGGCAGTCGTTGCCGTGAGCGCCCCTGTCTGCAAATGTCGAAACCAGAGGGGGTCTGCCATGTTTGTGATTCCCCCCGTGGTATGTCCCTCCTGCAGTTTTTCCATACCGATTGCCATCACGACATCGTACATACCGGATGCCACGAGATTATCTGCGGCACATACAAGACTTGCTCCTGTTGTACCGCCTGTAGTGATCCTGAACTGGTCTTTTCCATAAGCTCCCGAACCGAGGCTGTGCCACATGTCGGGCTGAAAGACCATCTCGAAGAGTTCCATATTGCCATGCAAGACACAATCTATATCATCAAGGGTAATATTAGCGTCTTCGAGTGCATATCTTACCGCCTCATTTACCATTTCTGCTTGATTCTGGTGCTCCTTGTGACTGGAATATTCGGTCTGACCTATACCGACTATTCCTACATTTCTATTTTTCTTCGCCATAACGATTCCTCCTCATTTCTCCAACACGACGACCGTGTGAAATTGACCCGCCCCACCTGTTGTGCTCTGGGCAATGGCACGGTTGACATCAGCGGCCTGACGCTCACCGGCATCTCCTTTGAGCTGGAGTACTGCCTCTGCCATCCTGTAGAGACCGCTTGTCATTATTGGATTTCCGGCAAGCATGCCGCCCGACAGGTTTACATTGTATTTCGCGGGGCCTTCTTCATCGATGAACTTTGCCCCCTCACCGTCGCCACAGAAACCGAGACCTTCGAGCCACATGGGCTGTTGATATGCGTAACAATCCATAACTTCCACAAGGTCAATCTCTTTTCTTGCATCTTTGACTCCCGCCATTTTATAAGCCCGCTCGGCAGCTTGTTTGAGGGCAAAGTTGCTTGCCAGATCCCTGTCGCCCAGGAAGTAGCTGTCCATACAACTGCCGAAACCGGTCAACCATACCGGGTTGTCTGTAAATTCATGCGCCCTCTCTTCCGATGCGAGCAGCATTACAACGGCGCCATCCGACACCGGGTAGGCGTGCATGGTCCTGATCGGATCACAGAGCATGGGAGAATACATCACATCTCCGAGTTCCACCTGTTCGGTGGCATTCGCGTAGGGATTCTTCTCCGCCCACTGCCGCGCCCTGACAACAACCTTTGCCATCTGTTCTTCAGTAAGACCCGATTTCTCCATGTACGCCCTTGCCTGGAGGGCGGCGACATTGGTGTAATCGAGACCCATTGCCCTTCCGTAAAAGGGATCATATGAAAGGTTCGTGCACACATTCCGGCTTTCACCCTGTGATTCCTTACAGTGACCCGCGACATATACTACATCCTCGTGCCCGGAGAGGATAATGGACATAGCATAACCGAGAGCGTTCAGGCTCTCCTGCGCCATTTTTTCCTCTTCGCGGTAATGAGCGCCAATGACGTCCGTTATGCCGTTGTCGGATATAGTTCTGGCATCAAAGACATCATCAGAAGCAGAAACGATGCTTCGGACGCCCCCCTCTTCGGAAAAGTGCATACCCGTCTGCTTCTGAATATCTTCCAGCACATCCAGAAGCATTCCCTGAAAGCGCTTGTGCCAGATATTCGAATCACACTTGTGCTGAGCTACAGCACATACAGCAACTCTTTTCATCTCAATACCCATCCTCCTTTTTCTTATATTTGTATTGCTATTAACCAAGAATCATTGTCGATGCCTTAGCCAGACCTCTGGCGTAACAATTTGAATGATCCCCATTTTTAATTGCACTCAGAATGGAATCCTTGTTTCTCGCGCAGTTCAACTCTATCCATGCTCTTCCACAGCCCATCCGTGTATGGGAGTCATCTGAGGCTACTTTCGGATAGGGTATACCTTCTATATCGTATTCCGGTGTATAGAACCCGTGATGAGTTATTTCAACCGCATCGATTTGAATATTTTGAGCCACGTCATCGATACATTTTATGGTCTGTTTGAGGGTAAAACCGTAGTCACCCGGATGATTAAATGTATGCAGCACCTCATGATCACCTTCAATCCTGTTCACATGTATATATCCGAGTTTCGTTCCTACGGTGAGCTCAATCCCGAAAAAGACGAGAAGGTCAGTCTGAATTTCTTCAATGGCCTTTCTGTAGCTGGGTTTCAGCAGGTGGTCATGGTCCGTAAATGCGATGAAGTCAAACCCCATACCTGCATATACATCCGCCGCCTGTTGCGGGGTGAGCCTCCCGTCGGAATATGTAGTATGAATATGAAGCTGGCCCTTCAAGTGCATTTGCCACTCCTGGCGCGACACGCAAACAAAGTCGCCTGATAATTTTACCACAATAACATTTCTGTACGGAGCATCGATTGACCTGTCATTTTTTTACGCAATATCACTGCGCTTCCACAGGTTTGCCCCTGACATTAAACAGCCTTCGCACCAAAAAGAAATATCTGAATGATACCGTGGATAGTACGATTTCTTCTCTCTGTTGTCACATCTTCTTTACCAAGCACCATGATGGAGATAAAAGCCTCAATTGCACCGAGAAATATATAGGTCAGGTAATGTGGAGCGATGTCGCTACGCAGAAAACATTTCTTCTGACCCTCCGCCATTATCTTTTCCGTAAGGCTGAAGAAGTTTCTGAATTTGGCAAGCCCCTTTGCCGTGTGGTAAACGGAGCTTCTGGAAACCTCACTTATAAAGATGGCAACGAGATTCGGCTTCTCGGCGTACATGTCGAGAAAAAACTTTATTATATTCTCAAGCTTTTCCTGAAGTCCCGTATCGGCCCCACCCTCGTCCTCCAGCATCTGATAGAGCCGGCCCCACCATCCCTCCACAATCACATCAAAAAGCACCTCTTTGCTTTCGAAATAGTGATACACAAGACCGTAAGACACCCCCGCCCTTTTCGCAATATCAGCCATACGCGTATTGGCATAGCCCTTGTCTCGAAACACCTCGAGGGCCGCATCCACAATTATTTCCTGCTTGTAATTTTTCATCTCCCAAGACCATTAAACCATACTGATTGATATGTCAATCTATTTTTCTGATTTTACCAGTTTTTCTAAACACATCTATAATAACAATAAGATACAACCGGATACCCCTCAAGCCTTCTTAATTGTGCACGCTACGCAACCACGAGAAAAGAAGATCAACTTTCTATTTGATGGAACGCTCGCCCTGTGTTAGAAGCCTTCCATGATAAACATTGGACTGACAGGCGGGATTGGCAGCGGGAAATCAACCGTCGCGAAATTGTTCCAGAAAAGGGGCGCATATATTATCGACGTCGATACCCTTGCGCACATGGTAGAAGAACCGGGCAGCGCGGTCTGGAACATGATTGTCGAACACTTCGGGAGAAAGGTCCTGAACAATGACGACCGGATTAACAGGGACGTGCTTGGCGGGATCGTGTTCCGGGACAGCGAAAAACTTGAAGAACTGAACCGCATCGTACATCCCGCCGTATTCGATGAATGGTGGCGCAGATTTGACGATATCGTGAAAAACGATAGAGATGCCATAATAATGTCAGATATTCCACTGCTCATAGAGGTGGGATGGCATAAGGCTGTGGATATAGTGATCCTTGTTTACACGTCACCTGATGTCCAGTCAGAAAGGATCATGAAAAGAAACGGCTACACACACGAAGAGGCCCGCGATCGCCTTCGATCCCAGATGCCACTGGCCGATAAGATTCAACTCGCCGACTTTGTCATAAACAACGAAGGAACATTAGAAGAGACTGAGGCAATAGTTGACGGGGTATGGAAGGAACTCTTAAAAAAAGTGGCATCTGCCGATTAGATGTAGTTACACAAGGGGTCGAGGATTCAAGGGTTCAAAGGGTCATGCAAAAGGTGTATTGGCAATAATAAAAAAAGAAACGCACGGAATAAAGAGGAGATGAAAAAAATGGTGGGTGAAAATGTACTGACGGATTTCAACACCGAGGTGTCAAAACCGGAAATCGATCATTCAACCTATGTCCATCCCCTGGCATCCGTCATTGGCAGGGTCATTCTCGGCAGGAACATAATGGTTTCACCAATGGCCTCAATTCGGGGTGATGAAGGACAACCCCTGTTTATAGGAGATGATTCAAACATTCAGGATGGGGTCATTATTCACGCGCTTGAAACAGAGATGAACGGGACTCCTGTCGAAAAAAACCTGTACACAGTCAATGGGAATAAATTTGCCGTCTATGTTGGGAAAAGGGTTTCACTCGCCCATCAGGTTCAGATACATGGCCCGGCCGTGGTGCATGATGATACCTTTGTCGGCATGAAAACGCTGGTCTTTAAATCCCTCGTGGGAAATGGGTGCGTCATAGAACCTGGCTGTCTGCTTATGGGTGTGACCATACCGGATCACCGCTACATACCGGCCGGATCTACAATAAAGACACAGGGAGAAGCAGACAACCTGCCGGAAATCACTGAAGACTACCCGATGAAAGATATGAACAGAGGCGTCGTTCACGTGAACACTTCTCTGGCAAAGAAATACCTGGAGTTGTCCCGGGAATAAGCTTCTCAAAAGACGGTTTACAGTTACCAGTTAACGGCTTACGGTTAAAAAAACAGGCTGTTCCTAAATTTGATGCAAAGGAATCAATCCAAGAGCTGAAATTAATATCCAAAATGCTTTAATCGTTACATAGCTCATTAAAAAAACCGTGAACTGTGAACCGGCAACCGTGAACAATTGAGGGCTACAGGCGCCCTGCCTTTTTCAGGGCATCTTTAAAAGCGCCGTAAAATGTTTCATTATCGGCAATTCCGCGCTCTATTATGGCGCCTGCATCATCGATATTTTCCAGGTTTATAACAAGGTTGACACTCTCTCCGAAAGCGGCCATGTTGTCCATTGTGCGGATAGTTGCACTGAGCAGCACTACAAAAATATCCCTCTGATACCCATTGGAATACCCTTACACGGGGTGACGCCCTCTTTCCGCGCGCGTCACCTACGAAAAGGAGGAAACTCCCGTGGAGAAGAAACTGACCGACGTGAAGGAGGAGATATCATTCGAGGACTTCATGAAACTGGATATCAGGGTTGCCGCGATTTTAGAGGCTGAAATGGTTCCGAAATCGAGCAAGCTAATAAAAATGAAGATAGATGTCGGTGAAGAGCGAACGATTGTCGCCGGCATGGGGAAGGACTATACGCACGATGAGTTGATAGGGAAAAAGATAACCGTTGTCGTCAACCTGAAACCGACGAAGATCATGGGCGTGGAATCATACGGTATGCTCCTTGCCGCCGATAAAGAAGGAAAGGGCTACACATTGGTAAGCTATGACGGAGATGCGAAGGTGGGAGGAAAAATTCAGTAGATTACATACTCACGTCTCGTCGTGCGAAAAGAGGTTGCTAACACCTCCTAACATAAAGGACGACGTTTCCCCGGCGATTGCCATCATATCTTCCGAGCGGTCCTGCCAGAGGAGATAGTGACAGGCGATACGCTCGTATATTCCAACAATGCAGACGGCGATCAACTCCGGTGAAGACTCGGTCACAAAGTGTTTTCCCAGGCCCTCGCTTATTTTCAGGACTGCATCCCTGATTTCGGATGTCAGTTTTATAAAGAGCTCTTTCCGCTGATCCTCAACCTCGGCACTCTGACCCACCGATTCCCGGAAAAAAATCGTGATCTTCTCAGGGTGGCTAAGACAGAAATCGCGCAAAAAGACGAAGGCGATATGTTGCAGGCTGTGGAGAGAAAAATCGGTTTTTCGCAGCTCTTCCCCCAGCAGTTTCCTTAAATAGTATCCTATCTCCTGCATCAGTTTGATGAGAAGATCTTCCTTGTTCTTGAAATAAAAATAGACGGCGCCCGTCGACACTTCAGCCAGGTCTGCTATTTCTTCAATGCTTGTTTGATGGTAGCCCTTCCGCCCAAACAGCGTCTCGGCCGCCTTCAAAATGGTATTACAGCGATTTTCCTTTTCCCGGAGACGCCGTAACGACCGTCTCGGCACGGCATCATCCGTCTTGTTTACCCTGGTCATTTGACTCACCTGATTTTAAAAATGCCTGAACATAATTTGCTGCACCCCAACTGACAGGGGAATGGACGTTATAAAGGTCCATCAATACAGGAAAACCCGCGTAACACCCCGGCGCTGTTTCGTTGTACCTTACGGGCAATGTTCTTTGCGGCACTGGATAAGGCACTGGATAACAATGGATAGTGTATTTCCGATAGTCGTATTCACGCTCCTTATCATATTCTTTCTTGGGCGTCATTGACCGCATCCTCCTCACCTGTCACCAGCGTGCCCTAACGATTATGACAGGGCTTCCATCGTTCTTACACGAGACAAAATCGCATGGGCACCCGAGATAATCTCCGTCACGACCTCGGCGATCGGCTTGATCTCATGAATGAGTGAAGCCGCCAGACCACAGGCAATGGGGACACCTTCCGGATCTCCCGTGGCGTACATCTCCCTGCCCACCTTTCCACCGACAATCGTGAGAAGTTCAGCCAGTCCCGCACCACGGGCTTCCATCTCCAGCGCCTTGCCGGTCGCCCAGTTTTTCATGCATCGCATGGGATTGTTCAAGGTCCTCATGACGAGCGTCGTATCTCGTTCCGTCACCTCAAGATAGCGATTCTTCATCGTTTCATGCATCGTGCTTTCGTTGGTCGCCACAAAACGGGTTCCGATGAGGACGCCTGCGGCTCCGTAACACATGGCGGCAGCGAATCCCCTTGCATCAGCAATGCCCCCCGCGGCAATCACGGGCACGGGAAGTTCATCCACCGCCCTGGGCAGCATAATCGACAGGGGGACGTCATCCATGCCGGGATGGCCGCCGCATTCAAAACCCACGATGATGATTCCGTCAACACCACCGGCAACGGCCTTTTTCGCAAAACGAAGCGTGGGAACTTTATGAAATATCTTAATTCCCCCCTCTTTGAGCACCGGAACAAGGAATACCGGATCATTGCCGGCCGTCTCAGCCGCCGCCACCCTTTCTTCGGCGGCCACCTTTGCAAAGCCCAGCGATCGTTCCCCGCGCCCCAATTCGGGCAACATGCTGATGTTCACCCCAAAAGGCTTATCCGTCAGATCACGCGTCTTCCGAATTTCCTCCCGAAAATCCTCGGCGGTGGGAAAGGTTTCCGCCGTCAGAAACGCCATGACACCCGCATTCGCCGCCGCAGCGACAAATTCGGCCGTCGACAGCCACTGCATTCCCCCCATCATGATCGGGTGAGGAATCCCCAACATTTCCGTCAGTTTCGTTTTAAACATCTTTTTTTCTCGCTCCCTTATTGGAAACTATCCATCCCGTCGCTGCCGCCTTCCCGGTCAGCGGCCTTATTTATGCAGCACAGACAATCAACCGCCCTGGGGGAAGGTTTAAAACCCCGACATCCGGGCAATGACTTCGTACATGATCTCGTCCGCCCCCGCACCGATCGACATGATACGGGAATCTCTGAAATATCGGGAAATCAGCGTCTCATTCATAAATCCCATGCCCCCGAACATCTGGAGGCAACCGCTGGCAACCTCGGCGATCAGCTGTCCGGCAAAGAGTTTCCCCATCGATATCTCCCGGGTGGGGTCAAGGCCCTCCACCTTCATCCGGACGATATGGTAGGTGAGCTGCTTCAGGCATTCATTTTTCATCAGCCACCCCGCAAGGCGATGCCGGAGCACCTGTTTGGTGATCAGCGGCTTGCCGAACACGATTCGCTGTCTCAGGTAGTCCACCGTCATATCGATCATATCCTGAACGCAGACATGGACGCCCGGCAGGATCGTAAACCGCTCATGCTGGAATTGTTTCATCTGGTAGATGAAGCCCTCCCCCTCTTCACCGATTAAATTTTCCGCCGGGACCGCCACATTGTCGAAAAAGAGCTCCGCCGTGTCGCTGCTGCGCAACCCCAGCTTATCGAGCTTCTTGCTGACGACAAACCCGGGCAGATTCGTCGGCACGACGAAAAGGCCGAATGAATGATATCTCCCCTCGTCGCTCGTCTTCGCCAGCAGGGTCAGAAAGTCGGCCTGGGTTCCGTTGGTAATATAGGTTTTGGATCCATTAATGATATAGTGATCCCCCTTCTTCACCGCTTTCGTCTTGATGGCAAACACATCCGATCCGGCATCAGGTTCCGTGACGGCAATGGCCGACACCATGTCGCCGGCGATGGCACCCCGCAGGTATGTGTCCTTCAGGTATTCGCTGCCGAAAGCATCAATTGCGGGCGTCGCCATATTGGTCTGCACGGCAATCGCCGTCGAAACACCGAACCCGTGGATGTGTCCGGATTCTTCAAGAAGAATCGTCTCATACCAGTAGTCGAGACCCTGCCCGCCATATTTCGGATCGTAGCGAATTCCGAGGAAGCCAAGATCGCCCATCTTCTTGAACAGGTCATGCAGCGGAGCCGTCGTTTCCTCCCATTCGTCCATATGGGGATTGATTTCCTTGTCGATAAATCTTCTCACCGATGCCCGGAATGCATTGTGTGTCTCATCAAAATACATATTTTTCTCCTTTGGATAGATCGAATTGGGTGTCAGCCCTTTTCCTTCGCCCGGGACCTACTGTCCAATGCCTGCCCTCAGCACCTTTTTGTCCACCTTCCCCACGGCCGTCAGCGGCATGGCGTCCGTAAATTCAATAACCTTGGGAACCTTATAGGGGGTCAGATTTTCCCGACAATGATCAAGCAGTTCCTGTTTGATGGTTTCAGGATCTTTTTCCATCGCCGGGGCGGTCAACTCGATTACCGCCTTGACCACCTGGCTGTCCGGCCTCTTGGGATCAGGCATCCCGATAATGGCGCAAAACTGGACTGCCCCATGCTGACTTATGACATCTTCAACCTCCCGGGAAAACACCTTGTACCCCCCCACAATAAGCATATCCTTGGAGCGATCAGCGATGAAGACATACCCGTCCTCATCCATCCTGACCACATCGCCGGTATAGAGCCATGTTTCCTGCTGATATTTCCTCAAGCTGTTCGCCGTTTCTTCGGGCTTGTTGTGATACCCCTTCATCACCTGAGGACCGTGAACAATCAGTTCTCCCACTTCACCCACCGGCACCTCTACCGTTCCCGTTTCAACATCGACCACCTTGATCCGGGTACTCTGCAAGGGCAGGCCGACGGAACCGAGCTTCTTTGTTCCTTTACAGGGATTCATCGTAATGACAGGGCTCGCTTCGGTCATGCCCAGGATTTCCACCACTTTCCCTGCACCCACGATCGCTTCCAAGGCCGTGATGGCCTCTTTCGAAAAGGGCGCAGCACCGGAGATACATACCTTACACGATGAGAAATCAATTTTCGCAAAGGCCGGATTATCCACCAGCATCTGGTAGAGGGACGGGACATGCAGCATGATGAAGGGACGGTATTTGGAGATTTCCTTACAGACATGGTCGGTGTTTCTTGGATCGGGAATCAGGCACTGGGTGTACGACATAGCCATGGTCGTCAGCCCCAGATAGAGACCCGCCTGATGAAAAAATGGAAATCCCGAACAGGCAACCCCTCCACCCAGCTTGAGGTCGAACCATTGTGTTGCCTGAATGATATTGGATACAAGATTACGGTGGGTCAGGACCGCTCCCTTGGGCAGGCCTGTCGTACCCCCTGTATACTGGATAAGGCAGGTATCATCCGGATCGATACGCACCTTCGGCCATGATGCCCCATAGTTTCGGACAACATCCATGAAAGAGACAATCTCTTTGCCGGCGATCAGATCAACCTTTCCCACGGGGACTTTCTTCAGTAATTTTCCCAGGAATCTCTTGTGCGGGGGAAGGAAGTCGATAATATTTGTCACAATGCAAATTTTCAGTGACGGAATGTCGTTGCGAATCTTCTGCACCCGATTTTCGAAAATAGCATCGAGCGTCACCAGACATTTTACGCTCGTGTCATTGATCTGACTGGCCATTTCCTTGGGCGTCAAGAGGGGCGAAACCCCGCTGGCCACGCAACCCGCACGCAGAATGCCGGCCAGGGCAATCAGATACTGGGGCGTGTTGGGAAGATTCACCCCGACCACGTCTCCCGGAACACACCCCCGGTCGGCAAGATATCCGGCAAAACTGCCGGAGAGGCGGTCCAGGTCTCTGTAGTAATAGGTGCTGCCGAGAAAATGAAACGCGGCCCGATCCGGATCGTGGCGGATGGCTCTTTCCAGAAGATCCACATACGTTTCATCGGGAATCTTGATCTCGGGCTCTACCCAGGGGTCATATGATTGCAACCACGGTTTGGTATCGTAAATTGTCACTGAACACCTCCTTCCTGTATCCAGGAATGCTGTTTTCATGCTCCATGATTCGTTTATCAGGGAATGGAAACGATCCGGACATCAGGAACCGCCTGCTCCTCCCTGTTTCGCACCAGCCGTTGGAAGGGCTAAAGGCAAAGGAACTTGTTCCCTCCGCCTTTTGCCTTTAGCCTTTAGCCTTTTGCCCTTCAGCCCTTTGCCTGAGCGACGATCGCTTCCGGCATTTCGATAACTCTTGCACGCAGATATTCACCGAGCGTCTTCGCCTGGGGGTCACTACGGACCGACGCCGCCACCCCTTCTCCGAGGACACCTTTGATATAGAAATTGACGGCCAGGAGATTGGGAAATTCGTACCGTTCCATCTCGAAGCCGCTTATGTCCCTGAGCAGTTCCTTCAGCCGCTTTGTGGTGAGAAATTCCCTCAGAAACGCATATGCCTCGGGAGTTTTTGCCCACACTCCCAGGTTGGCATTGCCTCCCTTATCGCCCGAGCGTGTAGCAAAAAGGCGGCCCAAGGGCATCCTGACTGTTTTTCCCTCTGGCACAGGCGGAATCTCCACGTCCTTGATCTCGGGAAGGGGGGCATCGGGATCGGGCAAAACGGATTCGATGACAAATTTCTCATCCCCTATCACCATCTTCTGATGCACATGCCTGCCGGAAAGGAGCGCGGGCCAGTGCATGATGGCAGGGGTGCCCTTGGTGGGAGGAGCCGTTGCGGTGAAACCGGGAATATTGGCGAGACCCAGCTCGACGATCTTGGCCGAGAACAGGCCCACCTTCTTTGCGTCTGGGTCCATTACCGACACCCGTAGGTAGGCAAAGGCCTCATCATTCGTGGCTGGATCTTCCTTATCCGACCTGATCAGTTGCACATCCTCCACGGCATATTGTCCCCTGCCACCTATGGCGTCGAAGAAGGCATCTTCAAAGATCTTTGCCTTCTTTTCTATATCGAGACCGGTCAGGATGATAGTCATCGAATTGCGGTACCCGCCGAGATTGTTGATGCAGACTTTTGTGGTTTCGGGAGGCGGCTGGCCCTTAACGCCGGAAATCTTTACACGGTTTTCCGCTTCCTGAGATATCTCTATGGTATCGAATCGTGCCGCTACATCGGGTGTCAGATAGGTCGGCTCTCTTACCTCGTACAGGAGCTGTGCCTTCACGGTATCCACCGACACAAGGCCGCCCGTGCCGGGGTGTTTGGTGATAACGAAGGACCCGTCTTCGTACACCTCGGCAATAGGGTATCCCACATTGAGAAAGGATGGTACTTCGTCGATAAACGAATAATTACCGCCTGTTGCCTGCGCCCCACACTCAACAATGTGTCCAGCCACGGAAGCGCCGGCAAGCTTGTCCCAGTCTTTCCGGGTCCACCCGAACCACCATGCTGCAGGACCGACAACAACCGAGGCATCGGCGATCCTTCCGCCGACGACGATATCGGCATCCTTTGCCAGAGCCTCTGCGATACCCCAGCATCCCAGATAGGCATTTGCCGTAATCGGCTGAGCGTTGGCATCTTTCAGGCTGATCCCTTTATCCAGATGGGTGAATGACTCTCCCTTCTCCTGCAGGTCACCGAGACGTTCCATAAGATCGTCCCCCTCGATATAGGCGATCTTCGGATGCAGTCCCAGTGTCTCGGCAATTTTTTCGAGTTCCGCTGCCAGTGCCCGGGGATTCAATCCTCCGGCGTTGGAAACAACCCGGATTCCCTTATCGAGGCATTCTCCCATGATCTCTTCCATCTGCTTGAGAAAGGTGGGCACATATCCGGCATCGGGTTTTTTGAGGCGCTGTCGGAAGAGAAGTGCCATGGTAAGCTCTGCCAGATAATCCCCCGTGAGAATGTCGATGGGGCCTCCCTGCACCATTTCTCTGGCAGCGGCCCGCCGATCACCAAAATAACCGCTGCAGTTGGCAATGATAACCTTCTCCTTTTTTTGCTGATCCTTCGTGCTCATGAATATTCTCCCTCTATAAAATGTATGGTTACCTGCCCTTAAAGGCGGGTTGACGTTTCTCGATAAAGGCCGTGATGCCTTCCATGGCATCTTCCGTGCTCACTATTTCCCTCAGTTTTTCCGAGAGATAATGGAGTGCCTCCTCAAGGGGCATATTCGCCATTTCGTAGAAGGCCTCCTTGCCGATTTTCATTCCTATGGGGCTTTTTGAGGCCAGTTTTTTGAGGACCCCTTCCACCTCATCTTCGAGTTCGGAGGCGGGAACGACCCTGGTGATGAGTCCCATGGCCAATGCCTCCTGGGCAGTCATCCGCTCCCCGAGAAGGATCATTTCCATAGCCTTTTTCTGAAGGACATTCCGAAAAATGAGGGCACCGATCATCATGGGCCAGAGCCCCACATTGACTTCCGGAGTTCCGAATTTTGCGTCGTCACTGGCAATCACAATATCGCAGGCAAGCATAAAGCCCATTCCACCGGCCAGGCAGTAGCCCTTGATTCGCGCCACCGTAGGCTTCGGGCAGCTCACGATCCTGTTCAAGAGGCGTGCGTAACTGCCGAACAGATCTTTCCCTTCCGTCGCTATTCCGCCCCCCAGTTGTGCACCGGTGCAAAAGGCCTTTTCTCCGGCACCGGTTATCCGGATCACCCTGACATTCTCATCCTTTTCAGCCCGGTCAAGGTAATCGTGAAAAAGCTCGATAGCCTCGGGAGTAATGGCGTTCCTCTGCTGCTCGCGGTTGATCGTGATGTACGCGATTCCATTCTCTGCCTTGTAGAGTAAATGGCTTTCTTCCATGGGTGTCCCTCCTTCTGTCATATCCGTGATCAGGAATCGGCCAAACCGTCCTGCTCTTCCGTTGGCTCTTCCTCGTCTTTTTCTATATCCGCCAGTATCTGGCCCGGCATGACCTTATCTCCCTCGACAACATTAATCTTCGTGACCGTTCCATCGAAGGGGGCTGTGAGGGTAGTCTCCATCTTCATGGCGGTCACCACGATGACGGCGTCTCCCTTATTCACCCTGTCTCCCTCGGCGACCAGTATTCTGACGACAATGGAAGGCGTGGGAGGCGTCACCTCCCGGGGCATTGCGGAGGGACCTCTTTTTCCCCTCCGTGTCTGCCTGGAAAGATCGGCATCCCTGACCTCATAGGGCACACCCCTGAGTATGACGGTCTTTTCATCTCCGTCACCGGCGATGAAGGCCTGTGTGCCGACGCCGTCAATGATGAGATGAATCTGGTTGTCCGAAATGCGGGAATACTGAACATTCCGGGCCTTCCCGTCGAAAGAAAGGGTCATTGTATTCGTTTCAGCCTTTTTGACTTCGACGGGAATGATAGTGTCATCAACCTTAAGCCGGTACTCCATATTCTCACCACGTTCCTCTCAAAGCACTTCTTCTGACCTTACCTTCTAAGGCCGCCAGTTCCCCAGCGTCTGCCAGGGAGACCCATAACCGCCTCCCCGGTTGTCCGCGACGGGTCGTTCCTTTTTGCCCGCAAGTTCGTCAATGATATAGGCAATGGCGGCCGTTTCGACATCCGCCCTCTCAGGTTTCCAGTCGGGGAAATGACACCCGATAAAGTCCGTAAAGGTTTCGCCCTTGCGAAATGCCTCCGACCGGAGCACATCGATAAGGAAGGGAATCGGTGTCCGGACTCCCAGAATCACATATTCCCGGAGTGCCTCGATCATCCGATGAACTGCCTCTTCTCTGTTTTCGGCGGCAACGATCAGTTTTGACAGAATGGGGTCATATTCGACGGGCACCTGAAAGCCGGAATAGATGCCGCAATCATTGCGGATTCCGGGGCCGGAGGGCTCCTTCATGAACACGATCTTTCCGGGGGACGGAAAAAAGTCGTTTCCCGGATCTTCGGCGTATATCCGACACTCAATGGCGTGGCCTCTTCCTTTAATATCTTTTTGATCAATGGATAATGGATTGCCGGCGGCGATTTCCAGCTGACATCTGACGATATCGATACCGGTCGTCATTTCCGTGATGGGATGCTCGACCTGGAGGCGTGTGTTGACTTCCAGAAAGTAAAAGCTCCCATCCTCATCGAGGAGGAATTCCACCGTGCCCGCGTTGACATATCCCGATGCCTGCGCGGCGGCAATCGCCGCGTCTCCCATTTTTTTTCTCAGCTCCGGCGTCATCGCCGGTGAGGGAGTTTCTTCGATGATCTTCTGGTGGCGCCTCTGAATGGAGCATTCTCTCTCGAGAAGATGGACGACATTCCCGTGACTATCGGCAAGGATCTGAAATTCTATATGGCGGGGCCGTGTCAGATATTTTTCGAGGTAGATCGAACCGTTGCCGAAGGCGCCGGCTGCCTCGCTCGATGCGGATATGCAGGCATCATGCAGCTCATCGGCAGACGCAACGACGCGCATCCCCTTTCCACCGCCTCCCGCCGCCGCCTTTATCAGGACGGGATATCCTATCGCATCGGCCTCACGGACCAGTACTTCTGGATCCGATTCGGGATGGTTCATCCCCGGGATCACCGGCACCCCGCTTTTGGTCATCGTCTGCCGTGCGATTGTTTTATCTCCCAGTTCGGAAATAACTCTGGAAGGGGGGCCGATAAAGACCAGGCCTTCCTGCTCGCATCTCTCGGCGAAATCGGCATTTTCCGCCAGGAATCCGTAGCCGGGGTGAATTGCGTCCGCTCCCGTTTCTCTCGCAGCCGCTATGATTTTATCGATATTGAGGTAACTTGCTGCCGGTTCGGCATCTCCCAGACACAGAGCCTGATCGGCTTCCAGTACGTGGACAGCATCCCGGTCCGCATCGGAATAAAGGGCCACCGTTTTAATCCCCATCTCCCGGCAGGTATTCATAATGCGCCGCGCTATCTCTCCCCGGTTTGCCACAAGGATTTTTTTGAACATGCCCTGTCCCCTGTCACTGAACTTTGCGTTGGTATTTATATCGTAACTCATGCCGGTTTATGAAAAGGACAAACCCTTTCAGCCGGTTACATTCTAAAAATGCCGTATCCCAGTACGTCGTCCCGTATGGGCGCGTTTAGCGCCGCCGATATGGCAAGGCCGAGCACGTCCCTCGTATCGGCGGGATCGAGAATGCCATCGTCCCACATTTGGGACGAGCTGTAGAAGGCATTGCTTTCCTTTTTCGCGTTCGCGATAAGAGGGCCCCTGATCTCCTCTTCTTCCTCGGGAGACATAGGGGGAAGACCTTCCTTGGCAAGCTGGTCGTTTCTGATTGTCACCAGGACACCGGAGGCCTGTTCGCCCCCCATGACGGCAATTTCCGCATTGGGCCACATCCAGAGAAATCGGGGAGAATAGGCCCGGCCGCACATGGCGTAATTTCCCGCTCCGAAGGAAGCGCCCACCATGACGGTAAACTTTGGCACCGTGGCCGTCGATACGGCATTGACCATTTTATGACCGTTTTTCGTAATACCGAGCCGCTCATACTCGCTGCCGATGATAAAGCCGTTGATATTCTGAAGGAAGATGAGGGGTATCTTGCGACGGTCACAAAGCTGGATAAATTGCGTCCCCTTCAGGGCGCTGTCGGGAAAGAGGACTCCGTTATTGCCGAGAATTCCCACGGGATACCCGTGAATATAGGCCCATCCGCACACCAGCGTGGGGCCATACAGTTCCTTGAATTCCAGAAACTCGCTCTTATCAACCATACGGGCGATTATTTCTCTCACATCATAGGGCACTTTCAGTTCTCGACTGACAATCCCGTAGACCTCTTTCGGATCATAGAGGGGCGGTGCCGGTTCATGCATGGGAAGAAAGGCCTTTTCGACGGCCGGCAGATTTTCCACGATGGAGCGCACAATCGCGATGGCGTGGGCATCATCCTCGGCATAATAATCGGATACTCCCGACTCCCGGCAGTGGAGGTCCGCACCCCCAAGTTCGTCGGCGGTGACCTCTTCGCCGGTTGCGGCCTTCACGAGGGGAGGTCCGCCCAGAAAAATCGCCCCCGTTCCCTTCACGTGAACCGTCTCGTCGGACATGGCGGGAACGTAGGCGCCGCCGGCGGTACAGAGTCCCATGACGGCAGTTATCTGGGGAATGCCCATCTTCGATATGATCGACTGATTGTAAAAAATCCTCCCCCCGTCATCAATATCAGGAAAAACCTCGGACTGAAGCGGCAGATAGCCCCCCGCCGAATCGACGAGCGTTATGGCGGGCAGACGGTTTTCCATGACGATCGTCTGGCAGCGGAGCGATTTTTTTACCGTCATCGGATAGGTTGCGCCCCCTTTGATGGTGGCATCATTGCTGCTGATGAGCACTTCCTTTCCCCCGACAATGCCGATTCCCGAGACGAGGCCGGCGCCGTGGATTTTCCCGTCATACATATCCCTGGCCGCCAGAGGAGCGATCTCCAGAAAAGGCGTGTTTCTGTCCAGAAGGAGATCCAGTTTTTTACGAACCGGCAGTTTTCCCTGTGATGCGAGGCGGTCCTTCGCCTTCTGGGAGCGGTAATCTCTGGTCTTTCGCAATTCTTCCTTCAGTTCCGAGACCAGGACTTCCATGGATTCGTAATTCTTCTTGTACTCGTCCGATTTTGTATCTATCCTTGTTTCAATGACATCCATGACCCTTTCACCCTATGTGATTGTAATATAATTATATTATATAAGAATGTTCATATATTGAATCTTGTTCAATTAATAACAACCGTTGATAGGGGAGTCAAGCGATTTTTTTGGTTTGAAATTGGTTTAATATTGACAATCTCGAAACAAGTCATGAACCGGGTCATTGCGAGGGTGAGCCGAACCCGCGAGCGAAGCGTGGCGGGCAGGGCGCTGTAATAGGTAATGCCGCGCAGATTTATTGCAGGCACCGTAAATCCCGCCACCTCTTTTTTCCCCATTGCGTCGTAGAATGACTGAATCGAAGATGCAACGATTCCCATCGTAGTTCCCGCCCTTCTTATCAGCCATCGGGCGCCGCCTTTTGTTTCGGGAGCTGAGCTGAAAACGGCCGTATAGATGAGATCATCGATCACTTCGCCCCTCAGCTTTTCTTCATCAAGGACTGTTACATTTCTGCCCTCTATTGCGAGGATGCCGGAAATTCTCTCTTTCAGTGAATCGCTGTCGTAAAAACGATAGAGATGCCATAATAATGTCAGATATTCCACTGCTCATAGAGGTGGGATGGCATAAGGCTGTGGATATAGTGATCCTTGTTTACACGTCACCTGATGTCCAGTCAGAAAGGATCATGAAAAGAAACGGCTACACACACGAAGAGGCCCGCGATCGCCTTCGATCCCAGATGCCACTAACCGATAAGATTCAACTCGCCGACTTTGTCATAAACAACGAAAAAACATTAGAAAAGACTGAGGCAATAGTTGACGGTGTATGGAAGGAACTCTTAAAAAAAGTGGCATCTGCCGATTAGATGTAGTCAATCAAGGCAGAATATGCGCCTTATCCACAATTGATAATTGAAGGATTCGTAAAAAGTCCGAACTTCTGTCGTTTTGTCATTCCCGACCTGATCGGGAATCTATAAATGCTTGTAATTACTGGATTCCCGCTTTCGCGGGAATGACAGATTAGCGAGTGTTTGACTTTTTACGAGTTTATCATAATTGAACGATTTTAAATAGTGACAGCGACTATTTTTTGATGAGATTTTCATCAAAGGAATAGCCGCGATTCTCGACAGAAAACTAACTAAAAAAATAGTCGCTGTCACTATTTAACCCCATTTAAAAAACCGTGAACTGTGAACCGGCAACCGTGAACAATTGAGGGCTACAGGCGCCCTGCCTTTTTCAGGGCATCTTTAAAAGCGCCGTAAAATGTGTCATCATCGGCAATTCCACGCTCTATTATGGCGCCAGCATCATCGATGTTTTCCAGGTTGATGACAAGGTTGACACTCTCTCCGAAAGCGGCCATGTTGTCCATTGTGCGGATAGTTGCACTGAGCAGCACTACAAAAATATCCCTCCTGATACCCATTGGAAGGTACCGGATATAATTCAGGACACCTCCCTCATTCGAGCCTTTCTCATCGAAACTCTCGCCCGCCACGATCAGGTCATATGCATGAAACCGCATGCTCTTCATGGCATCAGGTGCGGCGGCGGATTTCGTCACGTAATACCCCATCTTTTCCAGAACAGTACCGAGATTCTCCCGGACAGTGTCATCAGATTCACAGATAAGGGCCGTTTTACCACCCTCTTCAACAAAATCGAATGGTTTATCAAGCGCACTGTATGACTCAGAGCCTGTTTCATCAGGTGATTTTTTACTTTTGTCCATACACCCCTCCCCTACCATTCCACCTCAAGGTTTTCTATCTCCGACGTGGTCTCGCCCTTTTCACTCTTGATTGAATCAATCCCGCGCCCGACGACCCCTTTTGTAGTTGCGTACGAAAGGGCTGTTTCTTTCGTTATGGCCCCATCCCTGTACAGACCTATGATATAACCATCGAATGTTGTCATGCCGAAGGCCTGCCCAGACTCTATAATTTCCTGAATGGAACTCCCCTCCTTTTCCCCGTGAAGGATTGCTTCCTTGATCCGCAGATTTGTTTTCAGGATCTCAAAGGCGGCTACCCTCCCCCCGCCTATCCGGGGAAGGAGCCTCTGGCACACAATCCAGCGAATAGTATCTGCCAGACGCGCCCTGATTTGTGTCTCTTCCTCCTGGGCAAACATACCAATAATGCGGTTGACAGTCTGCCCCGCATTTACAGTGTGGAGAGAACTAAAGACAAGGTGCCCGGTTTCAGCGGCGGTGAGACCAATTTCCATCGTCTCCCTGTCACGCATCTCTCCGACAAGAATAATCTTTGGTGCCTGCCTTAATGCGGCACGAAGTCCGCTCGCAAAACTGACAAAATCAACTCCGAGTTCCCGCTGATTGAAGGTTGCCTTCTTGTGCGGGTGTTTGTATTCCACCGGGTCTTCGAGTGTTATGACGTGAATAGGCTGCTTTTCATTTATCTCGTTTAAAACGGCTGCAAGCGATGTTGTTTTCCCTGTCCCTGTCGCGCCGGCAAACACAACGAGTCCGTTTTTCTCCTCCGGTATTTCGTAAAGCACCTTCGGGAGGTCTAATCCCCCGCAGGTGGGAATGCTATCTTCCATCTTCCTCAGCACAGAAGAGTAGTTTCCGCCCTGGGAGAATATGTTGACCCTGAATCGCGCCTTTCCTGGAAGCTCATAGGAGGCATCACACGAACCATCATCAACAAGGGTTCGCATGAGTTTATGATCCTGATTTATAAGATTCAACGCGAATATCTCGGCTTGAAAAGGAGTAAGCTCAGAAGTGAAAAACTCCATACCAACGGCCTTGAGCTCACCGGAGATTTCCACCTGCGGCAGTTTCCCCACGGTGAAATTCAGATCGGATATATCTTTATCAGAATCAATAATACGGGCAAGTATATAATCAATCTCCTGCTTTCTCATGGCAATCTTCCCCTTACCTGAAGCATCTTTATACTTCCGTAAAGTCAACCGGCGGTTTCTTTAAAAAGCTCTTGAATTGAGCTTTGTCGTTGGCCTTGTTATAGGCATCATCAGCGCTTATCCATCCCTTCTTCAAAAGATTCATAATGGATTCGTCAAGGAGCTGCATACCGTATTTCTTTCCCGTCTGTATCATGGAGGGAATCTGAAAGGTCTTGCCTTCCCGTATAAGGTTACGCACAGCCGGAGTGGCAATCATTATTTCAAGCGCGGCACATCGCCCCTGTTTATCCACGCGCTTGAAGAGGACCTGGGCCAGGACAGCGCGTATTCCATCCGACAGGGTTGACCGTATCTGCATCTGCTCGCTGGCGGGAAATACCTCGATAAGGCGGTCTATCGTCTTCGGCGCGCTCGACGTATGAACGGTTCCAAATACAAGATGTCCGGTCGAGGCAGCTTCAATGGCAAGGGAGATTGTTTCAAGATCTCTCAGCTCGCCCACCAGTATGATATCGGGGTCCTCCCTCAGGGCACCGCGGAGTGCGGAGGAGAAGGATTTTGTGTGCAGCCCCACCTCTCTATGATTGACGATACACTCTTTGCTCTCATGGACGAATTCGATGGGGTCTTCAATGGTAATGATGTGGTCCTTGCGCGTGCGGTTTGCCTCATCAATAATGGCAGCGAGTGTCGTGGATTTACCGCTCCCCGTTGGTCCGGTAACAAGGACAAGCCCACGTGGAAGTGAGGCAAGCTTGGCCGTAACCGGTGGAAGGGCCAGTTGCGCAGTCGTAAGAATTTCGCTGGGGATTTCCCTGAATACGGCCGCCACCCCCATCTTCTGCTGGAAAAAGTTGGCACGATATCTTGCGAGATTTGGTATCTCATACGCAAAATCAACATCACCGGTTTCTTCAAACTCCTTGACCTTATGTTCCGGTGTTATCTCGTACAGCATGGCCTTCAGTTCATCGTTCTCAAGGGTGGAGTATTTTACCCGTTCTATCTCTCCCCTGATCCTCAAAGCAGGTTGCTGCCCGGAAACAAGATGGAGGTCTGACGCACCTTGCTCACTCATTAACTTAAAGAAAGAATCTAGCTTCGCCATATATGCTCCTCCTGCGCGTGTAATGTTACATAAATCTGACTGTTAAAATAACGAAAAGAAGTAATGGTTGTCAAGAACTTAAATGAGTTAAATAGTCGCTGTCACTATTTAACTCAAGGTGGGGTTGGAAGGTTCAGTGAACTCTGGTATAACAGTGAATAAAAGGAGTTCTAATGGACGAAATACGCTTTACACCCATCGGTATCATTCATTCTCCCTTCAAGAAAGCAAAAGGAACGCCTATTCAGCCGACAGCATCTCGCGGCATTGCCGGAACGATTGAGATTAAACCGCAATACGCAGATGGCCTGAAAGATGTCGAAGGGTTTTCACACATTATCTTGCTGTTTCATTGTCACTGCGCGAATGGTTCGTTACTGCAGGTCAAACCATACCTGGATGATACTCCGCGGGGTGTCTTTGCCACACGGGCGCCGTGCCGACCGAATCCGATCGGATTATCCATTGTTCGCCTCACCAGAGTTGAGAATACGACGCTGTATATTGAGGATATTGACATCCTTGATGGTACGCCACTTCTGGATATAAAACCCTATGTCCCGCAGTTTGATAACCACCAGGTTGACAAAATCGGCTGGCTCTCGGAAAAGGTGGCTGATCTTCATACAACGAAGACAGATAACAGATTTCAATAAAAACACCTTCTACCAATCTTCATGCCGATCGGGTGATGAGTTGAGAATGGGAGGGGAAGGAACAAATTTCAAGTTTCACTCTACCCCTCTGACCCCCGACCCCTGACCCCTGACTTCCCGCAACCCGTTTAGTTTCCAGTTTCAAGTTTCCAGTTTCACGCTATCCCTGATCACTTCACCATCTTGAATCTCAGGACAATGACGGCTCCCTTCGGCTCGTTGTCTTCCACCCAGGCATAGCCGCCATAACTCTCCATGGCCTTTTCCACAATGTAGAGACCGATGCCGGTATGGCCGGTATCTCCATATTTGAATCCCTCTTCAAATATCTTTTTCTTTATATCATCGGGAATGCCTGTTCCGTTGTCGGCAATGCGTACCTCGCACATATCTCTTTCTTTGCCTGTGGTTATTGTGATTTTGTCGGCCTTTCCGTGAATGACGGCATTTCTTATGATGTTGTCTATAACAGAAGCAATAGAATCATCGGCCATGACCCGGGCCTTGCCTTTGATGTCAAAGTCAATAGATGGGTGGTTTTTAATGACTTCATCTATTGTGTCTCTCATATCGTGTATCTGAAGTTCCCTGTGGCGTGAGATGAAGGTTTCAAGCTCTCTCATACTGTTGATCAGCTCGATGCTCTTTTTCGTACGGGAGGAGATCTCTTCTAAGAGTTCATCTTCGGGGGAGTTGTTGTAGAGGTTGAGCGCGCTTTGTATGACGACGAGATCATTGGTCAGGTCGTGGCGGAGGATCTGGTTGATGAGGGCGAGGTGTTCCTGGTGGTTCTTTATTTCTTCTTCGGCCTGTTTGCGGTCGGTGATGTCATCGTAGAGGGCAACCGCCCCGATCAGCTCGCCATTCACCATGATCGGAGATACGGCTGCTATAACATCAACAGGGGATCCATCCTTCCGAAAGCGCACAGTTTCAAAGGGAGATAAAACATTCCCGCTCATGGTCATCTTTGTGGCTCTCTTCGCCTCCTCCACAATATCGGCGGTGGTGGCAACCAGATTGTCAAGATCCCTGGCGAGCGCCTCTTTCTGCGAATATCCGAAGAGTTTCTCTGCTCCCGGATTCCACCTTACGACATGGTGGTTACTGTCCATGGCGATGATGGCATAGGGGGCCGCTTGCAGCACTGCTTCAAGATACTGGAAGCGCCGTTCAAGCTCCTTCTCCATTTCCTTGCGTTTCGTTACATCACGGGCTATACTACGGAAGCCGACGGGTTTGCCCTTTTCGTCTCTAATCAGGGATGCATTAAATTCAAGAACTCTTTTGCTGCCATCCCTTCTGATGATTTCGTAATCCTCCACATCGGCAGGTTTTCCCGTCCGGTATACCTTGTTAAATGTATCGTATATTTTCTTCGCGGTTTCCGTACTGCTGTATTCGAGGTTGCTCATCCCCATGAGTTCATTCGCTGAAAATCCTAATATTCCGCGCATAGCCTCATTGAAAAAGGTAAACCTCCCGGAAAGATCGACTTCATTGTAACCATCTTCTATGCTTTCAATGATGGTTCGGTATCGCTCCTCGCTTTTCTTCAGAGCCGCTTCAGCGTGCCTGCGGGATGTGATGTCTCGGGCAATCCCGATTCTGCCTGTTGTATTTCCCGTGACATCCAGAAGCGAGGTTACATTCAGTTCTACCGGAACAGTTCCTCCATCTTTATGTTTCATTTCAATTTCATAAAGAGGGATCTCGCTTCCGCCAAGACCCTTTTTGAAATGTTCGAATGTTGCTTCCACGTATTCAGGAGCAATAAATTTCGTGAATGAATGCCCGACAAGATCCTGCCAGGAATAACCTGTTAATTTTTCTACGACAGGACTGATGTAAGTAATTTTTCCATCCAGATCTAAAGTAAAAGTTATATCATTTGTTGTCTCGGCGAGTGTGCGGTACTTCTTCTCGGAATCGCGTAAAGCTTTTTCTGCCTGCTTTTGCTCAGTGATATCAAGAATTTGGGCAATTGTCCTAACCTTTCCCTTGAGATCCCTGGATACAGTGGAACTTATCTCAACACGCCTCTTTGTCCCATCTTTTCTAACAACATTAAATTCATATCTTGGAGGAAGCTTTCCCCCTGTTTGTCTTTGTTTATATCTGTCCGCGACGAGCCTTTTGCCTTCCTCATCGATAAATTTCGTGAAATCCTGACCAATAATTTCACTGCGGGAATATCCCACAATCCGGCAGAGCATATCATTTACATACGCAAACCTGTAATCTTCACCCACAATAAGAATTCCATCATGAGAATTCTCAACAATAGAACGATGATTTTCCTCACTCTCCCGCAGCTTCCCCTCCATTTCGTATCTGTACAGGGCCATCTCTACGGCGGCGCGCAGTTCCATATCCTCGAAGGGTTTGAACAGACATCCGAAGGGTTCCGAGCGCGTGATCTCTCCCAGTCTGGCATCACTGACATTAGCGGTGACGTACACAACAGGAATATCGAAACGGGTTTTGATCTGACCAGCCGCCTCCACGCCGTCCATCTCTCCCTGCAGTATGATGTCCATCAACACCAGATCCGGGTGCAGTTCCTCAGCCATTCTGACGGCCTCTTCTCCCGAAGAGACGATGGCAGATACATCGTATCCCAAGGACTCCAGCTTCCGCCTCATTTCCAGGGCGATGATCCGTTCATCTTCAACGATCAGTATCTTTGATTTTTCATCCATTGTTTAACTTCCTTTGCTTACTGGTTGACCCGTAACGCACAACACGTAACCCGTATAGTTTCCAGTTTCAAGTTTCACTCGACCCTCTGCGGGCAACTGTTCATGTGGGGCACAGAGCCCCCACGCTACTCCCTGACCCCTGATCCCTGAGTATCATATCCTCTTCCTGTACTCCTGTTCCTTGAATGTGATTCTGAATGATGTTCCTTTGTTCCTGTCAAGTTCCATGGTGCCGTGTAGCTGCTCGGTGAGCATTTCCAAAAGCTGCAGGCCGAAGGTTTCCGAGTTCTGGTAATCGATCCCTTCAGGAAAACCGATGCCGTTGTCTGAAACCGTCAGCGTGTATTTGTCTGTTTTCTTGTCTTGTGTGAGCTTTACGGCAATGTTCCCTTTTCCGCCTTCGGGGAAGGCGTGCTTCATGGCGTTTGAGATAAGTTCGTTCGCGATAAGTCCCAGGGGTATTGCCGTTTCGATATTGAATGTGACGTCTTTTATATGTGACGAGAAGTTTACGACCCTTGAATCCATTCTGTGGACCTGAAAGAGACGGGCTGACAGATCTTTCATATAATCGTGGAAGTCAATCTCGGACAGATCCTTCGAGAGATAAAGTTTCTCATGGACAAGAGACATTGACCTGATTCGATCCTCGCAGTTTCTTATCAGCGAAAGCGCACTCTCATCTTCTATGTCTTTTGACTGGAGAGAGAGCATGCTTGAGACTATCTGCATGTTGTTCTTGACCCTGTGATGAATCTCGGCAAGGAGCGTCTCCTTCTCACGGAGGGAGCGTTTGATTTCCTCTTCGGCGTGTTTGCGGTCGGTGATGTCCCGGATAGTTTCGATAGCGCCCACGACATTTCCCTGAAGATCATACATGTAACTTGCCTTGGCCCACAAAATCAAATTCCGTCCATCTGTGAAGGGCACCATCGTTTCAGAAACCAGGACAGCTCTATCCCTTTGAATAAATGAATAGTTTATTTCTATTTCTCTGTCGGATTTCAATACAAGATCAATCAATATAGGTCTTCTGACATTATAAAAGGGCAGGGCATATTCATAGTTTCCCCTGCCCAGCATATCCGCGGCCTTGACGCCGGTCATCTCTTCGATTGCGAGATTCCAGATAACAACCTTACCCTCGAGATCTATGGCAAAGGTGGCATCGGGCAGAAAATTGATGACATCGGTAAGTTTCTGTCTTGATTCCCTGATGGCATTCTCCGCCTTTTTCCGCTCGGTGACGTCTATCGATGTTATGATGGCGCCATCGGAGAATGGAGCTATCTGTATATCAAGAAATTTATTCCCATACCCTCGATCGGGAAACTCTTTTGATATGCCCGACGCGATACACTCCATCAATTCCCCAAACATATTGATGGTATGGTTTGTGGCATAATCCTTATACATCACGGCCTTGTTAATATCGGGCAACCCACCGCCCGACCGTTCTTTTGCCAGATTGTATCCTGTAACGATACATTTGCGATCCACGATTACAGTCTCAATGGGATTGTTGTCGAATAATGCGTGGTAAAGATCCTCGCTTGCCCGCAGCTCCTTCTCTGCCTCCGTCCGTTCCCGCAAAAGCTCGTCCATGTCGGTTTTGATCAGTTCTATGGCGTCAAAGACGGGACTCAAGGGGTGGGAAGGCGCAATTTCCCTGTCGCCGTTAAACCCCTCGTAATCCCAGGGGATGCTCGCCAAAAAACGGAGCAGTTCGTTAATGTACTGCTGGACCTGTTCAGATGCGACGGGCTTGGCGGCCGTGTCTTTTCCTGCCGGAAGGGTTTCAGGGGTTGTTCCTTTGGCCTTTTCCCGGGCTATGAGTTCAAGCGCCTCTTCCAGTGTATTGACCATACGGGCATCGAAGGGAAGGAAGTGCCTTGTGAGATTGAATGCCGCACGTATCATCCTGCTCTCCCCGTAAAAAATTACCATCCGGAAAGGGTATTTTTTATACCAGTTCTTCAGGCTTTCGATGAAAAGCCTGCGGGTCTTCAAACCGATCTTCTCAATACCCCCCAGGCCGAGGACGAAATAACAGGAAACATCGGGCATAACCCCCGATGTGATTACCTTTTCGCGCAGATTTTCAAGTGGCTCGACAAGCGTTTCCTCGAAAACCCCGGTGCTTACGGAGTGAAGGATGTCACCGTCTATAACCTCATGGTAAACAGAATAGTGGTCGGTTTCCATAGACCAGTCATCTCTGGTGATAATCTCGCGGGGGGGCTTACCGGCGTCAATGATGGGCTTTGAGATATCGTTGATCGTCGGCGAAGCGTCCGGCTCGATTCCTAAGGCATGCAATATTTTAAGGGCAAGTGTTACCGCTTCGGAATAATCTTTAACCGTATGTGCCTCAAAGGGCAGCATATTAAGTCTCCTGGCCAGGTTGATGCTTATATCGAAAAGGAGGGACGTACCGTAAAAGATCATCCCCCTGCGCATTGGCTTACGAGCTTTCAAACTGGTTATAAAATATTTACGTGCATCAAGAGCAGCTCCTTTAAGATTCGAATAGTCAAGAATATGTATATAAAGGCAACCGCCGGCAATTGCCTCATTCACCACCCTGTCTGTTAAACTCACCGCATTCTCTACATCGGGAAGTGTCGCATATCCAAAATTCCTGCTGTGGAGTATATTGTTACCGATCACTTCGGCTGTTATCCCATGCCCCTTGCCGACACCGTAATATGCCCATTCAGGCCTTCTGAGAACAGGCAGACCCGTCACAGGGCAGATTTTCCTCAATGCCGGTTCCATATTCGCATTCTTTTCAGGATTCATTTATAGACTCTTCTCTTGTGTGCTGATTACCTTAACTAAATCCAGCGGACTCTGCTGGCAGATATTTACACGACGGGCATGGCCGGAAGTTGTAACCATCGATTGAGCGAGCAAGAAGATCTGTCCATCATCGAAATAAAAGGGCATCCTTGACATGATACTACCAATCCTCTCGCGAGGACGTTCTTCAAACCCTTTAAACTCTCCAAAAAACAGTCTGTCCACTTTATTTCCCTTCATTTCACCCTCCTGAACCGCAGTATAATGACGGCTCCCTCTGGCTCGTTGTCCTCAACCCAGGTGTAGCCGCCATAGCTCTTCATGGCCTTTTCAACAATGTGGAGGCCGAGGCCGGTGTGGCCTGTGTCACCATGTATAAAGCCCTCTTCAAAGACCTTTTCCTTTATCTCATCGGGGATACCTGTCCCGTTGTCGGCAATCCGAACCTCGCACAGGTCTCCTTCTTTGCCTGTGGTTATTGTTATTCTGTCGGCCTTTCCGTGGTTGACGGCATTTCTTATGATGTTGTCTATGACTGATGAAAGAGAATCGTCGGCCATTACCCGGGCCTTGCCTTTGATCTTAAACTTTACGGATGAATAGCTTTTTTTGACTTCATCTATGGCGTCTCTTATCTCGAACACCTTCAGCTCTTTGTGGCGGGAGATGAAGGTTTCAAGCTCTCTCATCTGACCTATAAGCTCCAGACACCTTTCGGTGCGGGTGGATATCTCTTTCAGGTATTCTTCTTCGGGGGTTTTGTTGTAGAGATTGAGCGCACTATGTATGACGACGAGGTCATTGGTCAGGTCGTGGCGGAGGATCTGGTTGATGAGGGCAAGGTGTTCCCGGTGGTTCTTTATTTCTTCTTCGGCCTGCTTGCGGTCGGTGATGTTGGTTAATACTCACTGTATACCGATGACACGTTTATTTTTGTAGATGGGCTGGGCGTGCGTATTGACCCAGAATAATTCACCTTGTTTTGTTAATAATCTGTATTCTTTCGGTTGAATGATTCCGGAGATGATGTCTTTGAATTGCTCGGTGATGAGGGGGATATCCGCCGAATGGAGGAATTCGAACACGGGCCTTCCGATAACCTCATGGGGTTTGAAACCGGTCATCTGTTCGGTGGAAGGGCTTACATAGCTCAGGGCACCTTTTTCATCGGCGGAAAAAATGACCTCGCTCATATTCTCCACAAGGTTGCGATACCTCTCCTCGCTTTCGACCAGTAACGCCTCCAGCCTTTTTCGTTCAGTGATGTCACGGACTATGCCGCGAAAACCGACAGGTTCTTCTTTATCGTCTCTTATCAGAGAAACATTAAACTCAAGAGTTCTTTTGCTGCCGTCCGTTCTGATTACTTCATAATCCTCTACATCGGCAGGTTTTCCCGTCCGATAGACCTTGTTAAATGTCTTGTATATCTTCTTCGCTGTTTCGGGGGAGGTATATTCGAGGTCGCTCATCCCCATGAGTTCATCCGCCTGGACATCGGCTATCCTGCGCATAGCCTCATTGAAAAAGGTAAACCTCCCGGCAAAATCAACTTCATAGTAACCATCTTCCATGCTCTCAATGATGGTGCGGAACCTCTCCTCGCTTTTTACCAGCGACTCTTCTGTCTCTTTTCGTTTCGTGGCATCACGTACTATGTTGCGGAAACCGACAGTCTCGCCCTTTTTGTCTCTGGTAAGATGAACGGAAGCCTCCATAGTCCTTTTGCGGCCATTTTTCCCGGTAATTTCGTAATCTGTTATCTCCGCGGATTCTCCTGTTCGGTAGATCTTGTTAAATATACCGTACAGTCTCTCTGCGGCTTCCGGACTTGTGTATTCCCTGTAGCTCATTCCAATTAGTTCATCCGCCGGAAACCCCATTATACTGAGCGTTGTCTCATTGAAGAAGGTGAATCTGCCGGCAAGGTCAAGCTCAGCATAACCTTCTGACTGGCTTTCAAAGAT
>Ga0207996_1000210_pt1 | contig 54420 bp, 43 predicted proteins | sample AntAceMetag02UKG_FD_184773 | JGI IMG/M metagenome (GOLD analysis project Ga0207996, IMG submission 184773) | Saline lake microbial communities from Ace Lake, Antarctica - Antarctic Ace Lake Metagenome 02UKG (SPAdes) (version 2) | ecosystem: Environmental > Aquatic > Non-marine Saline and...
TTTGAGTTTCTGGGTCAAAAAGCAAACAGGCTGCTCAGTTTTGATGCAGATGGTCTGATAGACATGGCTAAGTGATTGCCTGTCTGTCCATTAAAACTTGAAATAAGCAAAATTGGGACAGGCTCTAAATATCGATCTTCATATACTTTCTTATAGATTTTTTTTCAGCAGCCGTTTCTTTTCTTGTGTTTTTAACAGTCTTTGAAAGATCTTTTTTAAGGATGTTTTTCAGAAGAAAAATAATTGCCAGTGCCTGCAACTGATATCCGTCTCCTGTTTCATCAAATTTCACGATGCCCTTTGCTTCAAGGTCACGCACCTTTTTCTCAAGCAGACTGTACTCAAGATTATCCGGCTCAACATTTTCTCATTTCCTTTTACTTTTACAAATTCGGCATGAATATTTTTCAACCTTGTTTTTCCCTTGTACTGTTGTTCCTGAAAACTCATCAGCTCTTTGGTAAATTCTGCAGCCTGATTTTTTCCGATTGGCGGTTTGTTTTTTTTAAAAGGATCTCCATATTCAAGAGACTGTATTCCAAACACAACTTCCTGAACAATTTCAAACACTATATATTCCGGTGTTTTCTTTGATTCCGGCCGCAGTGTAATTCTTGCCGGCAGTGCAAGCATGGCAGCATCTTTCAGGATGTTTCGGGTGAGCTTCCCGCGGATGCACCTGTATCCCCGGGCGATTTCCATTACAGCAAGGCTTGCCCTGATACTCCCGCCGCGCCCGATCTCCGGATGTTCTCTGGTTTTTTTCACAAGCTGCACAATAATCGTTTGAGCCTGTTTGTCTGAGAGCTGTTCTGACAATTTCTGTTCGGCTTTTTTGATTAGCATCTACTCAAACTTCAGGTGAACTATTTTTGTCATTTTTCTCATTACGGGGATAAGTGAGAACATTATCCTGTTAAACAGAGGAAAACGGTCTCTTCCCTTATTAACAGCAGATTCTTCCCCTATATAATGGATACTCTGTTCCCATGATCCCATCTTTTTGCCGCTTTTATTCCCCACTTAAGAAGGTTTACCGCTTTTTTATCCAGCGGGTCTTTTGACTTCATGAAAGTACACATGGTTATGAAGAAAGGATCAAAAGCTTCCATATATATAAAACTCAGCGTCCTTAAAATTTTCAAGGAGAATTGAGATTACTTTTCTGTTTTCTTCTTCTGTTAAATAAAAGGACAGACCTTCCATAATGAAGAGAAGCTTTTTGTCTTTGGGTATCAGGTCCGGCCAGGTTGGATCCATGGTTGATTTTGTGATAAAGCGATTACGGGTGTTTTTTGAAAAATTTTTTTTCTGATCTCGATTGTTTCAGGCAGGTCAAGGTCAAACCATGTTATTTTTCCGTTATCAACCCTGGGGAAAGATGGTATCCAGACCGCAGCCGAGATTAAGAATCACTCCGTTCGGGCTGTGTTTAAGAAAATTAAAAACAGCTTCATTAAAAATGATGGTTCTCAGGCAGGCGCACAGCTGACTGATAGGATAAAGCTTTGTATTTCAACGTCATAATCAAGGGCGTCGATGATCTTGACAGACTTCGGGTCTTTAATTACCCCGTTGTCTTTTTGGGTCCCAACATATCTTGATATCAGGGGGTATAAAAGGGTTTCAGCGACATCTTTTAAGTCTTCGGTTGATATCTGCTTTTTAGCCACCGTCGTTTTTAAGCCCTCCCTTAAAGATTATTTTAAAAACGATTTCCCGAATATGAATTCATGTTCATTTCGGCGGTAAATAAAAACCCTTTTATAAAAAGAATATTTATTTACTTACAAACGTTTTAATTAAACGTTCAATTGCCTTATTGGCATCTTCTCTATTATAGCCGATATCTTCTCCGCTGCAGGAACTGAAGAAAAGACCATAAATAACCCGCTCAATAGAACCGCAAAGAACCTGACGCATCACACTGGGAGAAAGAGAACAGTCAAATATGCCCTCGTTTTGACCTTCGGTGATTATGCTGTCCATAGTATTTATAAGTTTTCTGTTCTCTTCGATGATTTTTTGGCGTTTTTCCTGCAGGTTTAGATCATTTATCATTACCAGGTGCGGGAGTCCTTCATTTAAGACCTTAACCAGATAAAGGTCATTTTCACCCCGGATTGTAAGGTTTTCGAAATTATGCAATACGGTATATATCTTGTCAAAAGAATTTTTTGCTGTTTCAAGTCCTGATTTATTTAGCAGGTTTATTTGCTGGAGGAAATCGATGATTATTGAAAGAAGCACATCAAGTTTGTTTTTAAAGTATGAGTAGGTAAGTCCGGTTGAAATACCGGCACCTTCAGCTATTTCTGCCATTGTCGCATACTGAAAACCCTTTTCCGCAAAAACCTTAGTTGCTGAATCAAGTATCTTTATCTTTTTTGAATCCTGTGCCATGGTCATGTATCCTTTTTGCAAAATGTGAATATGAATTCAGTTTCAAGTATAGTTTCTTGTTTTATGTCTGTCAAGCAGAAAAGGTTTTGAACTTAATCCCTTTTTTTTTGACACAATGGGGTCTATATATATAACCAGAATATAAAAAATTAATTAAATATCAGATATCCCCTATTAAGGAGAATTTAACGATCTCAAACGAGCAAATAGTTAACGAACTTGTGGAAAAAGTAACCAGCAGTGTGGTTGGGGACATAAAGCAGAGTATAAACAAGATCATTGAAGACGGGATAAGTGAAAATCTTTCAAAGATAATGCTTGAAGGCGAATTTTACAAGACGATTAATGATGAGCTTCGAAAAGGTCTTACCGGCATATATAAGGAGATCACTTCTGTAAACAATGAACCCGGCTCTAATGTTTCAATGGATAAAAAAGAAACAGAATAGCTGTTTTCCGAAGCGTCTGAACAGCTTGATGCGATTGTCCAGACAACAGAAAAAGCAACAGAAGATATTATGGAAGTGATAGAAAAGCATATGGATCTCCAGGGGAAAGCCGGACAACTTTTAAAAGCATTAAAAAATAAAGAGATCGATGATGAGGGAATAGAAAAACTTATTGAATTAAACAACATTTTAAACAATGATCTGATGAAGCTGATGACTCTTTTAAGTTTTTAGGACCTGACCGGCCAGAGGATAAAAAGGATCATTCATGCGCTTAAGCAGGTCCAGACCACGGTATTTGAACTTTTCATGTCAACCGGTCTTAAGATAAAGGCAAAAGAAAGTGCGCCTGAAAAAGCCATTGATGAAATAGAAAAAGAGACCCAAAACAGGATGTCGGAACTTAAAGGTCCGCAGACAAAGGTGGATGATCTTTTGGCTGAGCTGTTTAACTAAAAAGATTCTTGTTTTAACGTTGCTGAAAAGCTTGTTTCACTAAATAAAAAATTAAAAAAGCCCTGGATTAATCCGGGGCTTTTTATTTTATTTTTTAATCGAATTTCAGCAGGTCAAAAATCTTTCCCGGAATAAAATGCTTTTATTTAAAGACTGGGTTTGTTATAAAAGTTAGAAAGGTTCTGTAACCAATCATACAAAGAGGAGGAAACCATGTTCCGCCAAAATCCCCAAACACGCAAAAATTTGTTTCGAAGCCTGGCTTTTTTGCTGATCCCAGTTCTTTTTTCTTGTGCCCTGTTTCTCACCTATGTGGCTGTGGACTGGCACGCAGACAATGAAACAGCCGGTTCTTTCTTTGCGGAACCCAGCGCTGTGGCAACCGATGAAAATGATAATGTCTATGTGGCAGACATCTGGCAGTCCGTCATTCAAAAATATGATTCTGAGGGTATTTTTATCAAACAATGGCACTATCCTCCGGGAAGCGATAATGATGACCTGTTCCGGCCAGCCGGAATCGCCATTGACAGCGCATCCGATCTTTATGTTACCGACTGCCAGAACAATCGGGTACAGGTCTTTGATGACAATGGAAATTTCCTCCGAACCTGGGGTTCCGAGGGTAACAGCACCGGTCAGTTCAGGTATCCGGCCGGGATCGCCATAGATTCCGATGATTATATATATGTGGCAGACACCGGAAACAACCGGATTCAGAAGTTTGATCAAGGCGGCACCTATATCACCCGATGGGGACACAGCGGAGATACAGACGGTGGATTTGACGGCCCCTTTGCTGTAGCTGTGAGCACGGACGATGAGGTTTTTGTGGCGGACACCTATAATCACCGGGTTCAGAAATTTGAAACAGACGGTTCCTTTATCAAGGCCTGGGGCACAAGGGGGTTAGGTGACGGAGAGTTTTATGGGCCGGGCGGAATTGCCGTTGATGATCAGGGCCATGTCTATGTGTGCGATACCCAGCGTAACCGGATGCAGAAATTTGATTCCGGCGGCACCCATTTAATGACCTGGGGAAAACTCGGTTTAACAGCAGGAAAAATGGATGGTCCGATCGGGGCAAGCATTGATACCAAAGGCAATGTTTATCTTGTGGATGCCAAGAACTGCAGAGTTCAGAAGTTTGCTCTCGGTTTTCCCACAGCACCCGAAGAAGAAAAAGAAAATTTGTGTGAGGTCTGGGAAGGGGCCTGGGATGTGCTTTACGCGGATAACAGTACCTATGAATGGATCATGGATAATTCAGCTGTAAGAGACAGTAATATGTTTCCCTGTATGGTTGACGGGATCGCCAAAGATGAAGAGGAAAATGAAGTACCCTTTAAAATTTACTGGGCTGAAGGAATGGGTAGACAGTTCATGTATACAGAAAATACCGGCGAGCTCAGCATGACGGATCCGACAACATTTATTGACCTTAGCGACAACAGTTTCACCGCAGATACTGAAAATTCATATTATGCCTTTCCGATCGTCTCCGGAACAAAAAGATAGTGTAATATAGCGGGTATGATAGTTTAAAACAAATACATAACAGGAGGCATCAATGAAAAACCTGAGAAGACACCTTAACCATTTTATTTTTATTTGTTTAACAGCAGTATTGTTGATCGGTCCGGGCAGTGTGCCGCAGGTACAGGCTTTCCCTTCAAGCGCGGCAAACGGGGTGCAGGATTCCTGCGGAACAGAAAACACCTCCGGCAAAAAGATTCTGGTTGTATATGAAAGTAAGCGGGGAACAACCGCGGCTTCAGCACAAAACATTGCGCAGGTCTTTTGCAATAATGGTTTTCAGGTGGACCTGGCCTGTGCCCGTTTTGTAACGGATATTTCAGCCTATGACGGTGTCATTATCGGTACACCGATATACTTTTCAAAATTTCTTCCCGGAGTGATGCAGTTCATTGATAAACATAAAACAGCACTTTCTTCCAAGACAAATACACTGTTTATCATGTCCACGCTGTGTGATGAAGGGACTGGTCTGCCCGATAAAACCATGATTTTAAACTCCTTTGTTAATTCGGTGCTGGAGGGTTATTCCGAGATCGATCCGGTCGGTGAGATCGGTATTTTCGGCGGAAAATATGATTTTGATGACCTGTATCCGGTTGAGCTTTTGGCCATGACACTGGAGGGCTTTGATCCCAGACCGGACTACGTGAAGACAGCTCTGGTTACAGTCTGGGCTGAAGAAATAATGGCGAGTTTTGAGTAAAAAGCCGGAACAAAACTTGAAATACTTTCAGCCCCGGATCTCCGGGGCTTTTTTTTGGCACGATCATCAGCGAGTATTTTAAAATCCTATTCTGCGACACCACGCCTTTCTCTGCAAGATAAAAACGGCTCGACTTTATCCTAACTTTTTTAAAAAGTCTTTTAAATGTCTGGTTTCGCGACTTAATATTTTCTTCATTTTCAAATTCGAAATCATTTCATTTCAGTGATTTCCTGTATGGTTACCGCTGTTTCTAAAACCGGATGAACCGCTGCTTTCACGTACCATATCTGATAATCTGCGTCAAAGTACGTTTCAGCCACCTCCCCGCCTGTTACTTCATAGGTCTTTCCCGGTTCAGGAACAGGCATGACAAACTCAAGGCTTATCCCCTCATAGTTTTCCAGTAAATGGTTGGTTAGTGTGGCGGTTACGGTTTTGCTTATCCCGCTGTTTGAAGGCAAATAGGTGCAAGACAGTGCGGGGATGTTTAGCTGTGCCTGGAAGCCGGCGGTTAAACTGTCTTTATAAACAGGGACTGACGCTTCATCGTTATCAAAAGTATAAGACGTGATTTCGCCGGAGTCTATTTCAATAAGTCTAAACACCGGATAAATGTTTGATAGAAAATCAAACATCAAACTTCCGGTTGTAATATAGAGTACGCCATCATCTGTTCTTACTTTGTCATAATGAGTATGGCCGTTAAATACCGCATCGACATCATACTCCTGTGCAAGAGTCATGGCCCTTTCCACGCCTTCGCCTTTAAAAGATTCCGGGGGATGGTGGTATCCTATCATTATGAGTCCGGCATTTGTGCCGGTAAGCTGTTGTTCAAACCAGTCCAGCTGTTCTTCTCCCAGCTGACCCTGCCAGTTGAAATTTAGAATAGCAAGGCCCAGACGTTCATATTCATTCCAGTCCATACTGTTAAGAGAAACATACAGCAGGTCACCGTATCTGAAGCTAAAGTTAAGGGGTGCAAAAAGATCCTGAAAGATTTCCATTCCGTCTATGTTTTCTCCGCCAAGCCACCACACATGATTAATCGCATCGTGATTGCCGATGGACATAAAGATCGGAACATCAAAATCCTGCAGAAGTCTATACAGATGAAAATATTCGCGAAAATAGGACATGCCAAAAACAAAATCACCGGTTATTATCACAAGTTCAGGGTTGATCAGGTTGATGGTGTTTATGGCTTTTTGAATGACGTTATATTCCAGGGTTTCTCCGGGATTGGCCAGGAACCCTCTGATATCATCCACGTGGAAATCTGTTAAATGAACAATTGAAAAGCTGCTTTTTATTTCATCGATTATTTTTACTGCGTTGGGCTGCGTGTCGGAAAAAGTGCCGTTATCTGTTTCAATTACAACTTGCAGGTCAAAAAGGTCGACAGGAACAGACTCCGGAATAGACAGGTTCAAAAAATAGTAGAGACCTTCCCGGTCTACACTTCTGACCACGGGCTCAAACTCTGGAGAAAAAGGACCGTTTGATTTTTTAAGGGTTATCTTTATTTCTGTTGAATTATCAATAGAAAAGGATGTTCCCTTTAATCCAGGATATATTTTCACGATTGAAGTATTATTGTCTCCTCTGAGCCAGAATGACGGCATTCCGAACATGGGCTCTGAAATAAAAGAGCCGCATGAATTTAGAAAGCCAGAGGATGCGGAAGCAGAAAAAATCAGGGTAATTGATAATAAGAAGGCTAAAACAGATCTTGTTTTCATAGCAGGTAAATTTAAATTTTTTGTTTTACTTTCTTTTTAGAAATTAACAGGAAGCACGTATTTAATCAAGCAAAGGATGATTTAAAAGCAAAGAGGAAATTGGTGGATTTATTATAATGATTAATAATCCTGTTTTGCCTTAAAAACAAAGAAAAACATGAAAAATTCCCGCGCAATCGTAGACGATATTGTAAAAGAGATCGAAGCAAGAGTCTGCTCGCCTCATTTTGACGAAGAACTCATAAAACAGTTTCAGGAAAAAAGAAAAGAGATCGAAAATCAGGTCCCAAGAGATTTTTCAGCAGGTACTTCTGAAAAACACATCTCTAAAATAAGAACCGTTCTCGGGGAGGAATTTTTTTATTTTTGAATCAGGGGAAAATCGGGCCAATTGTCTGGAAGGGAAAAGAGCGGTTGCAGAGAATATATAAAAAACTGGCACCCCGGGTTGAGCTTTATCTCTATTATAAGAAGGCGTCACAGGAAAAAGCCCTTGATGTTGAGCACCTTAAAAAGATCAAAGAAGAACTGATCGAGTCTCAGGTATCCCATGTCCATGAGATAGAAACACTGGATATTCCTTTAAATGAATACAGACTTCTAATCGATATTGTTCTTGACCCTTTTGAGATAGCCATAAAAATGATTAACTTAAGAAAAAAGGTTAGGATTCATACAGGCTGAAAACAATATCCAAATATCCTTTAAGAGTAGAAATTCTGGTAATTTTTTTACTGGTGGCCACAATTCTGCTTTTGGTTCTTTCCGGACTTTCCTCGCGAAAATCAACCCGTGCGCTTGAAGATTCAATTTACGAAAAACTAAATGCTGTTCAGGCGGCAAAAAAAGGTAAGATCATAGATCTGATTAAAGTTTTTGAAAGAGATGTAACGAGTCTTTCGAAATCACAGCAGGTGTTGAGTTCGATATTTCTGTTTGATGGTTATTTGGACAATTGTGATGAGCTATTAAAAGAAGATGTACTTATCCCATGGATCCGGACCAATATTTTGGTGTTCACAGACAGGCAGCATCCTTCCCTGTGGAATTCATAAAGACTTTCGGCTATGATGATGTTGTGCTTATCAATGAAGATTCTCAAGTATATTTTACTTCCCGGGGAATAAAGGGGGAAATATTTGACCTGCCAACTGCAAAATATCAAAAACTTATTAATGATGCAAAAGAAAAGGAACTTTCCCTTAATCTTGAAAATGAACCGCTTGTAAATACCGGTCTTGCCAAGGTCTGGAAAAAAGTTTTAAAGACAAAGAAGGTCGCTTTCCAGGACTTTTCATTTTATACACCGGATAACAAAGATATGTTTTTTGTGGGAGCGCCGATATTTGAGGAAGGAAGCGATCGGATCATAAATGTAGTTGTTCTGAAAATATTGTTGAAGGCGGCAATAAGATTGCCGGCGTTGCAAAAGACATTGAGAACGTTGCTTTTCAGACCAACCTTCTTGCTTTAAATGCTGCGGTTGAAGCGGCACGGGCCGGTGAGGCTGGCGCCGGATTTGCTGTTGTTTCCGAGGAGGTCAGAAATCTTGCACAGCGTGTTAAGGAAAGTGCCCAGGCAACAACAAATATCGTTGATACCAATAAACGGCTTATTGCCGATGGAATAAACAAGGTAAACAACACGAAAGAATTCCTTGACAAGATTCTTTCTTCCATTGAAAAAGTGGCGGCACTGGTCAGCGGTATTTCAATGGCCAGTGATAACCAGGCCCGGGGCGTTGATCAGATTGAAAAAGCGATTTCCCAGATGAACAAGGTTGTTCAGTCCAACTCTGCAAATGCATAGGAGACCTCCTCTGCCAGCGAAGAACTATTCAGCACAGGCCGCTTCCATGAAATCTCTGGTGAAAGAGTTTATGGTCTTTATAGACGGTGAAAAAGCCAGGCAGCAGGATGTTGTTGAAAACAAGAACGATTATGAAGTAAAACCGCCCCTATCTCCTTCAAAAAAAGCTGCGCCGCAGCTGTCAGCTGCAAATGAAGACGATGATCTTTTTGACTCAGATATTGACGACCTTGATTTTTAACCCTTCTTTTTTCACCCCTGTTTTTAAATACATAGAATCCCTCTGCCGTATTACATGTTTACCCGTATTGTCTCCTTCGGGGATAAATGTTAATAAAGCTTACACAACGGATGATCCAAAATTTATAAAGAAGCGAAGCATGAAAAGCGCAGTTTCCGAAGAAGAATTCTGACGTTTTTGTCTTTTCCTTTCGTCCGGGTATTTCTGTTTTTCTAAACCTTTTACCCGGAAGGGGTAAATGAGCTGGACCATACAAAGTTTACAACGGTTGCGCCAAAAGAAGTTTCTGTGCCAAGCATTTCAGGGTGTGGTCAGCACTTAGAGTGCCGTCTCCACAAAAGCTATGAAATTGACAGTGCACAGGCGCATGTTATCGGTGATGTCGCAGCTATTGTTGTAGCTGAAGGGCTGGAAAAAGTTGACAGGGAAGAGAGGATAAAGCGGTTGAATTTACCCGTTTCACTCGGAAGTGAAAGCAGGAGGTGTTTTCATTTCGTAAAAATAAGCTCAACAGAGAACTATGAAACTGTGCTGCCGCCAGAAGAAGACTGTCCCAATACAGAAGATTGATGAATAAAACAAAGGAAAAAGCTTATGAATAATGATTTTATGGATGAGATAGACAAAGAAAACAGAGAATCCGCTGACGGATATCTGGAGAAAATCAGGTCAGAGGCATACAAGTATTATGAAGAAGTAACCATCACAGAAATAAACGGTGACTGTCCTTATGGGCACAAAAAGGGGGGGGTGTTTAAGGTTACGAATATGAACTCTGATTCCATGTGCGGTTCTCTTTATCAGGCGATTCATTCAAACATGACCACTCTTCATTATGGGGGATCCCTTCCCTGGGAAAAAGATGCCGCTACCTTTAAGGGAATCTGTGCGCAAAACAGAGTAAAGGTGGAAGTGAAAAGGATTGAACAGGAAGAACCAAAACCATTTCGTACAGAGAACAGGATTGTTGATATGACAGGAAAAGGTTTTTCCGGAAATGATAAATACAGGATCTTTCTGGAAGTTATAAGTGTTGCTAACAACTGTACCTGGGGTCACAAGGAGGGACACCGGATAGAACTTGATAATTTTAATATTGGTAAGGTCTGCGGTTTTATGTACTGGGAGATATATCAGTATGTTAACCTTCTTATTTCCGGGGGGCACGCACCCTGGGAAGCAGATCCGGACATACTGCACGGCTGCTGTCCCGATCCCTTTAACCAGGTTACCTACAGGCTAATAAGAGAGAAACGGTAGCTATTGCGGAATGTGGATCGTGGATTTTCGAATAAGCTTAGCAGCGTTAATTGATCCCGGAAGGCAGGATGCGGGGAGTGAACAGAAATAAAAGATGTTTTTTCCGGTCTGATGATTTAACGAGTGCCTAGGAAACCAGTAAACGGGTCTTTGTTTTCAAGCCCTTTGTTTCTTGTTTAACCTTTACCAGGTTTTTGAAAAAGGTCAGAAGAAAGAAATTTTCCAAGACCTCTCCTCCCTTTAATCTTATTATGTCTGCATAGATATCAAAAGTTTCCGGTTTTATATGTCCGTTTGTTGTTGAAAATAGCGCAACCTTTTTTCGGTAAGGCCAGTGTTGTCAAGGAATGTTGTGATTGGCGGAGCAAACTTTATTCCCCAGCATGGAGATTCGATAAAGACAAGATCATCGTCAGACAGATTTTTGGTTTTTGGAGAGATCTCGTCAGATCATCTTTTTTTTACATCAACAATGCCGCTGATAAAGCCGAAGATTCCAGCCCTGTTTTTCAGGTCCTTTATTGTCTCAGGCGGGGTTTGAAATCCTTGTGTTTTGACGAAGAATGTTTGATGGTTCAGGAATGGCAGATGATTTTTATACCGTTAACCCCTTAGAAGGATTTTAAGGGGTTTTTGTTTTTTCTTCAGCCCCTGTTTTATTTGTTTTTGAATAATAGATGACACAGCTTTTTTTCATTTTTTCCTTTTAAATGGTTGAAACCGCAAGTCATGGAAAAGATGTCCTTGAAATCTTTTCAAAAAAAGAGTTTTATCTTGTTTTTACTGATCTTGGCATGCCGGGTATACCGGATTGGGAAATTGCAGAAAAAATAAAACAAATGAAAAACGTGCCGGTAATACTTATGACCGGCTGGGAAATCAAAAACAGCGGGATCAATCTGGAAAACACCAAAATGGATCTTCTTATCAGTCCTTTCCCCCTGTTTTCGCCCTTTTCCCTGATTCACCATCTAAAAAAAAGAAAAACTTGTTGGTCCCTGTAAACAGGGGAGATATAATGTGTTTGGGAAAACAAACATATCACCAACGAGGTGAAACAATTATGGCACAAGGGATATTACCATTCAAGTACGAAGAAGAGAAAAAAACAACGGGAATGACGGCACTGGCTGGATTGCCGCTTTATCTGGAACTGGCGCAAAAGACAGGCTGGAAAAAAAGCATTTATACCTGAGCCCAATGAGCATTTAAGCGGATTTTCGTTGGTCAACAGTGAATTAGCGGCCGCGGCATACCGTCAAACAAAAGAGAAGATTGATACACAGAGCAGTCAACGGTAAAAAGGAAAAGACGGGTGCCGAAAGGGCCGAAGTCTGCTTTGTTCCCAGTGCAATGGGTCACAGCAAAAAAGGCCCTGATTCTCGGTATTTGGCAAAGCGGCAGGCAATGGCAGAACGGTTAGGGCTGCCGGGGCTGGAATCACAGCCGGTGCTTCCTTTTCAAACCATGGCGATGCAGGGGATGAAGTACAAGCTGTTTGGGATTGTTACGAATATGGACTGGGCTGGAGAGGGGTTGATTCACTGGCATCACGAGCGCTGTGGTAAAAGTGAGGAGGCCCATTCGGTAATGAAGGCAGATTTAGCTGGTGGCAAGTTTACCTCAGGAGACTTTGGCGAGAATGCAGCATGGTGGTGGATCATGGGAGGGTATGCTTATTGACAATAATAAAAATTATGATATATTTATGTCGTTTCTTAAAAAAGCATTCTAAACAGATTAAATATTAACGCAAACCATAAAAAAATTTTATGAAAATCGTGATCCTTTGCGGGGGGATGGGAACCCGCTTTGCAGAAGAAACTGAATTTAAGCCTAAGCCCATGATAGAAATCGGCGGCAAGCCGATTTTGTGGCATATAATGAAAATTTATTCCAGCTATGGTTATAATGATTTCGTGCTTTGTCTGGGCTATAAAGGCGAGATGATAAAGGAGTATTTTCTAAATTTTGAAATTCTGAACAGCGATTTCACAGTTGAGTTTGGAAAGGACTATAAGGACATTCAAATTCACAACTCTCGCGCTGAAGAAAACTGGAAGGTCACGCTGGTTGATACCGGTCTTCATACAATGCCCGGATCCCGCATAAAAAAAGTTGCTTCTTTCATCGATGGAGATCATTTTATGATGACCTATGGCGACGGGGTGGCGGATATAAATATTAAAGAGCTTATAGACTTTCATTTTTCACATAAAAAGCTCGCAACGGTTACCGGTGTAAGACCGTTGGCACGCTTTGGTGTGTTAGTAATAAAAGAAAATCAGGTTATTGAATTTACTGAAAAACCGCAAATTCAAGAGGGACACATAAACGGCGGTTTTTTTGTGCTTAACAAAAAAGTGCTCGATTACATTAAGGACGATGAAAACTGCAGTTTTGAGCGTGAGCCTATGGAAAACCTGGCAAAGGACAATGAGCTCATGGTTTATTTTCATGATGGTTACTGGCACTGCATGGACACTGTTCGTGACAGGAACTCTATGGAAACAGAGTGGCATAAGCAAAACCCTGCGTGGAAAGTATGGGCGTGAATGTCTGCTTTCTGGGATAATAAAAAAGTTTTGGTAACCGGGTGCACGGGATTTCTGGGTTACTGGCTGGCAGAACATCTTCTTGATCAAGGAGCCGAGCTTACAGGGCTTGTAAAAGAAATTAACCCCCAATCTAATTATTGTCGTTACAATCTTAATCAAAGGATCCATACGGTTAAAGGGGGGCTGGAAGATTATTCGCTCCTCGAACAAATCATTAAAGAAAATGCAATCGATACGGTTTTTCATCTGGCTGCTCAAGCTCAGATCGGAACGTGCAGTCTGAGTCCTTTGTCCACCTTTGAGACCAATATCCGGGGAACATGGAATGTTCTGGAAGCATGCAGAAAAAACTCGGGTACTGTTAAAAGAGTCGTTGTTGCTTCAAGCGATAAGGCCTATGGCTCTCAGGAGACCCCCCCCTATTCTGAAGAGGCTCCATTAAAAGGCGCATATCCCTACGATGTCTCTAAGAGCTGTGCAGACCTCATTGCCTTTGCTTACTTTAATACCTATCAGCTTCCGGTATGCATAACCCGGTGTGGAAACATTTATGGACCGGGCGATTTGAACGTTAACAGGTTAATACCTGGAACGATCCGATCTGTTTTGCTTAATGAGCCTATTATTATTCGCAGTAACGGATTACTTAAGAGAGACTATTTATATGTAAAAGATGCGGTTAGCGCATATATGGTTTTGGCTGAAACCATGCAAGAATTAAACCTTGCGAGCGAGGCCTTTAATTTTGGTAGCGGTCTGCTGATAAGTGTAAATGATATGATAAATACCATTTTGAGGTTAATGGAAAAAAAAGATTATCCGATTAATATTCTTAATGAATCAAAGGGAGAAATTAAGGATCAATATATGTCTACCCAAAAGGCCCACCGGATATTGGGCTGGAAATCACAATACTCTGTTGAAGTTGCTTTGAGGGAAACAATTGATTCGTATGATGATTATTTTGATCTGAAGTAATGCGCCAATGTTTATGTGTTGAATTTATATTGCTGTTCGGTCGAAAAACATTTTATTCCGTTTTAAACGGGTGTTTCAGGGGCGCGGAGATATTAAGCTAGCCAGGTTTTTGCTGAGGCTCACTGTGCAATGGTATAGAAATGAATAGCCGGAAGGAGAGGATAGTAATGACAGCTGATTCTACAAAAGCAGGAATAATTATGAATTGGTTATTTCCGGCTTTGTTTTTTTGGATTATGCTGGCCTGTTTTGAGGTTGTGGGGTCCGTAGGTTAACGGATTCTTTTGGGTAACTCGATAAGAGTTCTGACAGATGCTTTTCATGCTTTTGCAGCGATTTCATTTTATGCATTGCTTTGTATCTCAACGGCGATTGTCTGTTGGGGCGTGGAAAAGAGCTTGTTAAGGTGTTTTTCAAAAGTAAAAATAATGCTTGGACGCATGAATGCCTTTTTGTTCTTGGGGTGGGGGCTGCACGCTTTTCAAAGACATGAAGTCAAGTAAAGATGATTTTTTCTCTGAGTTAAATGCGATTCCTTCGTCTGTAAAGCCAGAAGCTGTTCAAGGTGTTGGAGTGCTGGTCGGGGCTGAGATGCTGTTTGATCCTTCACATAGTTTGGATTATCCCTTGGATAGCCGTTTTGGCGAAGAACTGGAGCTCGACTTGAGAAAATGTTTTTTTATTGGGGTTGGGGCCGGCTTTGCCGAAACCCTTTGCAGGTTCTGGAGAAGGCTGCTTCCTCCAGAACCAGACAGACGTGATTTTTATTATAATGGTTTGGAGTATGAATGGCAGCGGTGTGTTTCTTTGCTTGGAATGATGCCTAAGAATATCCAAAGTATTGTGTTTGATGGTTTTCGTGAAGAGTTAACCCAACGGGAACTGAATGATGAAATTAGAAGTTTCCTGACTGATAAATTTAAACGTTAGTTCATCTGGCTAATGTGTTTTTGGTTTCATGAAGTATTAATTGCTTGTATTCGCTTTGTTTGATATAACATTAAAATTTCTGAATAAGATGAGATCTGCCGTTTTTACAAATGACGACCCACAGCGAAATCTAGAGTCGTGGAGACGATATAAAGGTATATCAGAGACTTCAGGAAGCTAAAAAGAGAATATTCATAGTGAAGGGATGGCATATTGAAAGCACGTTTCCGTGAGCGATCAGACATAATCGGACTCTTGGCTGTAGTCTATGTAATTCTCTGCATTGTCATTCCCCAACTTTTGCTTTCCAGCAATATTGAATATATACCGAAGGCGGTTATGTTCTACCGCTATTTTTTCAGTGGTGCCTTTGCTGCGTTTTTCATTTTTTCATTTATTGTGCTATTTTTGCCCCGGCGAATCGCGTTAGTTATTGTATCGATGCTTTGCGCCTATGCCATTATCATATTTATTTTTGACATTCTCTACCCGTTGAGAATCGGTCCCATTGTCAGGGGAACTGAATCCGGAAAATTTTCCCTATCTGCCGGATTGGTGCAGCTTGGGTTGATCGGCATTCTTTTTTTCATTGTTTATTATATTCCCCAAAAGGTGCGTGGGTCATTGTCGTGGACTCTCGCCGGCCTGTTGCTCGTTTTGAATATCTCTTTTCTGTTTGGGCCATCAACTTCTGAAACTGATTCTCGAACCGCCTCTGCACCTGTGTATGAAAATGAGAAGACGCCTGATTTTAACATTTATCATCTTGTGCTCGACAGCTATTATGGTCCCTGGCTGCAATGGGCTTTGGCCGAGCTAAAGGAAGATACGTGTGAACTTGCCGGGTTTACCCATTACAGGCGTAATGTGTCTAATTACTGGCTTACTGTTTTGTCATATCCGTCGTTTATGAGCGGCACTATGTATTCTTCCGAGAACAATTATGAGGAATGGCGCCGGAGCACAAATCAAGATTCCCTGGTTGAAGATCTTCATGCGCGTAGATTTTTAACCAGTTTTTATGGTTTTGAAACAAAAAACGGCGTAAAGCATATTCAGAACAAGTTTACTGAAGATCCCGGAGAAACCGGTGTTGCCAGGTTGACACTTGTGATGGATTACTGGATTTTAAGAATTTCACCTGTTTTCTTCAGGCACAAGGTGCTGATTAAGGGCTCCGGGCCCGTTACGAACCTTGCGCAACATATCTGCGGCCAGCCATCGGGCGTTATCACCACTTTAGTCTCATACCGGCAGTTTGAAAAGTTTTTAAGCGATGAGAAACAGCGCTCCCCAGTCGGTAACTATGTTCACGTCTATTGTTTCCCGCCGCATCCACCGTATCAGCTGGACCGTAACGGCGTTTATATCGGTACTTCATCATATCTTGAGCAGACGCTTCTTGCGACGAATATGATTTTGAAATTTGTGCAGACCTTGAAGGATCAGGGCAAGTTTGACAACAGCCTGATTATCGTTCAGGCTGACCATGGAAATGTAACCCACGATGTCATTGCTCCATATAAGCATACAGCCCGCTATGCAGGCGATCCGTTACGTGATTTCATAAAGATGCCGATAGCGTCATCTAAAAAGATGCTGGATACGTATTTTAAGTATAACAATATTACCGTGACCGAGGAAGAATTAGAGACAAAAGAGCAGTATTTTCTTCCGGCGGCAGCCCGGTTTTTCGGGTTCGGCATTCAATCAGGTGCTTCGCTTGAGGTGCGGTTTCAGCCCCTGCTTCTTATCAAACCACGCGCAACGGGACCTGAGGCAGAAGATCTGGTTGTAAACGATGCGCTCGTACAGCTGCTTGATCTGCGTGAATACGTTCGCAAATCGGTTGATGAAGGTTCGGGCGTTTATCCTGAGAGAGAAGCCGTGAGTATTCACATACCCTTATATTTGAAACTGGAGACTTTTACATCCCAATTTGGGCAGTATATCATTCACTCGGATGGGGTTTGGGAACTCAGCTCGGTTTTTGAGGTGGACGCTGAATACATGTAATGCAATGCTGGTTTTATCTCGATGATACATGTTTAATTCAATACAATGCAATGCAATTCAATGCAAGGCAATTCAATGCAAGGCAATGCAATGCAAGGCAATGCAATGCAATGCAAGGCAAGGCAAGGCAAGGAGGTGTTCATCATGCGTATTGTTTCCATGAAAACAGCTGTATGTTTTATCTGCACACTCTGTCTGTCGGTATTTTTTATTCCGGATACGGCCCATGCCTATCTGGATCCAGGTACGGGCAACGCAATTCTGCAGGGGGTGCTTGCTGTGCTTGCCGCCGTGGTTATCGTAGGAAGGCAGTACTGGCACCGTTTACGATTGTTTTTCGGAAACTTTAAAAAGTCTAAAAATATGGAGAAGGATAGTCCGGACGCAGACAAAAAAATCTAGTTCAGCCTTTCGACAGAGGGCACCAAGAATTTTTTTGTCGCCGTATATTTTTGAATTGGGTAACGCCGGTCAGAATCAAAGAATCACGGTGTCGAGGGCGAAGCCATTGTGTATAGCACCAAGTCGTAGGCTAAAGATTAACGTGTCGGCGACCAGAACGTGAGTTCAAAAGCGCTTTAAAAGTTGTGGCAAAAGAAGGGCTGGCCGATATTTCCCCATTATCATAACGGTCTGAGCAGCCCGGGCTTTTTTATGCGTGTTTCCAGCAAGTGATTGCCTGATCGCTTTCATTATTTCTTTCAATGCATTCCGTATCTCCATCCTAAAAGGGGAAAGTATACATTGACCAGGAGATTGTTTTATATCTATTTTAGAAATAAAATTGAAGTGAAATTGTGGCGCGCTTGCGCGATACTAAAAAGGGAAGGATCACACACCAGAAGAGGCTATAACTCATTTCCCACTTATGCACCTTTCTAAATTTCTAAAATCAGCTACCGCTTCCATAACCTTGGATTTGATTTTTCTTGATGTACAAGAGATTTTTTAGTTATACTTTATCTCTCAAAAAACAATGTCTTATCATTTATTTTTTTAAAAAGTATCAATGATGTTATTGGTTTTACCAAGTATGAGTTGCGAAAGATTGTAAACTAATACTAAAAAGCTTTGCTATTATTGTTGGTAACGATAGGCAGGATGAAAAATCGGCTTTAGCCGAGGAAGTCTTCACTCGTGTTTTTCCGGAGTTCTTTAACACTCTTTAGGAGATAAACTAATGAAAAAAGTATATGTTGGAATGAGTGCAGACCTTGTCCATCCAGGCCATATTAATATAATAAATAAAGCTGTTGCCCTTGGAGATGTTATGATAGGGCTTCTTACCGATACTGCCATTGCAAGTTATAAGAGACTTCCCTACCTTTCATATGACCAGAGGAAAATCGTCATTGAAAATATAGCCGGGGTAAAAGAGGTTGTGTCCCAGGAAACTCTCAATTATGTGCCGAACCTAAAAAAATATAAACCGGACATTGTGGTTCACGGAGATGACTGGAAAACGGGTGCTCAAGCTAAAACACGGCAGGATGTGATTGATATCCTAAGTGAATGGGGAGGGAAACTGGTTGAAATAGAATATACGCAGGGTATCTCATCCTCCCAGTTGAACCAGGACTTGAAACAGATTGGGACAACTCCGGATATCCGACTGAGACGCCTTAAAAGACTTCTTTCATCAAAACCGGTTGTAAGGGTTCTCGAAGTCCACAACGGACTTTGCGGATTGATTGTTGAGAATGTCAAAGTGGAGGTGGACAATCGAGCCATGGAATTTGATGCTATGTGGTCAAGCAGCCTCACCGACTCCACGGCACGGGGAAAACCTGATATTGAGGCAGTAGATCTAACGTCACGGATGACCACAATCAACGATATTTTTGAAGTAACCACTAAGCCCCTAATCTTTGATGCAGATACCGGCGGCAGGCCGGAGCATTTTTCCTTTACAGTAAAGACCCTTGAGCGATTAGGGGTTTCTGCGGTTATTATTGAGGATAAAATCGGCCTCAAAAAAAATTCTTTGTTCGGTAATGTCGTACACCAGGAGCAGGATACTATTGATAATTTTTCTCATAAAATAAAAACGGGAAAGGACGCTCAGATTACAAATGATTTTATGATTGTAGCGAGAATTGAGAGCCTTATACTTGAAAAAGGCATGGACGATGCTTTAAAACGTGCCAGGGCCTATATTGATGCTGGCGCGGATGCGATTATGATTCACAGCAGGAAAAAGGAACCGGATGAAATTCTCGAATTTTGTGGACATTTCAAGAAACTGGAAAAGCAGGTACCTATTGTTGTTGTCCCTTCAAGTTATCATGCGATATATGAAGATGAATTGTGCAAAGCAGGCGTAAACGTGGTTATTTATGCAAATCACCTTCTAAGGTCCGCTTATCCAGCGATGATAAATACGGCAAGATCCATACTGGCCCATGGCAGAGCATTTGAATGTGCAGATTCCTGCCTGTCAATCAATGAAATTCTGGATCTTATTCCAGGAACGAGGTAATGAAATGTTATCACCTGAATTCTTTTTTAATCTTTTTTTAAAAAATGGAACCGGATTTTTTGCAGGTGTTCCTGATTCATCTTTAAAGCATTTCTGCGCTTATATTACAGAACATGTTTTAAAAAAAAATCATTTTATTTGCGCAAATGAAGGAAACGCAGTGAGCCTGGCAGCAGGACACTACCTTGCTTCCGGACAAATTCCAGTTGTCTACATGCAGAATTCAGGTATTGGCAATGCTGTAAATCCTCTTCTTTCCATCATGGATCCGGATGTATATTCAATTCCTGTTCTCCTTCTTATCGGATGGAGGGGAGAACCCGGTAAAAAAGATGAGCCCCAGCATAAAAAACAGGGGAGGGTGATCCTTGAAATGCTTGAGGCCATGGAAATTCCCTATAAGATAATTGATGACAGAGAAGACAATGCTAAAAGTTCAATAGATAGCGCTTATGAATATATGGAGAAAAATAATGCCCCGTTTTCTCTGGTTGTAAAAACAGGATCCTTTAAACCATATAAAATGGAAAAAACAGCAGCAGTCGGATATCCTCTTGTGAGGGAAGGTGCGGTAAAACTGATAATAGATTCTATTGATACTGATGATATTGTTGTTTCCACTACCGGCATGACATCCAGGGAAGTTTTCGAATACAGGGAAACTCTTGGACATGGCCATGAAAAGGATTTTCTTGTTGTGGGGGGCATGGGACACGCCTCTCAAGTGGCTTTGGGAATAGCCCTCAAGGAACCCGGCAGGAGAGTATTCTGCCTTGACGGGGACGGCGCAGCAATAATGCATCTGGGTTCTATGGCTATCAATGGGATTTCCGGTTGTGAAAATTTATTTCATATTGTTCTTAATAATGGGGCGCACGATTCTGTGGGCGGCCAGCCCACAGTGGGACATGAAATTGATTTTATTCAGATTGCTGAAGCGTGCAGATATAGAACCTTTTTCAGAGTAGAAAAAAAAGATGAAATCACTGCTTGCCTGAAAAAAATAATGGGGGCTCAGGGTCCGCATTTCCTTGAAATTCGACTAAACAAAGGTAACCGGAAAGGCCTTGGGCGTCCGACAACCCGCCCTGTGGATAACAAAAAAGCCTTTATGCGTTTTGTGCGGAATAAATAATATGAAACAAAAGATCATTAAAAGCGCCGACTACATAAACAAACTTGTCGAAATCTTAAAAAAACATCATCCCGGCAGAATCCTCCTTGTAACAGGAAAAAAATCTTATACTGCATCAGGAGCAGAGGATCTGATAGGTAAAATATTTAAGGACTATAACTATTCCAGATTTTATGATTTTGAAAAAAACCTGAGGCTCGTGGATCTTGAAAAAGGTGTTGAAAAATTAAAAAATGAAAACTGTGATTTTATCCTGGGAATTGGCGGTGGAAGTGTCATTGATATTGCAAAAGCAATATCTGTTCTTTCCTGCAACAAAGGGGGTGCCGAAGATTATGTCAAAGGACGGAGGAAATTAAACGATAAAAAGATACCTTCTGTAATGATCCCCACAACAGCCGGTACCGGTAGCGAGTCAACCCACTTTTCTGTTGTATATATTGATAAAACAAAATATTCACTTGCAGGAGATACAATTCTGCCTGATTATGCGGTTCTTAACCATAATTTTACCAACGGGCTTTCCCCTGAAATTACAGCTTGTAGCGGCATGGATGCCCTTTGTCAGGGTATTGAATCATTCTGGTCAGTAAATTCAACAGATGAATCAATAAAGTTCAGCCTTGATGCCATAACTCTGGCAATATCGTCACTTGAAAAAGCAGTGAATGATCCGGACGAACAATCTCGAAAAAAAATGCTCAGGGCCGCTAATCTTGCCGGTAAGGCCATAAACATAGCAAAAACAACTGCTGCCCATGCTATTTCGTATCCATTTACATCATGTTTCAAAATACCCCATGGCCATGCCGTTGCTTTAACCTTACCGTATTTTGTTGAATTTAATAATGATGTAGATGCCGGTTCTGTCCAGGACACACGTGGTCTTTTGTTTGTACAGAAAAGGATGAAGGAACTGATTAAAATCATCGGGTGCACTACAGCCTCAGGTGCTAAGAATAAAATTATTCAGATAATGAAAGATATCGGTCTGGAAACCAGCCTTAGTAATCTTGGCCTTTCAGAAAAAGACCTTGATCTTATTGTGGAGATCGGGTTTAACCCGCAGAGAGTAAAAAACAATCCAAGGATAGTAACAGAATCTCAACTGAGAATTATGCTTGAGAAAATAATATGAAGAATTTTTTTATAGAACTATTCAATTATTTTAGATTTGCAAAACAGATATCCGAAGAAGATATTAGAATTGTATTTTTTGCTGAACATGCAGGATATTATCCAAATTATGAAGGAATTATTGATGAACTCACAAATAAGAGAAAACTGACCATCTACTATCTTTCATCAGACCCGGAAGATTCCATCCTTAAAACAGATAATCCAAGGATAAAGCCGTTTTATATTAATAAGTTACTTGCTTTTTTAATGACTTTTATCAAATGTCGGGTGTTTGTGATGACCTTGACAGATCTCAATCAGCTTCACCTGAGACGTTCAATTAATCCGGTCCATTATGTTTATGTTTATCATGCAATGGTTAGCACTCACATGATGTATCTTCCCGGTGCCTTTGATCATTATGATTCAATTTTATGCGTAGGTAAGCATCATGTGGAAGAACTTCGTAAATACGAAGAAATGAAGGGACTTCCTCAAAAGCAGTTGGTTGAAGGAGGATATTATCGACTCGAAAGAATATATAGCAAATATAAAAAGTATCTTCAGACCTCTTCTTCTGAAAAAAACAGAACAACGGTGCTCATTGCTCCGTCATGGGGGAAAGGAAATGTTCTTGAATCTTTTGGCGATGAACTTGTTGCAATGCTGCTTGATAAGAACTTAAATGTTATTGTAAGGCCACATCCGGAAACAGTAAAACGAACCCCTGAACTGCTTAATGCAATCGAGAAAAAATATGGGGATAATAATGCCCTGACAATAGAAAGATCTGTTGCAACCGACGATTCTCTGTTGAAATCAGATGTACTGATTTGTGATTGTTCGGGGATTGCCCTTGAATATGCATTTGGGACGGAAAGGCCGGTTTTGTTCCTCGATGTACCGCGTAAAATAAGAAATGAGAATTACCGGGAGCTTGGATTAGAACCCATAGAGCTTTCCCTGAGATCAGAGCTTGGGATTATTGTGTCTCCTGAAGAAGTGGCCACGGTTCCTGCTAAAATAGAAGCTTTAATATCTGAAAAAAAGAAATACATAGAGCAAATTTCTCTACTTCGAGAAAAATATGTTTATGGGTTTGGCAGGTCTTCACAAATCGGGGCAGAGCATATCCTTGATCTTTTAAAATAAACTGAAAAATGTGACGACGTTGGTAAGCCAATACTCTTTAATTAGCTTGTTTTATCTGAATAATAAATACTCGATTCACACCCGATTTTTTCACGCAGCAGTTTTTTGCCAACAGGTCGAGTTTAGGTTAAACCGCTTTGTCATACAATGTTCTTTTCAATTCATATTACAATGTCTTCACCTGTTAACTATCTTTGAAATGTTTAAACCCATATGCATATCTGATGAGAGTTTTGTTATTGACACGTAAAGGAATTATTCCTATAGTTTACATGTCAAAAATGAACTTCCTATTAACATCAACTGATTTGTTTTTGCGATGCTACTTTTTATTTAGGTAAGTGTCACTCCGCTTTGAGGGACTATCAATGTTTGAAAAAATCAAAGAAATAATCAGGGAATCACAAGCCATTGTTCCCGTCAATTCAGAATTTAAGTTGGTTTGCCTTGACACAGAAGAACAGGAGAAGATTGTTAATACCTTTCGAAAGGTATCCCAAAAAGTACAATGCCCTCATAATATGAGCCACGTCTTGACCTTCGTAGTAGAAATGATGAAGTACTCTAACAAACATTCCGAATCAAAAGGTGTGTTTGTTGAGGCTGGTTGCTTTAAGGGTGGAAGTACCGCCAAGTTCAGTATGGTCGCGAAATCGCTTAATCGAAAGCTGGTTGTTTTTGATTCCTTTGAAGGTATTCCTGAAAATGCGGAAGATCACCAAAAGAGTATCTTCGGTTATTCGATCAAGCGCTGGTTCCACAAAGGTTCTTTCAGTGGCAGTTTGGAAGAAGTTCAACTTAATGTTACTACATATGGTGATATTTCAGTGTGTAGCTTTGTTAAGGGTTGGTTTGACAATACCCTGCCAGATCTTGATATCGATATCGCGGGTGCTTATATTGATGTGGATCTCGCATCTTCAACCAGAACCTGCATTAAATATTTTTATCCACGATTATTACCCGGTGGATTCTTGGTTTCGCAGGATGGTGATTTTCCTTTGGTAATTGAAGTTTTTGATGATGACAATTTCTGGGAAAAGGAAGTTGGCTGCAAAAAACCAAAAATCCACGGTTTGAATAAAAGCAAGATGTTGAAAGTCTATAAGGAAGAGTAGTTGTTTTATTTGTAGAAGTTTAGATCCGTTTTAGACAAAGACTCTTTAACAATTTGAAATATTTCTGCTCACAAAAATCTTCTTGACGCGACCTTGACTTCTAACATTTCTGTTCAGCACTCCAGTTTTTATCTGAGGACAGTTTTTTGGCCCAATAGGCAAGCAACTGCATATATGTTTTTGTCTGGTGCCGCTTGCCAGGGAACTTCTTCTACTCGTATTCCGCATCGCGGATATTCGACTCGCCGCATTGTGTAGATGAAAAAAACTAAAAACCCCCATATCGGTATGAATTTAAACTTTCTTTCATCCAGACTGTCATAGCCAGGTGCCGACTTATGACAGCCTGAACAAATAGTCCTTGAGTTTTTCCGAGGGTTGATTTCTACTTCTATAGCTTTTTTGCCTTCATGTATTACAAATCTGGTTTCACCGTAAACAAATAACTTGTATTTCTGACAATTATTTAAGATAGTTTTTAGTAGAATCTGTTGTTCTCTGGTTTTGTTAGTTTTTTTTGGTGGAAAACTTTATTACAAAACCATACAACAGGTGCTAACTTTTCATCTCATGTTTTTACCCACAGCTTCTGTTGAAGAACCATATTTAAAGACGATTATAAAAGGGCAGTTTTACTATTTGTATTTATTTGAAGATATCTGGAGCAGACTAATTGCTGAATGGGAAGTGCATTCTGATGAAAGTGGAGATGTAGCTTCTGAGATAATGAAAAAACTGGAAAGAAAACGATGTCTGGAAGGCGTTCACTTGCATTCTGATAACGGAAGCCCAATGAAGTCAGCAACTATGCTTGCAACATTACAGAATCTCGGTGTTGCTCCATCTTTTTCACGACCACAGGTCGGTAATGATAACCCATATTCAGAATCATTGTTTCTAACATTAAAATACAATGCGGGCTATCCAAAAAGTTTTGAAAGTATAGAGGAAGCAAGAGCCTGGGTAACAAGATTTGTTCATTGGTACAACAATGAACACCGACATTCGAAGATAAAATATGTGACTTCCATGCAACGACATACGGGTGAAGACAAAGAGATTTTAGAAAAACGCAAGAGAACCTATGAAGATGCACGCATGAAAAATCCTAATAGGTGGTCAAAAAATATCATAAATTGGAATCATATTGATACGGTTTACTTGAATCCGGCTGATGTGCAGCCGACACTAAGTGCGGCGGCTTAAATGAAAACATTCAGGTGACAACTACCTTGCCATACGGCGGCAAATGGATCAGCTCTGATGGCAGCTGTGTTGTGTTCAACGGTTCCAATATAACCTATTTTGAAAAGGGCTCCCCCAAAGAAAATTTTAATTTCAGAATTGTTAAAAAAGGCAGTTTTGAGGAAGGTTTCACATTGTGGATAGAACTTTCTGATCCAAAATCTAGCCATGTCAAAACAGTGGCTTTTAAAAATATTGACAGTTACAAAAGTATTATAATTGATGGCAGGGCTTATTTTCCTTCGGGGATATGGCGATTCTGAAAAAAGTTGTTCTGACGGCTTGACAGGCCTTCGGCATATTAATTACTGAAAATTAAAACTTCCTTTCGGAGCTTATGTGGAAGAAACAAAAAAAAACAATTTAACCCGCAGACTGATACTGTTTGTCTTGTGCGGCTATTTTATATTAAGTTTTTTTTATTTATTCAAGTCTCCGCTCTGGAGCCCGCCTGATGAAATCCGTCATTTTTCCTATTGTGAGTATATTGCCCGAAATCATTCCCTGCCTTATCTGGACGCGAAAATGGACGGCGGACATGTTACTCAAGCGGTGCACCCTCCCTTATATTATTTAATAGGCTCTTTTTTTTGCAGTAACCTTGACCGTGAGATACAGGAAATTGTTTTTATCAACAGCGGTCCAAATGGGGCTATTATTTCTCATCCCGAAAAAGAGGTCGTATTCCCATATTATGGTAAAGCCCGGGGCGCTTATTTGTTGAGGCTTTTTTCGATCCTTTGCGGTGCTTTAACGGTTTGGCTGATATTTAAAATAACATTATTGATATATCCCGACAATCCTTTATACGCTGTTCTTGCTTCCGTTTTTGTCGCAACATTGCCCCAGTTTCTATATGTTTCTGCTTCAATTTCAAATGAAAATCTTAGCACTTTTCTTACAACACTATATATATTCTATTTGTTAACCTTTCTTCAGGACCGGATATCCTGGGAAAAGACCCTGCTGACCGGTGTAACACTCGGTTGCTGTTTGCTAACCAAGTCCTCAACGATGTTCTGTGTTCCCCTCACCGTATTTGTTTTCTGCTTAATTTGGTTCCGCTATCGAAACGAAAAGCATTTTTTAAAACTTGTTATCATCTTAAGTCTCGGAGGAGTTCTTTCCTCCTGGTGGTATATCCGGAACTGGTATTTGTATAACGATCCTATATTCACCAAGGCTCTGGAGGCTTTGCAGCCCTGGTCTCTACGATCACATCCTTTTACTTTTGATTATATTTGTGAGGTCTTTTCACGCTCCATTGTCTCCTTCTTTGGTAATTTCGGCAGTATGCACTTTCCCATTACACCCGGACAACTGTTAACATATTCTATATTGTCCTGTTGTGCGGTTGTGGGATTAACAATGTCTCTGAAAAAAAATATTAAAAATCGCTTCACACTTCAAAGTATTATGACTCTTTTGGTTTGTTTCCTTGGAGCATTATGCTTTTTTGTCCTGGCAAATATTCGATATGCAATGTTCATGGGGCGTTATTTTTTTGTTGCTATTGCCCCTATTTCTGTATTCTTTTCCATAGGTATTGTGAACTTGTTTCCGCGTCTTCCCGGAAAAATTTTTTATGTAATCTGCCTTCTGGTTTTGGTTGGCCTTAGTGTTGATGTTTTCGGCAGAATTGTCCTTCCAGCCTATCAAAATTATTATTTAACCAAAATGATAGAACAAAATGATTTTAGCCGACAATCTGAAGTTGTTTCTGAAACAAGTTTAATTAAGCAGACTTTTTTATCCAGGCAAAACAATCTGAGCACTGTTCGGTTTTTGTTTTCAGTTTCTTCAAATCATGAAACATGGCTTAGCATTAAGGAGGTCGGGGAGGCAAATCCCGTCCTCTTCTCCACAAAGTTCCGGCCTGAAGTTCAGGATCGTTTCCGGTATGGCTTTTTCATGTTTCCGCCCCTTAATAATTCTAAAGGAAAACAATATGAATTCACTGTCTCCTCGTTTTCAACTGCGGACGAGGAATCGACTCTTGCTTTGTGGTATTCTCCGAAGGACGTGTATAAAAGCGGACAGATGTATGTTAATCAAACTTTGACAGGCGGGGATCTGTGTTTTTCAACATATTATTGTGATAATCCTGAATTCGTTGACAAATGGCACAATTCAAGACAAGTTATTATACGGGAAAAGCCCTTTATTGATTTTAGTGAACTGCAGCTTTATTATGAAATGGAGAAGGATTTTAAGACTCATTCTGTTATACAGTTAAAAATTGATCAGATTGGCGACTTATAGGTACCAGGGATGAGACCGAAGAAAGCCTTTCCCGAAAATAACGGTTGTTCCGGTTTACCGGCAAAAACTGAAAAGGCCGCGTTTTGTAGACGGAGAGCATCTCTTAATCGTACTCATTAACTTTTAGGTTAACTACTTGTTTGAAGGACTAATGGCGCTTCGTAATTTTGTTTTCTGCATTCTGGTTTTTTTTATATCGCTGGCTATGCTGGATTATGCCCACTTTCCTTTTTCGGACGGTGCCGAACATGGTGCTGCTGTCCGGGAGCTCGCAAATAATTTTATTCATCCCGACGATCCCATGCTTGAAGGTAATTATGGCGGTTCTGCTCGGTATGTCCCCAGTATCTTTGTAATGGCTGTTTTTCTCAGGTTAACCGGCCTGGATGTTTTAATTGTAATAAAAATATTTTTGGTCCTTTTTTTCCTGCTCTTTGTTTTTTCAGCCATTCAATTTTCACAGCTCTATTTTGACGGACCCAAGGGAGCTCTTTGTCTGCTTGCCTCGCTTCTGTTTTTATGGGGGGCGGGCTGGACCGGTGCAAATGCATATATGTTTTCTGCAATTGGATATACGGCTTATTTCCCTTCGGTGGTATCTTTTTCTCTCTCCCTGTTAGCGTTGGCTTTTTTATTAAGATTTCTTCAAACCGGCAAACAATTCTGTTTTGCCTGTTGCTGCATTCTCGGTGGAATTTTATTTGTAAATCATCCGTTAACCGGGGCCTTTTTTTTTATAACTGCTTCTTTCCTGCTGCTTGAAAAAGTGTCCTCTTACAAACGTTGTTTCGTTTTAATTTTTTTCATCGTGGCTGTTTCTTTTTGCTTCAGTTTGCTTTGGCCATACTATCAGTTCTTTGATTCGTTTTCAACGATAGCATCAGGCGCAATGGGTCAAACAGATGACTATCAAATGACATGGCGATACTTACATTCTAACCGGCTGCTGCGGATAGGTCCGGCACTTGCTGCTGTGCCTTTAATTCTTATTTTGATGTTAAAGCGTAAACATCTTATGATTACAGGTAGTTTTGTTGTTTTTGCCCTTATTTATGTGTTTGGCTATTTTAGCAAAACCAGCCTCTCTGAAAGGTTTGTTTTTTTTGTTGTATTTTCTTTGCAGGTGGCTTTCTCCTTCTTCTGGTCTGTTAACCACCAAAAAGACACCGTACTAAAAAAAGGTTTTTTTATTGCTATTGTTTGTATAGCCGCAGGCTTGCAGTTTTATCTTGTGTTTGGTGAATTTATCGCCCCTGCTTTTTCAGTTCGATCCGACTCTGCATTTATTCCTGAATATTCTCCACCAAATAAAGTTTTTAAGGACCTGAGAAAGTATTTAAAAGAAGATGATATCGTTATGTCCGACATATATTCTTCCTGGTCTGTACCCGTTTATACGGGGGCAAAAATTATTGCCCTTTGGCATACTCCGCCGCATATTAAAGATAATTTCGAAAGGAATAAAGCTGTAAAGCGGTTTTTCAATCCGGCAGTCAGTAATACAGAACGAAAAGGTATCTTGGATAAATATGGGGTAACTCACATTTTATTAAATCATTATATTAGTGGAGACTCTAATAAATTAATTGAGCAGCAGATTGTCCGTTTGGGGTATCCTGTAGTTGTTCAGAATAAGGATTTTTCAATATTATTAGTCCAAAATAAACCCTGAATATTTATGTCGTATATTTTAATGGCAAATAGGTTCTGAAATATGATATAAGAGTACAAAAATGCTTGCTTAACGATGTTTCATAGGGTTTACATACCATAGGTTGTAAGGATTTTAACAGGGGAGACCGTACCGTTCAGGTTTGATATGTTGTTCGCATAACAGCTATTCCCCAAAGGAGTTTTTTTGATACTAAAAAAAAGTATTCTGTTGCCACGATTTGTTTTTATAATTGTCGCGGTCGTTTTTTTCTGTAATGGATGCAGGAAAACGTCTGACGAAAAAGAAACAACACCTTCGGGCAGATGGCTTGTCATGAAACAAGCCGAAAAAACCGGGCCTCAGGATGATGAAATGTATGAAAAGCTGATAGGCTTGGGATACCTGCAAGGCTATGATAAAGCCTCCGGATCGGCGGGAATAATTGTTCACGCTGAGAAATCTGCTGACAACTCCCTTAACCTCTGTGTTTCCGGACATGCTCCCAGTGCGTATATAATGAATATGAATGGCGATATTCTGCACCGCTGGGCCTACAAAAAGGCTACGGAAATATGGCCGGATTTATCTGAAAAAAAAAGCGCTATTTCATATTGGCGGCGTGCACATCTTTTTCCCAACGGTGATTTGCTTGCCATATATGAAGATATTGGAATGATTAAAATTGATAAGGACTCCAACCTGCTTTGGGCCTCGCGTGGCAAGAAAAAAGCCCATCATGATTTGGAAGTGAGCGATAACGGTACAATTTATGTTTTGACCAGAGAATGGAAACAAAGACCCGAAATAAGTCAAGCGAACGTGATGGATGAGTATATCACATTGGTTGCACCGGACGGAACAGCGATTAAACATTTTTCGATGATTAACATGATTGCCGGGTCTGAATACCGTAGTTTGCTCGAGCGTCAAATTGTACGCAAAGGCGGATTTTATGGCCACATTCTGCATGCCAATACAATTGAAGTGCTTAAAGACCAGAAAGGTGTTGGTTCCAACATTTTCAGACGCGGTAATGTTTTAGTTTCCATCCTTATGCTTGACCTGGTATGTGCGTTTGATCTCGATAAACAGGTGATGGTTTGGGCCATGGGCGGAGGGATGTGGGCCAAACAACACCAGCCGACAGTACTGCCCGACGGGCGCTTGCTTTTGTTTGACAATAAATATGTAAGCGGAAAGCAATCACGTGTCATTGAATTTGATCCTTTCACGCAAAAAATATTATGGCAGTATGGCAATAAACCTGAAGAACTGTTTTATTCTGAAACCTGCGGTTCATGCCAGCGCTTGCCAAACGGCAATACTCTTATTACTGTCACCGACGCCGGGGAAGCACGAGAGGTAACGGACAAAGGAAAGATTGTCTGGCAGTACATTAACCCCCACCGCGCAGGAACTGAGCAGGAGTTGGTTGCTTCACTCTTTGAAGTGGTCCGCATAAACCAGCAGGATTATCCTTTTTTACAGACCCCATAACCGTTATGAACAAGTTACAGTCCCCCCCATTTTTCACAGCACTGCTCGCCGCTGCTTTTATCATAATCGCCGGAATAAGGTTTATCTGTGTGCCCATTATGTGTCCGCCTGACGAAGATGCGCTGATTCTGTTTCGATATGCTGAAAATCTGGCCGAACATGGTATTGTATCCTACAACCCGGGTGGCGCTCCCTCCGAGGGAGCTACTGATTTTTTGTGGCTTGTTATGCTGGCCGGACTTCACCGAACAGGTGTTCCTGTTTATGCTGCAACATTGATGCTTAATTTTTTGGGCCTGCTTGCAACAGCTGCACTCATGTGTTCACTTGCCCGAAAAAGAAACATCTTGTTATTTATTTGTGTCGGGATGTATTTGATGTTGCTGCCGAATATATTTGCCTCGGTAAGAGGGTTTTCGACAGTCTTTTTTGGTTTTTGTATTGTATTGTCCCTTTATTTTCTAACCCGGGGCAGGGTTCTTGCGTATGCGCTGGCTTCTTTACTGACCGTGCTTGTCCGGCCGGACGGTTTAATCTTTGTTGCCCCGGGAATTGTATGGTTGATCATTCTAGACAGTTCAAAGCGCAAAGCAGCAGTTCTTGCTGCCGGTATGTTTTGCGGTATATTCAGCTTGTATTTTCTGTGGCGCTATAATTATTTTGGTTTTCTTATGCCGCTCCCCTTTTATATCAAAACGACTAACAGCCTCTTTGTCTGGAACAGCATTATCGTTAACCTTGAATACGCGCTGTATGCTTTGCCTTTTCTAATTGCACTAATTGCAGGAGTTTTCAGAAAGAAAGCAAAGATTGGCAGCAACACATTTATTCTGGCCCTTATTTACATTGGGGCGTTTTCAGCATACTCGCATTTTGTCTTATATCAAAATTCCTATGAGCGTTTTCAGTACCCGTTTTTGCTTTTGGCAATGGCTTTGTTTTTTGAAGCAGCTCCCAGACAAAAACTCCGCACCTATATTGTACCGATGGTCGTCGTTTTTCTTCTATTGCTTCCAAAACAATATACATTTTCCCGGAGTGTATACTTATCACGTTATATAAACAACTGGTCAATCGGAAGAAACATGCAGAAAGTTGCATCCGATCTGGTGCTGCTGACTACCGAAGCAGGCATGATTCCGTATTATACAGGTTGGTATTCGGTGGATGCATGGGGATTGAATTCCCCTCAATTTACACAGAAATTGATATCGCCCGAAGATGTTCGGGCGATTGATCCGGATGTGGTGCTGATCAATCAAATGTGGGACTATACATTTTTGGAACGAACGGGGCAACAGCAAGCCCACACGGTCAAAGGCTGGACGACAATGAATGAAAATATTTTTTTAGGGCTTGGCGAAAAATATGACATTTTTTTGACCCCCGCCACTAATCTTGACCGTCTAAAAGCCGACCCGTTAGCTTCTCATAAATCAATCGAGTGGAGCAATAAACTCTATTTCTGTTTTTTTCTTAAAAAAAAGACACCTCATTACTTTGCATTAAAGGCCATTCTAGAATCCCATGGCGCAATTCCTTATGAGACATATAAGCGTGGTGTGGGTGAGCAGGTAAAACGTGAAGTTGAAGAGATGTTTTGATCGGCAGGAAGTCCTCCGGGGAATCCTTCTTCTTACAGGTGACAACTATCCTGACACAGGGGGGTAGTTTAACAGAAAAGGATAAAAAACAACTCTTTCCCGGTTCTCAAATTTAGAAGCCGGATTTATATTTTGGGTAATTACCTGCTCGGAAATGCGGTGGTTAGAAATCAAACATTGGCGCTGAAACAGTTTTTGCAGTAAGCGATCAGTAGGTTGTAAGTACTGTCGGCAAAACTGAAGTTTGAGAATAAACCTTTACAACTCGGAAGGAATATATAAAATTATTAGAGTAATTTCTAGAAATCCCCGCAGTCCCCTGCAAAGGCCGGATGATGAGAAAACGGAATGCTTCAATGAAAATGATCATGGGAAGAAAATGGACAAAAAAAGACCCTATTATCCGGCTTGCGTAATAGCCTTTTTGATTGTATTGGCGTTCGGCATTTTTACTGTCTGCCAGGTGTATCTTCTGAAAGATAACTACCCTGTGAGTAAGTTGTGGGTGGGCAGTGATTATATTTGCATTTATAATGCAACGCAAAACCTTATTCAAGGAGTTAGCCTCTATGAAAACACCTGGCTTTTTATGCCGGATTATCTTAAACAGTTGGCGGTTGCTTTAAATCTGTATCAAATAGATAACGCATCATGGTATTGTTATCCTCCTCTGCTTGCGTATCTTAATTATCCGCTTGTGTATTTTGATATGGATACGGCATCGCGGCTCATGTTTTTTCTTTTAATTATATCGATTTTTAGTGCATATGCCCTGATTAATAGTTCTTATGAAAGTATCGGCGGAAAAGACAGAAAAATAATTTTTCTGTGTGGAGTAATAATCATTGTGCTCAGCTCTCCCTTTTATTTTTTAATTCTCAGGGGACATATGGTCGGCGTAGTTTTTCTACTCCTTGCTATGGGAATATATCTGTTTAAAAAGGATAATCTACTGTGCAGCGTGTGCTTCGCGCTGTCAATTGGGGCAATCGTATTTCCGGCCTTACTGTTTGTTCCCCTTCTGCTTTTTCGGCGATATAAAGTTTTTCTTTTAACTCTTTTATCTTTGGCAATTCTTATACTTATTGACCTTGGTGGATGGCTTGAATTTATTCAAGGACCTATTCTTGATCGTATCGATAGACCTTTGGTCGGGCCAGATAACTGCAGCCTGGCAAATACCTGTAGATATTTTATGCTTATTCTTAACAAGTCTTCTTCGTTTATGGGCTTGTCACGCATACCAATACTTTATGTTAAGGAAATCGCGCTCACTGTTTATCTTATTCTGTTGTGTGTTATGGCGTTTGCTGATTTCAAAATACGAAAAAAAAGCAGCTGTTTTGATAAAGAAGTTGAAATTTCTCTCCTGATGATGTACTGCCCCTTCATGATAGCAATTCCACAAAATTCATATCAATATAATCTTGTTATCGTTATTCTGTTGATTCCTGCACTTTGCTCGCTCACTCAAAAATTTAAAAGGCCTATGCCTAAAATTGTTTTATGGGCTCTTATGACCGGAATTTTTCTTAGCCAGATGCAGGCTCGTTTTATACAAAACTTGATAAATTTAAAACCTGATTTTTTCTATTTTTTTCAGGCGTTTGGTCTTTTTCTGATAATGATCGGTTGTGTATTATTTAAGTTCTGGTTTTGGAGGGTTGGCTCGCGCGGAATACTGAGAAGCGACATTTGAAAACCAATACTTATTAGGACATATGAAAAAATACATTAGGGTAAACAATGACAAAATCAAGCTAGCTACGGTTATAATTTTGGCGGATACGATAGAGGAAGCAGTTATTCGGGCTAAAAAGTCTGATGATGTCTGTTTGTAATAGTAAATTAATTCCGGAGGAAGTTTCTATAACATATTTGTCTTCAAGTCGTTCTTTCAATTCCAGGCGGGTCAGGGATTCGAAAGAAAATGAGTTTAAAGTGTATGATAAACTGGAAGTAAACAAAGGCTTTCTGAGTGGTATCCCTGAAAAAGCTATAAACAACATGGACCGTTCTAAAAAATAGTTTCTTCATATGGATTAAAAGCCTAAAAATAGCAGGTAGAGGCAATCTCCTTGATCGAAAAACAAAAGAGATATGTTTTAATAAAAATCAATCAATTTATCAATTGCAAATGTGCTACTGCAAATATCCCAGAGCCCGTAGTTTTTCCATAACTTCCGGATCAGATTTGATGACTTCTTCTTTCTTTCCAGTGAGTTCTTGACAAATTTGCTGATTGCGCTTGTGAAAATTTTTCATAATACGAGAGGTAATGAACTTGCCGACAAAATCAAAATAAAAACTATTTATGTTTTGGCGTTCCTCCCTGTCGGTCGTGTACTGAAAGGCTTTGGATAAAAAAGGCTCTGCACCTGAATACCTTTTACGTAGCTTGCGGGGAAGGAACTCCTTGGAATTTAGAAAGTGCCAGTTGTCAATAATTAAAGATCCAAAAGGCCGATCGTCAAATTTTTTCCATCGATTAACAACTTCTTCGGAAAAGCAGATGCGGCTATCCCAGAAATCCGGATTGGATTCATTTATCAGCGGCAGCAAAGAATCACCCTGCATCACCATCTCATCCTTATCAATCCCGGCGATATCAAGAATCGTGGGCATGAGATCAATGAGTTGAACCGGAGCGCTGATTACCTTCTTCGGAGGGAGTTTTTGGGGAGATATCATGATGAGAGGAACATGAATACCTTGAATATAGCCGGGTGGTTTGTGGCCCCAAGTGTCGCGCTCGCCAAGATTTTCTCCATGGTCGGAAATGAGAACGATAAGAGTGTTTTTTAATAAATCCCGAGAGAGAAGAATTTTGTAAAACCTTTCAAACCAATGATCGTTATTTCGTATTTCACCGTCATAAAGAAGCCGGCGGCCCTCCAGTGTGGGTTTTTCCATCCATACCGGGTCAAGAGCCGGATCCTTGGGAAGCCTTTCGCCGCTAAGGTGTGTTTCACGGTACCATTGGTCAAAGGGGGATGGTGGATTGTATGCACCGTGGGGATCAATAATGTGAAGATACAAGAAAAAGTTCCGGCCCTGTTTCTCATCCAGCCAGGATTTCAGTTGCTTGCCGTAGACATCCGCAGTTTTAGTATTAACGTCTTCAAGATCATACAGACGACTGAATCCCTGATGCAGTCCATTATAGTAACCTGCATTTGAATTTTGATTTATGGCTGCAGTTGCATAGCCCTGGCTTCTCATAATTTCAGCCAGCGTCAAGTAGTTTTCGTTAAGGGCTGAAGGACTAAATCCCACTCCGGCAGCCGTGGGAAACAGTGACGTCATAAATGATGGACACGAGGGGCGCGTTGCGGTTGCCTGAGAAAAAGCATTCTCAAACACGACCCCGGTTTGGGCAAATTTTTTACTGAAGGGGGAAGTTGCCCGTGCAGTGTAACCGTATGATGAAAGATGATCAGCTCGTAACGCATCCTGGAGCAGAATAATAACATTAAATTTTTCTTGCGGAGGAGTATAGACTATGGGATTAGACCAGAATGCAATATTGCCCTGACTGCTTGAATTTGAAAAGATAACATCGACTGTTTTGCCTTTATATTCAGACAGATCCAGTTTTTCAAACGTCCAGATATCAGGATTATCCACGGTCTGTTGAAAAACCACTTTTTCTGAATTATCGCTTACAATAGAAACCTTAAACTCCACAGGATCTTTTGGCTCCAGACAACCTGTTCCAAAAGAGAGATAAGGGGTGAGGTGTGCAAGAGTCAAAGTATAGCGCAGTCTACCTGGGGTTTTCGTATACAACACACTGCGTCTTTCTTTATTTTTTTTGATATAACTTTGACCGAACGGTGTGCGGCTGAATTTCTCTTTTCTCGTGACAAAACGTATGTAATCGATGACAATTTCATTGTCAGATATTTCAGGAAGGCTGATAAAAAATTTCCTCACCATATCATCAAAAGTTATCCATGTTGAGATCATTTTGCTCTCAACATGGATATTGTAGGTATGAAAGATGTTATCTGGGATAATAGTAAATGGCACTACACAGATCTCTCTTTTTTTAAACTCAAAGCCACCAACCATAACTCTTTGAACAATCTTATCACGTTCACTCCACCGCGCGGCGGGATTGCTGCTCAAGCCCAAAAGTAATTTTTTACCCTGTTTTGCCTTTAGCCGGATTTCAATTTCGCTGAGATTCTCTCTGTTGAGTAAAAGTTTCCGCGCATTAGTAATGAAAGACCCGGGTGAACATTTGATTGAGCAGAGACCCTTGGCGATGATATGTTCAGCTTTGTGAAAAACAAGAAGGGACTCATCGTTGTTATCAAAAGTAAATCCGTTAAGGGGTGCTGGCAATGGAGAGGATGACGGAGAGGGGTTTGTCTCAATCCTGGCGAGGTCAAGGTGCTCAGCAAAAAGGTAATAATAGCTATTTTTGCTGTTAGGGTTTAAGTTCTGCAATACCGTGTTTTGATCAAAAGAGGAAGCCTTGCGAATCAGACGGGACATTTTTTGTTCCAGGAGGGTATTGCTTCTCATCATTGTTATTAACGGCATTGTAAAAATATCGAAAACAGCGGGGGCTGACAGGACGACGCATAAAACCAGTAATAATAAAAATATTTTTATTCTGGTTTTATTCATAAGCACTCACTTCCTTATGATAAGATGACTTTACTAGCTGCTATCGCCCAGGGAAAACGGACGCCTCAATTAGGGGACATCTCTGGAATCTTCAAATGTCATGGAGCTCTTGTTGTCAATTGATGAATGTCTTCGTTTTCGATTATAAAATATTTCTATATAGCTGAATATATAAACAGTAACAACAAGCACAAATCAAATATTTATTCCTGAGACGATGTATAAACAATTCCGGATACTCAATACCTCTGAAGGCAGAGTATAACCATATATTTGATAACTATGCAAGCCAAAAACCCATCTTCCTTGCCAATTATATTCGCCTTCAGATAACAGAATAAAAACACCCGAACCTCAGGTAACAACGACCTTGACAAACCCGGTTTATTCGTGTTAACCCTATGAAACTTCATTAAAAATTGGTGCTAATAACTTGTCGCTTCCCGAGAATATAATAAATATGCGCCAATAGTAATATTAACATAGAGAGATATTATGAATTCGAACAGCCCCAATATAGCTATTATAGGAGCCGGGCCTTGCGGCTTGGGAGCGGCTTGGCGGTTACATGAACTGGGCTGTGACAGTTTTGATGTTTATGAGAAAAACGCACATGTTGGCGGACTCTCTGCCAGTTTTGTCGATGCTCAGGGTTTTACCTGGGATATTGGCGGACATGTAATGTTTTCCCATTATGATTATTATGACAAAGTTATGCAGAGTGTGATCCCCCAAGAGGGATGGCTTTCCCATGAGCGTGAGAGTTGGATCTGGATGCATGACCGGTTCATTCCCTATCCTCTGCAGTATAATATTGGGCAACTGCCACAAAAAGAGATGCTGCAGTGCCTGGCCGGGCTTATTGCCTGCAAATCAAAAAATGCTGATACTCTGAACCATAACTTCCTCGAATGGATTCAACACTCTTTTGGGGACGGGCTGGCAAAACACTTTTTAGTGCCGTATAATCAAAAAGTCTGGGCCTATCCTCCTGAGCAGCTCAATGCTGCTTGGGTTGGCGAGCGTGTAGCGGTCCCGGATGTTGATCGGATATTAGAAAATATTATTTCAGGCCGTGATGATTGTTCTTGGGGACCGAACAATACTTTCCGTTTTCCGCTGCATGGTGCAACAGGTTCTATCTGGAATTCGGTTGCCGGTCGGTTGCCCCAACAAAAAATTCACTTGGGTGCCGAACTTGTGTCCTGGGATAGTCACAAAAAAGTGTTAACGTTTTTAGAGGGTATGGAAAAACCCTATGATTATCTGATCTCAACCATACCTGTCGACCAGCTGCTGGCTGCAGGGAAGTTGGGGACGGCTGGTGATGAAAGGTTTGTGAGGTCAACAACTAATGTTGTGGGTATCGGTCTTAAAGGGGTGCCTCCGGAAAAGCTGCGTACTAAATGCTGGATGTATTTTCCAGAGAACGACAATCCATTTTACCGTGTTACTGTTTTTTCAAATTACTCCCATAACAATGTTCCTCCCGGTGAATACTGGTCGGTTATGGGTGAAGTGGCGGAGTCTCCGCAAAAGACGGTTGACCCCGAGCAGCTAATTGATTCGGCCATTAAAGGATTTAACAATACAGGCTTGATTGAAAATAATGATGAGATTGTTTCTACCTGGACCTATCGGGCGCCGTACGGATATCCTACACCGTTTTTAAACAGGGACAGTCTTTTGAAAAAACATTTAACCGGGCTTCAGAAAAAAAATGTTTATTCACGTGGCCGTTTTGGCGCCTGGATTTATGAGTGCGGCAACATGGACCATGTTTTCATGCAGGGGGTAGAAGCGGTGGAACATATCCTCTTTGGAACTCCTGAGATTACGGTTAATTATCCTTCTTTTATTAACAACAACCGTATTAGGTAACGCGTAATGTTTGATGTCACCATAGTTATGCCTGTTTATAATGAAGCCGAGTGTATTGGTGATGTCCTTAATGACTGGACAGCAGAACTGGATCGGTTTAAATTTAACTATTGTTTACTGGTATTAAATGACGGATCGCGTGACAATACAGCAGCTGTCTTAGAGCGATATGCGCAGTCCCCCCGGATTGAGGTTATTAATAAACCGAATTCAGGACACGGCCCCACGATTCTGCAAGGCTACCGAGAGGCTGTGGAGAATGCTGACTGGATTTTTCAGGTTGACAGTGACAATGAAATGGAAGCGTGTCATTTTGGGAAAGTATGGAATGTCCGAAATGACGCTGAAGCTGTTATCGGTATCCGAGCTGGCCGCTTACAACCCTTGCCACGTAAAATTATGAGCGCTGTCTCCCGCATGATCATATCCGTTTTTTATGGCTCTGGCATTGCGGATGTTAACTGTCCGTACCGTCTGGTAAAATCAGAAGTGCTGAACAAGTTCCTTCCCAAAATTCCCGAGGATACCTTTGCTCCCAATGTAGCAATTTCCGGGCTGCTTATTCTACATAACTATTCGATTAGAAATGTTCCCATTCCCCATAACGACCGGCAGACAGGCGAGGTTTCAATAAAGAAGTGGAAACTCTGGAAAGCTGCCATCAAGTCCTGTGCTCAGACAGTAATGGTCCGGTTTAAAAATTAGCGGATCATACTGTTGTTCTTTTACAGCTTATCGATAAAAATTTTTCTGAAGAGCATGCTGTCGAGGGGAAATGCGTGAAAATGATTTTTGAATCTAAATTTTGCTATTGGATGATATAGGCTAAACAACAGGCGTGTTAAGGGCTTGTTCATCTTGTAGGTACTTATTTTGTTTGAAAATAAAGACGAGACTTCTATGCTTTTTAGTTCCCGTACCTGCTTGCTGCTTAACCAGGACTTGAAATTAAAGTACCAGCTGTCAATTCCAAAGTATCCCCACTCCTCAAGTTTTTTTGGCGGGACAAATCCGTTTTGAATTGAAAATGCATACATGGACGTACCCGGGTATGGCGTAAATGCAAATGTCGGAGTATAGGCCTTTTTATTTTCTTTTACAAGCTGTATAGCTGTCCGAACAGTAGAAAGCATTTCCTGTCTTGTCTCGGTAGGAAAACCGACAATAAAGGTATACTTCACGATAATATTGTATTGAGCTATTCTTCTGTTAACCTCCAGCATGTCTTCCACGGTGATTTGCTTGTCGATCATCTCAAGGATTCGGTTAGAGCCGGATTCAGCGCCGATGTCAACATTAATACAGCCCGATGCTTCCATGAGCTGGAAAAGCTCATCATCAATCCGCATTGCCATATCTACCCGTAAGCCCAAGGTTCCCCAGTTTATGTCCAGTTTTTCATCAACGATACCCCTCAGAATTTCTTTAATTCTTTTTAGGTCCGTGAAAAAATTGTCATCCTGAAAATAGATGGTTTTAACCTGATATTTGTTCACGAAATGTTTTAATCTTTTTACGGTTTCTTTTGCTGAAAATGCCCGCCAGGTACATTTGTTAAAATAACTGTTGTAACAGAAAGAGCATTTAAAGGGGCACCCCCTGCTGGTAACAAAGTCGAGCGATTTGCCTTCAATGTTGAGCGATGCGTAATTGTTCACATCAACAAGGTCAAAAGGCAGTTCGGGAAGCTCATCGAGGTTTTTTATGAAATCTCTGTCAGGGTTCTTTATGACTTCTCCATCCTGCTTGTAGTAAAGACCTTTTATCGCGTTAAGAGGTTTATTGCTCTCCAGGGCCTCTACCAGTTCCATAAAAGTTATATCGCCTTCCCTGAGAACAATAATATCAACGAGGGGGTTTTCAATGCTTTGTTCCGGCATTAATGTCGTATGAACACCGCCCCAGACCAGAGGTGCATTGCTGTGCTTTCTGACTATTGCAGCGGCATCAAGAGCATGCAGGATTTGTTTTCCTGTCATGCAGGTTATGCCGACACAAATGGGGTTTTTCCCCAGGGCTACAGTGAGACTCTGTTGCCAATTATTGTCTACACGCTGATCAATGATGGTTACATGATAGCCTTTTTGAAAAGGAATTGCTGCTATGGATAACAAACCTAACGGCAGCCTGGCGCCTAACATATCAAAGGTACCGGCTTTTGGCTGAATGAGTATGATTTCTTTCATAAATGATCCGTGCGAAATGTTAATAGCATACGTTGCTAGTTGTCTATAACCCTACTATGAGTATCGGTTTTTTTCAAGCCAAGCTTTCCAGCAAGATATTTTTTAATAAACGGGCTGAGGTTACGTTGTTGCAGCTCAGCAATAAACCCTTTTTTTATTGTGGAAAGAAGATCTCCTGGCATTTTATTAAGCAAACGCTGACAGCGCTGCCACTCAACTTCCAGCATCCTACTGTAACGCTCTGATCCGACATCTTCCGGCGGCAAAAGTGTCCGCCAGTAACGGCAGAGTGTTTCAGCAAATCCACTTCCCAGTCCCTCATAAAAAGAGTTTCTGTGCGGGCCGGAAAACTGCTTCCCAATGCCGCTATCCAGAGGATAGTCAACAACGGACAGTGGCTCAAAAAGCATTTCTGACCCGATAAATTTGCCCAGCCCCCTAATGGTGTAATTCTTGGCTACTGGCGGCAGATCGTTAATTGCAAGGATCATTTTTTCCTGGGAGAACTTTTTATCTGAGATATTTACTTCCTTTTTAAACGTGTCTAAAAAATCTTTAAAAAACCACTGCTCGGCAGAAGGTATGTTCTGTAGCAGGATTTCTGAATTGAACAAGGTCCCATAAAATTTGTAAGCCAGGTAGCGAAATCCCCAATTTTCGAAAAAGAGAGTAGGGTAACGTTCTGAAAGGATTTTAAAATAAGGGGCAAACTGTTTTTCGGACAGTGATCCCGCAGTACGGACAATGCCGTAAATAAAATCTGTAACGTATGGGTCTGGAACTTTTTTAATAAAATCTATCAATCCGACATCGCCGGATGGAGATTGTATCAGGTGCAAAATGACATTTGAACCAATGCACTTGAAAGCAGAAGGTTTGTTTTCTTCAGGATAATTTTTCACCCGTTCTTCAGCAGCTCGGAGGCTCTGAGGAGATGTGCCCCCTAAAAAAAAATTTACCGCCACAAGATCATGACTGTAACCTTTATAATAGAAGATCTTCTCCAAGTCATTTTTTGAGTACATCTGAAGGCTTTTGCCAAATCCACATAGGCTAAAAAAAACGACTATACCAATAAGGGCAATTACGACGGGCTTCTTTTTACCATATTTGCCCAAGAGGGTCATCACTCCGAAAGAACAAACTGCGAAATAAAAAGGAAAGAGTGCGAACATCCATCTGTATCTTATAATGTCCGTAGGATAAAAAGTCGGAAAAAGCCCAATATTAGGAACATATTCAAACGGATTGACCTGCTTGGGAGACAAGGAGAGGCAAACTAGATAGAAGACAGGAAACAGTGCGCAGAAAAGGCGCTGCAATGTTGCGTTATCTGTCAGGATAAGTTTTTTTATCAACGAACCGGCCTTATTTACAATGTAGCAGCTGCGAAAATCGTTGAGAATGACAACCAGGGATAAAAATATAAAAATGGAAAAAAGAACACCAAGGTATCCTACTTCACGGCTGGGCGTTGCGTAGCTAAGGGAATGAGGCACATTGTAGAAAAAGCTGTTCATTAAATTTGTGAAGACAACGCTGAGGTTGCCGAAAAGATATTTTAGATATGAGGCTGAACCGCCTTGTTGTCCGACAGTTGCCCGTAGCAACAACGGGGTAAGACCAATAAGTGTACCGCCAATTAGCAGGAGAATTTTTCTAAGAGGAAAGCATTTTGCCCTGAAGACAAAGATAAATAACGCGCAAAAGGAATTAAAAATGATATAGCTATAAAATATATAAGTACCGAGACCGGCAAGAAATCCGGATATGAAATAGAGTCGGGCGGGAACTGTTTTTTTATCACCTTCCGCAATCATGAACAGACAAAGAAGCTGCAAGGCCATGATGGGATTAATAATATGATGCGAGCTTACCGCTCCAAGAAGATTGAGACGGGCAAAGAGGGGTGGTGAAAAAGCATACAAAGCAGTAAAAATTATTGCCGCCCATATACCCTGATAACGTTTAATAAAAATTATCCAGCATATGAGGCACATAAAGGCTGAGGTAAGAGAAAAGATTTTTGTTGAAAAAATGGAGCAGCCAAATATTTTATAAAACGGAACAAGCAGCAAACTTTCAATAAGCACATCGCCGGAATGGACAACATACTGATATACAAAAAGGGGAACCCTGAGACCTCCATATAAAAAATCTCTTGCGAGAACGCCACTTGCAGGCTCATCAATGAGCGGATGAAAAATATGGGAAAAGCCCAGAAAAACCAGGCCCAGTCGCTGCAGGATAAAAAAAAGGATTAAAGCGACAAGGATATATAATGCTGTATGGCTGGTTGACCTCTCGAAAGTTGTTGGGCTTTTCATGTTTTTTTTTAGCAGAGATTCTATTATCGAAAAAGTATAAAGGCAACTTATTTAGGTGTCAATAATTTTATATTAATCTGCAGTACCAATAATAAAAGGGCACAACAAAGACAAAATAAAATGTCAGTAAATGCCAAAACTGGAAACGCATCGAAATATCCTCGCCCCGGAAACACCCTTTTAAACGAAATAAAATGTTTTTCGACCCAACAGCAATATAAATTCAACACATAAACATTGGCGCATTACTTCAGGTCAAAATAATCATCATACGAATCAATTGTTTCCCTCAAAGCAACTTCAACAGAGTATCGTGATTTCCAGCCCAATATCCGGTGGGCCTTTTGAGTAGACATATATTGATCCTTAATTTCTCCCCTGAATTCCTTAAGAATATTAATCGGATAATCTTTTTTTTCCATTAACCTCAAAATAGTATTTACCATATCCTTTACGCTTATCAGCAGACCGCTGCCAAAATTAAAGGCCTCGCCCGCAAGGTTTAATTCTTGCATGGTTTCAGCCAAAACCATATATGCGCTGACCGCATCTTTTACATATAAATAGTCTCTCTTAAGTAATCCGTTACTGCGAATAATAATAGGCTCATTAAGTAAAACAGATCGGATCGTTCCAGGTATTAACCTGTTAACGTTCAAATCGCCCGGTCCATAAATGTTTCCACACCGGGTTATGCATACCGGAAGCTGATAGGTATTAAAGTAAGCAAAGGCAATGAGGTCTGCACAGCTCTTAGAAACATCATAGGGATATGCGCCTTTTAATGGGGCCTCTTCAGAATAGGGGAGTTTCTCCTGAGAGCCATAGGCCTTATCGCTTGAAGCAACAACGACTCTTTTAACCGTGCCCGGATTTTTCCTGCAGGCTTCCAGAATATTCCATGTTCCCCGGATGTTGGTCTCAAAGGTGGACAATGGACTCTGACTGCACGTTCCGACCTGAGCCTGAGCGGCCAGATGAAAAACCGTATCGATTTCACCTTCTTTAATGATTTTTTCAAGACGCGAAGAATCTTCCAGCCCGCCTTGAACCGCATGGATCCTTTGATTAAGATTGAAACGAGAATAATTGGACTGGGAATCAACTTCTTTTACAAGCCCTGTAAGTTCGGCTCCCTGATCCAGAAGATGTTCTGCCAGCCAGTAACCGAGAAATCCCGAGCATCCGGTTACTAAAACTTTTTTACTCTCCCAGAAAGCAGGCATTCACGCCCATACTTTCCACGCAGGGTTTTGCTTATGCCACTCTGATTTCATGGAGTTCCTGTCACGGATAGTGTCCATACAATGCCAGTAGCCGTAATAGAATCAATTTTTACAATTAACGCGTCCATCTTTGCAATCGGTGTCAAAATGGATCTGTCAGAGCCTTTTGCAGCTGTTCGGCTATGATTGCGCAGCCTTTGTTGTTCTCTATTCTTGCGGGTGTAGGCCTGATTTTTTTTGCGATACTCCTTCCAGTACTCAGGGTTTTTCTCGTGCCACCGGCTACAGGCCGCGGCCTGATTCTTGCGATATTCCTCATCCGTTGTCATCTTATTTCGCTGCCACGCATTTTTACGGGCTCGCTAACATTCTTTCTTCCTGAAATGGCGCTGATCCGGAATTCTGGGATTGACCGCAAACAAACACCCGCAATTTTCGCAACGACGTTTTCTGGCGTTACAAACCCCTATGCATAATATTAAATGCTTAGAGTTGAGGTCGAATAAATGAAAATTGCAATAAATTCGGAGTTGTGAGGGAAAAAGTTGATTTTACGTTCGGTATGCTCAAATGGTAGGTTGGAATGGGTTTAATGATTTTTTTATGGAAGGGGCATTTTATATTAGCGGGATGAGGTCATTTTAAATTATCGGTGAAGACTTGAAAGGTAATATCCCTTGTGCCATAATTGTTTCACCTCGTTGGTGATATGTTTGTTTTCTCAAACACATTATATCTCCCCTGTTTACAGGGACCAACGAGTTTTTCTTTTTTTTAGATGGTGAATCAGGGAGTCATTGTTCTGAAATATCGAAAAAGAGTGTTATCTGGAAAAACAAAACAACAGGTTGGAGAAATTATTCGGTATTTATGTCGACATCGGGGATCCTATAATTAGCCTTGCTTATAATGTGTTCTTTAAGCAATGTTTTGTCTGTTTCATCAATAAAATTGTGTTTTTCAAACTTGTCTTTGGGAATATTATATAACACAAAGATCTCGTCATTTTCCTAACAAGCAGATCTCCCGAAAAACGGACCGTTTCATAAAAATCAAAAGAATGAAACCCGTTTTTTTGTCCATTTATTTCAAAAGTTCCAGCTCAACTATTTTTTCAAAGAAAAGTTTTGCCTTTTTGGTTGTTCCTTCCGAGTTCGTATGGATACAATCTATAAAAAGATCAGGCTTGCCCTTAAAAAATGTCACCTGATCAACCATTGGCACACCAAAACGCTCGGCAGTTTCAGCTGTTGTTTTGTTAAAAAGTCCCATACCCGTATACCAGGTTTTCTCATTGGCATAGTGGGTTTTATCAATCAAAAAATATTGCAAATGGCCCAGGAGATCACGGGGCGTATCGTTTTTCTCAGATAAGCGGTGCGCCTGGTTGGATAGGATTAGGTCGACATCTTCTATCTGAGCGATCTTAATCATAGTCTCCAGATTTCTTCTAAAAATTGGCAGACTTTTAAAATCGGAAAATGGGGCTGCCTGTGGAGCCGGGTGTATTATATCAGCGAAAAAAAATCGGGACAAGAAATCTTCAAACAAAATCGGATAGCGCAGCTTACTCAAGGCTCCGTAGAAATGACCGTAATCTGTTTTAAAAGGAGCAGATGACATTGGAGGCATTGTAAATGAATACATGATGTCGTTAAAAGAATGAAAAAAGAGAATCAGATCAGGATCCAGATCTTTAAGATAAAAAAGATATTGGATGATTGAATGCTGGGTACTGTAAAAATAATGGCCGCCATTGATTACCTCGATTTTTTTTTGGGGAAATCTGGTCTGCAGCATCTTTTCAAGTTCCTGCGGATAACTGAAATTGACTTTGCCTTCTGTTGTTGAGCCCCCAAGGCATATAATTCTGTAAAGACCTGAAGGCTTTGGTTTAGCTGCTTTCTGTATGCGGGGTTGAGATTGCAAAAAGGGATGAAATTGCTTGTTCATTATTTTTTTTTCGTAGTAACTGTGGGACCAATAGATGTACGTACAGCACAAGATTGCCGCTGTAATCAAGTAGTGTCGTGTGCGTAATACAATTCGTAATTTTTGTAGTACAAAAGGAAGTGCAAAACCGCTTGAAATGACAAAAAAGAAAGCAAGCCTTTGCAACATTGACGGGTCTGGGAAAAGATTAAAAAGAGTGTTTTTGGAAAAAAGCAAGCCCAAATACAGGATGCTGTAGACTAATTCATAAACAACTACCACTAAAGGAACCATCTTAGTATCACATGTATTAATGTTTACGGTAAAGGCGCATATATATCAAAAAAGACGATTGTATGTCAACAACAAAAGCTCTATAATGTGTTTGTAAAAAAGTTTAGTTGAAAAAGAACCCAATTTTTAGATTGACAGACAATTGCATTGATAATAATTGACTTTTTCGAAGTATGTTACCATCAATATCAGATTGGCGGCGTTCTTCTTTTTGAAAAAATAAATCTCAAAACAAAAGCCTTTGCTAATCCAGACAATCTGCCGATTGTTTTTGATAATGTTGCCTCTAAAGATCATCCGCTCATGAAGGCTTTTAATAATTAGTCGTTATGGAAAAATCATTTAATATTCTGAAAAACATACTTATCTCTATGCTTAGACTGATAGTAATCATCAGAAAAACCAGAAACCTTTGAAAAAACCTGGTGGTTCATGCAGTTCAAAAACAACAAAAAAATGTAATTAGACTCAACTGTTTCAATCGAGACTTGAAAAAATTAAATTAGGATCATCCTCTGTAACGGCTATCAGGAAAGATAGCTTGGACAGCTTTTGAAAATAATTCGGAGCGTTGTATGCCGAAGGCGTCGGTCGTCCCGGCAAGCTAATCCAATTGCTGGTAGAACGGCATTACCTGAAATACACCTATAACGAGAGTCACGAAACAGTCATAGAAAACCCGTGCTGACAATACTTTTGTGGCTATGAAGATTAACAGCATGAGCTTCAGATCGATCCGAGTCTTTTGACAAAGTGGATCAAACGGGTTGGGTCAAAAAACCTGGAAAAACTTTTACAGAAACTATCGAAACCGCAAAGAGAGGAAAGCTTTTTGGTTGGCGTCACATGCAAAGAGTGAATGTAGATACGACCGTGTAGGAAAAAGCCCTTGCGTTTCCAACCGAGGTACGGCAGTACTATCGGAGGCTTAAGAGTCTGGTGCCTCTAGCAAAACAGCAGGGAATGAATCTTTGGCAAAGCGCCATTTTTCAAGGTCGTTGTCTCTCCAGGGCTATTTTGGGAAAGGGTTTTGGAACAACAGCTTTTTATATATCATATCGGAAAAAATATTTGCGCCAGCCCGACTGAGGTGGTCGCAATCCAGAAAATATTCGTCTTGGGTGAAAAACCGAGTGTAGTCATAGAACTCTAAATCGGAATAGATTGCTTTGAGATCTTTCAGCGTGGCGGCATTCAATTTTTTATAATATGCCGGGACCCGTGTAAAGTAGTCCTCATGGAGTGGCGTGATTATCAGAATTAGGCGAATGTTCTTATCCTTGCATAGCTGCGTAATTTTTTTTAGAGAGTTAATCATCGTAGAAGAAGCTTTGAGCGTATCCCCCTCTCCGGGATAGTGGCGGGCGAGCGCAAGATTAACTCCTTTTTTTCTATCCTGCTTGAATCGATGGAAAAACTCCAGTTGTTCAATGTTTTTTTTCTGGAATCCTCCCCAGAACGGATATTCTGTAGCATTTGGTCGGTTAAAAATTGCTTTGAAAAAAAGGTGAAGATTCTGGTGTGCTTCAAACGGAAATCCGAGGTGCCATCGCATTAAGGCATAGATGTAACGGAAGTCGAGACGTTGGATAATCTGCCGGCCTTCTTTGTCCAGCAGCATGAAATAGCGGTTGTAGTCTCCAGGGGTTTTCTTGGGGTCGATAAGATCCTCATCTTGTTTTTTGCTGAATCTGGCAAAGGCGTAGGGTAGTATGACGGTTTTTATCTGTGGGTTGCCTTTGAGGATGTGCATGAGCTTGTAATATGTGTAAAAAGAAGTCTCGGCCGGAAGGCCTACATTGCAGGAACCGGGGATTACTTCGGGGTTGAAAGCGAAAGCCGCGAGTGAGGCACCGCAAAAAAGCGTTTGGACCTGGTCGTCCAGTTTGAAGTTTTTCGATGCGTATAAAGGTTTGATGATAAAAATTTTGTTTGCGAAACTAAGAAGGATGAACAGTGCGGTGCCGATTAACAAAAATAGTAGAGTATCTTTGAAATTTTTTTTCATGTCAGCGGCCTAGATTTAAAAGTAGATGAATTGATTCCTTGTGAATATGCCAACCAAAATGATTAGAAGAATAATCGTATAATTTGTTGCCCAGCGTTTTGGCCGCGGGGGGCTGGCTGAAAAACGTTCAGGTTTAATAAGGGTTTTCGCCGACGGTATTAGCTTTAGCGTAATGATCAGGTTCTTTGTATACGAAAGTAATTGCACATATTAAATAAGAAGCTTTGCATGAACGATGAAGCAGAATTCAAAGCAACTTTCGACAATTCTGTGATGACCGGTTCAGCCGAATTTGAAAGGTTTGATACACTTCTTTTTCACTTTAAACTGTTCCTGTTTCAGGCAGTATTTTTTTAACTTCTACCACTAAATAAGAAAAATCGCAACCAAAGATTGTAATAGTGCTGAATTTGCGTTTGTAAATGAACGTCCTTTTTATATCTTTTTTTATTTTCATAACAATAGTTTAGCAGGTCTTTTATTCTGTTAAACTGGTTATGACCCAAATGTTATATTATTTATAAACTTAGCGATTTGTATATAAAATATCACAACTGTCCAAAATAATTTGAAAATAGCCGTTTTTAATAAGCTAAGGGCCTGATTTTAAATTACATATTTTTATTATTGAAAAACAGGTTGTCAGTCTGTTTCATATGCTGTCCAAGACAAAATGACAGCATAAAATTTCAATTATATCCAGAAAGAGGATGTTGCAGAACTGCGGGGCAGTTTTGCTGATGAAAATAAAAATGGGAATGTTTGTCTAATCTTTTCGGGGTGATACTCCTAAGGTCCCTTGGTGGCTGTATTCAATACCCATTGCAAAAGCTCTGATATTTACATCAATGAAACGAGCGGGTGTTCTTTCTTTAATGATATCTTTTAAGATCTGAGTTTTAAACGGTAAGACCCCTGTACCTGCCAGCACACCCAACATAATCGTGTTGACGGCCAAAACGCTTCCAGCCTGTTTGGCAAATTCGGTTGCATCAAGTGAGATCACCCGGGGTGAGGTTTGACGGATCAATTCAAGCAAACCGTCAATATCAGGGTATGACGCCCCTTTTATTGACAGCGTAGACGGAACGACGGGATGTAGGTTGGTTATGACCAGCGTTTCCCTATTAGCCTTGGCTAATATACGTACAGTCTCAACCGGTTCAAAACCCAGTAACACATCGGCCCTGCCATCGGAGATAATCGGCCCGTAAATATCACCAATGCGTACCATGGTCTCGACGACTCCTCCACGCTGAGCCATACCATGCAATTCTCCGACAAGTACATTAAGTCCGGCTCTACACGCGGCTTCTCCCAGGAATTCGCTTGCCGTCAGGCTGCCCTGACCGCCGACACCGGTAATAAAAATATCAATCTTGGTCATAATCGTTATCCTGCACAGATATATTTTCTTAACTAAATTGTTATTTCCTGTTTCCGAGTTCTCTCGGACTATGAAATCAGATATTTTTTATTTCCAGAACAATTATTACTGTTCAGGCATATACCGGCTCACACCTGTCTTGGCTCTACAGGAAAAATGGCGTTGTTAGGACAGAGCTGGGCACAGACACCGCAACCGTTGCAGAGCAGCTCGTCAATATAAACAAGTCCTTCCTTCACGTAGATTGCCGGACATCCGAAATTATCAATACAGTTGTTACAGCGGGCACATTGTCCACAGCTCAGGCAGCGGTTGGCTTCACTGAGTGCCTGCTCAACTTCATATTTAGCTGAAATTTCATTCATGTCTTTTATCCGTGCTTCCGGTTCGCGCTGTCTGGGTTCATTACGCGGAGATTTTGCTATATTTGCAGGATGGTACCGGTTCATGCTTTCTGAAGGGCTTTTCTCTGTCTGAAGCTTCAGAGGCTTGATGATGTCTCCAGCTGAGAGGAAACTGTCAATACTGCGGGAAATTTTTTTGCCCTGGGCGACCGCAGAGATTACCGACCATCCTTCGTCTGTAACGTCTCCGGCAGCAAATATCCCCGGTTGGCTTGTCTGGCCCGTGTCGTGATTAACTATCAGAGCTCCTATGTCTGATAGTTCCAGCTCCGGGTCATTTTTAAAAACATCTCTCTGTTGTGCCTGGCCAATTGCAATAATTACATGGTCGGCCGCAAGTTCGAATCCGGAGCCGGTAATCGGCTTCACCCGGCGATATCCTTCCTGGTCCGGTTCTCCAAGCTCGGTTCGAATGCACCTGGCTGCTGTCACTTGTCCACCCTCCTCCAAAAAGCCAACCGGTACAGTAAGATATTGAATTTCAACACCTTCTTTCAGTGCTGCCTGTACATTCTCCGGGGCTGCCGGCATTTCTTCGTTTGATCGGCGATAAACGAGCCGCACAGACTCGGCACCGAGGCGCAAACCCGTACGGGCAGCATCAATTGCTGCGTCGCCGCCACCGCATACCAGCACCTGCCTGCCGATATGCCTTTCGCTTTTTAAGTTTACCCGTCTTAAGAATGTTAGGGATTCTTCAACTCCCTGACAGTCCTCACCTTCTATGCCTAGGTGCGATGCTTGGTGGGCACCGATGGCTATGCACACAGCCGCATATTTTTTTTCAAGTAAGGATTTTACAGTAAAGTCTTTACCCAGACTCATCCCGATCTTCACCGTGATGCCCACCGACAGCAGGCAATCTATCTCTGTCTTTAGCAGGTGCCGTGGGAGTCGAAACGGCGGAATTCCTGATGCCAGGAGCCCGCCCAAGGACTTTTCACGTTCGAATATGGTCACCTGATAGCCTCTCACGGTTAACTCATAGGCTGCAGTCAGACCTGCCGGGCCGGATCCAATCACAGCCACCTGCTTACTGCCCTTGACTTTCCGTTCTTTTTCAGACAGTTGGCGTACAGCCTCATAATAATTATGGCGCTTATCCTCGGCTTCCTGTTCAGCTACGAAACGTTTTACTTCATTGATTGCAACAGGGCTGTCATAATCTTTTAGCACGCAAACCGATTCACAGGGGTGATGGCAGACCCGTCCAAGCGTGATTGGAAGCGAAACCTGCATGCGGATCAGGTTAAGCGCATCATTGAATTTACCGGCACGGGCTAGTGAAAGATATCCGCTGATACAGACATTGGCCGGGCAGGCAAAAGTGCAGGGGGCCGTTTGAGGTTTTAACGGCCTTTCCTGTAAAGAGGAAATATTTTTTGACAGGATTTTCGTTTTGCTGCGCAGGATCTCTTCATCAAGCATGACCGGTATATTACAGGCATTATGGCTTGATGTTCTGCTGCAGAATTTGCAGGCCGTATGGTTGACCTGATAAACCGGGCTTTCTTGTCGCTGTTTGAGCACACGCTGAACAAAAAGCGGACACGGGTGCTGGCTGATTATGACCCGTACTCCTTTTTGCCGGTAGGCAGTCTCCACCGCACAAATTGTACTTTTCAGGTCATGGGGATCTACTAGCTGGACATTCTCCACCCCAAGCCCCTTTACCAGCTTCACCATATCAAGGGCTTTCTGTTTTTCTGTGTCCAGGGAAGTGCCGGGATGGGGTTGGTGACCGGTCATGGCGGTAGAGGAGTTATCAAGAATGACAAGCATTAAATCATGTCTGTTATGAACAGCGTTTACCAGACCGGTAATTCCGGAGTGGTAAAAGGTGGAGTCACCTATAAAGGCAACTTGACGTTGAGGATTGTTGATTGAAACGCCACTGGCCATCGTTATGCTTGAGCCCATGCACAAAAAGCTGTCTACCGTTAATAGTGGAGGTAACAGCCCGAGCGTATAGCAGCCGATATCATTGGCAAAATAAGTGTCCGGCTCGGCAGTACTTTTTACCGCATAGTACATGCTACGATGGGGGCATCCGGCGCAGAGGTTTGGCGGCCGATTGGGCAGATCTGGAAGTTCAACAGCAATGGACTTTTTTATTTTGACTCCGAGAAATTGACCTATAGCTGGCCGAATACGGTCCGGGTTAAGCTCAAAAATCCTCGGGATCAGGCCCTCTTCCTTGCCAAAAATCTTGACCAGGATTCCCATCCTATTAGCGATTGCACGCACTTCAGTCTCAAGATATGGCTCAAGCTCCTCAACAACGAGCACTTTTTTTGTCGAACCCAGAATTGTTTCTATTTGCTTTCGCGGCACGGGATGGATTGATGTCAGCTTCAGTACCTGGACCTGGTCACTTGCACCAAACTCTTCAAGCACTTCTTTTACATATGCATAAGCCACGCCAGCAGTAATGATGCCCACGTCACCACGTCCATCCAGCCGATCAATTCCGAGTTTCTGCATAGCCTGATAGGCTGCATGCTGTTTTTCCTGCAGCACAGAACGCAGTTTGCGGGCTACGGCGGGTACCGGTACCCATTGCATCGGATTTTTATCGAAATGGCCCTGAAAACGGCGCGGGATGAGAGGCCCGTAAGTGCAAACTCCGCGGGTGTGATTTACCCTGGTGGTGGTACGCAGCAATACTGGCAAACCGAGCTCTTCAGATAATAAAAAAGCGGTGCGTGTGAGCTCTTTGGCTTCAGCCGGATCGGAGGGTTCAAACATCGGCAACAGGCTTAGTTTGGCATAAAAACGATTGTCCTGCTCGTTCTGGCTGGAATGGATGGAGGGGTCATCAGCAGTAATAATTACCATCCCTGACCTTATGCCAGTATAAGAAAGTGTATTAAGGGGATCGGCCGCAACGTTAAGCCCAACATGTTTCATGCTGCACAGCGAGCGCATACCGGCAATCGATGCGCCTGCAGCCACTTCAAGAGCTACTTTTTCATTGGTTGAATACTCAAAGTAGACGTCCGATATTTGTGATAAAGAATAAAAGGTATCTGCAATTTCAGACGCCGGTGTTCCGGGATAAGAGGTTGCGACTTCAACGCCCGCTTCCAGTGCGCCCCGTACAATGGCAACGTTGCCGAGAAGAAAGGCCTTTCTCCCGGGATCTTCATCAAGCAGAAATTTCATTTGATCATGACCCCCCTTTCACGCGAGAGTGTGCATGTAAAAAAAAAAGATTCAGTCTACCCATAAATAGCATATTTTTGTTTGAAAGAAAAACACATCAAAAGATGTGTTTAAAAAAGGAATAACACCCGGCCTTTCAAATTTTAAAATCTGTAAATCTTATGTTGGAGGCCATAGCAATTGCTATTCGTTCTATATTTATTCAGCCACTCACACTATTGGAATATATTCGGTCTTTTGACTGTTTTCATTAACGTTTTTTCTGTTCGCTGAAAGAAACCTTGGAAAACAGCCGGTATTTTGGAGATGAGCGGCTTCGTTTCCCTGAGTGTCCGATTTTAACAAGCTGTTGTTCAAACTTAAAGTAAAGATATCAAGAGATATGTTTACAACCCAAAAGGTTGCCTTGTTTTTTGAGGTTTTTATGTCTTGTAATTTAAAAAGCTTTGTCAATAAAACCTACGGATGAATTTATGACCTTACTTAGAGTATATAGAGCCTGTCCAAAAATATAAAGTGCTTAAGTGACAGTGGGGAAAAGATCTTAAGATTAAAATATAAAGGCAGAATTTGAGATAAAAATAAAATAAGGCATGCTATAATATTTTTTTACCACAAAA